>RCNI01000017.1_pt1 | contig 107831 bp, 112 predicted proteins | sample 2041151 | NCBI WGS metagenome assembly RCNI01 (sample SAMN09708214, study PRJNA481090) | feces metagenome | isolation source: feces | place: Antarctica: Albino Rookery
GGCTGGAAGCGGCCTGGGAGGATAGATAATCGCCGGTTAGAATGAAACCTATGGTTTAGACCATAGGTTTTGTTTTTTATCCGGACAGTGCTCCAGGTAGTTCTGGTGGAGGGGGCAGTCCGGCCTAGGAAAGTAGCATGACCCTAATGGGGTAGGTGGCCTTTGGTAAGACAGGTGGTACAGGGAGCTGGTACTGGTGGGACATGCGCTATAGGAGGCTACTTTGAAAAAATCCTGTTATAAATATAACAAATAGCTCTAATCTAGTTAAGCGGATTTACTTTTTATGAAAATTTTTCGTCTTTTCTTTTATTTTATGTTACAATAGTAAAATACTTAAAAAATGAGGGGTTATCTTATGAAAGAAAGAAACAAAACAGGTCTGATGTATGGCTTGAGTGCTTATTTGCTTTGGGGTTCTTTGCCTATCTATTGGAAGCTGTTGGACCATGTACCGGCTTTGGAGATTTTAGCTAATAGATTTATCTGGTCCGCTGTTTTTGTCATTTTTTTACTTTTTGTATTGAAGCAGAAGGACAATTTTTTCCAGGAGACCAGGAATATTTTTAGCAGCTGGCACAGTGGGCTGACAATGTTTTTGGCAGCCGTGACAATCAGTTGTAACTGGGGTACCTACATTTGGTCTGTAACCAGTGGTAGGATTGTAGAAGCCAGTATGGGCTATTATATTAATCCTCTGGTCAGTATCCTCTTTGGGATGGTTTTCCTTAAGGAGCGTTTAGAGAGGCTCCAGCTTATTGCAGTGGCTTGTGCCCTAGTAGGGATCGTAATTATGATTATACAGAATGGTAGCCTTCCCTGGGTATCCGTTACGCTAGCTGTTACCTTTGCTCTATATGGACTGTTGAAGAAGCTTATCAGGGTCCAGGCTTTGACCAGCATTCTTTTGGAAACCTTATTTATGACACCGGCAGCAATGGCTTACTTATATTATTTGAGCAGTCAAGGTGGCAATAGTTATCAGAATGGTGATTTGCTGACAAAGCTGCTGCTGCTTGGCGCAGGTGTGGTTACAGCCGTACCCCTGCTTTTCTTTACCCGTAGTGCTCAGCTGCTTCCCTTAAATATTTTAGGCTTCATCCAGTATCTTTCACCTACGCTTACGCTTTTATTGGGCATTTTTGTTTATGGTGAGGCCTTTGATATGACGCATCTGTATGCGTTTTCCTGTATCTGGCTGGGTCTGCTCTTTTTTACCTGGTCCCAGGTTAGAGCTAAATAGATATTTTTTTACATAATAAGGCATATTTTCTAACGGAAATATGCCTTATTTTTCGTTACAGCTTCAAATATTTAGAACAGGGTTCGATAAATAATAATACTAGATATAGTATGTGGAAATCTTTATCCACTTTCAAGGGAGTTATCAACAGGTTGTGCATAACATGTTGATAACTTGTAGAAAACTACCCTATATGTGGGTATATCTAGTTGTTTTTGGGGGAAAAAGTCTATATATGCTTTAGTTATCCACTTTTTCTGTGGATAAACCTGTGCATAATGTTGATAATTAGGGAAATTTAGTAATTTTAAAATAGCATATTTAGTGTTATCTTCGCTGTGGACAAAAATCGCTTTGCATAAAAACAAACAAAAGTTTTGTATAAAACTAAAGTTTATACTTGCACAATAAGCTATTTTTAGAGATAATATAAGATATGTTATTAGTTAAGTAATGGAGGAATAAAAATGGCTTTAAAACAAATAGTAGCAGTTATAGCAATGGAAAAAGTAGCAGGTTCCATTATAAATAAATCCCTATGTGAGGCTGCTGGTGGTTGGTTAGCCTTGGCAGATACAGAAGTTGGCAAAAGATTAGTACTGGCCTTTCAGGAAGAATCTCCCCTGGATGAGAAATTCAATGCTAAGCAGACCATGGAGGAAGCAGGCATCAAGGTGAGCGTTATGGAGCTGAACCCCAATAATGCAGCAGTTGTCAGACGTTTTGTCAAGTGGGCTGCTCCTAGTGCTTGTGGGACCAAGGGAACCAGTATAGGCTTTAGCGACTGGACTGGTGCAGCTGATGCCTTTGTAACTGATTTATTTGCAAAACGTCAATTAAAGCCGGTTCTGGTAGATTATACTGCAGAAAATAGTGCTGTTCTGAAACGTAACTTTCTGGAAGCAGTGGATACTGCTACCTGGGGCGTACTGGAAAAAGGCTATAAGGAAGGCTACGGTGCTAATGCTACCGGTTTAAAAACCGAGGAAGATATTGTGAAGGCACTCCTATATGGTTATAGCATGGTTGGCTTTGACTGCAGTGACAAGATTAATTTAGCTTTAGAAGAGCTGAGTGACGCAGATGTCGAAAAACGTTATGAAGAATTGAACGAGGTTTTCCGTGCTGCCATGGACGCTTCCTATTTGAAAGCAGAATTCAAGGTGGGCAATGATACCATTACCTATACTCCAGAAGTACTGCACCGCATTGTTATGGAATATGGTGAAGCTATCATGCATGTCCAATTTATTTATAATTCCTATTTGAAGAATACCCCCTGGGATATTGACTTTGAATTGTCCTTATCCAAGCCTGGTAAGGTATTGACTCCTCAGGAGCATTATCTGATTGCCAACGAATTACAACGTAACAGCATCAAATTATCTGCTATCTGCCTGGATGGTCTGCTGGACCAGGAGGCTCTGCAGGATAATTTGCAGGTACATTGTGAAATTGCTGATACATTTGGCTATCGCTTAAGCTTCTGCAATGCAGATCTGACTATTGCCGAGCCGGCGAAGGCTGTTAAATACTTAAAGAACAAGGTACATTTTAAATTGGGCAATGTTCTCTGGCTGACTGCCCTGCAATTAATTGCAGATAAGAATGCTATGCTGATGGCAGAGATTGCCGAAGCTGTGTCCCTGCCTGTAGCAGCAGCTGCAGAGCTGGCTGTGGGTACTGAAGCTGCGAAGGCCTATGCTGTTGCCTATGATAAGGTTTTAAACCCTGAAAAGGGCGATTTACACGCTAAGGTAAAGGCTTTCCTGGCAGCTGAGCAGGCAGCCTATGCTGAACTGGTTGTTAAGAATGTGGACAGCTTCTTAAAATTACTCTAATTGATATTATTCGGGAAAAGTCCCTAGCATAAAAAACAGCTCTCCATGGTGGATGAAATCCATCTAGGAGAGCTGTTGCTTTTTGGTGATTAAACCTCATCCTTATCCATAATGCCCAGCTTACGTTTCCAGTAACGGGAATAAATAGCGCCAAGGGGATTATGGGCTAAAAGGCGGTCCTTGACAACAAGTGCAGTAACGGGGCCGGAACAGTTCATATTAAAAATAGCATCGTGGCCGACACAGAGACCACAGGAAATAAAGAGCTCCACACCCTGTTCAGCTAAAAATTTAGCCTGAAACTTAGGATTACACATGGCCTCGTGTTCTAATTCGGGGCGGACTTGTTTTAAATTTAAATCACTTTTGGGAAAGCTACAGTTCTTACAGCAGACACTGTAAAAATCAAAGCCTTGATTTGTGAAATATTTGGCAATATAATGGGCTTCCTTGTTTAAACCGATACAGAAAGCCATTCCCAGCTTTTTGTAGCCCATGGCCTTAGCAAATTCAGCTGTTTCCTGCAGACGGCAGATATTACTATAAAATGTACCCTCTACGTAGGCGGCAGCATGCATAATTTTCAGTTCTTCTTCAGTATAACTGTCTTTTACCTCTTCCAAAGGAGCACCGGTACAGTTAATGCCATGAGTATAGCAGGCATGGCTGGGGCAATCGGCACATTTACATTTCATTTTTAACAGTCCTTTCTATGAAAGTTTTAATATTCTTTTCTTATCCTATCACAGTTGAGGATATTTTCCAATTTCAGAAGGTATAAATTTTTCCCTAGGGAAGTGCTTATCATTGCTGAAAGGGACGTAAAGCCCTGGTGTAAGGAGGTTTCAGCTCATTTTCCAGCGTATAGGCCTGGGGCTTCTTTATTTTTTGTCTACTATAAAATTTTTTCTGGAAAAACTTGCAAAATACTATTTGAGGTGGTAAGATAATAAAGCTTGTATATATAACATATATACTTCTTCTGCTCCCAGATGGGGGCCAAAGTCCAAAGGAGGAGGTGATTTCGTGAAAGCATACGAAGTCATGTACATCGTTAAACCGGTTGAAGAGGAAGCATTTGAAGCAATTGTTGCTAAATTTGAAAACCTCATCACTAACAACGGTGGTACTGTAGAAAAAACTGATCGCTGGGGCAAAAAACGCCTTGCTTATGAGATCCAAGACTTGAATGAAGGTCTTTATGTACTCGTAACCTTCAGCGCTGAACCTGCTGCAGTAAAAGAACTTGACCGTGTAATGAGAATTACCGATGAAGTACTGCGCCATATGATCATTAGAAAAGGTGAATAGTCATGAATAAGATTATACTGATGGGCCGCTTAGTTCGTGATCCGGAAGTTCGCTACACTTCTACTGGCAAGGTTGTTTGTCAATTCACACTAGCTGTCGACAGACCTTTTACGAATCAAGATGGTCAAAGAGAAGCTGACTTTATTCCGGTAATTATCTGGGGTAAACAGGCAGAAGTATGCGGGAACAGTCTTACCAAAGGACAGAGAGCACTTGTTGAAGGACGTTTGCAGATCCGTAGCTATGATGCTAAAGATGGCTCTAAACGTTGGGTAACCGAGGTTATTGCAAATAGCTTTGAATTTATCGAACGTAAGGGTGACTATAGCCATGCTGGTGGTGCACAAATGCCTGATGCTGCTGGTAACAACAGCAATATGGATTCCTTCGGTTCTCAAGTACCCTTTGATGAAGAAGTTCCATTCTAAATTAAGGGAGGTTATGCAATGAAACGCGAAAGAGGCAGAAGACCGAGAAGGAAAGTATGTTCCTTCTGTGTTGATAAAGTTGAAGAAATCGATTATAAGGATGTTAACAAGCTGCGCCGTTATGTTACTGAACGTGGTAAAATTTTACCCCGTCGTATCTCCGGTACCTGCGCTAAACATCAACGTCAATTGACCACCGCAATCAAACGCGCACGTTGTGTTGCTTTGTTGCCGTTCACTTGCGAATAATCAGCGAATAACTAACCCTTTGTACTAGCTTAAGTACAAGGGGTTTTTTATATGTCTTTTTAGGGGATAAAAAAATCAGGCAACCTTGGAGGGTTACCTGATTTAGAGGTTTTATTTAGAAGATATTATCTAAAAAACTATGGGTGATAATATTGAAGGACAGGGCTGTAAAATAAGCAGAGGCACACAGAACCACAAAAAAAGCGGCGGCATGAGGAATATCCTTTTTCTTAATGCAGGAATAAACAGCTCTCAAGGAAACTAATAGGAGAATAATCCAGAGAACAGGCTGATTAATTTCATGAAAAAACTCTTCAAACATCATAGTACTCCTTTGCTTGTTGATATTAGTATATAAAAAAACACCCGCATAGCGAGTGTATATAATTCCAAATGGTGCCTCAGCACAGAATCGAACTGTGGACACAAGGATTTTCAGTCCTTTGCTCTACCAACTGAGCTACCGAGGCAATTGGCGACCTGGACGGGACTCGAACCCGTGACCTCCGCCGTGACAGGGCGGCATTCTAACCAACTGAACCACCAGGCCAATATTTAAAAATAAAAAATGGTGGGCGCTAACGGGATCGAACCGCTGACATTCTGCTTGTAAGGCAGACGCTCTCCCAGCTGAGCTAAGCGCCCGAGTTTGGTGACCGGTGAGGGAATCGAACCCTCGATACCGCCGTGAAAGGGCGGTGTCTTAACCGCTTGACCAACCGGCCAAAAAAATGGTGACCCATGTAGGCCTCGAACCTACGACACCCTGATTAAGAGTCAGGTGCTCTACCAACTGAGCTAATGGGCCGTAGTTATGTTACTAGATTATAATACAATAGAATCTTTATTTTTGCAAGGTTTTTTTCAAAAAAAGATAAAAATTTTAAAAGATTTGACTAGAACTCGATTACAGCATAAAATTGATGTAGTTAGAAGTAAATAAGATTACGGAGGAAATTCTTATGAAATATGATATTGCAGTTATTGGCGGTGGTCCCGCAGGAGTTTCTGCAGCGATTACCGCTTCTAGTAAGGGTCGTAGGGTAGTGCTTTTTGAGGCCCACGGCTTTAGTCCGCGTTTGCGCAGTGTCGCTCAAATTACTGATTACATGGGGATTCCAGATGTTTCCGGTAGTGAATTGATGGATATTTTTGTGGATCATTTACGTAGAACTGATACCGAAGTAGTTGAAGAAAAGGTTGTTTCTTTAAAAGAGGTGGATGAAGGCTTCTTGATTGATACTCCTCATGGTAGCTATGATGCGGATTCCGTTGTTCTGGCTACAGGTATCTCTCGCTCCGACCTGTTACCTGGTGAAAAGGAATTCCTGGGTCGTGGTGTAAGCTACTGTGCCAAAATTGACGCCGCTAATTTTTCCGGTAAGCGGGTTGCCGCTATTGCAACAGTACCGGACGCTATGGAGGAAGTAGAAATTTTGGCAGAGAACTGTGAGCATGTATATTTCTTCCCCCGCTATTCCGGCTTCATTCCTCCTAAAAATAAAAATATTACTGTAGTTTTAGAGTCTCCTTCAGAAATTACCGGTACGGATAAGGTAACCGGTTTACATACTGATAGTGACTATTTGAATGTACAGGCTGTATTTATGTTTAGAGCTACTGATCCTCTGAACAGCTTCCTCCCCGGCTTACAGATTCGTGGTCGTAGCGTTTATGTTGACGACCAGGCCCAGACCAATATCGAGGGTGTTTTTGCTGGTGGTGACTGCACTGGTCAGCCCTGGCAATGCAATCGTGCTGCAGGTCAGGGACAAAAGGCTGCTTTAAGTGCTATCCGTTATCTGGGCAAGCGTGATGAGGGTATTTCTTACTAAGAAAGCGGGATTTAAAGGAATTTGTCACTTTAATATTAGTTGAATTTGTGATAAAATAAATCCTATGTAAAATTGTTTGGAGGCATGTGTATGTTAGACATGAAATTTGTCCGCGAAAACCCTGAATTGGTTATTGAAGCAGTAAAGAAAAGAAACGGTACCCTGGATCTTACTGAATTCCTTGATTTAGATAAAAAACGTCGTGAAATGACTCAAGAAGTAGAAGCTTTGAAGAGTGAACGTAATAGCGCATCCCAAGAAATTGGTAAGCTGAAAAAAGCTGGTCAGGATGCTAGTGAAAAAATGGCTGCTGTACGCACCATTGGTGATAAGATTTCTGCCCTGGATGGTGAATTGAGAACTGTAGAAGCTCGTCTGAAAGAAATTTTATTGACCATTCCTAATATGCCGGCTGATGACGTACCCGTAGGTAAGGACGATTCCGATAACCCCACTGTACGTACCTGGGGCGAACCTACTAAATTTGATTTTGAACCTAAGGCTCACTGGGATATTGGTGAAAACTTGAACATCCTGGACTTTGAACGTGGTGTTAAGGTTTCCGGCGCTCGTTATGTTTTCTATCGTGGCCTGGGCTCCCGTCTGGAACGTGCCGTTATTAACTTCTTCCTGGATTTACATACCAGCAAACATGGCTATACTGAATTCTTCCCGCCCTTTATCGTAAATGGTGCTAGTATGCAAGGTACCGGCCAATTACCTAAATTCGCTGAAGATATGTACAAGCTGGAAAACGGCGATATGTATTTGATTCCTACTGCAGAAGTACCTGTAACCAACTATCATCGTGATGATATTCTGGACGGTGCTGAACTGCCTTTGAAATATACCGCATACAGCGGCTGCTTCCGTGCCGAAGCTGGTGCTGCAGGCCGTGATACCCGTGGTCTAATCCGTATGCATCAATTCAATAAGGTAGAATTGGTTAAATTTACCAAACCGGAAGAGTCCTGGGAAGAATTGGATAAATTAACCCATGATGCTGAGGAAGTATTGCAATTGTTGGGCCTGCCCTACCGTGTAGTTCGTCTCTGCACCGGTGATATCGGCTTTAGCTCTGCTACTACCTATGACCTGGAGGTTTGGCTGCCGGCAGCAAACTGCTATCGTGAAATTTCTTCCTGCTCCAACTTCCTGGACTTCCAAGCACGTCGTGCTAACATCCGTTTCCGTCGTGATGCAAAATCCAAACCGGAATTTGTTCATACCTTGAATGGTAGTGGTGTTGCTGTAGGTCGTACCGTAGCAGCTATTCTGGAAAACTACCAACAAGCAGATGGTAGTGTTGTAGTGCCTGAAGTATTGCGTAAATACATGGGCTGCGATGTGATTAAATAATTTTTCTGGATTCTATAAGAGCTGCCTTTCTTGGAGGACAGCTCTTTTTCATTGCAAATTGTTAGTTGGTAATGTAGAATTGTGGTGGAAACTTTCTGAGAAAGAGGGAGATAGATAATGTTTAGCAAAAAACAGCCCTGTCTAATAGCAGTGGCTTACTTAATCGTTATGTTTGGGCTAAATTCTATTTTACCGGCATGGACAGGTGCAGAAAATTCTGTACTGGAGCTGTTGCAACTGTGTTTTTTAGCTGGTGGCTTCTGCTATTCCTTCCATATGCTTTCTCGACGTCTGTTGGATTGGGGTGGTAGCCAAAAGGCACTATGGTCGGCATCTAGCCTCTATTTCTTTATCTTGGGTATGCGTGAAATCAGCTGGGGTCGTACATTGTTGCTTCATGCCGACGGTTCCTTTTACCGCTATAGCGAAATGGGACTGTACGGGCAGCTGGTGCATCCCCTGGTAGGAGTTTTAATTGTTATTTTACTTTTCCTGTTATGGCGCTCTAGATTCTGGTGCTGGCTGCTGCAGGTAAAGCTTTCGGCCTCTGATTTTCTTCTGCTTCTGTTATTTATCTTTTTTTGCTGGGTGGCAGAAAAGGGAAACTGGGCTTATTTTCATGGTGCCGTAGCCGAGGAGCTGGCGGAAAATGGTGCTTATTTCATGATGGTATATTTAATTTATGAAATGGTGCAGCAGGCTAAACAGCTGAGACAGAAAAAATAATACAGAGGGATGAGTGCGAATGGAAGTAAAGCATATTTTTCAAATCAGTCAACGGGCTATGAAGCCGTTGGTACAAAAATACGGTTCACCTCTATTGATATTATCTACGGAGGGAATCAGACGCAATTATCTGCTTTTGAAACAGTATTTACCTCGGGTGAGGGTCTTTTATGCAATTAAGGCTAATCCGGATTTACGTATTCTACAGACACTACAGGAGCTAGGCTCTTCCTTTGATGTAGCCTCTGCCGGAGAAATTGAACTTTTACACAGTTTAGGTGTACCCGGTGAAAAGATGATTTATGCGAATCCTGTCAAAACTAAGGCTGGGCTGGTGGCTTGTGGTAACTGCCAGGTAACGAAGATGACCTTTGACAGTGCCAGTGAAATTGCTAAGTTGCAGGAGCTTTATCCGCAGGCTCAGGTCCTGCTACGCCTGCGCATCCAGAATACCCAGGCTCTGGTGGACTTGAATAAAAAATTTGGCGCTAGTCGGGAGCAGGCTCTGGAGCTGCTGCAGCAGGCCCAGGCAGCAGGCTTACAGGTGGTGGGACTTTCCTTCCATGTAGGTAGCCAGACTATTAGTGCGGCACCCTATAAGGTAGCTTTAGAAATTGCCAAAGAAATTTTTACACAAGCGGAAGCACTGGGTATCAAGCTAAGGGTTTTGGACATTGGCGGCGGCTTTCCCATTGTTGCCAGAAATACCAGTCTGGAGCTGGAGAAGATGCTCAGCCAGGTAAATACCTATGTGGAGCAGTTTTTTCCTGATACGGAAATTTGGTGTGAGCCCGGCCGCTATATCTGTGGCACGGCCGTAAATTTACTAACCTCTGTTATTGGCGTAACGGCAAGGGATGGACAGCCCTGGTATTTTTTGGATGAAGGACTCTACGGCACATTTTCCGGGGTTATTTTTGATAATTGGGATTTTGAACTGCTCAGCTTTAAGAATAGTACTGCTAGGGTGAAGGCTACCTTTGCCGGTCCCAGTTGTGATTCCCTGGATATTATGTTCCGACAGCGGGAAACAGTGCCTTTGGAAAGAGGCGATGTGCTTTTAGTGCCCTCTTGTGGTGCCTATACCTCTGCTTCTGCTACTAATTTTAACGGCTTTAGTAAGGCTCCAGTGCTCCTTTGGGAGGAAGTTAGTTCACAAATAGAAATTTAATTCACAATAGCCCCATGATTTTTAGTCAGGGGGCTATTTTTATTTGTGTAAAGTCTCAGCTCTGTGTTAAAATGAAATGATAGTATATTCTTTTTGATAAAATGGAGGCTTATGTGAAAACAGAAATGCCGCTCATAGCAGCGATGTTAAAATATAAAGCAGAAAATATCTATCCCTTCCATACACCTGGTCATAAGGGTGGTAGAGGAATGGTACAGGAATTAAAGGCGGAGCTGGGTTCCAGTGTTTTGATGGATGTTTCCCTCATGAGTGAGCTGGATGATATCCATGAACCGGAAAGCTATATTGCCCAGGCTCAGGCCCTGGCAGCTCAGACCTATGGTAGTGATGCCTGCTTTTGGGCAGTTAATGGTACCAGCCAGGCAATTCATGCCATGCTGATGACTGCTCTGCAGCCAGGAGAGAAGGTGCTTCTGCCACGTAATGCCCACCGTAGTGTAGCTGGCGGCCTTATTCTTGGTGGCCTGGAGGCTGTTTTTTTGCAGCCTGATTATTGTCCGGCTTTTGGCATCCATTTCCAGGTGCAGCCCGAGGCCGTTGCTCAGGCCCTGGATGGTGACCCGGCTATTAAGGCTGTTTTATTGACCAGTCCTAACTACTATGGTGTAGCGGCGGATGTGGAAAGAATAGCAGCTATTTGTCATGCTCGTGGAGTTGTTTTATTAGTGGATGAGGCGCATGGACCTCATTTAGGTTTTAGTGAGCTTTTACCTAAATCTGCCTTACAATGTGGTGCAGATGCCTGTGCCCAAAGCACACATAAAATTTTGGGTGCTATGACCCAATGCAGTATGCTCCATGTACGGAAACAAAGACTTTCCCTACAGAGGGCAGCGGATGTCATGAGCATTTTGACGACGACCAGTCCTAATTACCTTATGATGGCATCTTTAGATGCTGCCAGGGCTCAGTTTCAGGAGCGTGGCGGTGAGCTGGTGGAGCAGGCCGTTAGGGCTGCACAGCAGTTACGGGACCTATGTGGCAAATACGCAGGACTGAAGCTTTTGACAGAGGCTGATTGTGGTGGTCTGCGCCTGGATACCACCAAGGTTACCTTAAATGTAGCTGGTTGGGGCTATACTGGTATTGAAGCAGGCGAGCTGTTTCGTCAGGCAAGGATTGCCGTAGAACTGGTGGACCCTCAAAATGTTTTATTTTTAGTTACCTATGCCGATGTACAGGAGGATTATCTGGAAGCATTGGCAAGAATTGAAAAGGTTTTACAGTATATGGAAGCCCATAAGAAACCGGTGGAGGCTTTACGGGAGGTAGAGCCCGTGCCCAAATCCCGAGTAGTTCGTAGCTTAAGGGAGATTTTTTACTGTGCCAAGGAAGACTTACCTTTGGCAGAGGCGGCTGGCAGAATCTGTGGGGAACAGGTCAGCTTTTATCCGCCGGGCATCCCCGTGCTGTTGCCGGGAGAGGTAATTACTCCAGAAATTATCACCTATTGTCAAAAAATGAAGGGCTTAGGTCTGCCTGTAAGCGGTCCTGCCGATAGTAGTCTGCAAAGGATTAGGGTGGTGCGATAATGCAGGGTGTATTTATCAGCTTTGAAGGGCTGGACGGTAGCGGTAAGACTACCCAGGTGCAGCAGGTAGCCGAGGTTCTGCGTGGGCAGGGCTATGAGGTATTGACCACGCGTGAGCCTGGGGGTACTGTTTTGGCAGAAAAGGTACGTGAGCTGGTGTTGGACCCTCTTCTGCCCCTGAATAATATGACCCAGGTGCTGCTTTATCTGGCAGCTCGTAGTGAACATGTAGAAAAGGTTATTAGTCCAGCTTTGGCAGCGGGTAAGATTGTCCTCTGTGACCGCTTCAGCGATTCCACTTTGGTATATCAGGGATTAACCAGGGGACTGCAGCTGGAGGCGTTGGAAAACTTAAAACAGTTAAATGCCTATGCCTGCCGAGGACTAGTACCGGATTTAACTTTAGTTTTGGATGGAGACCCACACAAGCTGCTGACCCGACGTGTCAGTCGTGGTGTAAGTGACCGTTATGAAATCCAGGGTCTGGAGTTTCAGAAACAGCTGCGCCGGGGCTTCTTAACCCTGGCCCAGGCTGAACCGGAAAGAATTAGGGTCCTGAATGCAGAGGGCTCTGCTGACGAGGTGGAGCAGCAGATACTTGCTGTATTACAGCAATTTTTAAAGAAGGCGTAAAAATGTGGGATAGTGTTTTGGGACATGAACAGAATAAGGCTTTTTTGACGAAATTTTTGCAGGCCCAGGCACGACCTCATGCGCTTTTATTTACTGGCGGAGAAGGACTGGGTAAGAAGCAGCTGGCATTAGCCTTTGCTAAAACCCTGCTATGTCTGCACCAGAAGGGTGACGATGGCTGTGAATCCTGTCGTCTCCTTAATTTTCAGGATGGTAATTTAAGTCATCCCGACTTTATTCTGCTCCAACGGTATGAGGATAAAACAGAAATACTTATTGACCAAATTAGAAATTTAATCAGCCAGGCTGCTTTTGCTCCTGTGCTTTCCCCATACAAGGTCTGCATTATCGAGGATGCAGACAGGATGAATATTAGTGCGGCCAATAGTTTTTTAAAGCTATTGGAGGAGCCTCCGGCCGGTTGGCTGATTATTCTGCTGGCGACGCAGGAGGAGGCACTGCTGCCCACGATTCTTTCCCGGGTGGTTACGCTGCGCTTTCATCCCGTACCTTTACCGGAGGTGGAGCAGCATCTGCTGGGACTGGGCATCAGCCAGGAGCAGAGTAGGGTGCTGGCCCGCTTAAGCGAGGGATCCATCGGACTGGCCCGTCGCTTACAGGAACAGGAGGTCTGGAGCTACCGGCAAACCGCCTGGGAGCTGTTACAGGCCCTACCCCTGCAGACTCCGGTTAATTATATTGGCGAATGTAAATGGATAGAAAAATACACTCGTCCAGAAGCTATTTTATTGATTAAGCTGTGCCAGTTACTGCTTCGGGATATGCTGCTGCTTCGCAGCGGGCTTTCCCTGCATTTGTATAATTGTGATTGGCAGCAGAGCTTAGCTGACCTGGCAGAAAAATGGTCCATCCATGATTTAAAGTCAGCCCTGTCAGTTTGTAACGAAGCCTATAGAGCGCTGCAGAGCAATGCCAGCGTCAAGCTGGTTTTGGAAGCATGCATTATGAAAATAGATATGATCCGAAAGGAGAGAGGATAATGCCGACAGTTGTAGGTATAAGATTTAAAAAAGCTTGTAAGATATACTATTTTGACCCTGCCAAAACAGGTGTGGCCAAGGGTGATTTTGCCATTGTGGAAACTGCCCGTGGTGTGGAATACGGTGAGGTAGTCATCGGTCCCCGTGAGGTGGATGATAATACCATTGTAGCTCCCTTAAAGCCGGTAATGCGTAAGGCTACTGCTGCAGATACGGATAAGCTGGCAGAAAATAAGGTAAGGGAAAAAGAGGCTTTTAATATTTGTCTGCGAAAGATTAAAAACCATAATTTACCCATGCGTCTGATTGATGTAGAATTTACTTTTGATGTGAATAAGATTATTTTCTATTTTACTGCTGATGGCCGTATTGATTTCCGTGAGCTGGTTAAGGATTTGGCCTCCGTCTTCCGTACCCGTATTGAACTTCGTCAGATTGGTGTACGTGATGAGGCTAAGCTTTTAGGTGGTATTGGCAGCTGTGGACGTCCCCTTTGCTGTGCAACCTTCCTCGGCGATTTTGAACCGGTTTCCATCCGCATGGCCAAGGATCAGAACCTGTCCCTGAATCCTACTAAGATTTCCGGTATCTGTGGTCGTCTTATGTGCTGTTTAAAATATGAAAACCATATGTATTGTAAAAATGGCTGTGGCGGCTGTGGCAAGCGTGAGCGGGTGGATATCCCGAAGGTAGGTTCAATGGTAGCTACTCCCCTGGGTGAGGGCAAGGTGACCGGCATTAATAGGGGTCAGCGTACCGCTTCCGTACAGCTTTCCGCTAATAATATTATTCAGGTGGAATGGGATGAAATCGTAGACGCATCCCAGGCTAATAATGTCTGAGATGACGGATAAAATCAGGTGTGATTATTTACCAGGCTGTCAATATAAAATCTGGCAGGACGGCAATCAGTTCTGCTTTACTACGGACGCAGTATTTCTAGGGCATTTTCCCCATGTAGTCCGTCAGGCCAAGGTTTTGGAGCTGGGCTGTGGTACCGGTGCTATCAGTATGCTGCTGGAAAGCAGGGGAGCGGCTCAGATAACTGCTGTTGACTGTAATCCGGCAGTTACCAGCTTAATTCGTCGCAGTGTGGCGGACAATGGTCTGGAGGATAAATTTACCATTGTGGATGGTGATATCTGCCAGATTAAAATCCTGGTCCAACCGGAAAGCATGGACCTGGTGGTGGCTAATCCACCCTACCGTAACTCCGGAAATGTGCGTCAGATTGGTACGGCGGCCTGTCACGAGGTAACCGCCAACCTGGAGGATTTTTTTAAGGCAGCCGCCTATGCGGTTAAATATCGGGGTCGTTTTGGTCTGGTCCAGCTGCCGGAGCGTTTTGTGGAAGCAATGGCCTTGGCGGCCAAGTATGGCCTGCAGCCTAAAAAGCTGCAATGGGTACATTCTAAGCTGAATAAGCCGGCCTGGATTTTCCTGATGGAAATGGTAAAGGGCGGTAGCTATGGTTTAGATGTCCTACCGCCGTTAATTATGTATGAACAGGACGGGAGCTACACGGAGCAGGTAGCAAAATATTATAAATAAACCTTTTGGCACCCTCTAGTTACTTCTAGAGGGTGCTTTCTTGATTTAGCACTAGAGAATCCTTTACCTGTTTAGGTGCATGTGATAAAATAAACTTATTATGGATGAGTGTGTCCAATGCATAAAAGGGGAGGAGAAGCCGTGACTACAGCACAAACTACCTATGGGACTCTGTATTTATGTGCTACACCCATTGGTAATTTAGAGGATATGACGCCAAGAGCATTAAGGATGCTGGCCGAGGCAGATGTTATTGCTGCTGAGGATACTCGTCATACCCTACAGCTTTTAAATCATTTTGAGATAAAGGGACATCTGGTGCGCTATGACGAGCATAGCAAGGAAAAGCAGGGTGCCTATCTGCTGGAAGAATTGCTGGCAGGGAAGAATATTGCCCTGGTCAGTGATGCAGGCTTTCCCGGTATTGCCGACCCTGGCGAGGCTTTGGCCAAGGAGGCGATAGAAGCAGGTGTTCGGGTTGTACCCGTGCCTGGTGCTAATGCTGCCCTATGTGCTCTGATTGCTTCCGGCTTACCAGCCTATCCGTTTTTCTTTGGTGGTTTTTTACCTAAAAGTAAAAGGAACCGGAGGGAACAGCTGGAGCTGTGGAAGCACATACCTGCGACAATGATTCTCTATGAAGCACCTCACCGGATTAAAGAGGTGCTTCAGGATATATTGCAGTGCTGGGGGGACCGGCAGATTGCGGCGGCCAGGGAATTGACCAAGATCCATGAGGAGTTTTACCGAGGTACTGTTTCCAGCTGCCTGGCCTGGTTGGAGCAGCAGCAGCCCCGTGGCGAGTTCTGCCTGATACTGGCTCCTGGTACGGCACCAGTGGAGGCAGAGAGTGAAGCGCTGGAGCCTTTGGAGGAGGTAAAACAGCTGATTGCTGCAGGTACGGAAAAGAAGGCAGCTCTTCAGCAGGTAGCCAAAAAACATAAAATTCCTAAGCGGGAATTGTATAATAAATTAATTTCAGAAGAAGAAGGGATTAGAGAATGACAAAACCTAGTTTTTACATTACCACACCTATTTACTACCCTAGCGACAATTTACATATTGGACATGCCTACTGCACTACAGTAGCGGATTCCCTGGCTCGTTTCCATCGCGCCAAGGGCGAGGATGTTTTCTTCCTGACCGGTAGTGATGAGCACGGACTGAAAATTCAACGTAAGGCTAGCGAAAAGGGCATTACCCCTATTGAGTATGTTGATAAAATTATTGCTAACTTTAAATTACTCTGGAAGAGATTGAATATCTCCAATAATGACTTTATCCGTACCAGTGAAGCACGTCATGAAAAAGTAGTACAGGATGTGTTGACCAGAATTTATGAGCAGGGCGATATTTATAAGAAAAACTACGAAGGCCTGTACTGCGTACCCTGTGAATCCTACTGGCTGGAACGTCAGTTAGTAGATGGTAAATGTCCCGACTGCGGCCGTCCTGTAGAAAAAATGCAGGAGGAAAGCTATTTCTTCAAGCTGTCCAAATATCAGGACTGGTGGCTGCAATTTATCGAAGAAAACCCTGATTTCATCCAACCTGCCAGCCGTCGTAACGAAATGATTAATTTCGTTAAGCAGGGCCTGGAGGATTTGTGTATCACCCGTACTACCTTTGACTGGGGTATTCAGGTTCCCTTTGATAAAAAGCATGTTGTATACGTATGGTTTGATGCGCTGCTGAACTATTTGACTGGTATCAAATACGGTACCGATGATGAAATGTTCCATAAATTCTGGCCGGCTTCCCTCCACCTGGTAGGTAAGGAAATTGTTCGCTTCCACACCATTATCTGGCCCATCATGTTAAAGGCTATGGGTATGGAAATGCCTAAGAAGGTTTATGGTCATGGCTGGCTGGTTGTTGATGGTGACAAGATGTCCAAATCCAAGGGCAATGTTATTGATCCTCTGGGCTTGATTGACGAATTTGGTGCTGATGCTATCCGTTATTTCCTGCTACGTGAAATTAATCTGGGCAGTGATGGTAATTTCTCCCGTGATGCTCTGATTAGCCGTGTTAATGCAGATTTAGCCAATGACTTAGGTAATCTCTTAAATAGAACTGTCAGCATGATTGAAAAATACCATGGTGGTATCATTACCAATGCCGGTGTTACTGAAGCTGTGGACGAGGACTTAAAGGTCTTGATTGCCACTACCGTCAGCGGCTATGTAGAAGCTATGGACAAGCTGGAAATTAACAAGGCTATCCGTGACGTATGGGCATTGATCAGCCGTGCCAATAAATATATTGATGAAACTGCTCCCTGGGCCCTGGCTAAGGATGTAGCTAATACCGCTCGTCTGCAGACCGTACTTTACAATCTGGCAGATACCCTGCGTATAGTAGCTATTTTGGTTGAACCCTTCATTCCGACTACTAGTCCGAAGATTTATACCCAATTAGGCTTGCAGGTACCGGAGCAATTCCTCCTGGAGGATGTTGTATACGGCAAGCTGGCTAATGGTACTAAGGTACAAAAGGGCGATCCTATTTATCCCCGTATTGAGGTAACTGAGGACGGTGCTACTATTATTGGCGGCAAACGCTACGAGCATGCTCCCGCTCCTGTAGCAGCAGTGGAGGAAGCTAAGGGTGAACCGGTGAAGGCAGTGGTAGAGCCCATTAAGCCGGAAATCACCATGGACGATTTTGCAAAGCTGGACTTGCGTGTAGGTACCGTTATTGCTGCAGAAAAAGTAAAAAAATCTAAAAAGCTCCTTAAATTACAGGTACAGATTGGTGAAGAGGAGCGTACCATTGTCAGCGGTATTTCCCAATACTACGAGGCTGAACAGATGGTAGGCCGCAACGTAATTGTTATTGCAAACTTAGCTCCGGCTAAGCTGATGGGTATTGAATCCAGTGGCATGATTCTGGCTGCCTCCGATGGTAATGGTAATTTGGTTTTGGCAGACGCACCGGGGATTGCCAGTGGTAGTAGGGTAAAATAAAATGAGTAGAACAGGCTTATGGGATTCTCATGCCCATTTAGATGATGAGGCCTTTAATCCCGATAGGGAAGAGCTGATTGCCCAGCTGCAGCAGGATCTGGAGGGTGTTATTAACCCGGGCTGCGATGCGGCAAGCTCGGCCTTTGCTGTAAAGCTGGCAGAAATCTATGACTTTATTTATGCAGCTGTGGGCTGGCATCCAGAAAATCTGAAGGATATTCCTGCTAATTATTTGGAGCAGTTGGCTGTGTGGGCCCAAAATCCTAAGGTAGTAGCCATTGGCGAAATTGGTCTGGACTACTACTGGAAGGAGAATGAACCCAGGGAGGCGCAGAAGCGTATTCTGCTGGAGCAGATTGATTTAGCTAAGCAGTTTGACCTGCCGATTATTATTCATGATCGTGATGCTCATGGAGATATGCTGGAGCTGTTTCAAAAGGAAGTCCGGGGCGTACAGGCTGTTTTCCACTGTTTTTCCGGCTCTTTGGAAATGGCGAAGGAGCTAGCTAAGCGGGGCTACTATTTTGGCTTTGGTGGTACCTCCACCTTTAAGAACTCCCAAAAGGTACGCGAGGTTATGAAATATGTACCCAGGGAGCTGATGCTCTTTGAAACAGATAGTCCCTATTTAACTCCCATACCCTATCGGGGCAAGAGAAATAATCCCGGCTATACAGAATTGACCGCCCTGCATGCGGCAGAGCTGTTGGGCGTGGATTTTGCAGAATTAGCTGCGCAGACTACGGCTAATGTAAAGCGACTTTTCAAAAGAATACCGTAAAAAAACCGCTCAGTTTTACAAACTGAGCGGTTTTCTTTCTTTTTAGCCCTAAAATTATACAATTTTTTTAGTTAGCTGTTGACAACTGATATCTTTTCTAGTATAGTGTTCTTGTACAGGAACAATAAGTGAGAAAGAAGAGCTAAATGAGGGATTATGGAACTTATCGAAGGATTAACTAATTTTAACCTGACTAAACAAGAGGCCACACTTTATGTACTGCTTTTGAAGGAAGGTCAGCTGACCGGCTACGAAGCAGCGAAGCAGACGGGGATTTCCCGTTCTAATACCTATACGGCTTTAGCCGGATTAGTGGAAAAGGGCGCAGCCTATCTGCTGGAGGAGGGTAAGGTAACCCGTTACACTCCCGTGCCCGTGGAGGAATTTTGTAATAACAAAATAGAAAGACTGCAAAATATCAAAAAAGAGGTTCTCCATCAGCTGCCGGTGTGGAAAAGTGAGGTTGAGGGCTATATTACGATTAAGGGCGAAAGGGAAATTATCAATAAATTAAAGAATACCATTCGTCAGGCTCGGGCTCGTGTTTATGTTTCAGCCAATACTAGAGTACTGAATATTTTACGTCCAGAATTAGAGGCCGCTCTGGCTAGAGGTCTAAAGGTTGTAGTTATCAGTGATAGGAATTTTACTTTGACGCAGGCAATTTGCCATTACACCGAAAAGCAAAATGAACAGCTCCGTCTGATTACCGATTCCCACACGGTTTTAACCGGGGATCTGGAGGACGAAGAAAACTCTACTTGTCTATACTCCTGTAAACGTAATTTGGTAGATTTATTTAAAGAAGCATTGAAAAACGAAATTACGTTAATTGATTTGCAAAGAGGTGTTTAAAATGGCCAAGAAGGTGCCTTTTGTTAGTGAAGAAAAATTGGCTGCTATTGCGCAGCAGTATGCTACTCCCTTTTATCTTTATGATGAAGCAGGGATTAGAAAGACCGCCCGTCTGGTAAATCAGGCTTTTGCCTGGAATAAGGGTTTTAAGGAATATTTTGCCGTAAAGGCTACTCCTAACCCGTCCATTCTGCAAATTCTGCGGGAGGAGGGCTGTGGTGCGGACTGCTCCTCCTATACGGAATTATTGATGGCTGAGGCAGTGGGCTTCAAGGGGGACGAGATTATGTTTTCCTCCAACGATACCCCGGCAGAGGATTTCCAGTTAGCAAGAAAATTGAATGTAACCATTAATCTAGATGATTTTACCCATATTGAATTTTTAGCTCAGGTGGCTGACATTCCCACAACTATGAGTTGTCGTTATAATCCCGGTGGTAATTTTGCCATTGCCAATAATATTATGGATAATCCGGGAGAGGCTAAATACGGTATGACCCGTCAGCAGATGACGGAGGCCTATAAGGAGCTTTTGGCCAAAGGCGTTGAGCATTTCGGTATGCATGCTTTTTTGGCTTCTAATACAGTAACCAATGACTATTATCCGGAATTAGCCCGTATCCTTTTTAAGGTAGCTGTTGAGCTGCATGAGGAAACAGGTGCTAAGCTGGATTTTATTAATCTTTCCGGTGGCGTAGGCATCGCCTATCGCCCTGAGGAAGCAGAAAATGATATTTTGGCAATTGGTGAGGGTGTACGCCAGGCTTTTGAAGAAATTTTGGTACCTGCCGGTATGGGGGACGTTAAAATTTTTACAGAAATGGGTCGCTACATGCTTGCTCCCCATGGTGCGCTGGTGACTAAGGTTATTCATTTTAAGCATACCTATAAGGAGTATGTAGGCGTGGATGCCTGCGCGGCTAATTTGATGCGCCCTGCCATGTATGGCTCCTATCACCATATCACTGTTATGGGCAAGGAAAACCAGCCATGTGACCATTGCTATGACGTAACTGGTGGCCTCTGTGAGAATAATGATAAGTTTGCCGTGGACCGGATGTTACCGGAAATTGAAAAGGGCGACCTGCTCTTTATTCATGACGCCGGCGCACATGGCTTTGCTATGGGTTATAATTACAATGGCAAATTGCGTAGCGCGGAGCTGCTGCTGCGGGAGGACGGTACTACCCAGATGATTAGACGTGCTGAAACCGTAGCCGATTATTTTGCTACTTTTGCAGGCTGTCCCTTTGGAGAGAGCTTATTGACGGATAAATAGGTAAGATATAATAATAAAAATAACTCCCAGTTCTACTATAGAACTGGGAGTTTAGTTTTTATAGTTTTTATAGCTTTTTAGTGGTGGAGGCTAATTGCTGTAGCTGGGGTACGTTTTCCGTATAGCTTAGGACGTAAATAAAATCGCCTGACCGTAAGCGGCTGTTCCCTGTGGGAACAAGCTGCTGCTCTCCACGTTTGATATCAACCAGAAGGGTGTTTTCCGGCCAGGAGACGTCCTTGACCAGCTTATTATCTAGAGTGCTGCCGCTGCAAATGGACAGCTCTACAATATTACGCTGTTCCTTAATTTCCGGCTCCAGAGGTTGGGCCTTTAGGGAACGGTTCATCAATTCTTCATAGATGGGCTTGCTCTGACAGAGCTCAGCTACCACGAAAGCTACCATGGAGGCAATGGCCAGGGCCAGCAGATGCTGGTAGGAGGCCGTCATTTCCATAATAAGGACGGTGCCGGTGATGGGAGCTCTTACTGAAGAGGCAAAGAGGGAGGCCATGGCAATAACGACGATATTGGACAGGTATTCGGGCTGGATAAGTCCCAGTAGTACCAGAAGATTGCCACAGATACTGCCACAGAGGGCACCAATAACCAGCATGGGCAGGAAAAAACCACCAGGTACACCACAGCCATAGCTGATAAGGGTAAAAAGAAATTTGCCTATCAGGAAGACCACCAGGAGCTGGAGGGAAACGGGTGTACGGGCCAAGCTGTTGATTAGCGCATTGCCACCACCAAGTACTTCGGGTAGACAGTAGCCTAAGAACCCTCCGACTACCAGGGCAAAGATAATTTTGTGAACGGGACTACCAAAAATTGGCAGATTGTAAAAGCGGGGAACATTTAAGAGCCCCTTATTAAAAAGTACGCCGACCAGGCCCACAACTAGAGCTACGATGACGACGATACCGTAGTAATTAATGGGCAGGAGGGGAAGGTCCTGAAATTCAAAAATAGAAGCACAGCCAAAAAGAGCACGGGAAATAATCGTAGCAGTCATGGCGGCAGCCATGGAGGGTAGGAGTACTACAATGGAAAAATTGCGATGCAGCTCCTCCAAGGCAAAAATTACACCGGCCAGAGGGGCATTGAAGGCGGCAGCTAAGCCGGCACTGGCACCACTGGTCATTAAATAGCGTTCCTCAAGACGAGTCCGCTTCAGCATACGGCTAATACCTTGGGCGGCTACGGCACCTAATTGGATGGAGGGGCCCTCACGGCCGAGGGACAGACCGGCGCCAATGCCCAGGATACCGGCGGTAAGCTTAACCCAAAGGATGGGAAACCAGCGCATTTTGATTAAGCCTAAAATAGCGCCTTTGACCTGGGGAATACCACTACCGGCGGCAAGTGGTTCCAGCTTATTTAGGCTGTGCAGGATAAAGCCCAGCAGGATGAGAATGGCAAACCAGGCTACGTGATAGGTCCAGTCCTGTCCGTGAAGAAACTGGTAGACAGCACCTCTTAACAGCTCCATTTCCTGGAGGGCATAGCGGAAGAAGCAGATTACCAGGCCGGCGAAAATACCGGTCAGGATACCCTCGGCAAATAGCCTAAGACGAAAGCTATGCCAATTACTCAGTGATTTGTAGGTGCTGAGCAGCTGATGTTTATTATTCATATTGATCACCTGGATAATCACCACGATTAACAGCTACGTAGCGGTCAAAGGTGGCTAGATTTTTTTTCAAAAGATTGATACCCTCGGCTGCCTCCTGACCATAGGAACGCTTGTTATTATAAAGCGCATACTTGCTACGGACGTCTTGAGGGGACAGGTTGGGCATGATGACGTTGGCGCCGGCTTCAATGCCCAACTGGTGTCCATTGTTGGCAACAGTGTTTAGAGCTGTGGTGGCTGGTAAAAGGACCATGGGCAGCAGTAGCCGTAATAGGGAAAGCATCTTTAGAGTTAACGGTACACTGCCTGCGGGGAAATCTCTAAAAGGAGTATCGCAGTGGGGGATGAAGGGACCGATGCCTACCATCTGAGGCCTGAACTCCTTAATAAACAGCAGGTCCGCTACTAGGTTTTCCGGCTGCTGGAAGGGTGAACCCACCATAAAGCCGGTACCCACCTGATAACCCAGGGCCTTTAAATCCTGAAGACAGTTCAGGCGATGAGCAAGGGATAAGGTAGGGGGATGGAGGCGGCGATAATGGTGCTCCAAAGCAGTTTCATGGCGAAGCAGATAACGGTCCACTCCTGCCTGACGCCACTGACGGTATTGCTCATAGCTACGTTCACCGGCAGAGAGGGTTACCGCGCAATCGGGGTAGCGTGCCTTCAGTTGGTAAATAATAGCGGTTAAATGGTCATCATCAAAGTCGAAATCCTCACCACCCTGCAGTACGAAGGTGCGCAGGCCGGCAGCATAACCGCTTTGACAGCAGGCTAAAATTTCCTCTGTTGTAAGACGATACCGGGAGGCCTTGGCGTTGCTATGACGGATACCGCAATAAAGGCAGTCGTTTTTACAGTAATTACTAAATTCTATTAAACCACGGAGGTAGATTTCCTTACCAAAAACAGCTAGAGCCTGTTCTTCCGCCTGCTGACGTAAATATTCTCCAATCTCTTCGTCATGGTTGGTAATCAGTTGATATAGCTGTTCTCCGGTAGCCCGGTGTTCATTTTTAAGCTGTTTAATAATCTTTATAAGGCTCATTTTCGCTTCCACTGAGTTCTCCATTTCTTTGGCATATTATTCCCCTATTATAACACATTTGCCATAGCTGGTATGTTATAATAGAGTAAATTCAAACGGAGGTAGATAGGGTGTTTACGATAGTTAAGGACTTTAAAAATGAGATAGTTATCGAAAAATCTCGCTTTATCTGTACATTAAAAAAGGTTAAGGATGAAGCAGAAGCACAGAAGTTTATTAAGGCTACCAAAAAGGAATACTGGGATGCTACCCATAATTGTTCTGCCTATCTGATAGATGATCTGGCCCAACGCTCCAGTGATGATGGAGAGCCCTCCGGTACGGCCGGTTTACCCATGCTGGAGGTATTACGTAAAAATAAGCTGACTAATACGGCTGCAGTGGTAACCAGGTATTTTGGCGGTATTAAGCTGGGTGCCGGTGGCCTGGTTCGTGCCTATACTAATAGCGTGGCAGAAGCAGTGCGGGGTAGCGGCATTGCTGAAAAGGTCCTTATCAGCCGCTTCAGCTTTACTTATGCCCTGAATGATGTAGGTAAAATTTTAAATATACTTTATCAGCAGCAGCTTTTTACCATTGTTGATGTGGAGTATGGTCTACGTGCGAAGGTTATCCTGCAGATGCAGGACAATGCCAAGAAGGAGGCGGAGGCCTGGTTGACGGAAAATTTGAATCAGGCTATCCAGTTAGACAGGGAAGGTAGCGAGTATGTGGAGGTACCATTAAAGTAGCATAAAAAGTTGTGTTAAAATCATCATATGCTTGAAAAATATTCATATAAATTATGATGCTTTTTTATGGTTAATAAAAAACTAAAATTTTTTGCTTTTCTTGAAACCCTATGATAAACTAGTAGCGATGTACTTATTAGTCTGTAGTTTTCGTGTTTAAATTTAGTTAAGATTATGTTTAAGGTGAAGCGATGTTGGAAAAGATTGTTGAGCGTATGAAGAGCTTGTACGCTATGGTAAGCGGAAGTGGTAGCTATACTCTTGTAATTGCACCACATGACGCTGGAGAGGTGCGGAATGCGCATTTTTCTAAAGCTAGTATTAGAAAGGCTCTTTCTATTTGTGTATGTACCGTCTTTCTATCGATAACGGGGACGTTGGCCATGTTAGCTGATATTAATGGCATTTCCCAGGAACATAAGGAACTGCTAGCCTATCAGGAAAATAAAGTTGAACAGGAAAAGAAGTTGCAGGAATTGTCCTTAGCTTCCGAGAAAGTGCAGAAGGACGTTGCTGAATTGAATAAAATAGAGATGCAGGTGCGCCAGCAAATGGAGCAGTACGGTATCAGTCTGCCTAAGGATATAAAGGCTAAAAGGTCCGTGGGTGGTATCGGTGGTCCGACGGAGGATATATTAGTCGGTACTACTGTGATGTTGGAGCAGAATAAATTACTGCATCAGCAGGTATTGGCTAAAACTGCTACCTGGGATGGCCTTCTGGGGACTATTAAGCAGGAAAATTACCGTAAGGAGGTAACTCCTAATGTATGGCCCACTAATAGCACCTATGTAACCTCTGAATTTGGTAGGAGATATAATCCTTTTGATGGTACGACCAGTGATTGGCATGGTGGCTTAGATATTGCCGATGATTATGGTGCCCCTATTTATGCTACTGCTTCCGGTTATGTGGAACAGTCAGGCTGGTATGGTGGTTATGGTCGTTATGTGCGTATTTCCCATGACTATGGTTATCAAACCTGTTATGGACATATGAGTGGTATAAATGTCAGTGCTGGCGAGTATGTCAAAAAAGGTGATGTCATTGGTTATGTCGGTAGCTCAGGTTATAGTACCGGACCACATTTGCATTATGAAGTTCTGCTGTGGGGGCAGGAAGTTAATCCACGTGACTATTTGTAAAGGCAGGAATAAATGTTGAAAAGTTTTTATGCCGTAGGGCGGGTGCTTAAATCCATTTTTGTAAAGGATAATTCATATACTTTTGCACTGATACCCGACAATGGCGAAGAAATTAAAAAGACAGTGTTTAGTAACAGTCAATTTAGGGCGGTGCTGTGTGTAGCGGCTTTTTCTTTTACAGCTTTGTTAGGAACAGCGTGTTATTATTCCTATATGCTGAATGCTAGTGCTGCCGAGAGGCAGGAATTGGCAGAATTTCGACGTGTAAAGCAGGCTCAGGAGCAAAGACTGCAGGAATTGTCCATAGTTTCTGATAAGCTGCAGGGTGAGATGGCGAAGTTAAATGAATTGGAATTAGAAGTTAAGCATCAGATGGAACAGGCAGGCATGCAGGTCGAAAAGTAAATAAGGTGGAATAAAGGCATAGGTGAGGATATGTTTTTTTGTAAGATGCTGGCAGGTAAAAATGAAGACGTAGCCACTTCTGCTGTGGACAGGGAAAAGGAGCATGGAATGATGGAATACGAAGTACTTATCAGTAAGAATACATCTATCAACGGGAATATAAATATTATCGGTTGTACCAGGATTGATGGCCTAATAGAAGGAACCTTGGCGGTGGATAGTGACCTGTTCATTGGCGAGACCGGCAATATTAAAGCGCCTATATATGCTAAGAATGCAACTATTGCTGGTACTGTTCTGGGAAATATCGCTTGTAGAGGGCGTTTAGAATTAACTGAGACAGCAAGGATTACTGGTGATATTAAATGTGGTACTTTGGTTATTGCGGAAGGGGCGGTATTTAAAGGGAGATGCTCCAGTATCGAAGCAGATATTACTAAAAATGAAGCTGCTAAAGGATAATAAAATGTTAACTGGAGATTAAAACATACTTGCAAGTTTGCGTTGCAGGTATGTTTTATTTTATTTTATTTTAGAATAATATTAAAAATTGGATGGAGAGATTAGAGTATGCGTTTAAGAAAAAAACCTTGGATTGAAAAAGCTATGCAGGAACTGGTGGGAAATTATGTATTAATGCATGACCTGGAGCAGTATAAGGGCAAATGGCAGGAGCTGTTTCCTGGAAAAAGACTCTGCCTGGAGATAGGCTGTGGTAAGGGCCGTTTTACCATTGGTATGGCGGAGTTAAATCCGGACAAGGCCTTTATCGGTATTGAAACTCAGCATGATATTGCTTATTTCCCCGGGAAAACAGCCCAGGAGAAGCAATTGGACAATGTAAAAATCATTTGTGCTAATGCTGAAAATTTGAATGAATGGTTTGAACCCGGTGAAATTAAAGAATTATACCTGAATTTTAGCGATCCCTGGCCCAAGGCAAGACATGCTAAAAGAAGATTGACTCACCGTAATTTTTTGGCACGTTATGCACAGCTGTTAGGCAAGGGTGGACACTTACGCTTTAAAACCGATAATAGGGCGCTTTTTGATTTTTCCATGGAAGAATTTAAAGAATTTGGTTGTGAAATTATCAGCTTGAGCTATGATTTGCACCATTCTGAATATGATAATCCCGTACAGACTGAATATGAGCAAAAATTTAGTGCTTTAGGTACGCCTATTAATTTTTGCGAGGTTGTTTTTTAGAATAGGGAGATGTTCCTATGAATAAAAAGTTTTTAATTTGGAAAAATCCATGGCAGGCAATTCTATGGATAGTTGGAACTTTAATGTTTATTGGTTGTATTAATAGCTTTAGTGCTAGTTATGAATATAATTACTCAGTCAAATATATTGTTATTACGGCAGCCAGTATTATATTGACCTTTTTTTCCTTCCGTAAGGGTTATAAGCGCTATTTGCAAGATAGTTCTCTGCTCATTTTTACCTTAGTCCTCATTGGAACGTTGATTTTAGTAGCAGTTATGGGCTTGGAGGTAAAGGGTGCTAAAAGGTGGATTTATATAGGTCCTTTCGGCTTTCAGCCATCTGAATTTGTAAAGCTTTTGGTAGTTATTATAGGTGCTAAGTATTTGGGACCTATTTTGGACCGTAATGAAGAATTACATTTGCTGGATTACAGGAAATGGGGGTCGCTGGGAGTGGCGCTATTCTTTTCAGGGATGGTTCTTTTTCAGCCTGATATGGGTACGGCAGCGATTATTTTGGGACTGGCTGTAGTTATGTATTATTTAGCTGGTATGAAAAAGGGAGAGATTGCTTTCTCTCTAGGCTTGGGCATTAGTGCAATGCTTTTGGTTGCCAGCCTTAAAAGCTATCGTCTAGACCGTTTTCGCATTTGGCTGGACCCCTGGTCAGACCGTCTAGGAGATGGATATCAGTCAGTCCAGTCCTTCCTGGCTATTGGTAGTGGTGGCATTATTGGTTTTCCCTGGGGACAGGGTCCCTCCAAGCTGTATCTGCCTGAGGCACACACTGATTTTGCCTTTGCTATATTTTGTCAGGAAAACGGTTTTGTAGGCTGTCTCTTTCTTGTCCTAGTGATACTTATTTTTAGCTGTGCCCTTCAGCGTATTGCCGTTAATGCTAAAAGTGGTACTTCCTTTCTGTTAGGTTCTGGAATCAGCTTTCTGCTAGTGGGGCAGTCCATTGCCAATATGGCTATGGTTTGTGGCCTGTTACCTGTTATTGGTGTGCCCTTTCCCTTTGTCAGCTATGGTGGTTCTTCCCTTTTAACTTCTATCCTGAGTCTAGGCTTTATTTATGCTATCTTTAGAGAAGGTAGTGGTTCTGGCGGTGATGGAGATTTACCTTCTGAGAAAAGACGTGAGAAATTACAGGTAGTTGGCAGGAGGGGACAGATATATGAAGAATAGAGCTCTTAAGCGTGGACGTGCCACGTATAGTGGTTTTCTTTGTTTTCTTTGGCTAGTTTTACTTTTAGTCGTTGGGCGTGTAGGCTGGCTACAGATGTATAAATATCAGGATATAGCTGGGGAATTGAAGGGACAATTTTTAAGAGATGCACCTGTTAAGAGTCCTCGTGGCAAAATTGTAGATTGTAATGGTGATATTTTAGCAGTTAGTCTTTTAGGTGGTTCTCTCTACATCGATAATGTGCAGATGCGTAAGGATATTGGTGCTACGGGGAGGACTTTACCTGAACTGCAGCAGGCTATTATAGAAAAATTGGGACCGGTGCTTGGCTTGGCGGCAGAGAATTTTGAAAAATGTTTTGCCGATTCTGAAAACTATTATGTCAGTGCTAAGCGTATGCTCAATCCGGAGCAGGTACAAAAAGCTAAAGAGATAATTGCGCAAGAAAATCTTATTGGCGTTTTTATAGTTCCTGAAAGTATCCGTTATTATCCTAAGAATACGGCGGCAGCCCAGGTATTAGGTTTTGTAGGAGCGGATGATATCGGCCTGGGAGGCCTTGAATATTATCTTGATGATATTTTAAAGGGTGAACAGGGAATACAGCATAAAATTACCAATGTTTTTGATAAGGATATTGTTAATCAGACAGACGATGAGGTTAATCGCACATTACCCACTGTTTATTTAACTCTAGATAGTAAAATCCAGTATGTTTTAGAAACAGCTATGGATGATGCGATGAAAAAAACCAAGGCCCAAGGGGCAGCTGCTTTAATTATGAATCCTTATACGGGTGAAATTTTAGGCATGGTAAGCCGACCGACCTTTGATCCTAATGAATATAGTAAATATCCTCAGACCAGCTTCAGTAATAAATGTATTTCTATGTCCTACGAGCCGGGTTCTATTTTTAAGCCGATTGTCGGCTGTATGGGCTTGATTGAGGGATTGGTTACTCCTAATACTATTATTAAGGATGAAGGGGCCATTCATGTTGCGGACCGTACTATTCATAACTGGGACGATGAGGGGAGAGGACTCATTCCCTTTAGCGATGTTATTAAATATTCCATCAACACAGGTATGGTTCAGCTGGGGATGGAGCTGGGAGCTTACCGTCTAACGAATTATAGTAAGCGCTTTGGCTTTGGCGAGCCTACTAATATCGAACTGCCCGGTGAGGCTAATGGTATCATGTATGAGGCCAAGAATATGTACCAGCCTGATATTGCTACCATGTCCATCGGTCAGGGTATTGCCGTTACTCCTATTCAAATGCTACGGGCCATCTGTGCTATTGCGAATGGTGGTGAACTGATTCAGCCCTATATCATTAAGAAGATAGTGGATGCGGATGGGAATGTTATCAGACAGGGAGAAAAAAAGGTATTGCGTCGGGTTTTAGAGCCCCAGATAGCTGCAGAGATGCGCTCTATGATGGAGCAGGTTGTAGCGGGTGGCGGTGGTAAGACGGCTAGCATTAAGGGCTATCGTATTGCCGGTAAAACCGGTACGGCGGAAAAGCTGGCCGAGGGTGGCGGCTACGCTTCGGGTGAATACATTGCTTCCTTCGTAGGCTTTGTACCGGCAGATAAACCCATATATGCAATGCTAGTTATGCTGGATACCCCTAAAGGGCTGTTCTATGGCTCCCAGGTCAGTGCACCTGTTTTCCGTGATACTCTACAGCAAATTCTAGTGGCTAAGGAAATCCAGCCCTACAAGGCGGATGGACTACCCTCCTTTTCCGGCTTAGCTGTTGGACTGGAGCAGCAGGGGGAGAAGCTGCATAAGCTGGAGCTGTTGCCTGATAAAAAAGTAAAACTGCCAGATTTTACCGGCTGTGATATGCGCCAGACCGCCGGCCTACTGCATCAGGGACATTTAAAACTGCAGCCCTATGGTAGTGGTGAAGCCTATAAACAGGAACCTGCTGCTGGTACGGTAGTAGCAGAAGATACGTTGGTTAAGGTATGGTTTAAATAATTTAAAATTTACAGAAAATATTAGCAGGAAATCCTTTGCTGAAAAGAGAAGTAGGCAAGATATGGAGTTTTCATAATATAATCGAGGAGGAACGAAATATGTTATCTGATATTGAAATTGCACAACAAGCCAAAATGTTAAAAATTACCGATGTTGCAGCTAAATTAGGTATCTCGGAAGAGGATATCGAAATGTATGGCCGCTACAAGGCAAAATTATCCATGGATTTAATCCGTAGAGTAGAAGAAAAGCCGTCTGGTAAATTAATTCTGGTGACTGCTATTACCCCTACTCCGGCAGGTGAAGGTAAGTCCACCACTACTGTCGGTCTGGCTCAGGGATTGGCTAAGCTGGATAAAAAGGTTATTGTAACCTTGCGTGAGCCCTCCCTGGGACCCTGCATGGGTATTAAGGGCGGTGCCGCAGGTGGCGGTTATTCCCAAGTTGTTCCTATGGAGGATATCAATCTGCATTTTACCGGCGATTTCCATGCTATTACCTCTGCTCATATGCTTTTGGCAGCCATGCTGGATAATCACATACAACAGGGTAATGCTTTGAATATTGACCCTCGTCGTATTGTCTGGAAACGTGTAGTAGACATGAATGACCGTGAGCTGCGTAATATTGTTGTCGGCTTAGGTGGTAAGGCTCATGGCGTACCTCGTCAGGACGGCTTTGACATTACCGTTGCCTCCGAGGTTATGGCTATTCTCTGCCTGGCAAATGGCCTGCATGACCTAAAGGAACGCTTAAGCAAAATTATCGTAGCCTACGATTATAACGGTAATCCGGTTACCGCAGGTCAGATTAAGGCTCAGGGTGCGATGGCAGCTCTGCTGAAGGATGCTATTAAACCTAACCTGGTTCAGACTCTGGAAAACGTTCCGGCTATTATCCATGGTGGCCCCTTTGCTAATATTGCTCATGGCTGCAATAGCGTAATGGCTACTAAAACAGGTTTAAAGCTGGCTGATTATACTATTACTGAGGCAGGCTTCGGTGCTGACCTGGGTGCAGAAAAATTCTTTGATATTAAATGCCGTTATGCAGGCCTGAAACCCGATGCGGTAGTTCTGGTAGCCACTGTTCGTGCCCTGAAAATGCATGGTGGTGTAGCTAAGAACGCTCTGACTACTCCTAATGTAGAGGCAGTAAAGAAGGGTCTGGTCAACTTAGAGAAGCATATTGAAAATGTTAAAAAATTTGGCGTACCCCTGGTGGTAGCTATTAATATTTTCGCTCAGGATACTCCTGAGGAATTAGAAGCAGTACGTGAGCATTGTGCTAAGCATGGTGTTAATGTAGCGCTTTCCGATGTCTTTGCTCGTGGTGGTGAGGGCGGTATCGCCTTGGCTAAGGAAGTACTTGCTCTGACTGAAACCTCCAAAGCCGATTTTAAACCTCTTTATTCTCTAGAAATGTCCTTGAAGGAAAAGATTGCCACTATTGCCAAAGAGATTTATGGTGCTGATGGCGTAAATTATACTAAGGTTGCAGATAAGGCCTTAGCTGAATTTGAAGCCTTGGGCTATGGTAACTTGCCCATCTGCATGGCTAAAACTCAGTATTCCTTCTCCGATGATCCTACACTCCTGGGGCGTCCCAGCGGCTTTGATATTACCATTAGTAATTGCCGTATCGCCGCAGGTGCCGGTTTCATCGTTGTGTTGACCGGTGATGTTATGACCATGCCCGGTCTGCCCAAGGTACCGGCAGCTGAAAAAATTGATGTTAGTGATGAAGGCGTAATTAGCGGTTTATTCTAAGGAGGAGCAAGTGGAAACATTACTCATGCAGGGCAAGCCCGTTGCCGAAAAATATCGGGAAGCCATTACCGCTAAAATTGCTCAGGCAAGGCTACAGGGGCGGACGGTTACTTTAGCTATTGTTGTAGTTGGTGATGACCCAGCCTCCCATGTTTATAAAAACAGATTGATGAAACTGATAACTAGTCTTGGCGGTCAGGCTAAGGAAGTGCTGTTACCGGAGGCTAGCAGTGAAGCAGAAGTACTGGAGACTATTACCAGCTTGAATCAGGACGATACGATTACTGGTATTCTACCTATGATGCCCCTGCCCGCCCATCTTGATGATGCGAAGATTGGGGCCGCAGTTTTGGCAGCGAAGGATGTGGATTGTCTGAATACGGGCAATCAGGGGGCCTTCCTGGCAGGACACAATCCCTGGGCTGCTAGTACTCCCCGGGCTTGTATGGCTATTTTAGAGCATTATGGTATTGAGCTGACAGGAAAAAGAGCCGTTGTCCTGGGACGCAGTAATGTAGTGGGCAAGCCGGTGGCTTTGCTGCTGCTACAGAAGAATGCTACTGTTACCATCTGTCATTCCCGTACAAAAAATTTGGCAGAGCTTACTAAAGAAGCCGATATTATTGTGGCTGCCATTGGTAAGCCGGCCTTCGTGACACCTGAAATGGTTAAGGAGGGCGTAGTAATTGTGGATGTAGGCATTAATGCCGTAGACGGTAAGCTGGTGGGCGACGTTGCTCCTCAGGTTGTAGCTAAGGCTAGTGCCTTTACACCGGTGCCCGGTGGTGTGGGTGTAGTTAGTAATATGATGGTTATGGAAGCTCTCACACGTATGCTCTAAGCTGTCGCTTGAAGCTAGTAAAAAAATAAATTAAGTATAAATCCTGCTTATCCAGACTGATGGGCAGGATTTTGCTATATTTGTTACAAAATTTCTTTAAAAGGAAAAAGAAATGGGGCAAATGTTGCCCCTGCGTAACAAAAATGCTATACTCAAATAACAATCTAGTAAAAGCGAGGCAGTAAAAATGAAAGAGAATAAAAAAGAGCTTCCCCAGCTCATTGAAATAGAAGCGGCCAAGGACGGTTACCGTTGGGTGGCGATTACCGCTATGCTGTTGGCTATTGGTATTATTCTACATACAGTCAGTCCCAGTATTGGTGGCGTAACGCCTAACTGGATGATTGCAATGTATTCCATTGTTATTAATCTGACTAACCCTACTTTAAGTCAGTCGGTGGGAATTGGCTTCATTGCCGGCGTAACTCTAGTGCCGACTTCTAAATCCGCTTTTCCCTTGGGAAATATTGCCAGTGAGGTAGCAGGTGCGGTTTCCTGCTGTATTCTAGTAAAGGCTCTGCTTCATGTGAGCATGGGTAAATGGAAGCTGCGTCCTCTGGTAACCTGCTTTGTAGCGACTGTTGTCAGTGGTTCTCTGTTTACCTATATTCTGATGCTGGTTTTAGGCCTGCCCTTGCACGTGTGGATTTATGCTATGCTGCCGGTGGTTTTGGCTATTGGTGCGGTTAATGCCATTGTCATTCATCTGATGTATGAATCTGTGCGTAAATTATTTTTTGTCCAGGAGGATGATGTGTAATGGAAAAGGTTGTTCAACTGGAGAATTTTTATTACGCCTATAAAAAATCCGATGTTGTCTTACAGGGTATAAATCTTACTATAAAAAAAGGTAGTTTTACGGTTATTTCTGGCCCCAGTGGTGCGGGGAAGACTACCCTTTGTAAAGCTATGACTGGGATTGTGCCCTATTATCTAGGTGGCCGTTATTATGGCTCAGTCAAGGTGCTGGGTGAGGATACATCCAAGAAAAAGGTTTCAGAAATTGCCATGCGCGTGGGCTTTATTATGGAGGACTATGAAAGTCAGCTGGTTTCCTTGACGGCGGAGGAGGAAATTGCCTTTGGCCTTCTTAACCATGGCTTTAATCCTCAGGAGGTTAGGGAAAGAGTCCGTAAGGCTCTGGAGGAGGTAGGTCTGCCCGGCAGAGAAACCTATCAGCTGGATGAGCTGAGTGGTGGACAAAGGCAACGTCTGCTGTTAGCTACTATTTTAGCAGTACATCCGGAGATTATTGTGTTAGATGAGCCTGTTTCCGCCATGGACCCGGACGGAGCTATTTCCTTGTATAAATTAATATATGATATTCATCGTACCTATGGTACGACTATTGTAGCAGTGGAGCACCGTATTGACTACCTATTGCCTTATATTACGGATATTGTAGCCTTAAAGGAGGGTGAGCTGGTTGTTGCTGACAGCTTTCCTGTGGCTGCACGTAAAATGTATGAGGACCAGGAGCTGCGCCAGCTGCTGCCATCCCTGTGGCAGGTGAAATTGGGACTGGAGGAAAAATTCCAGGTAAGCCTGGGGGATTGGTGTAATGAGGAAGAAGCACTGGCGGATCTGAAAAAATTCGGCTTTGTAAAGGAGGGCTGCAGATGCTAGAGGCTAAGGAAGTAAATTTTGCCTATACTCGTGGGCAGCCTGTAATTAATGATATTGACTGTACTATTAATGATGGAGAATTTGTGGCTCTGTTAGGTCATAATGGTAGTGGTAAAACAACATTGAGCCGTCTGTTTATGGCGCTTTGCCATCCTCGTAGTGGACAGATTCTTATTGACGGGGAGGATATTGTCAATAGGGAGCCTGCTGATTTGGCTGATAAGATTGGTTATGTTTTCCAAAATCCAGATTTACAGATTTTGGAGGATACGGTTTACGACGAGGTGGCCTATGGTGCTAGAGCCAAGAAGCTGACGGAGGAAACCGTTGCCCGTCAGGTGAATGAGGCTCTAGAGGCTATGGGTATTAGTGAGCTGCGTAACGAATATCCCCGTTTATTGTCCTTTGGCCAAAAACGTCGTCTAGGAGTGGCGGCAGCTTTGGCCCTCAATCCACGTATTTTGATTTTGGATGAAATCACAAATGGACAGGACGCCCTGGAAAAAGAGCGGATGATGGATTATCTGAAGGCGATTAACGCTGATAGAGGAATAACAATTGTACTTATTTCCCATGATATGGATATTGTACGGCGCTATGCTGACCGGGCTATCGTCCTGCATCGTGGTAATTTAGTTTTTGATGATACGCCTAAGCAGCTGTTCAGTGGTAAATATCCAGTTGAAAGATGGGGCTTACGGAAGCCTACCGTGGTGGAGCTGGCGATGGCCTTTGGTGTGGATGCGGCTACACCGGAGGAATTTTGTCAGTCCGTTACCAGAAAAGGCGGTGAGCAGCTATGACTTTGACGGCATTTACAAAAATTATTTTAACCATTGCCATCACCGGTTGGGTTTTTATTCTACCTGTGGAGGCGGTGGCCATGATTCTGGTGCTGGAGCTGGCCTCCCTGCTTTATATTAAGCACGACAAAATGACCATGGCAGCTATTGGTGGATTGGCAGTGTTTACCGGCATGATGGTGCTGCTACAGCTGCTTTTTGGTACTGATTTGGAAATGTCCCTAATTGGTGGTCTGCGTATGATGGTTATGGCTACGGCCTTTCTTTGCCTATTGGCGGCAACTCGTATCCAGGATATTGCCAAGGCTTTGGTATGCAGCTTTCATTTGCCCTGTGAGTATGCCTTCATGCTGACAACGGCGTTGCGCTTTGTTCCTAATTTTTTATCAGATAGTGAGATTACGCTGGATGCACAAAGCTGCCGCGGCTATTCTAATCGTGGCAATATTATCAAGCGTTTCTTTGCCTATCTAGTCGTGATTCGGCCATTGGTCATGCGTGCTGTGGCTAAATCTGAAACCTTGGCGCTAAGTATGGAATTAAAGGGCTTTGGTGGAAATACTTATAAAAATATGCCTGCGGATACTTTGAGTATAGCTGATTATCTGGCTTTATTGTTGACGATTATTCTGAGTACCTATCCGTTCTGGATTGATAAGATCTAAAAAAAGCGTATGTTCTTGAAATAGAACATACGCTTTTTTAATAAGCTTATTAAAATTTAGCAAGAAGGGCTCTTAGCCTCTGTGACAGCCGTAGCCACGATGACCATGGCGACCGTAGTAATAGGCCTTGACCGCCTGACGCTGTCTGTCGTTCATCTCGCGTAGAGCTTCACGGCGCTCCCTATGAAATTTACGGTCATTTTCAATAAAACGAATAACTTCCCTCTTTTGGTTGGAGGAGAGATGTTTCATTGCTTCGTCAACACGTTCTTTTCTTTCCTTGCGGATTTCATGACGGTGGTGACGTCTATCATCATCGTCCCAGTCGTCATCATCATCCCAGTCGTGACGTTGATGGTGGCGATGGTGGTCTTTCAGGATATCCTTTAAATCATCCAGATTGTCAATATCGTCCAAATCAAAAATATCTTCCAGAATATCATCAGCATCCAGACTTTTAGTTGTGCCGGTCAGCTGCTGGTGTGAGGAAATGGCCTTAGTGGTAACATTATCAGCTGCAAAAGCCATATTCAGACTTAAGGCACTAAGGACAGCACCCACCAATAGGGATTTTTTTAAATTTATGTGCAACATTTGCTTAACTCCTTCCTTGATAAATATATTTTACCAGGAAGATATGACAAAAATATGTTTTTAATCGTAAAAAAGCAGAATTTATTTTTGTGGGAGATGGCATCAAAAGCATTTTTTTGATTATAATATAAGTAAAAAATTAATAAAGAGTGGAGATGCTCATGAATAAAATTTTAATAGCTGATGATAATAAACAAATAACTTCTATTTTAGCCAGCTATGCCCGTAAAGAGGGCCTGGAGCCGGTTATAGCTTTGGACGGTGGAGAGGCACTCAAGCTTTTTGATGAACAGGAGCAGGATATTGTGGTTATTCTTTTGGACGTGATGATGCCGAAGCTGGACGGCTTTGAGGTATGTAAAAGGATTAGGCAGCATTCACCGGTGCCCATTATCATGGTTACGGCCCGTGGTGAGGATTACGATAAGATTATGGGTTTGGATATTGGCGCCGATGATTATGTTTTGAAGCCCTTTTCCGCCTCCGAGGTTATGGCTCGGGTGAGGGCTGTACTGCGGAGGATGCAGGTTCAGGAGCAGCAGAAAAAGAAGAGCTTCCAGATCAGTAATCTGTCCATTGACCTGGATAAATATGCGGTACAGGTAGGAGGAGAAAATGTATCTCTGACCAAGAAGGAGATTGAACTGCTGTGGACCCTGGCCAAGAATAGTACTAAGGTTTTTAGCAGGGATAATCTCCTGGACAGCATCTGGGGCTATGATTATGTAGGTGAAAGCCGGACGGTGGATTCCCATATCAAAAGGATGAGAGCAAAGCTGGATAAATATGAACATCCAGGTTGGGATATCAAGACTATCTGGGGTGTAGGTTATGGCTTTGAGCTTAAATAGGGGAGCTGATTATGAGAAGTAGGATCGCCTGGAAGCTGACCTCTTATTTTACCGTTGTGCTGTTGGTTTTCGCCTTGGGTATCGGTATAGCCTTTTCCCATTTTTTTAAGCAGCATCTGGTAGAAATCAAGAAGCAGGAAATGCAGGAACGCGCTGTTAAGATTGCTGAGGTCATTAGTGAAAATATGGAGCAGCTGCAGCGTCGTTATGGAGATAGTATTTCCAATAGCCATTTTATTAAATATCTGGATAATGTTACGCAGGAAATTGTCTGGGTAGTGGATAAGGATAAAAATCTTAATATGGATGTTGAGTCCGTATATAGGATTAGAAGGAAAAATCGGGGTATGGATGGTGGACACCATATGCATCATCAGGTTTTACAAAGTCCTAATGAAGCCTATAAGCGTCTGCCCCGGAAGATTAAGACTAAGGTGGAGCAGGTTTTTTCCGGAGAAAAGTTCCTGATTGAGGATTATAATGCCTATCTGGATGATGTCATGTTGACTGTGGGCGTACCCGTTTATGATAAAAACGGAGAAGTCCAGGCCGTGGTTATGCTGCATTCACCCGTAGCTGGTCTGCGTGAGGCGGCCTGGGGTGGTACTAAGATTCTTTTCTTCAGCTGTGCTTCGGCTCTGGTCCTTTTACTACTATTAAGTATGTTGATTTCCTGGCGCTTTACCCGTAGTCTTAATATTATGAAGCTGATAGCAGAGCGTCTCATTAACAGGGACTACCGGGTACGCTGCCAAATTAAACAGGATGATGAGGTGGGAGATTTGGCTAATACGCTGGATATTTTGGCAGAGCGCCTGGAGCTGGCGGATGAGGAAAGTCAGAAGCTGGAAAAGCTGCGCCGGGAATTTATTGCGAATATTTCTCATGAGCTGCGTACGCCGGTAACTGTTATCCGTGGGAGTCTGGAGGCATTACGGGATGGTGTCGTAACAGAAAAGGAGGAAGTTGACCAGTTTCACGAGCAGATGCTGAAGGAAAGTGTGTTCCTCCAAAGGTTGATTAATGATTTGTTAGATTTATCCCGTTTACAGAATATGGATTTTCCCATGGAGAAGGAGCCGGTCAATTTCTGCGATATTATTCAGGATGCGGTACGGAGCAGCCGTCGTCTCAGTATGGCTAAAAATTTGCAGATTACAGCACTGCTGGATACGGAGGTCTATATCATCAATGGTGATTATGGCCGGTTGCGGCAGATGCTGCTGGTCTTTTTGCAGAATAGCATTAAATTTTCTCGGGAAGTGGGCAGCATAGATGTTCAGCTGCAGAAGGATGTCTTGACGATTACGGACCATGGCTGTGGTATTCAGCTGAAAGATGTGGAGCATGTTTTTGACCGCTTCTATAAGGCTCGTAATGAAAAGAACAAGGATGGTACAGGCTTGGGACTGGCTATTGCCAAGCAGATTGCCCTAAGGCACGATATTGGCTTAAGCATGAGCAGTGAGCCGGAAAAATTTACCCGGGTAACGATTACGCTGCCGGCCAAGGAAAAAATGGAGGAAGCTTAAATGCAATATGGTTGTAAGGATTTAACAGTGGTTATCAGCGGAGGCACCTCCGGTATCGGTCTGGCGACGGCTAGACTTCTGCTTAGGGATGGTGCTAAAGTTTATCTTTTGGGCAGGTCACAGAGCCGTGGAAGGCAGGCTTTGGCTCAGTTGGAGCAGGAAACCGGTGCTAAGGCTGTTTATCTTCCCTGTGACGTTACTGAGACAGAGGCTTGTCGGCAGGCCATTAGCCGCATAGAGGGAAATGTGGATATTTTAATCCATAGTGCCGGTGTTTATCTGGAGGAAAGACTGGAGCAGCTTAGTGAAGCAAGCTATAGCAAGATTATGGATACCAATGTCAAAGGAGTGCTGCTGCTGACTCAGGCGGCCCTGCCACGGCTTTATACCGGTGGCAGCATTGTGACGATTGCTTCTGATGCAGGCATCAGCGGCAATTACGGCTGTCCGCTTTATTGTGCTTCCAAGGGAGCCTTGGTAGCACTGACTAAGGCTTTAGCTTTAGACCTGGCACCTCATATCAGGGTGAATTGCATTTGTCCGGCTGACGTCCAGACCCCGCTGCTGACCAGGCAGCTGGAGGCCTGTGGGGCAAGCTATACGCTGGAGGAGATGGCGGCAGATTATCCCCTGCTGCGGATTGGTCGGGCCGAGGAGATTGCTCACGTTATTTGTAGTGTAGCGGCCCCGGCAAACAGCTTTATGACGGGCAGTATTATCGCTGTAGATGGAGGTTTAACCGCAAAATAATACTTATTAGCATCTATTCAAAAGTGGGCATATCTTTAGGATAGATGCTTTTTTATAGCTATTAATAATATAAAGTGATATAATTTACTGTGTATCTTTGTGTAAAAAGGGGGCTTTGCTTATGCAATGCAATGCACCAATCGGTGTTTTGGATTCTGGTGTGGGAGGATTATCGGTTTTAAAATGCTTGCACCAATTATTACCGCACGAGAATTTTATATATGTGGGAGATACTGCTCGTACTCCCTATGGTTGCCGTAGCGAAAAGGAAATCAGATCTTTTGTAGGTGAAATTATTGACTGGTTGGCACTACAGGGAGTAAAGCAGGTGGTAATTGCCTGCAATACACTGACTATGCTGGGAGTGGAAAGCCTGCGGGGCAAACATGAATTTTCCGTTGTGGGTATGTCCAAGGGCGAGCAGCTACTGCTTCAGGCTAGCACAAAAAAGAAAATTGGCGTATTTGCTACCCAGTTTACTATTAGCACGGATGCTCATAGAAAAGCTATTTTGGCAGCGGACCCTACGGCGGAGGTTTTTCCCGTCGCATGTCCTAAATTTGTGCCATTAATCGAGGGTGAAGAATTTACTAATCCGAAGCTGATGGCTGCCGTAAAGGAATATGCCGCTCCCTTACAGGAGGTCGGCGTGGATGCTTTGATACTTTCCTGTACACATTATCCTTTTATCAGAGAGCAGATTGCCCAGGTTATGGGTTCTGGAGTAACTATTGTTGATCCGGCAGAGGCTACCAGCCGGTTAGCTAAGGAGGCTCTGGCGGCTGAGAACCTGTTGCAGCACGAGGGCGTAGGCCGGGTTACGGTCTGCTGCACTGCTGATGAGGCGCGTGTGCGTCGCCTGACGGCGAGAATGCTGTCCGTGGAGGAGTGTTCCTTTGTTACGATTGATTTACTAGCAGGCGAGAAATTGTAATAAAAAATACAGAGGCAGGAATTAGTGGATTTATGTCTAACTATTTAATAGTTGATGTAAAAAGCTATAATATTTATTGTTTTACTTATTACATTGTTAAAGGTTAAAGTTAATCAGAGAATTGATTAACATGGCTAATTAAATACAAAGAAAGGTGGTTGCTGTGGAGAAAGAGTGCGTATTAAAAGATACGAAAATAGTCGGCTCACCAATTGTTCACCTGTTGGGCATGACTATTGTTCTGTTCGCTTTCTGGATGGGATTGGCAGGAAGAACAGAAATCAAATTTATTATTTACGGGCTGATTGCTGCAGGTGTAGCCTCATGGATTACCTATCCTTTGTTGTTACTACCCAATAAGGACGGCAGTAAAAAGTATTTTGCACTGAGCATTTCCATACCCAAATTTATTAGCTACGTAGTATGGTTGATGTGGCAGCTATTGCTGGCCAACCTTGATGTCATGAAGGCTACTACAAGTGAAGTCCTGGATATCGACCCTAAGGTAGTGCGTTTTTACTTTAGAGTGGACAATCCGATGGCTGCAGTAGTTTTGGCGGATTCCATTACCCTGACACCGGGAACAGTTACTTTAAATGTTACCGATGACGGATTATTTGAAATTCATGCTCTTACCGTCGGTGCCGCTGCCGGCATTGAGGACGGCAGCTTTCAGCGCAAGGTTGCAGACCTGTATGGTGAAAAATTAGATTTTGAAGTTGTTGAAGGTGAGGAGTAAATTATGAATATTGTATTTGCTATTCTGATGGTTTCCATCATCTTCATTATTGCCATGATGCTACAGCGTGTTTTTCAGGGACCCACAGTATACGACCGCATGAACGGCTTAGGCGTAGTTGGTGCGGATACCATTCTGTTGTTGGTTTTATTTGGCTATATTGACAATCGTCCCGATATGTACGTGGATATTGCCATTTCCTATGCTATGCTGGGCTTTGTTGGTTCTGTTATTATTGCGAAGTTTCTAGGAGGTAAAAAATTATGATTTTATATGATTTTGCTTTCAGAGAAACTTTTGCCGCTATTTTTATGGTGGCCGGTGCGATTTTCTTTATTGCATCTGCTATTGGTATGTTACGCTTGCCAGACTTCTATACGAGGATTCATGCTTCCGGTAACAGTGAGACCATGGGTTGCATGCTTTCCTTTATTGGATTGATTATTTATGAAGGTGCAACTCTTACCTCTTTAAAGATGGCGATAATTTTTATCATCGTATTTTTAGCAAATCCAATCGGCTCCCACATTTTGAGTAAGGCCGCTTATAAATCCGGTCATAAGATGTGGACTTTGAAGGATTTGCGGAAGGAGGAAGACGAAGATGCAGATTTACACCATTGAGGCTATTTTACTGATCTTCCTAATTCTTATTACTTGTGCAGTAATTTTCTGCAAGGATATTTTAAGTGCTGTAGTTATTTATAGCAGCTTCAGCTTCTGTGCCGTGCTGCTGTATTTGATGATGGGCGCTCCTGATGTGGCCTTTACCGAAGCTGTTATTGGTACGGTTTCTACTGTAGTTTTCGTAGCTTCCCTAAAGAAAATTGATAGGTGGTGTAAATAATGCGTGGTTTAGTAGCTGTTTTACTAGCAATTATTACGGGCGTCTTCTGTTCCGTAGTAACTTATTTACCAGAAATTGGTGCTGTTAATACTGCACCGAACCAGCATGTTACTCCTACTTACATTGCCCGTAGTGTTGAAGATACCGGTTCTCCTAACATTGTCACCGGTGTCATCATCGATTATCGTGGCTTTGATACCATGTGGGAAACTTCAGTAATGTTCTTAGCTGGTTTAACTACAGTATTATTGCTGACCAGTAATAATGTTGGTAGACGTCCTGAGAAGGAAGATGACGAGGAAGGGGATGTAATCAAATGAGAGAACCCTTCGGCGGTCTTATTTTAAGTACTGCGTTTAGAATTTTAGTTCCTTTTACCATAGTTTATGGTGTGTATGTCCTGTGCCTGGGCGAGTTTTCACCTGGTGGCGGCTTCCAGGCCGGCGCCCTGCTTTCCGTAGGTGTGCTGCTTTCCCGTATGATTTTGGGTGACAAGGCAAAATTTAATATTTCCGGTAAAACATCCGTCGTCCTGGCAGGTGTGGGAACCTTTTTGTATACCTTTACAGGCTGGCTGACCTTATTCGGCGGTGGTAATTTCCTGGATTACAACTTTATGCCGATTCAAATGGAGCCTGCTCATGAAATGCACGCTATGGCAATTTTCCTGATTGAAATAGGTGTAACTACATGCGTTATGATGACCATCATCAACCTGATGGATTCTATCATAAAAAGGGGGGACGATGATGGAAGTGTTAAATGAGTTTTTGAGAACCAAAGGCATTTATTCCCTGGTAATGATCCTTTTCTTCCTGGGTGTTTATGGCATGGTTTTAAGCAAAAACTATATGAAAAAATTAATGGCAATGAACGTCATGCAGGTTGCCGTAATTTACTTCTATTTGTGCTTTGCACAAAAGGAGGGCGGTATGGTGCCCATCCTGGATGGCATAACCAATAATCCTGATGCTTACATTAACCCCTTGCCCCATGGCTTGATGCTGACGGCGATTGTTGTAAGCTTGGGTACCACAGGCGTTGCTCTGGCGCTCCTGATGCGCATTAAAGAAATTTACGGCTCCGTAGAAGAAGTCGAGGTTTTAAGGAGGGCTAGTAAATGACGCAGCATACTCCTGTTTTAATCGTTTTACTGCCCGTATCTGCAGCGCTGCTCTGTATGCTTTTTAGCCGAATCCAGAAGAATTTAGGTTCCTGGATTGTTATTGCATCCATTTTTGGTGCATTTTTAAGTGCTGTGAACGTACTGCAGCAGGTTTTGGCACAGGGTGGCCAGGCTGTCCATTATTGGATGGGTAACTGGCAGCCTCCTCTGGGCATCGAATTTGTAATTGATCCCCTAAGTGGTATGCTGGCGGTGCTGGCAACCTTTATTTCTCTATTAGTTTCTATTTATAGTCGTCCCTTCATTAAGGATGAGGACTGGCTTCATATCGGCGGATATTATACCTTATTTGGTCTGATGACCGTTGGTATGTGCGGTATGATTATTACCGGCGACGTTTTCAACCTCTATGTTTTCCTGGAGGTTATGTCCTTATCCGGCTACGGTTTGATTGCTCTGGGTGGTAAGAAGTCCATGCTGGCAGCTTTTAGATATCTGCTGATTGGTACCATTGGTGCTTCCCTCTACCTTTTAGGTATTGGCTATATGTATTCCATGACCGGTACCCTGAATATGGCGGATATGGCAGTACGTGCTGCGGCTCATCTGCATTCTCCTCTCTTTGCCTTGGCTGTCGGCTGCTTTATCATCGGCTTCGGTATCAAAATGGCTTTATTCCCCTTACATGGCTGGCAGCCCGATGCCTACACCTACGCTCATCCTGGTGCGGCAGGCTTTATTGCTGGTATTATGAGTAAGGTGCCGGCCTATGCGATGATCCGCTTCCTCTTCTATATGTTTGGTGTGGATAATCCTGTGGTCAGCAGTGCTTTGGATGTCTTAGGCGTCCTGGGCGTGGCTGGTATCCTAATCGGCTCTATTATGGCCCTGGCCCAGTTTGACTTTAGACGTATGCTGGCTTACTCCAGTGTAGCGCAGATCGGCTACATTGCCATCGGTCTGGCTATGGGTAATATGTATGGCTTCATTGGTGCGGTTCTGCATATTGTTAACCATGCATTTATGAAATGTGCGCTCTTCCTGGTTATCGGTGGTATCCAGTACCGTTTTGGTGAGGTTAATTTGTACCGCTTGGGCGGCATGAATAAGAAAATGGCTATCAGCTCTATTACCGTTACCTTTGCGGCGCTGTCCATGATTGGTATACCTCCTACCGCGGGCTTCTTTAGTAAATGGTATCTGCTCCTAGGTGCTTATACCGGCGCTCAGTATTTTTATATTGCCGTCCTGGTTATCAGCAGCTTGTTAAATGCTATTTACTTCTTCCGTATTCTGGAGCAGATGTTCATTCAACGTGAGGCTTCCTTGACTGAGGTACATAAGCATAAGGGTAAATTAGGTTTACCGGTAGAAATGGTAATTCCTATTCTGATTACCGGTGTTGGTATCGTAGTTTTGGGATTCTACAGTGTGGATATCGTTACTGGAATTATTAAATTAGGCTTGCCGGAGGTGTTTCTAAGATGACTATTTTAGATTGCAGACCGTTCCTGGCAGTAGGTGTTTCTTTTCTGGCAGCAATTTTAATTGCTTTTAGCAGAAGATATCCCAATGTACGTGAAAGCTGGAGCGTTATTGCTTCCTTTATCAAATGCGGCATTATTCTTTCCATGGTGCCTGCTGTTTTAGATGGTAATTATTATGAATGGACTCTGTGCCAATTAACGGATACCGTAGGCTTTACCCTACGTACTGACCCTGCAGGTATGGTTTTTGCCGTACTGGCCTCCATTCTTTGGGTTTTGATCAACTTCTATTCCATTGGTTACATGCGTTGTAACAAGGAAAAAGAGCAGACAGGTTATTTCGCGGCCTTTGCTATCTGCATGAGTGCGGTTATGGGTATTGCCATGGCAGAAAACCTGCTGACCTTCTTCCTCTTCTACGAAATGTTAACTCTAGCTAGCTATCCGCTGGTATTGCATAAACGTAATGAAGAAGCCCTGATGGCCAGCCGTAAATATTTGATTTACACTTTAATTTCCGGCCAATTATTCCTGGCGGGCATTGTTATTGTTTACTGCATTTCCGGTACCATGTCCTTTAATGCAGGCGGCTTCCTGAATACCTCCATGGCCCCGAAATGGGTTTTAGAGGTCTGCTTTGCCCTGTTGATTTTGGCAGGCTCTGTAAAAGCAGCGGTTATGCCCTTACACGGCTGGTTGCCGGCGGCAATGATTGCGCCCACTCCGGTTAGTGCCCTGCTCCATGCGGTAGCAGTTGTTAAGACCGGCGTCTTCTGTGTCCTCCGTGTTATCGGCTTCGTCTTTGGTCCGAAGCTGTTGGCAGAGCTGGGCATCGTAGATGTCCTGGCCTGGGCAGCAGCCATCAGTATTATCGTTTCTTCCCTAATAGCCTTGAGGCAGGACCATTTAAAACGTCGTTTAGCCTTCTCCACCGTAGGCCAATTGTCCTACATCGTTTTAGGCGCGGCGCTGCTGACTCCTTTGAGCATTAAGGGTGCGTACCTGCATTTAGTAGCCCACGCAGTAATGAAAATTACCCTCTTTATGTGTGCCGGCCTGATTATTGCCCGTACTCATCGTAATAATATTAGCGAGCTGTATGGTATTGGTAAGAAATTACCAATTACGATGGCCTGCTTTACCATTGCTTCCCTAGGTATTGCTGGTATGCCCTTCCTAGTAGGCTTTGTCAGCAAATGGAATCTGGCTTTAGGTGCCTTACAGGCGGGTAAGCCCCTGTACGTTCTCGTCTGGGTAGCCAGTGCTCTGTTGGCAGCTGCTTATTTGATGCCCGTCTGCCAGATGGTTTACTTCCGCAGGGATCCTCAGGAGCATTTGCGTGAATATGGTGAAGTAAGCTACAGAATGCTGATTCCTATTTGCATTACTACTGCTATGGCTATTGTTCTCGGCGTTATGCCCAACATTTATCCACATTTCTATCAATTGGCAACTATGGCAGCTGATGCTATTTGCGTAGGTTGGAATGGAGGATGGCTGTGATGTGTAAAAATACGGTATATATCCTTGTAGCGATAATTTTAGTTTTATCCGTAATTGCAGAGTTTTGTGGTATTCATATGCATGCGGCGTCCTGGTGGCCATTACCCTTTGGCTATAATATCTTCTTCGGCTTTGTGGGCTGTGCTGCTTTGATTATCTTTTCCAAGTTGATTCTGGCTCCGCTCTTACAACGTGACGAAGATTATTATGACAGAAATGAAAGTGCAGGTGAGGATGATGAATGAGATAATGCATCCGGGGTTTATCCTCATCCTGGTTGGCGTGCTGGCTATGCTGGCACCGAAGGCTATCAGGAGAATTCTTCTTGCAGTAGGTCCTCTGGCTGGCCTTTATGCGGCCTGGAATCTACCTCTTGGTTATGAAATGAATATAGGCTTTGTCCACGGCTACCAGTTGGGTATTATGTATGTGGATAAGCTAAGCTGGATTTTCACCTTTGTTTTTTCCATTTTAGCAGTTATTGCAAGTCTGTATGCTGCTAATAATCCTAACCGGATGGAAGCCCTATGCGGCTTAAGCTATGCCGGCTGTGCCGTAGCAGTTACCCTGGCTAGGGATTGGTTGACACTGATTTTTTTCTGGGAAGCCTTGGCAATTACCTCTGTTTTCCTGGTTTGGTGTCGTAATGATAAAATTTCTCGTAGGGCCGGCTTTAGATATCTGCTGGTGCATATGTTGGGTGGTAACCTGCTGTTGGCAGGTATCTTCCTCCACTTCAGCCAGAATGGTGATCCGATAATTACTAATCTGGTTGCTGGTCCCCATGATGTAGCCTACTGGCTGATGCTGGTCGGCATCTGTTTGAACGTAGCGATGATTCCGCTTAATGCATGGCTGGTAGATGCTTATTCCAATTCCACCATTACTGGTGGTGTTTTCATGAGCAGCTTGACTACTAAGGTCGCTGTATACGTTTTAATCAGAGCCTTTGCCGGCAGTGAATTTATCATGTGGGGCGGTGTAATAATGGCCCTGTATGGTGTATTCTATGCGGTTATTGAAAACGATATGCGTAGATTACTGTCCCACCATATCGTCAGTCAGACAGGCTTCCTGGTAGCTGGTGCAGGTGTTGGTACTGCTTTGGCTATGAATGGTGCTACGGCCCATGCCTTCTGCCACATCCTGTATAAATCCCTGCTCTTTATGTGTGCAGGTTCCATCATTTACGCTACTGGGATAACGAAGATTAATAAGCTGAGCGGTATGGCTAAGCGGATGCCGATTACCTGCATCTGCTTCTTTATCGCAGCTTTTTCCATCGCTGGTATTCCGCTGTTTAATGGTTTCGTCAGTAAGACCATTACCATCAATGCCGCTTTCCTAGCTGGGCATGACGTGGTATATACGCTTTTGGAGCTGGCAAGCATTGGTACCTTCTTATCCATCCCCCTGAAGATGGGTTATTTCATCTTCCTGCGTCAAGATGATAAGCAGATTGAGATAAAACAAAAGCTGCCTCTCAATATGAATCTTGCTATGTGCATTGGCGCTTTCCTCTGCTGCTTATACGGCGTATGCCCTGATTTGCTGTATCGTCATTTACCCTTTGACGCTTCTATTTATCAGCCCTTCCTGCCAGAAAGAATTTTGCAGTACGTGCAAATGCTGGGTATGGCTATGATTCCGTTTATGCTGTACCTGAAAAAAATGGAGCCCCATACTGCGATTACTCTGGATACCGACTGGTTCTATCGTAAACCTTTCCAGATTGTCGTTAGAGAGGCCAGCTACATTGTTTGTGCTACCTGCAGTGCTTTAGGTAATGCCTGGTGGGTTATCTACGAAAAATTCATGGAGCTGACTGCTAATCCTATGCAGTTCTTGGATGCTAGACCCTTCCGTGAGGCAAGACATTATAATCCTGAGAATTATCGTACCTCTGTAGCAGATCCTATGATGGTAACTTTAACCGTTCTGCTTTGTGCGATAGGTTATTTTATGGCGAATATGTAAGCTGAATTTTAAGGCGAGTGCTTTGGTATTCGCCTTAATTTTTTAACTATCAAAGGAATATAGATTATTTTGCCCTACAAAAAAACTATATGCTAAAATGGGGATAGCTAAATAATCCCACGGAGGTGTTGAAAATGACGATGCTGACCTGCAGTTATAAGTATGGACATGGTTATAAAGATTTCTCCATTGACCAGGAAAGAGTACTGGCAGAGGTGAAGATGGCAGAAATGCCCCCTGTGGAGGATTTGGAAGGCGCGATTTTAGAAGCTATCCAGCATCCAATTGCTAGTCCTGCCCTGCAGAATTTAGTAAAACCGGGCCAAAAAATTGCTTTTATCTGTAATGACCCGACTCGTGTAGCCAATAGCTACGCTTTTATGCCGATTTTAGTTGATGAGCTGAATAAGCTGGGTATTAAGGACCAGGATATGCGCATTGTTTTTGCCTTGGGTACCCATCGCAAGATGACCAGGGAGGAAATGGTGAAGGCAGTTGGTGAGAATGTAGCCGGCCGTCTGCAAATGTATAATAGTGACTGTAATGCGCAGGAGGATTTTGCTTATTTTGGTACGACCTCCTTTGGTACGCCGGTCTGGATTAATAAATTAATATGTGATGTGGACCTGGTTATCATGACGGGTACCATCGTCCATCATTTCTTTAGCGGCTTTGGTGGTGGTCGTAAGGCCATTTTACCCGGTGTTTCTGCGATGGAAACCATTCGTAAAAATCATAGTCTGATGATGGATCCCAATGCCCGTCTAGGGAAGCTGCATGGCAATCCGGTATACGAGGACCAGGTGGAGGGAGTACGTCTTTTTGCGAAGGAGCATCAGCTTTTCCTGTTCAATCCTGTGCTGGATGCGAAAAAACAGTTTGTGAAAATTTTTGCCGGAGACTGGTATCAAGCTCACCTGGAGGCCTGCAAATTTGTGGATAAGGTTTATGGTGTAGGGGTCCCTGAGGCCGCTGATGTGGTTATTGCCAGCTGCGGTGGTTATCCTAAGGACATTAACGTTTATCAGCTCCAGAAGACCATGGATAATGCCTGGTGCGCTGTTAAGGAGGGTGGCGTAGTCATCATTATTGGTGAATGTGAGGAGGGCAGCGGTAGTGCCGCTCTGGAAAAGGCTCTGCAGGAGCATCCTTCCCCCGATGCCATCAAGGCTAAGCTGGAAAAGAATTTTGTCATCGGTGCGCATAAGGCCTTTGCTATTACCCGCCTGATGAAGAAAGCGAAATTCATCTTGGTTTCTGCTCTGGATAAAAAAATTGCCAAGGACCTGCTTTTTACGGCCGTGGACGAGGTGGATGAGGCTATCCGTCTGGCTGAGCAGCAGGTGGGCCCTGACTATAAGGTTATTTTGATGCCCCAGGGTAGTCTGACCGTACCCTTAGTGAAAAAAAGTTAAAAGAACTTCTCATAAGCACTTGCCTTAAAATCTTTTTTCAGATATAATAATCCTTATTGATGTTGAATAAGAGCAACATAGAAGATGAGATAGATTTGAAGGAGAGATACTTGTGGAAATGGATATAGATTATAAGGCAATTGGTGTAAGGATTAAGGCAGCTCGTGTACGTAAAGGCGTTACCCAGGGCTGTATTGCTAAGATTACCGGCCTGTCCACCCCTCATATCAGTAATATTGAGACCGGTAATACTAAATTAGGCTTACCCACTATCATCCATTTAGCAAATGTGTTGGATGTTTCTGTAGATGAATTGCTTTGCGATAACATTCATCGTAGCGAAAAGATTTTTCATAATGAATTGTCTGATTTGTTAAATGACTGCACTGTTGATGAACTGCATATCATCGTCGATCTGGCGAAGGTTATTAAGAAGGCAGGTATTAATAGTGTAAAAAAGACCAGAGGTCGCAAAAGTAAAGTGATCGCAAGCTTATAAGCTTTTTTGCTACTGTAGCTCAGCTGGTAGAGCAACTGATTCGTAATCAGTAGGTCGCAGGTTCAAATCCCGTCAGTAGCTCCAATGTAAATAGCGCCTAGACAGCTTTGTCTAGGCGTTTTTTTTATACCCTGTTGTGTCAGAAAGCAGAGAAAATATTTTGTGCTGCAATCTAAATTTTACAAAAAATACATAATTTTGCTATTGGTAATTAGTCTGAAGTAGTTGACAAAACAAATAGAAGAGATTATAATTTAATCATCAAGTTGATATTGAAGTTACAGGTGCGAAAGCTTAATAGGGAAGCCGGTGAAAGTCCGGCACGGTCCCGCCGCTGTAAGACTGAGCGAACTTCACATTGCCACTGGGAAATCTGGGAAGGCGAAGCTAGCTATGATGTCGAGTCAGAAGAACTGCCAGTAATGTACATCGTTGTTTGACCTGCGGGAGACGGGAAGATGGTGAGGAAATTTTCTATATTCTTTTGGGAATGTAGGCTTATTCCGTACGCTTTACCGTTTCTCATTAGTAGCTGTGGTATATACAGTTGTCTATTGAGGAACGGTTTTCTGTTTTTATATGCATTGAAGGTCGGCGTGATGGTACTGACCTTCGGTAAGGGTTAAACCATCGGTAATTCAATTAACAATTTGTACGGGTCTGGACAACCCGTTGGAAGCTTAGATAGAAAAATGCTATTCTGAAAGTTTTCCTTCGCTGTAAGGAAATATCCTTCCTTCTCACATGGGGAAAATGCGATGTAGGGGTACCTCGCATTTTCCGCGTGTATTCTGCCATCGCTTTGATTGTGATGGCTTTTTTTTTGAAGAAGGTCCTTGGTTAGGAGGTATTCACATGAAAGAGTTATATTTAGCAGGTGATAAGAGCCTACTGCAAGAGCTTTTTGTACAGGTAAAGGGTGTAGAGAAGGTGGAAGCAGGCAGTGCAACCTCTACGGAGGGTGAGAAACTGGATGGTGTCAAAATTACCTATAATCCTAAAAAACAAGATATTTCCAGTATTTTGCAGGAGTATTTTGCTGTTGTCGATCCCTTTACTGTCAAGACTGATCCAGCAGAGCAGCCCGGCGTCTTTTATTCCTCCGCTGAGGATATCATGCAACTAGAATATTACGCACGTTTCCTGCAGAGCCGTGGGCATGAGCCCGGTGCAGCATTGGGTAATTTGATTATGAATGATACTATTATTCCTGGACAGGAGATCCGCCCTCTCCAGTTACGCTTTGGCCGCGTAGCCGGTTTTGTGGCTGATTAATTATGATGCTATATACGGCCTGGACAACCGTGACCGTGTATATAGATGCTGTTTGCTTTCAAAGTCTTCCAAGCAAATCTGCGCCTGATTAACCTAAAGGACTGGGTGAGAGCAGTCGGTTAATTAGAGCAGCGGCAAATGAAGGTAAATGGAGGTGGTAGCCACCATCATGGTCTGCCAGATAGCGAAAGCTTGGCAAATTTTTAGATTTTTTTAAAGGAGGATATTTTATATGGCTGATGAACAACAAAAATCAACAGCTTCTGTTACTGATGAAAGACCTCTAACAGATAAGGAACTGGAAGAAATTTTGCATAAGTCAGAAAAAGTTACTGATTTCCCTGAGGTTACTTTTGATGAATTTACAGTACCGACTAAAGAAGAATGGGTAGAAGCATGTAATACATTGTTAAAGGGCAAACCCTTTGATAAGGTAATGTATACCAAAAACTATGAAGGTATTACCTTCGACCCGATTTATACTCGTAGGAGTACTGACGACATTCTGCCGACTAATGATTATCCTGGCATGGGTGACTTCCTACGTGGTGCAACTGTTAACGGTTATGTTCATGAACCCTGGGGTATTGCACAAGCATGTGATGAAACCTTACCGCAGGATAATAACGAACTGTTAAAAGAAGAAATTGATAAAGGTTCCACTGTTTACCACATTAAACTGGACAGTGCAACATTGAACGGCATTGATGTAAAAGATGCCGAAAAACCTGGCGATGTTGGTGTAAACATTACTACAGTAGAAGATATGAATGTTCTGCTGAATGGTTTGAAATTAGAAAAATATCCCTTAATGATATATGCAGGTGCAGGTGCTAAGGGCATGCTTGCTCTGACTGCTGCTGCTTTGGAAGCTTCTGGCAAGAGCCTGAAAGAAGTTAAAGGTGTTATTGGTGCAGACCCCTTGGGTGAATTGATTATCAATGGCAAAACCAAAACCTCTCTGGACGCTTTGTATGATGAAATGGCTGAAACCATTAAATATACTCGTGCTAACGCGCCGGAAATGCGTACCGTATTTGTACGTAGTGACTGCTTCACTGATGGTGGTGCTGATGCTGTACAAGAGGTTGCTTATACCTTTGCTAATGCCGTTGAATACATTCGCGCTATGCAAAAACGCGGCTTAGCAATCAAAGATATTGCAGGCTCCTTGTTCTTTGCTTTCAACCAAGGCGCAAACTTCTTTATGGAGATTGCTAAATTGCGTGCTTTGCGTCAGGTATGGGCTGCTATTATGGAAGCCTTTGGTGCAGAAGAAGCTGATCGTGCTATTAAAGTACATGGCCGTTCTTCCCGCTTTACCAAGTCTGTAATCGACCCCTACGTAAACATGCTGCGTAATACCACTCAAACCTTCTCCAGCGTTGTTGGTGGTGTAACTACCTACGAGAATCCTCCCTTTGACGAATTGATTCGTAAGGGCGACGTATTCTCCCGCCGTATTGCACGTAACCTCCATGTAATGCTACAAGAAGAATTCGGTATGCTTTGTCCTATCGATGCTGCAGGTGGTTCCTGGGCTGTTGAAAGCTTGACCAAACAAATTTCTGAAAAGATTTGGGCAGAATTCCAAAAAATTGAAGAAATGGGTGGCGTGACCAAAGCTCTGGAAGCTGGCTATCCGCAAAAAGCTATTGCTGAAGTCCTGGCAAAACGCTTTAAAGCCTTGGAAATGCGTAGTGACCGTGCTGTTGGCGTTAACATGTATCCTAACATGACTGAAGAACCCTTGGAACGTCGTGAAGAGGATACTCCGAAATTGAAAAAACAACGTGAAGCTGCAGTAGCTGCTTATGTTGCAGACATTGATACTAACTATTTGGCAGGTAAATTGGCTAATGTAGAAACTGTTGCCGGTGCTATGGAAGCATTCTCCAACGGTGCAACTGTTGGTCAGGTAGCAGCTGCCGGCTGCAAAGCAGAGCCTGTTGAAACAGTAGAAGCAATTGCTCCGCATCATTGGACTGAACGCTACGAAGCTTTGCGCTTTGATACTGAAAAATATATTAAAGAAACTGGCAAAAATGTGGAAATCTTCTTGGCTAACATGGGACTGATTCCTCAACATAAAGCAAGAGCTGATTTCTCCACTAGCTTCTTACAGGTTGGCGAATTCAATGTACATTTGAATGACGGCTTCCAAGACGACGAAGATAAACCGGGCTCCCGTTATGATAAGTGCGTAGCAGCTTTGAAGGCTGGTATCGATGGCAATGGTACTCCGTACGATGTAGCAGTTATCTGCTCCACTGACGCAACCTATCCGGAAGACGTACCTGCTTTGGCTCCGATGCTGAAGAAAGCAAACCCGAATATTACCTTGTTCTTGGCTGGCGCTGCTCCTAAAGATATGGAAGCAGTTTACCGCGAAGCTGGCGTTGATGATTTCATCAGTGTAAAAGCTAATTGCTTTGAAATCTTGAAGATGTTGCAAAAGAAGAAGGGGATGATTGAATAATGAGCATTAATCCTGATTTCACTAAAGTTGCCCTTCCTGATCATCCGTCCTGTTCCTATGACGAATGGAAGAAAAATCTGGAAGCTAAGATGGGCGAAAATTATGATGCCCTTTATGATACTACTTTGGAGCGTATTCCTAAAGAACCACTATATACCAAAGATATTTATGATAAATGCAATCACTTGGACTTCATGAGTGGTATTCCTCCGTTCCTGCGTGGACCCTATTCCACCATGTATGTTTTCCGTCCTTGGACAGTACGTCAATATGCAGGTTTCTCCACTGCTGAAGAATCCAACGCATTCTATCGTCGTAACCTGGCTGCAGGCCAAAAGGGTCTGTCCATTGCATTTGACTTACCTACTCACCGTGGCTATGATGCTGATAACCCCCGTGTTGTTGGTGACGTTGGTAAAGCAGGTGTATCCGTTTGCTCCATGCTTGATATGAACATCCTGTTCTCCGGTATTCCTCTGGACCAGATGTCCGTATCCATGACTATGAACGGCGCAGTATTGCCGATTCTGGCATTCTTCATCGTATCCGGTGAAGAACAAGGCGTTGATAAATCCATTATGGCCGGTACTATTCAAAATGATATTTTGAAAGAGTTCATGGTTCGTAATACCTATATTTATCCTCCTGCTATGTCCATGCGTATTATCGGTGATATTTTCGAATACACTACTAAATACATGCCTAAGTTCAACAGTATTTCCATTTCTGGTTACCATATTCAAGAATGTGGCGCTACCTGCGATCTGGAATTGGCTTACACCCTGGCAGATGGTATGGAATATATCCGTACTGGTGAAGCTGCCGGCCTGCCGGTTGATGCCTTCGCAAAACGCTTGTCCTTCTTCTGGGATATGGGTAAAAACTACTTTATGGAAGTTGCGAAAATGCGTGCCGCACGTGTTCTGTGGGCTAAGATCCTTAAAGGTTTCGGCGCTAAGAATCCTAAATCCATGGCCTTGCGTACTCACAGCCAAACCTCTGGTTGGTCTTTGACAGAACAAGATCCGTTCAACAATATTGCTCGTACTGCGATGGAAGCTATGTCCGCTGCTTTAGGTCATACCCAATCCTTGCATACTAACGCACTTGACGAAGCAATTGCTCTGCCGACTGACTTCTCTGCACGTTTAGCTCGTAACACTCAACTTTATATCCAAGATGAAACTAAGGTTTGCAAGATTATCGATCCGTGGGGTGGCTCCTACTATCTAGAATACCTCACTAACGAAATCATTCGCCGTGCTTGGGCACATATCCAGGAAGTTGAAGCTCTTGGTGGTATGGCTAAAGCAATCGCAACCGGCTTGCCGAAGATGCGTATTGAAGAATGCGCTGCTCGTCGTCAGGCTAATATCGATAGCGGTAAGGAAACCATTGTTGGTTTGAATAAATATCGTCTGGCTAAGGAAGATCCTTTGAACGTATTGTCCATTGATAATACTGCTGTACGTAATGCTCAAATTAAACGTCTGGAAAAATTGAGAGCAGAACGTGATGGCGATAAGGTTCTCCGCGATTTGGAAGCTATCACTAAGGCTGCAGAAACCCGTGATAACGGCAACTTGCTGGAAATGGCTGTACAAGCTGCACGCGACCGCGCATCCTTGGGCGAGATTTCTGATGCAGTTGAAAAAGTTTCCGGTCGTTTCAATGCAGTTATTCACACCGTATCCGGCGTATATTCCAGTGAATTCACCGGCAGTGATGACTTGGACATAGCTAATAAGCTGGCTAACGAATTTGAAGCATTGGAAGGTCGTCGTCCTCGTATCTTCTTGGCTAAGATGGGGCAAGATGGTCATGACCGTGGTCAAAAAGTATTGGCAACCTCCTTCGCAGATATGGGTTGGACCGTTGACGTAGGCCCCTTGTTCCAAACTCCGGAAGAAACTGCTCAAGACGCAGTAGATAACGACGTTGATATGGTAGGCTTCTCTTCCTTGGCTGCAGGTCATAAGACCTTGTTGCCGGCTTTGGTTGAAGAACTGAAGAAATTGGGTCGTGAAGATATCATGGTCTGCATCGGCGGCGTAATTCCGGCACAAGACTACGATTATTTATATGAACATGGTGCTGCAGGTATCTTCGGCCCTGGCACTAATATTCCTAAATGCTGCACTCAACTTTTACAAATGTTGGTTGACCGTGCAAAAGCCGAGCGTGCAGAAGACTGAGGTGATTTAAATGCCTGAAACTGGTGAAAAAGACCCACGTCCAAGTTGGGTTCCCCAAGAAAAAAATCCTAACTTTGCCTGTTCCGTAATGGGCGGCATCGATAGTGCGGTGAATGCTGTATCGGAAGAAAAGTATACTCCCGCTGTTAACGAAAGGCGCTTTCCGCTCAGAAGGCGTCCTTCCATAGAGGAATTGGTAAAGGGTGTCAGTGAAGGCGATCGCAAGATCCTATCTCAAGCAATTACGCTTATTGAAAGTAACGCTCCGCGTGACTTTGACAAAGCACAACGTGTGCTTCAAGAATTATTGCCCTATACCGGTAAGGCTTTACGTATTGGCATTAGTGGTGTTCCCGGCGCTGGTAAGAGTACCTTTATCGAGGCTTTTGGCCAGATGCTCTGCCGTCAGGGTTGTAAGGTTGCTGTTTTGGCAGTTGACCCTACCAGCTCCATTACCGGTGGTTCCATCCTAGGTGATAAGACTCGTATGCAGATGCTTTCTCGCGAGCCCAACTGCTTTATCCGTCCGTCCCCTGCAAAGGGTACTCTGGGTGGCGTTGCTCGTAAGAGCCGTGAAACCATGCTGCTTTGCGAAGCTGCTGGTTGTGACGTTATTCTTGTTGAAACCGTTGGTGTAGGCCAGTCTGAAATTACAGTTCGTTCCATGGTTGACTTCTTTATGCTGGTAGTACTTACCGGTGCAGGTGATGACCTCCAGGGTATTAAGAAGGGCATTATGGAAGTTGCTGACGCCATTGTTGTTAACAAGGCTGATGGTGATAATTTACCGAAGGCTATTGTTACACAGGGTGAGTATGAACGCATGATTGAGTTTATCAGACCTGCAACTGAAGGCTGGAAGACCCATGCTTATCGTTGCTCTGCTATTAAAAAAGAGGGCTTGATGGAGTTATGGGCAGTTATGAAGCATTTTGAAAAGGTTACCAAGGAAAGCGGCGTTTTCACCAAACGTCGTAAGGCGCAGACCTTATCTTGGGTTAACAGCATGATTGATGAACACTTGCATAATTTGTTCTTTGAAGATCCGATGATTAAAGGACGCTTGCCTGCTGTTATGGAAGCTGCTGTTAATGGTGTGGTTTCGCCTAGTCAGGCTGTTAATGAGCTTATCAAAGCTTTTGATATGGATCGGGCGGCTGCTAGACATTACAATAGTAACCAAGGCAAATAGCTTTTCCTAACCAATAAAATTTTTAGAGGATGGAGGTTCGTCTCCATCCTCTTTTTTTATCCTGGAAAGCCTTTGCGGTATTTCTTGGTCGCTGGTACTTCTTGGTGGGTACATGGTATAATAGCAGTCGAAGAGGTGATAAAATGCGACCAAAGCTAAAAATAACATTAATTGAACGCAAGGGTGACTGTCCCTGCCATCGGGGGCATAAGGTGGGTGACAGCTTTGACTTTGATACGGAAAGAGGTCAGCTTTGTCCCATGGCTCTTCATGCGGGCTTTCCCTATATAGATATTTTACGCTATGGCGGCAGTATTCCTGGTGAACCTGAGGGCACTGCGCGCTTCTGCTGCTCTGATCCGGATGTGATTAATGTTTTTAGAATAGAAAAGCAATAAAATAATACTTGTCAGCCCTTATCAAAGGGTGCTATAATGTCTCCTGTAAATTACATAACAGACAGTTCGTAACCATCCTGTCTCTAAACAAAACTACGGGCTTAAAGAATGTTTGAGTGATATTCTGTTTATTAAAGGTGCCGTAGTGCACCTTTTTTTATTATGGAGGAATTTATGGCAGAAGTACCTTTTGCATTTCGTTATGCAGAAATTAAAGAAAAAGATAGCCGGGAAATAGTCCTGCTACGGGGCAACGGCTGTAAATGGCGTCGCTGCCGCTTTTGTGATTATCATACAGATTTTTCACGGGATGCAGAGGCTAATTATCAGCTGAATCATAGGGTTTTGCGCCAGGTTACTGGTAAATATGGGAAGCTGGAGGTTATCAATTCCGGTAGCTTCTGTGATTTGGATGAGCAGACGGTAAAGGAAATTTTAGCAGTAGCTAAGGAAAAGCAGATTAGTACCATGTATTTTGAAAGCCACTGGCTTCATAGACAGCTGATACCTGCTTGGCGGGAACGCTTTGCCCAGCAAGGAATTACTTTGCGGATGAAGATAGGCGTAGAAACCTTTGACGGTCTTTTTCGTGAGAGTTATCTGGTTAAGGGCATGGGTCAGGCTACACCGGAAGAAATTGCAGAAAATTTTGACCAGGTTTGTCTCCTACAGGGCTTACCCGGTCAAAGTAAGGAAAGTATGCTGGCGGATATTTCCATCGGGCTCAAGTATTTTAAAAGGGTCTGCATTAATATCATGGTTGCCAATACCATGCCGATTATGCCCGACCCCAGGGTAATTAAAATTTTTGAAGAGGAAATTTATCCTCTTTATCGGGATGACCCGCGGGTGGACATCCTGTTAAATAATACAGATTTTGGAGTGGGCGTATGATGAGTAATGAGCTTTTACTAGTGCTTAATTTAATTTTTGTTTATGGTAGTGTAGTAGTCTGGCATTTTTTCTTTAAGGAAAGAGGCCTTTATGCCTGGACGGTTTTAGCTACTATCGCTGCTAACATCGAGGTCATGATTCTGATAGATGCCTTTGGTGTTAGGCAGACCCTGGGAAATATTCTTTTTGCTTCCACTTTTCTGGTAACAGATATTTTGAGCGAGCTTTATGGCAAGAAGGAAGCGGATCGGGCTGTAAATTTAGGTATTATGTCCTCTTTGGGCTTTGTCCTGATGTCCCAGCTATGGCTGCTTTATACACCTGCAGAGGGAGATTTGATGTTTGCCCATGTAGAAAGTGTTTTTGCCGGTATTCCGAGGATTATCATTTCCAGCCTTGTTGTTTATGGCATTGTTCAAAAATTTGATGTGTGGCTCTATCACTGGTGGTGGTCCTTGACTAGTAAACGATGTGGCAGTAACAGCAGCTATCTGTGGCTGCGGAATAATGGCTCCACGCTTATTTCTCAGCTGTTGAACACTGTTTTGTTTACCTATTGCGCTTTCTTTGGGGTATATCCTACGGAGGTCCTGCAGGAAATTATCATATTCAGTTACGTAATCTTCATTATTACCAGCCTGCTGGATACGCCGGTCATTTATCTGGTAAGGTATTTACATACCCGGACTGGAGAATAAATTAATTCACATACTTTTTTCAAGGCTTTTTGAGAGATATGTCGAAATAAGTATGCAATAGGACTTAGAAGGAGGTCGTATTTATGCAAGGTAAAAAATGGATTGCAGCAGCCCTGGTGTGTGGCTTTGTTTTAGGCAATAGCATGGCTCCTGCACAGGCAGGTATTCTGGATAAAGTTTTAAAGGGTGGCGTTATCGGTGCGGTAGTTAATGCTACAGCTCCTGAAATTGATAAGGCTATTAATGCAATTACCGCTAAATACGGTGTTAGCAGCGAATATGCTACTAAGGTTGTGCCCATTATTGCTGTGGGTGATGGTAGCCGTGCCGGTGCAGCTCAGGTTTCCGGACCGCAGGCTTATGTGGATCAATGTAAGGCAGCTTTACAGATTGAACAGACTATTTTTGGCGTGCGCGCGGTAGTACTTGTTCCTATCGATAGAATTGATATTAAAGATATTAATAGGGTACAGGGCGTCGGTGTATCCGCACAGCTGGATATTAAAATTTAGGATTGTCAATTCCATAAAAAAGCAGGCAGGAAGTCAACTTCCTGCCTGTTCTTTTTAACGGTATTTGTTTTTGTGCTTTACTTTTAATTTTTTGTCCAGGTCAGCCATCTTAGTGTAGGTCTGGTACATATAGAGGGCGATGAGGGGCAGTGCTACGAAGAAGAAGCCCAGCCATTTGTTCTGGAAAAAATAATGTGCAGCCATGCCGGCAACGATGGACGCTACCACGATGATGAACACATTAACCTTGATGCTCATAAGAAATTTTTTCATAAAAGCTCTCCTTTTATTTTATTTAATTATTTTAAGAGGGGTAGGGTAGGTGGAACGACAATATTATGAGTAGGAACCTTGCTTAGGTCAAAGCAGCTGAGCAGCTCCTCGGCCTTGAGGGGCTCGGGGTGGGAAAGCTGACCGGCTAAATAAGCCAGATAACCGATAATCGGTTCGGGGCTGGTATAGATGCGGCGTAGGCAGTCCAAATCGAGGTCCTTATCCCTCTTGGCCAGACGGCGTCCGTCCGGTGCTATTAGAAGGGGGACGTGGATGAATTGTGGCGCAGGCAGCTGCAGCAGCTGGTATAAATAGAGCTGCATGGGCGTGGAGCTGAGCAAATCGGAGCCACGAACCACCTGGTTGATCTGCATGAGAGCGTCATCAATGACGACGGCCAGCTGGTAGGCATAAACCCCATCACTGCGACGGACGATAAAATCCCCACATTCCTGGGCTAGACACTCTGTATATTGTCCATAAAGACCATCCTGAAAGCTGATAGGGCTATCCGTTACCTTGATTCGGTAGGCGGGTGAACGCTGTGCACTTTTGGCTGCTCTTTGAGCGGCAGTCAGGTGACGGCAGGTACCCGGATATATAACCCGCCCATCACTAAGGTGGGGGGCATTGGCGGCATGGAGCTCGCCACGACTGCAGAAGCAGGGATAAATAAGCTCCTGCTCCTCTAAACGCTGTAGATAGCGGGCATAAATAGGAAAGCGTCTACTTTGAAAGTAGTCTTCACTATTACTGCTGCAGTAGGCACCCGTATCCCAGGTCAGTCCTAGCCACTCCAAATCCGCAGCTAGGGCATCGGCATTGGCACGGGGGCAGCGGGTACTATCTAAATCCTCAATGCGGAGTACTATTTTACCACCTTGGGATTTAGCCTGGAGCCAGGCTAGAAGACTGCAAAAAATATTTCCCAGGTGAATTCGCCCACTGGGAGTGGGAGCAAAGCGTCCACAAATGGTTTTTTCTTCCATAAATATCTCTTCCATCCTTTGTATCTTTCTATTTTATCATTAAGTAGGAAAAAATCAAAATAAATCTCATTTCTGCAACTAAAAATACTTTGGAAAAAGGTCGTGTTTTTTGCCTTTTTTGCTATATTGTTGTAAAATAGTAATGTTATAGAAAATAAAATAAAACTTATTTTAACGCTTAATGTTTTAAAGGAGGAACTTGTGTGATTCGTAAAACTTCTGCCATGGTCGAAGCCAGCATATTAGCTGCCGTTGCCATTGTCATGGCCCTAGTAAGTATGTATGTTCCTGTTATTGGTACTTTTGTTAATTTTATCTGGCCCCTGCCCATTATTATCTGCGGTATGCGTAACGGTATTAAATGGAGCATTATGAGCCTGATTGTAGCTGGTATCATCATCGGGATGATTATCAGTCCCATCCAGGCTTTTTTCCTGATGGCTATATTTGGTTTGTTGGGTTTAATTTTAGGCGAATGCATGCGCCGGCATCTGCCTCCGGTACGCATGCTGCTCTATGGTAGCGTAGGTGCGGTTGTCGCTCTCATTATCAATGTAGCGCTCAGCTTCCTGGTTCTAGGTATTGATCCCATCGAGATGATGTTTACCTCCTTCCAGCAGAGCCTGGGAGAGCTGGAAAATTACTATCGTAGTAGTGGTATGGCTGAGGCTGATATTAGGCAGGCCGTGGACGGCTATGCGGAGCTGCTGCGGATGATGCGGATTATCATGCCCGGCGCCTTCCTTTTGACTGCACCGGTTCTGGCTCTGGTCAACTACTGGGCAGCTAAGAAGATTTTGACTAAGCTGGGTGAAAGATTTGAAGATTTCCCGCCCTTTACCCAATTACAGGTACCGGGTTGGATTTTGTGGCCCTATGGTCTGTCCCTGGGTTCCGTAACCTATTTTTATCTTAACCAGCCGGATAGCTGGTTGTACAATGTTTCTGTTAATGTGCAGACCGTCTGCAGCTTTATCATGGTGCTCCAGGGTATCGCCCTGCTGTACTGGTTTGTGGAAAAGAAGCAGAAGCCGAAATGGATGGCCCATGTAGGCTTATCCCTGATGTTCATTATACCCATTTTTTCTCAGATTATGGTTTATGTAGGCGCCTTTGATATTATTTTTGATTTTAGAAAGATTCGTCCCAAGCGTCTTAGATAGGATGGAGTTGAGCAGGTAATGCTAAAATTGTTCAATCGTAATATGAATTCTAAGGTGGATACTAATATCTACCTGATTATCATTTTAATTTTGGCGGCCCTAGTATGTTATTTTGAGCCCTATACCATCCCTGTGATGGCGGCTATCTTCCTTTTGACCTATTATTTCAGTCGGCGTACGTTATTGAATAAGGAAATCTTCTTCAGTGGCTATCTGGATAATATTATTCGTAATATTGAGCGTACTAATTATTTTGCGGTGCAGAAGCTGAATATTGGTATGGCTGTCTTTTCTAAGGATGGGAAGCTGCAATGGAAGAACAAGCTTTTCCAGACCTGGGTGAAGAAAAAGCATCTGGAGGGAATGCGTCTAGAAGAGGTGCTGCCCCTGCCGGCCAACGCCTTTGAAATGATGTCCGTCCATGATGGGGAAGAAATCCTGCAGATGAATGACCGCTACTATAGCTTACGGCACTGTCTAGTCCAGACCATGGAGAAGGCTCCCATCAAGGGCCCTGCTAATCAGGCCAGCGGTCTGATGCTTTATTTAACGGACATTACGGAATTTGAGCAGCTACGACAGAAATATGAGAATGACAAGCTCTGTCTGGCCTATATCCGCTTTGATAATTATGAGGATGTTATGCGTGGCCTTAGTGAGGCTAATATGGCCAACCTGAGTGGCGAGGTCAATGAAAAAATTGCTACCTGGGTAGCTGAAAACAACGGCTTTATTTGTCGTATGAATAAGGAGCTGAGTCTGGTGGGCTTTAATCATGCTGCTGTGGCTCATCTGATTGAAAATAAATTTGAAATTTTGGATAAAATTAGAGAAATCCATTCCGGTAATAAAATCCAGCCCACGGTCAGCGTAGGCATGAGCTGTGACGGGTTGAACCTGGAGGAGCTGATACAGCTGGCTAATAAGGCTCTGTACCTAGCTTTGGGACGTGGTGGCGACCAGGCCGTGGTTATCCAGAATAAAAATACCCAGTTCTTTGGCGGTACCAGTACGGTAACGGCTAAGAGCACCAGAGTGCGTGCCCGTATTGTGGCTCAGACCATCAGCGAGCAGATTAGTACTGCGGAGAGGGTTTTCGTCATGGGACATATGATGGAGGACTATGACGCCCTGGGAAGTGCTATCGGTATGGCTAAGCTGGCGCTGTCCGTAGGTAAGGAAACCTATATCGTTATCAGTGGCGAGAATGATAATGTAGTCCGCATTAAGGAAATGCTGGCTAATGAACAGGAAAAGCATAAATCCGAGGACTACGACTACCGTAGTATTATGGTAGAAGAGGAAGAGGCCTTGAAGCATATCAATAATAAGAGTCTGCTGATTCTGGTGGACCATCACCGGGCGACTATTACAGCCAGCAAGAAGGTGCTGGAGGCCATTCCCAAGCGGATTATTGTGGACCATCATCGTCGCGCTGAGGATTTGATTGCCGATACGGTGCTGCTTTATCTGGAACCCTCCTCCTCCTCTGCCAGTGAGCTGGTAACGGAGCTGGTAGGCTACTTTAATGAGCGGCTGGATATTTCACCGGCCGAGGCGACGGCTCTTTATGCAGGCATTGTCCTGGATACGAAATACTTTACCGTACAGACCGGCGAGCGTACCTTTGAGGCGGCGGCCCTGCTTCGTCGTAGTGGTGCTGACCCCAATTCCGTCCGTATTATGTTTAAGGACGATATGGAAACCTTAAAGCTCAGATCCCGCTTAATTGCGGAGGCCCGGTCTCCGGAGCCCGGATTGGCCGTGGCAGTATTGAAGAAGGCCGACAGGGAGGTTAAGAATACTATCCTGGCAGCTCAGACTGCGGATACGCTGATTACCATCGACGGTATCCATGTAGGTATCGGCATGGTGGAGTATAAGGATGGGTCCCTGGGAATTAGTGCCCGTAGTGATGGCAGCATTAATGTACAGTTAATTATGGAAGAATTGGGCGGTGGCGGTCATCAGACAGTTGCCGGCGTCCAGCTTGATAATAAGCGGGCAGCAGACGTGGAACCGCTGCTGGTTGCTTCAGTAAAAAAACAAGTAGAGGAGAAAGATAATAATGAAAGTGATTCTGTTGCAAGATGTTAAGAAATTAGGCAAAAAAGGTGAAATCGTAGAAACTGCAGAGGGCTATGGCCGTAACTATCTGTTACCGCGTAAATTAGCCAAGGAAGCTAACGTAGCTAATGTTAATCAGGCAAAGCAGGACCAGGCAACCGCTGCTCATCGTGCTGCTCAACAAAGAGATGAAGCAGTTGTTTTGGGCGCTCAAGTAGAAAAGGTTGTTGTAACTCTGCCCGTCCGTATTGGCGAAAATAGTAAAATGTTCGGCTCCGTAACCTCTAAGGACGTAGCAGAAGCATTAATCAAGCAGACCGGTTTAAAAATTGACCGTCGTAAAATCGAATTAAAAACTGCTGTGAAGGGCCTGGGTGAATATACCGCAGTAGCTAAGCTGCATCCCGATGTAACCTCTGAATTTAAAGTAGTAGTTGTTGCTGAATAATCCTGTTCCCTAGAGCGCAACGGTTTTTATCGTTACGCTCTATTTTTTTCCCCTTGAAGCTGGTAATTTCCCATACTGGTTTTCTTTTCCTGGACGATAAAGTATAATAAAGATAGATTTTAGTGAAAGAGCGTGAAGAAAATGCTGGAAGAAAGAGTACCACCACAAAATATAGATGCGGAGCGTTCCGTATTAGGTGCGATGCTTATTGATAAGGAAGCTATTGCCGCAGTTACGGAAATCCTGAACGTAGATGATTTCTACCGGGAGGCGCACCGTATTATTTTTGCGGCGATGATGGAGCTGTACAATAAGAATGAGGCGGTGGATTTAATTACCATCACCGATATCTTGAAGCGGGATAATAAGCTGGAAGACATTGGCGGAATCGCCTATATTACTTCCCTGGCCAATGCTGTGCCTACGGCGGCTAATGTCAAATACCATGCCAAGATTGTGGAGGAAAAATCCGTTCTGCGACAAATTGTCCGTGTTTCTACGGAAATTGCCGGCATGGGCTATGAGGCCGGCGAGGATGTAGGCCTATTGATAGACCAGGCTGAAAGTAAGATTCTGGAAATATCTAACCGGAAAAAGCGGGCAGATTTTACGGCCATTAGTGACGTCCTGATGAATTCCGTACAGGATATTGAAAGACTGTTGAATAATAAGGGCGGCTTGACCGGTATACCTACGGGCTTTATCGACTTGGACAAATTAACCTCCGGTCTGCACCCCTCTGACTTTATTATTTTGGCAGCCCGTCCCTCCATGGGTAAGACGGCCTTTGCCCTGAACGTAGTGCAGAACGTGGCTTTGCGTGCACATAAGAAGATTGGCGGTGCGCCTCGTACCGTAGCTTTTTTTAGTCTGGAAATGAGTAAGGAGCAACTGGTAAACCGTATGCTGTGCGCCGAAGCCCAGATTGATTCCCAAAAGCTGCGAATTGGCGAGCTGGCGGATAAGGATTGGGATTCCCTGTGGAATGCCTGTGATTTGATGAGCAAGGCGAAAATTTATATTGATGATACCCCCGGTATTACCGCTATGGAAATGCGTAGTCGTGCCCGTCGCCTGAAGGCAGAGCACGATTTAAGCCTTATTGTCGTGGACTATCTGCAGCTGATGCAGGGGAGCGGCAAGAAGAATAGCTCCGGCGACCGTCAGCAGGAGGTTTCTGAAATTTCCCGTTCTCTTAAGGCACTGGCCCGTGAGCTGGACGTGCCCGTTATTGCCCTGTCCCAATTAAGTCGTAGCGTAGAAGCACGTCAGGTAAAGCGTCCCATGCTTAGTGACCTGCGTGAATCCGGCTCTTTGGAGCAGGATGCGGATTTAGTTGCTTTCCTGTACCGTGAGGATTACTACAATAAGGAAACAGAAAATCAGAATATGACGGAATTGATTGTGGCCAAGCATCGTAATGGTCCTGTGGCTACGGTAAATTTATTCTTCCAAAAAGAATTTACGAAATTTATTGATCTTAGTAAGCGGACGGATATGTAAATGTACCTGAAGGGGGAGGATGAGTGATGCAGAACGCCGAGCTGAGGATAGAGCCCTTTACGCTGGCAGATATTTCCGAGGCCTCCTGGCTGACCATGGCGGCCTGGAGTGGAGAACTTGTAGCAAGTCGTCAGACGAAGCAGCTTCTTTACGAGGGCATGGTACGCTATTATTATCGCAATGAGAACTATTCCTACAAGATAAGTGATGGGGAGGGTATGCAGGCCTTCCTGTTGGCCGGGTTGCCTGGCAATGCTGCTGGTGGCAGCACCTGGTGGGGGCAGGCCATAAACTGTCTATCCCCACAGGAGCAGGAGCTGGTTCAGGGTTATCATGCTTATCTGGCCTATAATGGTCAGCGTATGGAAGCCTTTGCTGGAGCTGATGACCTGCTGCTCCACCTTTTTATCAGCAGACGACCGGGCTGCGGTCAGGGACTGTTAACGCAGGTGGAGCAGGCAGCTGGTCAGCGGCAGAAGAAGGGTCTGCTGCTGTGGACTGATGAAACCTGTAACTATGCTTATTACCGGAAAAATGGTTTTCAACAGCTGGATAAGTTCCCCAATAGCTGTTCCGGAGCCTTGGGAAAGCTACAAACCCTGATTTACAGAAAAAACATTTAAAAATCTCCGAATATTTACAGATAATTTACTAAAAAACGTTCAGAACTATTGCGTGAAGTCGGAGAAAATATTATAATAGGCGAGTAAGTTCTTGTAGCCGCTTGGCTGAAAGGCGAACGTTAATAAAATTGGCATGGTTAAGCTATGCTGAAGTACTGGAAGAGAAGATAATTTTGTGGGTTGCTAGGCAGGAATTTTCGGAAGCATAGTAGAAATCCTAGAGGCTGGGTGTGTGTTTTTCTTGCAAGATTATAATTGGTAATATATAATATTTGCGTATGTTCAGTATGGTTGTGACTAATACATAGGTTTTTGCTTATGTCATTTTATAGTTTGGAGGCAATTTTTATGGAAAGAAGAGTAGGTACTGTTTCTAGAGGCATTCGTTGTCCGATTATTCGCGAAGGTGACAATTTACCCGATATCGTAGTTGACAGCGTTTTGGAAGCTGCTAAAAGCGAAGGCTTTGAACTGCGTGATCGCGATGTAATTTCTATTACTGAATCCGTTGTAGCAAGATCTCAAGGCAACTATGCATCTGTTAACGATATCGCAGCAGATGTAAAAGCAAAATTGGGTGGTGGAACCATTGGTGTTATTTTCCCGATTCTCTCCCGTAACCGTTTTGCAATCTGCCTGAGAGGTATCGCTATGGGTGCCAAGAAGGTAGTACTGATGTTGAGCTATCCCAGTGATGAGGTTGGTAATGCTTTATTGACCTATGACAAGCTGGATGCTGCCGGCATTAATCCCTATACCGACGTTTTGACTCTGGAAAGATATCGTGAACTCTTTGGCGAAAATAAACATGAATTTACCGGTGTGGACTATGTTGAATACTATTCCAACATCATTAGAGAAGCTGGCGCAGAGGTTGAAGTAATTTTTGCTAATCAGGCTAAGACCATTCTTCAATATGCTGACTGCGTGCTGAACTGCGACATCCATACCCGTTTTAGAACTAAACGCCTGCTTTTGGCTGCTGGTGCTAAGGTTGTCTGCAGCATGGACGATATTTTGAATGCTCCCGTTAATGGTAGCGGTTACAATGAAAAATATGGTCTGTTAGGCTCCAATAAATCCACTGAGGATAAGATTAAACTCTTCCCCCGCGAATGCCAGGGCGTAGTTGAAGCTATCCAAAGCAAGATTATGGAATTGACTGGTAAGCATGTCGAGGTTATGGTTTATGGCGACGGTGCCTTTAAGGATCCCCAAGGTAAGATTTGGGAATTAGCAGACCCCGTAGTATCTCCTGCCTTCACTAAAGGTCTGATTGGTACTCCTAACGAATTAAAATTAAAATATTTAGCTGATAATGATTTTAAAGATTTGAGCGGTAAGGCTTTGCAGGAAGCAATTTCTCAAGCTATTAAAGAAAAAGAGGGCAACCTGGTAGGCAACATGGCTTCCCAAGGTACTACTCCCCGTCAATTGACTGATTTGATTGGTTCCCTGTGCGACTTGACTAGTGGTTCCGGTGATAAAGGTACTCCTGTAGTTCTGGTACAGGGTTACTTTGATAACTTTACTGACTGATTAGTTAATAAAGCTTTACAATAAAAGAACCTGGTCGGATAAAATCCGACCAGGTGTTTTTTTATAAAAAGACCATCCAGTAAGCCCTGGACGGTTTATTTTTTTAAAGGGTATTCTGTTCCTGCTTCATTAGCAGTTTTTTCGTGCAGGCTTGGGCAAAGGGACTTTGTGCCAGACCGGCTGCGGTATGGAGAGCGCTGAGCAGAGCTGGAGTCAGGTACTGTTCACCCCAGGCCTCCAGGGTGAGGCAGGCCATGCAGCGGGGCCAGTCGTAGAGAGAAACCAACGCCACGGTTATCAGGGAAACACCTTCTCCCGGATGGGCGAGCAGATATCGTAGGGGTGTAATAAAGGCGGAGGGCTCCAAGAGATAGTCATTAATATGCTTTTCCATGTAAAGGATGATTTTAGCAGCCCGTTCCGGTCCGTCATAGGCCAACAGGTAGGGCAGCAGCTTGATTTCCAGAGGATGCTGATAAAAATAATCCTCCAGCTGTGTCCAGATATCCAGGGAAAGCTCAAAGGCTAAATCGCAAAGAATATAGTCTAGCTGTCCCTGCTCATCCAGCAGGTGCTTGTTAATGTAGCTTTGCCAGTCCCGGGAAAAAATTAATTTTTCACAGGCTGCAATAAGCGTATGGCATTGATTGGGTGACAGCTTGTACCAGTTTTCGTTTTCCGCACTATTTTTTAAGCCCAAATCCAAGGCTACCAGGTCTAGAACATCGGCCGGATGACCCTGATAGGCTTCGGCGTGATGCAGCAGCTGGGTCAGCAGCTGGTCAAGGTCAATGGAGGATGTATTAAAGTTCTGATTGAGGGTGGCGATATCGAAGGTATTAATGAGTATTAAAAAATTATTCAGAATAGCTAGGGCACCCTTAAAGTAGGCATGGGATATCTGGGGCTCATTTAGGGCTTCCAGTAGCCTGCTTTCTGTAATCATCCGGACGGACAGGGGTGGATATTCCGCCTCCAGGTCGCAGCCGTTTTCAATAAGCCACTGACGCTGCTCATCCGTCGTAAAGCTGATGGCATTTAGAGTGTAAATCTTACCCCAGCCGTGGGTGCAGAGCAGCAGTTCCCACAATTCCTTTTCCGGGGTAAAGTTGGTAATACGGCAGCCATAGATGAAGTGGAAGGTAAATTCCTCACAGTGGGCCATGGTCAGCAGGTCCTGCCACAGCTCCTCTTCCTCCTGCTGCAAATGCTCCATACCATAAAGGCCAAAGAGCAGGTAAGCAAATTTGACAGGCTCCCTTTGCGTGCTGTGATAGAAATAGTCCTCCGCTAAATTTAAAATATCCTCGGTAAGCTCCTCCGCAGTAAAAATTTCCAGAAAGCTATCCGCCATACGGGAAACATTAATAGCATTCAGCTGGTCGCTTAAGCACCTTTTGGTTTCCAGACAGGGGAGAGCGGCATACTGGCGGAGGAGGGCGGCTGTTTTCTGGGCACCCTCGTTATCAATAGAGGCATCCACGGCATAGCTGTAGGCATCCTCTGAGCCTAAAAGCTTGGGACTCCATTGGTCGGTACTATCGGGAAGATGTTTTTCAGTAAAGCAGCCCTTTGCGTCTAAATGGTTTTTTATATAGTCAAAAAGTATAATTCCTTGCATAATTACCTTACCTTTCTTGTAATAGTACCATTATAGCATATTCTTCCTTTTCTGCTTACCTCTGGAGCAGTAAATAAAAATACTCCTGTCAGCATTGACAGGAGTATTTTTATTATTTGGCAGAGAGTATATCAGTTAGGCTTTTTCATGGGGAATAAGCTCCAACAGGCAGTCACCGCTGGCTACCTTATCGCCGGTAGTAACGTGAATTTTACTGATTTTACCGCCAAAGGGAGCGGAAAGGGTGGTTTCCATTTTCATGGCCTCGGTAATAATCAGGGGGGTACCTTTGGCTACGCTATCTCCCTCCTGGACCAGAAGCTTGACTACGGAGCCGGACAGGGAGGCACCGATTTCGCCAGGATTGCTCTTGGAGGCCTGCTTACGGGTGACTACGGTAGTTTTGGCATTGCGGTCCTTGACCTCGATATCGCGGGGCAAGCCGTTAAATTCAAAGGTGACGGTGCGGATACCGCTGGCATTGGCTTCAGAAATATGGATAAGCTTGATAATCAGAATCTTACCCTGTTCAATTTCTACCTTGATTTCCTCACCGGGCTCCATACCAAAGAAGAAGGTGGGGGTATCCAATACGGAAACGTCACCAAATTTCTGATAGCGCTCTACCCAATCGGCAAAAACCTTGGGATAGAGACAGTAGGAGCTGACTGCTTCTGCTGTAGTAGGTGCGCCCATTTCCTCCAGCTGATGACGGATAAGGTCGAAATCTGCCGGGGGCAGGATGGCACCGGGACGTTGGCTGAGGGGCTGCTTACCCTTTAGGATGATTTCCTGCAGCTTGCGGGGGAAGCCCTGGTAGGGAGTGCCTAGGCGGCCTTCAAAAAATTCTACCACGGAGGCCGGGAAATCCAGAATATCGCCCTTAGCATAAACATCCTCTTCAGCTAAATTATTTTGTACCATGAAGAGGGCCATATCGCCTACAACCTTGGAGGAGGGAGTAACCTTGATAATATCGCCGAACATCATGGAAACACAGTGGTACATGGTTTTTATTTCTTCCCAACGGTCGCTGAGGCCCAGGGCCTGTGCCTGCTGCTTCAGGTTACTGTATTGGCCACCGGGCATTTCATGCACATAAACCTCGGGGTTGGGGAAGCTTTCTGTTTTATCCACACCACGGTAGTAGGGGCGGACGGTTTCCCAATAACGGGACAGCTCGTTCATGGCCTCCACATCCACATGGGGTTGACGAGGATGACCGCTGAGTGCGTAGTAGAGACTGCTGCCACTGGGTTGGGAGGTACCACCACTGAGTGCGCTCATGGCGGTATCCACAATATCTACGCCGGCATCAATGGCTCTGGCATAGGTGTAAATCGCATTGCCGCTACCCTCGTGGGTATGGAGATGGATGGGGACGCTGACGGCATCCTTCAGGCTGCTGACTAGACGGTAAGCGGCCTCTGGCTTCAACAGACCTGCCATATCCTTAATGGCGATGATATGGGCACCGGCCTTTTCCAGCTCCTTGGCCATGTGGACATAATAATCTAAATCATATTTATCACGACGGGGGTCCAGAATATCTCCGGTATAGCACAGAGCAGCTTCGGCAACCTTACCTGTTTCACGGACTGCGTCCAAGGAAAGACGCATATTATCCAAGCCGTTGAGACTATCAAAAATACGGAAGATATCGATGCCGTTTTTAGCAGCCAGCTTAATGAATTCCTTGACGACGTTATCAGGATAACTGGTATAGCCTACGGCGTTGGCACCGCGAAGCAGCATCTGGAACAGCATATTGGGTGCTGCCTGACGGAACTGCTGCAGACGTTGCCAGGGGCTTTCGTCCAGGAAGCGGTAGGCTACGTCAAAGGTAGCGCCACCCCAGCATTCAAAGGAGAACAAGTTGGGCAGCTTGGCAGCGGTGGTATGCATTACTCTCAGCATATCCGCTGTACGCATACGGGTAGCTAGCAGGGATTGATGGGCGTCACGGAAGGTGGTATCAGTGATGAGAACCTCCTTCTGCTCCAGAATCCATTGGGCCAGACCCTCGGCACCACGGTTATCTAAAATATCCTTAGTACCCAGGGGCATTTCACCAGTAAAGGGCTGGGGCAGGTTCAGCGGTACAAAATCAGGCTTCGCTTGGACGCCCACATTGGCATAGCCGTTAACAGCAATATCGCCGATATAATTTAAGAGCTTGGTGCCACGGTCCTGGGATTTGGTAAAGCTGAAAAGCTCAGGATTTTCATCAATAAAATTGGTTGTATAATCACCCTTGGCAAAATGTTCATTCTGCAGGACGTTTTCCAAAAACTGGATATTAGTTTTAACACCACGGATACGGAACTCCTTGAGGCAGCGGAGCATTTTGGTAATAGCCGCCTGATGGGTCAGACCACGGGTAGTGGTTTTAACCAGGAGGGAATCGTAATAGGGGGTAATAACGGAGCCGGTAAAGGCATTGCCGCCATCTAAACGGATGCCGAAGCCACCACCACTGCGGTAGGCAATCAGCTTGCCGGTATCCGGCATAAAGTTATTGGCTGGGTCCTCTGTGGTAATACGGCATTGGATGGCATGACCGACGGTGGTAATTTCCTCTTGGCTAGGTAGGCCGATTTCCAGATCGTGCAGACCATAGCCCTCGGCAATTTTAATCTGGGTCTGGACGATATCAATGCCGGTAATTTCTTCCGTAATGGTATGTTCAACCTGGATACGGGGATTAACCTCGATGAAGTAAAATTTGCCATCGGGAGTTGCCAGAAATTCTACTGTACCGGCACTAACATAGTGTACGTTCTGCATCAGCTTTACAGCGGCCTCGCAGATGGCCTGACGCTGCTCCTGGGGCAGGGCGAAGGCGGGGGCAATTTCTACTACCTTCTGATGGCGACGTTGGACGGAGCAGTCACGTTCAAATAGATGGACCAGATTACCCTGCTGGTCACCTAAGACCTGGACCTCGATATGCTTAGGATTTTCCAAGTATTTTTCAATATAAAGGGCATCGTCGCCGAAGGCCTTTTTCGCCTCGCTACGGGCCATGTCATAGGCATTAGCTACCTCGGATGCATTATGGATAACGCGCATACCACGGCCACCACCGCCATTAACGGCCTTAATCATGATGGGGTAGCCATACAGGGCACCAAAGCTGATGACCTCCTCAACGCTGTTGACCGTACCATTACTGCCGGGAATCATGGGGATGCCGGCCAGCTCTGCCTGGTGACGTGCATTGAGCTTGTCACCGAACATAACCAGATGTTCAATACGGGGACCGATGAAGAGGAAGCCTTCCTCCTCACAGCGTTTAGCCAGAGTACTATTTTCGGAAAGGAAGCCGTAGCCGGGGTGAATGGCATCTACGTCATGCTCCTTGGCCAGCTTGATGATGCCGTCAATATCCAGGTAGGCTTCTGTAGGATTTTTATCTGCACCTACCAGGTAGGCTTCGTCCGCACGATTGCGGTGCAGGGAGAGGGTGTCTTCTTTAGAATATATAGCAACGGTCCGGATGCCTAATTCGTTACAGGCACGGAACACACGAATAGCAATTTCGCCACGATTAGCAACTAATACAGTCTTAATTTTTTTCATAGTCTAAGCTCCCTTCTAATTTATGCTTATTGTATAGAAGATTACCTGTATTTTCAATAGGAGAACGGCAAGTATACATAATTCTTCTGGATATAAGATTTGCTTTAATAAAAATGTAAAAATTTACTAATTTGTTGCTTGTTTAAAATAAGGGAAAAGTGTAACATATAATTAGTTACTAAAGAAGGAGATGGTTTGATGACAAGTGATAAAAAACCACAGAAAAAGTCAGCTTTATATTATTACGTATTGACAATATTAATTATTATGTTAATAAATACCGTGATTGTGCCCACTTTCTTCAGCCCTAAGGTACAGGAGATTTCCTATGGTAGTTTCCTTCAGATGGTGGATGAGGGAAAGGTGTCCAAGGTACAGATAACGGACAGGAAAATAGCGGCTACGGAAAAGGGCGCCAGCGAAAAGGAGTTCTTTGTAACAGGTCGTGTGGATGACCCGAAGCTGGTAGAACGCCTGATGGAAAGTGGTGTGGAATTTTCCCAGGTTATTCCCAAGGAAAATACGCCTCTGGAAAATTTCTTCTTTAACTGGGTAGCGCCTATTTTCATTTTTTTCCTACTGGGACAGCTGTTCTTCCGCTTTATCGGGCCTAGAATGGGGCTGGGAGGCGGCAATGCCATGAGCTTTGGCAAGAGTAATGCGAAAATTTACGTGGAAGCCCAGACTGGTAAGAGCTTTGCCGATGTGGCCGGTCAGGATGAAGCGAAGGAAGCCCTTATGGAAATGGTGGACTTTTTGCATAATCCTTCCAAGTATAAGGAGATTGGCGCTAATATGCCCAAGGGCGCTTTACTGGTAGGACCTCCGGGTACTGGTAAAACCTTATTGGCCCGTGCCGTGGCCGGTGAAGCCAAGGTTCCTTTCTTTTCCATTAGTGGTAGTGAGTTTATCGAAATGTTTGTAGGCATGGGCGCAGCCCGTGTCCGTGATTTGTTTAAGCAGGCTGAGGAAAAGGCTCCCTGCATTGTCTTTATTGATGAAATCGATGCCATTGGTAAGAAACGTGACAGTGGTAAATTTGGTGGCGGCAATGATGAAAGGGAACAGACTCTGAATCAGCTGCTGGCAGAAATGGATGGCTTTGATGGTAGTCAGGGTGTCGTTATCCTGGCAGCTACTAACCGTCCAGAAACCCTGGATAAGGCACTGCTCCGTCCAGGACGTTTTGACCGCCGGGTACCGGTGGAATTACCTGACCTGCAGGGTAGGGAGGCCATTTTGAGGGTCCATGCCAAGGACGTTAAGATTAGTGATAACGTGGATTATAAATCCCTGGCCAGAGCAACCTCCGGCGCTTCCGGTGCTGAGCTGGCGAATATCATCAACGAGGCTGCCCTACGGGCTGTTAAAATGCAGCGTACCGTAGTGGAGCAGGCCGATCTGGAGGAATCCATTGAGGTAGTTATTGCCGGCTATCAGCGTAAGGGTGCCGTTATTTCTCCCGAGGAGAAGAAGGTTATTGCCTACCATGAAATTGGACATGCTCTGGTAGCAGCTATGCAGAAGGATTCTGCACCGGTCCATAAGATTACCATTATTCCCCGTACTAATGGCGCCTTGGGCTACACCATGCAGATTAATGATAATGATACGGTGCTGATGAAGAAGGAAGAGCTTTTCAATAAGATCGTCACTGTAACCGGTGGTCGTTCTGCAGAGGAGCTGGTCTTCGGGTCCATTACCTCCGGTGCAGCTAATGATATTGAACAGGCTACGAAAATTGCCCGGAGTATGGTTACCCGCTTAGGCATGACGGAGGAATTTGATATGATGGCTACGGAGGTCATCAATAACGTATACCTGGGTGGGGATGCTTCCCTTCAATGCAGTGATGCTACGGCAGCCAAGATTGATGCCAAGGTATTGGCTATTATTAAAGAAGCGCATGCTAAGGCAAGGACTATCTTGAGCGAAAATAGGGATAAGCTGGATGAGCTGGCCAGCTTCCTCTTGGAAAAGGAAACCATTACTGGTGAGCAGTTTATGGAAATCCTCCATCGTCAGCAGACTACTGATGCGGTAGCGGCAGAAATTGCTGAAGCAGAGGTTAGTGAGGACAAGGGCGCAGAAGCTTAGACTGAATAAAGAGAGACTGGTATCCATGGGATGCCAGTCTTTTTTTTACGCGAATAAATACGAACAAAATTTCACATAAAGTGTTGACTTTCGCTAATGTTCGCTATAAAATATATACAACAAACAAATGTTTAACAAGGAGATGGATGTAATGAAAGCTCTTTTACTAGTTGTATATACCTGCTTAGCAATTTTTATCGGCTATGATGTCCTGGTAGCTGAAGAATATACTTATAAAAACGAAAATGTGTACGTTGTTCAAGGGGATACTATGTGGGATATTGCTGAAAAGCATATGCAGCCTGGCGAAGACATTCGTGAGGTCGTAGCCAGGATTAGTGAGGCCAATGACCTGCCGAAGGGCGTTCTCTATCCGGGCCATTTTATCAAGGTGCCTGTGCGTGTAAGCGTTCAGGAGGATTATCGTTTAGCTCAAAAGGAAAGATAATTTTAGGTAACTAATAAAACAAAAAGCTCACTTCATCTAATGATGAAGTGAGCTTAATTTTTGTTGGAGCGGGTAGCGAGATTCGAACTCGTGACACGTGGCTTGGGAAGCCACTGCTCTACCACTGAGCTATACCCGCGGGAAGCTGTTAACAGCTATAAGAATTCACAAACCTAATTATAACCTATAGACTTACATTTTGCTATAAAAATTTTCGTAGGTAACCATGAATTTTTTCATGTATTCCTTAGTATTCTGCAAATCAGCTGCATCCGGATGGGTACTTGCGGCTGCCCAGCGTTTTTTACTTTCTTCACTGGGAGCATGGGGGCTACCGGCGGGCATTTTGCTCATAACGGCAATTAATTGCGAATCAATAGCGCCTTGAATGGAAAGAGTACCTAAAACCATGCAATCGGGGTCCAGATATTTAGCAGCATTGGCAAAGCTGGTACGGCTGTGGTCGGAAGCAGGGTCTGCACCGAGAGTTTGGAAAAGAACGACCTTTTTACCCTTAATAGTACTCAATAATTCCTTGGCCTTGGGGTCCGGACCACCCTTGTCCACCCAGTAGCCGATAAAAATTACGTCATAGGCGTCAACAGCAGTTACTTCGTCTACTTTTTTCAAGTCACACGCTTCGGGATTGGCTTCGTAAAGAGCCTTAGCAACTTTTTCGGTATTACCGGTTTTGCTGGAATAAGCAATTAAAATTTTCTTCATGATAAGCCTCACTTTCATTGTAAATTTTTCATAACGTTCATAGCTGCCGGCATGGCAGTCTTGGCTTCGGGTGCAGGTGCACCATATAAGATATATTCTACCACAAAGAGCAGGCTTCTGCTCATTTGTTTACACCAATAGCTGCCCAGGGTAGTAAAGTTAAAGCGTCCGTCATGGGGTGCTTGTAAAAGCCCTTCTGCCTGCCAGTGCTGGAGGAGGGGCTGGAGCAGGTCGGACCAGGGGAGGGGGTTCATCTCCGTCAGCTGGGACAGCTCCAGATAGCCGGTATCCACCTGTCCGGCTAAAGCCTTTAGAAAAAGGTAGTCTGCATTTTGTCTGCCTAGGAACATCAGGGGCAGCTGTCGTCTGCTAATCTGTTCAATATAGGACTGGGTATTGGGGTGCTTCATAAATTGGTAGTTGCCTATGCGTCCACCGCAGGCACTGCCTAAAGCCACAATGTCGGCGCCTCTTTTGACGATGGTGTTGTAGAGGCTGATTTCCTCCGGTCGGGTAGCCCAATGGCAGCAGCTGAGCTGATGGGCTCCGGCCTGGGCTAAAAAGTCACTGGCAAGGATGAACATGTTTTGGGGCTGCTTGGGCTCACTATGATAGTCCACTTTCTGTTTTCTTATGGCCTCAGCCAGGGGGGACTGGGGAAGAATTTGCAGCTTATACAGGTCCAGGCCGGCGATGTTACAGTCCAGTGCCAGGTGCAGGTCCTCCAAAAGCTCAGCCTCCGTCTGTCCCAGTAGGCCATAAATCAAGTCGATGATAATACGGGCTTCTGACTGGGCAAAATAGCGTAAGCGGTCTACCAGCTTTTCCTGGGGATCGGGACGGCCCAGACTACGACGGCGGGCCGTATTGAAGCTTTGAATACCGAAGCTGAAGCGGTTGATGCCGCCAGCTAGACAGGCGGCGAATTTTTCGTCGCTCATATCGTAGATGCTGCTTTCAAAGGTAATTTCAGCCTGCTCCTTTAATTTTATGGTGGTCTGCAGCTTTTCTAAAAGATGTTTAATCTGCTCCGGCTTCAGTGTGGAGGGAGTGCCACCTCCAAAGAAGATGGTGTCAAAGCTGCGGTTATTGAAGACACCCTCCTGGGCGAGAAAATCAATTTCCTGGAGCAGGGCATTGGTATAGTTTTCCAACAGCTGCTCCTGAACACCGCTTTTGTAAAAGCCGCAGTAGGTGCAGTGCAGGTTGCAGAAGGGAATATGAATGTAGAGCGCTGAGCCGCTGCTGACGGCGGGGCGGCAGGCCTCTTTTATGAGGACGGGGGCCATGGTAGGCGGCAATCTTTGTCCATCTCGGGCGGGTGCGGTAAATTTACCAAAGCAGTAGAGCTGGTTATCGTGGTCATAATAACCTAGAGCGGCCCTGCCCTCGGGAGAAGCAAATATTTCGGCAGCGCGTTGCGCATAAATTGTAGTCACTAAGAATCAGCCTCCTTTGAGATTGTTGCTATTATATCAGCCATGTATTGCACTGCCTGGGGATAGCGTAGGCCGGGATTAACGAGGAAGAGTTCCTCGGGCAGGTAGTAAACCTGCTGCTTTTGTACGGCCTTGACAGTGGACCAGGAGGGATTATGGAGAATTTCCTTGGCAATATATTCCTGGACGCTGTCTTTAGTACCCATGGAGGTAACAAAAATTACCTCCGGGTTCTGTTGGATGAGCATTTCCAGATTGTAGGGAATAAATTCCTTTTCCCTTTGCAGTGCTGTCAGCTGGGGGGCATCCATAAGGACGTTATGTAATTCTAGCATTTTTGCAGCACTGCCGGCAATACTTTGTTCACCCTCCAGGGCAATTACCTGTGAGCTGTAGTGGACGATGGCAATGCTGGGTTTTGTTGCGGGCCTATGCTCAAGAGCCGTAGAAAGCCTTTGGGAAAGGTTCAGATTGACCTGTTCTGCCTTTTCCTGCTGACGCAGTGCCTGTCCAAGCAGTTGGAGGCTGTTACCGACATCCCTGTAGGTTTTCAGCTTGAGCATGAGGACGGGAATACCCATTTCCTCAAAAAAGGGCAGGTAGCGTTCATGCATGCCCTGATAGCCGATGACCAGGTCCGGCTGTAGGGAAAGCACCTTTTCCGTATTGATATTGAAGGTAAAGCCCACCTTATCCAATTTAGGGTCCGTGGGAATAAGGCTGGAGCTGGCTGTACCGACCAGGTGACCATCCACTGCCTCGACCAGCTCTACGAAGGAGGGAGAAAGGGTAACAATGCGCTGGGGAGTACCCTTGATGGTAATAATACGATGATTGCTGTCCTCCAGCTGGAGTCTGGCCGGACTGGTAGCCGTGGGGGTGCTGGTACAGCCGCTTAGGATGCAGAGCAGGCCCAGAAGGCTAAGTAAGAAAAAAATCTTTTTCATAAAAATCTCCTTAACGTCAAAGAAGGATAACAGGCGGATTGCCTGCTATCCTTACTGCAAAGCTGCCTAGAATTTATATTCCATGCCTAGACGATATAATCTGCCCAGATTGCCGTCACTGAATGGACCAAAGTTCTGGTGATTACTGATGTTGTCAATGCCTAGATAAAGCTTCAGGTCCTCGGTCAAATGTCTGGAGGTCATGATATTGGCAATGGTGAAGTCCTTGGTAGAATAGATGGCATTGCCCATGCCATCGCCCTTGGTAGTATCGTTATAGTAGTAGTCTAGATTGGATACCAGGTTGAAGCAGGCATCCCAGGCATAAATATTTTCCGGCTGGTAGGACAGGCCGAGGGTAAGCTGGTGACGTGCTCGGTCCTGAAGACGGTCATTGGTGGATTTATCCTTGGCATCCAGATAGAGATAACCGGCATTCAGATAAATGTCTTTGCCTAATTTATGGGAGGCGTACAGCTCCGCACCTTGAAGGGTAGCTTTAGAAATATTCCGGTAGGACATGATGTTATCAATACCGGACAGACCGGGATGGGTTGTGTCAGTAGTGTTGTGACCGGTATAGTAGGATTCAATCAGGTCCTTTACCTCGCTGCGGAAGAAGCCTAAATGGCCGGTGGTACGCTCGCCCCAGTCCTTTTCCAGGGAAGCCTCGTAATGCAGGGATTTTTCCGGCTTTAGGTCAGGATTACCCTCAAAGAATTGTCCGTAAGTGCCTGGGTTTTGGGGGAACATTTCCCAGTAGTGGTAGAGTTCGTTGACAGTAGGGGTTTTATAGCCTTGGGAAACAATGAATTTTAGACGGGTATCAGTAGCCGCATTATAGGTGGCAGCCATACCACCGACGACCTCGCTGTCAAATTTACTGCTCCATTCATAACGCAAGGAGGGGATGAGCAGCCATTTGTCGCTAGGCTTATATTCATCCTGCAGGTAGCCGCTGACATAGTCGATGTGGGCTTCGTCATAGGCATCATGGACGTTATTACCCAAGCCGGGCAGGGGGGTGGAGGCTTTTTTGATACGGGTACCCTCGCTATTATCACGACGCCATTCGAAACCGGAGGTCAGACGATGCTGTTCGCTTAAATCCCAGCTGTCATGTCCCTCAATAACGGACAGGGTACGTTCGACCGTATCGTGCTTCGGGCCCTCCTGGGTGGGAGGCATGGGCTTACCGCCCATAATCATCTGCTTGAGTGTACCGCTGGTATAATCCTTTTTTAAAACGGACTGGTAGGCGCGTACCTGCCAGGACTGTTTGTCGTCATTGCCTTTATAGGTCAGGGCATAATCGGTACGGGTATTGTCATTGACGACGGTGGAGGTTTTAATCAGCTGGGGGGCACCCATGCTGCCACCCATGACGGTGATGCTGGTGTTGGATTTTTGTGTATCCTCTTTATTTCGGCCAAAATCAGCCATCAGCTGGTTGCCGTTGGCAAACTGGTAGCCGAGATTGAGGCTAATAGGCTTTTCCTTTCCATAAAAGTTGGCCTCATCATCTTTGCCGTTATTTTCCACCAGATAGGGGCGGCTGCGGTTAATACCGGCACCGAGCTTATAGAACCAGTTGTTCTCCGCTCCCTGCAGGTAAAGGTTGGTCTTGAAGCCGGCCCCCTTACCATCCTCGTACCAGCCGTATTCATAATTCAAATCATAGAGGTCCTGGTCCGGGGTTTTGGTAATAACGTTGATAACACCACCCATGGCATCACTACCATAGAGCGCACCGGCAGGTCCACGCAGAATTTCTACTCTTTCCACGTCCTCCATGCGGATACGGTCCACGTCCCAGGCATTGGCGGAGTTATAGGATAATTCACCACCTAGACGTTTACCATCTACCAGAATCAGGACATGGCGGGATTCGCTACCGCGGATGCTGACGTTGCTGCGGCCCTGGAAGTCATTGAAGATATTGACGCCAAGGGCGCCCCTGAGAGCGTCGTGGAGGGTTTTGGCCTGTGTCTGCTGGAGCTTCTTCTGATCGATGATTTCTACAGCTACAGGAGTTTCCTTAACCTTTAATTCCGTTCTTGTAGCTGTAATAACCATCGGGTCCAAATCATAGCTGTCAATTGTGTCTGCCTCGGCAGGCAAGGTCAGACCTGCACCTAGGGCAGCGAGTACCACTACGGCTGTTGTGGATTTGTTTAACATAAAATAATCACCTCATAAATTAAATTATCCTAGTGTTCCTCAAATGCTCGTATAGCAAAGGAACGAATAAGTAAACTTATAGGCATAAAAAAACACTTTCCCCTCCTATGGCAGAAAGCGCTCCAAGTTTACGCCTTCCTGTCTATCGCAGGAATGTACGGCTTCCTTTAAGGCAGTTCTTCTGGCTCTGCTTCCTCATTCCTCTCGCCTTCCCAGTTACCCAGTGGCATTTTGAAAGGAACTCTGCATTACAGCTGCGGGACAGCACAGGCATCACACCTGTTTCTCTATTAAGCGTCAGCACCTTAAAGCATCCATATTTTTTTGACAAGTAGCAAATTCACAAAAATAAATTTCATAGGAAGTATATGCTAAAAGAAAGGGGTGGTCAAGTTACAAATTTGTGACAATTCAAAATATTTATAAATATAAAAAAATGACTTATATGAGAAAGCTGTACTTTCATACTCGAAAGCCCAAGAAGATTAAAATAAACTGGATAAAATTTAATAGCAGGAAAAAAGAGGGGGACGGACGAATACTTACACTATCTCACTTAAATATTTTGCAGATGAAGGGAGCATTGTAATGAGAAAGACTATCAAAAATTATCTAGCCACACATTATGATGACTATGTGAAGGATTTAGAGACCTTGACCAATATTGATTCTGGTAATGGTGACTGTGAGGGAACGGAAAGGGCTAATCAATTTGTAGCTGCTAAAATGACTGCTCTGGGTGCCACTACTGAATTCAGATATAATGAGCGGGCCTGCCACCTTATTTCCCGTTTGCAGGGTAAGGGTAAGCTGACTGTACTGCTGGTTGCCCATGTGGATACCGTATTTAAGAAGGGCGAGGCTGCACGCCGTCCCTTTACTCTGGATGACAATGGCTTTGCCTGGGGTCCGGGTGTAGGCGATGACAAGGCCACCGTAGTAGAGGTTATTTATGGGCTGCAGGCTCTGAAGGAAGCAGGCTTTGAGGATTTTAAAGAAATTATTTACTATACCAACGGTGAGGAGGAGGGTGGCTCACCAACGGCTGAGGCCATCGTAGCAGAGCTTTCCCAACAGGCGGATTTTGCCATCATCATGGATGTAGCCCGTCCTAACTGGGGCATTGTAACCCAGCGCAAGGGTAATGCCAAATACAGGGTAGAGGTTCAGGGCATTGGTGGACATCATGGTAATGCCTCCCAGCATTGTGCTAATGCCATCCACCAGCTGGCCTATACTATTACCGCCCTGCACCAGCTGGCTAGTCCCCTGCCCGGCAGGCCGGAGAATTTTACCGCTGAGGCTTTGGTTGCACGCGGTATTGAGGATGCAGGTCAGTTCATTCCTCAGAATACAGTAAACGTGGGTGTTATTGGTTCCACTAATGATAAAATTAGCATTATCCCCGGTGATGCCTTCTGTGAGGTAAATGTACGCTGCTTCTCCGTAGCAGAGCAGCAGCGCCTGGATGCCGAAATTAAGGCTCTGGCTGATAAAATCGTCGTAGCAGGTACCAAGGTTACCATTACCGGTGGCATTGTTACCGGCCCTATGGAAAAGACCCCTCAGGTACAGAAGATGGTGGACATCTACAAGGCCATTGTTCAGGAGGAGTTTAATGGTACTGTACATGAATGGGTGGCCGGTGGTCTGACGGATGGCAATAGGACGGCTAAGTACGTGCCCACTCTGGATGCTCTCGGTGTAGAAAACTATGACGAGCATACGGACCATGAATCCGTGGATTTAAAGACTGCCATGCCTAGGGCGGCGGCCTTTGCCATGACCCTGGCGGAGCTGACCCAGGTATTCTAAATTTATTCAAAGGAAGAATTTGCTTTTCTGGAAAAATAAGACGGCTGTACCCCGTCTTATTTTATGGTATAATTAATGGGTAAATTTTTTTGATAAGGGATGATGACATGGCAAAAAAAGTTAATAAATATGCTGGTGATGTACCTGTTAAGGAATACGAGCCCCAGGGAATTGCGGGCTGGTTGGGCTTAGGACGTCCCATTGATATTGGCGATGGTGTAACCAGTCTAGCCTTTCTCTGCACCGTATTGACCTTTGTTGCAGTTACTGCTTGGCAAAGCTTTATGGGTGATATGGGCTTTGGTGATGCTGCCCTGGGCGGGATTGGCGCTGCCTTAGGCTTCCTCTTCTCCTTTATGGTTGCCCAGGAGCTGGACCCCGATCGTAAATGGGGCGGTATCATCGGTGGCTTTTTGACCTTGGCAGGCTATTTCTGGTTTGGTGAGGGCAATATCGTGGTTATGCTGTGGCTGCTGATGATTTTACGCATGTTTACCCGTACCTCCGGTGACCATCACCGCGTAGGCGATTGTATTCTGATTATTTTACTGTCCACATATTTGGGCTACACCGGTTTCTGGCTCTATCCCATTATGACCGGTAGTGCCTTTATTCTGGAAAGTCAAATTCCTCTGGGCTATACCAGAAGCCTAATCTGGGCAGGTGTAGCTCTGGCCGGCATGATTTTTGCTGAATTTAGTGATTTGGCTCCGGTACTGTCCATGCAGTACATTTATCTGATGGCGGCTACCTTTATTCTCTTCCTGCCGGAAATGCGCGCTGCGGATTTTACCGAATTTAAGGACGACCGCAATGGTAAGAAAATCGATGCCCGTCGTTTGCGTATTGCTCAGGGTGCCTTTTTGATGTGCATCTTCTTCCTGCCCTTCCTGCATGGTAACGAGCAGGCTCTGGACCTGATGCCGGCTATGGCTGCAGGCATCGGCTGTGGTGTGTATTTAGTTCCTGCCTTGATGCAGGCTAAGAAAAAATAAATTATTTTTAAGATTGTGGAGGCAAAGATAATGGCTGAAAACAGAAAAATTAAATTCACTACCAACAAGGGTGTATTCGTAGCAGAAATGTTCGAGGATAAAGCACCGTTGACCGCTGGTAATTTTATTGAACTGACCGAAAAGGGTTTTTATAATGGACTGATTTTCCATCGTGTTATTGAAGACTTTATGATTCAGGGCGGTGACCCCACCGGTACCGGTTGCGGTGGCCCAGGCTATCAGATTAAAGATGAATTTGGTGAAGGCCTGGTGCATGATGATGAAGGTATCCTTTCCATGGCTAATGCTGGTCCTAACACCGGTGGCAGCCAATTCTTCATTACCCTGGCTCCTACTCCCTGGTTGAATGGCCACCACGCTATTTTTGGCCGTATTGTAGAAGGCATGAGCGTTGTACGTCTGATCGGCGCTGTTGTTACCGACTTCCGTGACCGTCCGAAGGAACCGGTTATCATGGAAAAGGTAGAAGTAGTAAAATAATATGGCTGCCTATGTATATATGCTCCGTTGTCGGGATGGCAGCCTATATACTGGATGGACTAATGATGTACAGCACCGTCTGGCCATGCATCAGCAGGGCAGAGGTGCTAAATACACCCGTGGTCGGGGACCGGTAGTCCTGGTCTATACGGAGGAGCTGCCGGATAAAGGTGCTGCTCTGAAGCGGGAGGCTGCTATTAAAAAGCTTACCCGGGCAGAGAAGCTGGCTCTTTGTGCTGCTTATGAGCAGGTACAATCACTCAGGTCAGAGGAACTTCCTTGAATTTATAGCATTAAGGGCCTATAATAGCTTTTTAGGGATGGCTGTTTATGATGCGTAAATTATTTTAGGAGGTCGAGACATGCTTGGTAAAGTAAAATGGTTTAATGCAGTTAAGGGCTATGGTTTTATTGAGGTACCTGATCAGGAGGATATTTTTGTGCATTTTACAGGCATCAGTTGTGAGGGCTACAAAACCCTGCGCGAGGGTGCTGCTGTAGAGTTTGACCTTATTCAGGGTCAAGAAGGTCCTCAGGCCATTAATGTTACAGAACAGAAATAAGGAAAAGGCACCAGCTTTAGGCTGGTGCCTTATTTTTTTCACAGACTTGTAAAAAAGAAGTAATAGCTTTTTAGCACTAATTATTGTATAATCTAAAACAACAAAAGTTTAGTTGGCAAAAGACAATGTATTCAAAATTAAACTTTATGCTTTATTATTGGAGGAAAAAGATTATGAAGAATTTATTAAAAGGTTTCTTGGCTTTGGCTTTAGTTGTAGGTGTAGCCAATACTACTTTGGCAGAGGAGCAGCCTGAAAGAGTTTTAGATCCCAATACCACTCATTTGACTCAGGAATATCCTGAAGCTGGTCTGGTAGTACCCAAGGTACCCGGCTCCGCTGAAAATAATGAAGAGGTTATGGCTTATGTAGCAGCTGTTCAGGAATATATGAAAAACGCTCAGCTCTATATTGACGGAGCTACTGTGGACCTGAATAATATCGCTGAAAAAAGAAACAAAGCTATTACCGAAGCAAACCAGGTAGCAGCAGATTACAATAAATTCTTTGAAGCAAACGCTAAGGACGCTAAAAAATAAAATAGCAGGGCTAGCAAGCGATAAAAAAATCCATGTTCACCGGCAGAAGCCGGGAACATGGATTTTTTATTCCTCCACGGGCAGAATATGTACTTTTTCGACGCGGTTTTCATCCATTTCCAAAACAGTCACCTGATAGTTCTGGTAGATGAAGCTGTCCTTTTCCACTGGGATGCGGCCCAACTCTTCCATCACCCAGCCGCTGACGGTAACGACCTCCAGGTCCTCATCCTTTTCTAGGTCCAGACCTAGCTTTTCAAAGACATCCTCCAGATTGGCAGTACCCATAACGATTAGGTCTCTGTCCTTCAGCTCTTCAATTTCCTGGATTACATGGTCATGCTCGTCCCAAATTTCACCGACCAGCTCCTCTAAAATGTCCTCCAGGGTTACGATACCAATGGTACCGCCGTATTCATCCAGAACGATGGCGATATGGGATTTTTTCTGCTGTAATTCCTTCAGCAGGGGACCGATTTTCTTACTTTGGGGAATGAACAGAGCGGGACGAACGATGGATTTCACCGGCTTATTGGTATTATAAACGTGATTATAAAAGTCCTTTTGATAAATAATGCCTACGATATGGTCCAGGGAATCCCGGTAGAGGGGAATACGGGAATAGCCCGTTTCGGAAAAGACCTTAGCAATTTCTTCCTTAGTAGCAGTAGTGGAAACACCAGCTACGTCAATTCTCGGAGTAAGGATGTCAATGGCCTCCTGCTCGGAAAATTCGATAGCGCTACGGATGAGGCTGCTTTCCTGTTCGTCAATACGACCCTCCTGCTTTGCTTCCTCTACAATCGTGAGTAATTCTTCTTCCATCATGGAGAAGTCGTTTTCCTTCTTAAAAATAGTGGAAAGCAGCTTTTTCCACTGCTTGAAGAGGAAATTGAAGGGGGTACAGATTACTACGAGTAGGCGGATAAAGGGTGCCGCAAAGATGGCAAATTTTTCCGGAGATTCCTTGGCAATGCTCTTAGGGGAAACCTCGCCGAAAATCAAGACCAGGACGGTAATGACGGCAGTGGAAATAGTGGGACCCTGCTCCGGACCAATCCACTTGACGAAGAGGAGTGTGGCCAGGGAGGCGCAGGCGATATTGACAATATTATTACCAATGAGAATGGTGGAGAGCAGGCTGTCAAAATTTTCCAGCAGCTTGAAAACTAATTTTGCTCCCTTATCACCTTTTTCTGCCATGGTTTTAATGCGGATACGGTTTAAAGAGGAAAAGGCTGTTTCTGTAGCAGAAAAATAGCCGGAAAAAACAATACAGGCTACAACAACGAAAATGGATAAACTATCGTCGGTCATATAAATTCCTTTCTTCTAACCAAGCTTTATAAATGGTAAAATAATTTCTGAAAATAAACAACAAAAGGCCTAACCAGCACTTGCTAAAGTCCTAATTACGCCTCTTAAATACAATTATCTTCCTATACTGCATAAAATGATGATAAAAAGACATTTTACCCTCCAAGAAATTATTTAATATCATAACATAAGATGGACGAGCAGGCAAGCTTGCAGTTACAATAATAAGAAAATTATTTGCTTTATTATCCCGTAGTGTGAATTGACAAAGAGCTGGAGAAACAGTATACTGAGTGCAGCTGGACAAGAAAATATTTTTATTGAGAGTGAACGAAGTTCATGAAGGGGTACACCACCACGGGTGTAGCTTTTTCATGGGCTTTTTTGTTTTTTAGGAGGTGGGGTAATGCTGGTTAATGGAGAGCAACGCCAGATCAGTCCAGGAATGACATTGGCAGCTTTTTTAACCCAGGAGGGCTATCGGCAGGAGCTGGTAGCAGTGGAATATAATGGACGTGTTCTTAGACGCACGGAATACGCTACGACGATTCTGGATAATTTGTCCACCTTGGAAATCGTCAGCTTCGTAGGAGGTGGCTAAGATGGAGAAGCAGGCTTGGCGACAGGCTCTGGCGGCCCGCTGTGGCGAGGAGGCCTGTGAGCGGCTTTGTCGGGCCGGGGTAGCTGTTTTAGGCTTGGGCGGACTGGGTAGTAATCTGGCCGGCCTGTTGACCCGGATGGGCATAGGGCGGCTACATCTTATAGATTTTGACAGGGTGGAGCTTAGTAACCTGCATCGACAGCAGTACACATTGGCCCAGGTAGGAAGAATGAAGACGGAGGCTCTGGCAGAAAATCTGCTGGCGATTAATCCCTTCCTCCAGCTGGAGCTGGATAATGTAAGGCTGACCGAGGCTAATTTAGAAGCTTATTTAGCAGGGGATGAATATATTTGTGAAGCTCTGGACCGGGCGGAAACGAAGGCAGCCCTGGTTAACGGCATTATGACTACCTGGCCGGAAAAATATCTGGTGGCGGCTAACGGTATGGCGGGAGCAGGTCCTACGGACCTTATCCGCATCCGGAGACTTAATGCTCATTTTTATATTTGTGGGGACGGCTGCAGCGATTGCCGGCAGGAATCCCTGGTAGCCTCGCGAGTGGCATATTGTGCGGCTCAACAGGCTCATCTTATCTACCGTTTGATTTTAGGATTGGAGTAAGCTATGGACAAGGATCAGTTGGTTTTAGCTGGAAGAGCTTTTTCTTCCCGCTTTATTTTAGGCTCCGGTAAATATTCTCTGGAGCTGATTCAGGCGGCCGTGGAGCAGGCAGGGGCAGAAATCATTACTCTGGCTCTTCGTCGTGCCAATGGTGGGACTCTGAAAAATATTCTGGATTATCTGCCGGAAAAGGTGGTGCGTCTGCCCAATACCTCCGGTGCCAGAACCGCGGAAGAGGCGGTGCGGATTGCCCGTTTGGCCCGGGAGCTGTGTCAGACGGATTTTGTAAAGCTGGAAATTGTACGGGATAGCAAATATCTGCTGCCGGATAATTACGCTACGGCCAGGGCTACGGAAATCCTGGCCCGGGAGGGCTTTATCGTCATGCCCTATATGTATCCGGATTTACAAGCGGCCAGGGATATGGCCAATGCCGGTGCGGCCTGCATCATGCCCTTGGGAGCACCCATCGGAACAAACAAGGGGTTATGTACCAGGGAATTTATCAAAATACTTATTGAAGAAATAGATCTGCCCATTATTGTGGACGCAGGCATCGGCAAGCCCTCCCAGGCCTGTGAGGCTATGGAAATGGGGGCGGCTGCCGTAATGGTAAATACTGCCATTGCCAGTGCGGGCAATATTCCCCGGATGGCGGCAGCCTTTAAGGCGGCCATCAGTGCAGGACGGCAGGCTTATTTAGCCGGCTTGGGACAGGAGGGGCAGTATGCCCAGGCTTCTTCCCCTTTGACCGGCTTTTTGCGGGAATAGGAGCGGCTTATGAAGGATGAATTTTTAAATACCAGTATTGTGGATGAGCAGGTGGAAGCATTCAGCCACCAGCAGCTTATTGACCCGATGACCTATCTGCCGGGAATGGAGGTTATTACTTCGGAGCTGATGGACGAGGTACTACGGGTAAGGGAAAGCTATGAAGCGGATAGCTATACGGAGGCGGACGTGCTTCGGGCTCTGGGGCAGGAGCAGAAGAGTATAGACGATTTTGCCGCCCTGCTTTCTCCGGCGGCCCTACCCTATCTGGAGGATATAGCACAGGCGGCACAAAGGGAAAGACAGCGCTATTTTGGCAACTCCGTGTACTTTTTTACCCCTCTTTATTTAGCTAATTACTGTGAAAATTACTGTATTTATTGTGGCTTTAACAGTCATAATAAGATAAAAAGAGGTTGTCTGAATCAGGAACAGATGGCGGCGGAGATGGCGGCGATTGCTGCCACGGGGATGCAGGATATCCTTCTTCTGACTGGAGAAAGCAGAAGGGTGTCCGATGTTCACTATATCGGGGAGGCTTGCAAGCTGGCCCGCCAGTACTTTAAGGTGGTGGGATTGGAGGTTTATCCCATGAATAGCGATGAATACGCCTATCTTCACCAATGTGGTGCGGACTATGTAACCGTGTTCCAGGAAACCTATAATAGCAGTAAATATGCCCAGCTGCATCTGGCAGGGCATAAGCGGATTTTCCCCTATCGCCTAAATACCCAGGAGCGGGCTCTTCGAGGTGGTATGCGTGGTGTGGGATTGGCGGTCCTGCTGGGATTGGATGATTTTCGTAAGGACGCACTGGCTACGGGCGTGCATGCCTATCTGCTCCAACGCAAATATCCGCAGGCAGAAATTGCTTTTTCCTGTCCACGCCTGCGACCCATTATCAATAATGATAAGATTAATCCCATGGACGTTCACGAGCGCCAGCTGCTGCAGATAGTCTGTGCCTATCGTCTTTTCATGCCCTTTGCCTCCATTACGGTTTCCAGTAGGGAAAATGCTAAGGTAAGGGATAATTTAATGTCTATTGCGGCTACGAAGATTTCGGCCGGCGTCAATACGGGCATTGGTGCTCACAGCTCCCAGGGCGTGGGGGATGAGCAGTTTATTATTGACGATACCCGTAGCCTGCAGGAAATTTGTACCAGCCTGGAGGCCAGGGGCCTACAGCCGGTTATGGCGGAGTACGTCTATGTTTAAGCGGTTGGCAGTTTCTAACCGACAGCTGGTTAAGGGTTCTCTGGTAGCACAGCTGGAAAAAATTTTTCAATCGCCCGTTAAGCCCCAGGCCCTGATTCTGCGGGAGAAGGATTTAAGTGAGCAGGAGTACGTACAGTTGGTTGGGCAGGTGCTGCCCCTGTGCCGGCAGTACGGGCTGCCTTTGATTATTCATAGCTTTTGGCAGCTGGCCCTGCGACTGCACTGTCCTCTGCAGGTCCCCCTACCCTTGCTCCGTCTGGCGGAGCTCCAGCAAAAACGGGCGGATTTCTGCTGTCTGGGTACCTCGGTGCATTCTTTGGCTGAGGCCCAGGAGGCAGTAGCCTTGGGGGCGGCTTATCTGGTGGCAGGGCATATTTTTGCCACCGGCTGTAAGCCGGGACTGCCTCCGCGGGGACTGGACTTTTTGCGGGCCGTCTGTACCCAGGTAAGGGTACCCGTATATGCCATCGGCGGGCTGAAGTTCTGCCGGCAGGAGCAGCTGGAGCAGGTAGCTGCTTGTGGTGCCCAGGGTGCGTGTATCATGTCTGATTACATGCATTACTAGGCTTCTGCTTAGGGCGAAGCTGTAAAGCAGCTTAGCTGAAGGCCGTCTTATTTATCTATGGTGCTGTTGCCCTTTATAGCAGGTGCTCGTATCAACAACTCTTCTAGCTAAGAAAAAACTCCGCTGTCAGTGAAGTTTTTGCACAAGACAGCGGAGTTATTTTTATTTGGCGGTTAGCCTTTGTTTAAAACGAAGGAGGAGAGGACGGAGGCCTTGGTGATAATGCCGCAGAAGGTTTTATTGTTATCCACCACTGGCAGGGGGAAGGGAGTTTGGGCGGAGAGGGGCATAATCTCTTCTACGGAGGCATTGGTATCGGAAATGATGGGGATATTGGTCAAAATGGCCTGCTCGTAGGGCAGCTCATTATTCAGGACTTTTAGGGCGTTATCCAGAGTGATGATACCGACAAAATGCAGGTGCTCATCCACTACATAGGCACTGGAAAGCCCACTATTACGCATATTGCGTAGAGCGATGGCAGCTCCATCCCTAAGCCGGACTAGGCAGTTGGGCGTGCTCATCACGTTGCGGACGGTGAGAGCCCTGCTGGAATTAACGTTGTTGATAAAATTCTGCACATAGGTATCTGCCTGGTGGGTGAACATCGTTTCCGGGTCGGTATTCTGTATCATCCGTCCATCCCTAAGAATGGCGATATGGTTGCCCAGACGGAAGGCTTCGTTAATGTCATGGGTAATAAAGATAATGGTTTTGTTCATTTTTTCCTGGATACGCAGCAGCTCGAACTGAAGGTCATTTTTTACTAAGGGGTCCAGTGCGGAAAAGGCTTCGTCCATCAGCAGGATATCCGGGTCGTTGGTCAGGGCACGGGCAATTCCTACCCGCTGCTTCATGCCGCCGGACAGGGAGCTGATTTTTTTATTTTCCAGTCCCTCCAGGCCTACCATGGCCAGCATTTCCTGGGCCTTGGCCGTCCGCTCCTTGAGGGGGATGCCTCGAAGCTCCAGGCCATAGTAGGTGTTTTCCAACACGTTACGGTTGTCCATCAGACCGAACTGCTGGAAGACCATGGCTACTTTAGTACGACGAAATTCCTGTAGCTGGGAGGAGGAAAATTTGGTTATATCCAAAGTAAATTTGGCCGCTGGTGGGCTCATTAAGCCGGTTCAGACAGCGGATAGGGTGGATTTGCCGCTGCCGGACAGACCGATGAGAACGAAGATTTCCCCTTTTTGGACCTGAAAGGAGATATCGGCTAAGCCGACAGTAATCCCGGTGGCGGCTAAAACCTCACTCCGGCTTTGGCCCCCCTTTAGTAAATCCATGGCCCAGGTAACCTTTTGGGAGCTTTCCAGAGGGACGAAAAGCTTGTATAAATTTTTGATCTCTAAAATAGGCTGGCTGTTCATTTTACTCCTCCTTTCGCCGGGTCAGGCTTTGGGTAAGTCGGTCGATAATAATGGCGATGATGACGATGGACAGGCCGGCAATTAAGCCACGGCCGGATTCGGTACGATTAATTGCGATAAGCACCTCCATGCCGAGACCGTTGGCACCAATCATGGCACAGGTTACGACCATGGCTACGGCCATCATCATAGTCTGGTTAATCCCCGCCATAATCGTGGGCAGCGCCTGGGGAATCTGTACCTTGAAAAGTGTTTGCCAACGGGAAGCACCAAAGGCGTTGGAGGCTTCTACAATCTCCTAGTCCACCTGCTGGATGCCGTGGCTGGTCAGGCGGATGACGGGAACTTAGACCACCGTCGCCAAAACAGCGGGCACCTTGCCGGGACCCAGGAGCATGACTGCGGGAATCATATAGACGAAGGTGGGCATGGTCTGCATAGCGTCCAGGAGAGGACGGAGCAGCTGGTTGGCCAGTTTGCTGGTGGAAACCAAAATGCCCAGGGGGAGACCCAGGAGAAGGGAAAGAACTACGGCGGCGCAAATAATAGCCAAAGTTTCGTTCATCATCTCCCCATAGCCGAAGAGGCCGATGAAGAAAAGGCCCAGTGCATAGAACAGGCTGTTGTAAAGCTTACCTGTCAGCTTTTTGCCTACGGCCATGGTTAGGAGCAAGGTCAGCCACCAGGGAATAAGGTTTAAAAGACGCTCCACCGTGCCGATGCTCCAGCTAAGTACCAGCTTGACCTGGTTAAAAAAGGCGGCATGGGCGGTATTTAGATATCTGACAAAATTATCAATAGATTCGGTACAGTCCAGACGCCAGTCAAGAAATTCCAGCCAATAGTTTTTCTGTTGGGTCTGACCCTGCTCCAGAGCCTGTTGAACCAGGCTCAGCTTGTCGGCAGGTAGCCATTGGAGTAAAAGCTCCGGATGCTGCTGGAGAAACCAGACTGCTGTCTGCTCGGGGCTGGCCTTCTGCTCGGACATATGAGCCAGGGACTCTGCGGTGAGGGCGCTGGAGCTATGGTATTTTTTGATAAATTCCACAAATTCCGGGTGCCTGCTCACAAAGGAGACGTTGGCAATCTTTTTGATGGGAACTGCTCGGGCTGCGGTAAGACCTTGGAGAAAGGCCTGGGGCTCGTAGGGAGCGTCCTCCAGCAGGACCAGGTCCAGCTGTCCTGTCAGCCAGGTGGGCTCGTAGCAGTAGCCGACAATGGGCTCGCCCCTGCTATAGGCAGCTTTGAAGGCAGTAAAAAGGGCGACCTCGCTGCCGGAACGAAAGTAGACGTATTGTTTGTCCAGACCTTAGGCCTTATATTTACGGTGCATTACCAAATCGGCCTGCCAGCCGGGAACGGCACCGTAAAGGCGGGCTCTTTTACCATTTTCTTCAGTGACGAAGAGATGGGCATATTTTTTTAATCCCACACGGTTTTCAAATCGGGGGCCAGGACCTTGAGTTTACGGCCGGGATCGCCCTCCACCAGATAGCGGGGAACGTAAAATCCCTGACGGTTATCATCAAAGTTAATACCCAAATCCACTAACCTACCGGATTGGATATCCTGAGGATAGGTGGGCGTGTTATCCGTCCACAGCTCCATATTTAAATCCACATCGCCCCGCATAAGGGCGGCATGGACGATGGGTGCAGAGCCGCTGACGATTTTGAAATCTAGGCCATAGGCATTTTTGCCGATATATTCCACTACGGCATTATGAAATTTAACGCTGTCCCAGTTGGCATCACCTAAGACGACGGGATTCGCATAGGCTAGGGGATTGAGGGCAGCCGCTAAAAGGGTGCATAGGAACAGGATTTTTTTAAACATAACTTCTCCTCCTCTGTTTTACTTACTGTGTACGCCTATAATTAGGGTAACATGTATCTTCCTAAGAGATAATTAGTAAGATATTAAGAACTGGACAAAAGTATTAAGATACAATTAAAATTGAACGTAATGTAAATAAAGAAAATACTTTTGCTTCTGAGGGAGAATGGATTATAATAGAAACATCTGTAATAAAATTGGAGGATACTGTGGAAGGTTTAGAACGCATTAAGAATATTAAGTGCTTCCTTTTCGACATGGACGGCACCATCAATTTAGGTGATACCCTTATTCCCGGCATGGAGGGCTTTTTTGAAAGGCTGCAGGCCGCAGGTAGGGAGTACTATCTTTTGACCAATAATTCTTCACGTAATCACGAGCATTATGTAAAGAAGATGAATAAATTGGGGGTACCCGTAACTAGAGAAAATATTTTGATTTCCTCCGATGCCTTAACCAGCTACCTGATGGCCCACCAGCCTCAGGCTCGGCTCTTTGTCCTGGGCACACCCCAGCTGGAGGAAAATATCAGACAGGCTGGCCTGACTATGACCAGCACCTTGGAGGAGGGCGCGGATATGGTTGTTGTAGGCTTTGACCAGACTCTGAGCTACGCTAAGCTGGCAACTGCCTGCCGTCTGATTGACAAGGGCGTGCCCTACGTTGCTACGCATCCCGACGTGCGCTGTCCCATCGAGGGGGGAGAATTTATTCCCGATACCGGTGCGATGCTGGAATTAATCAAGACAGCCACCGGGAAGGCTCCGTCCATGATTTTTGGTAAGCCCTACCGTTACATGGTGGACGTGGTTCTGGAACGGACCGGCTTTCGTAAGGAAGAAATCGCCATGGTGGGCGACCGTCTGGCTACGGATATCGCTTTTGGACTGAACAACGATATTCTTGCCATTATGGTGCTCACAGGTGAAGCCACCCTGGAGGATGTGGCTAAGGGCAGTATTAAACCTGATATCATTCTGCCCCATGCTAAGGAAATTTTGCAGTATTTAGGTTAAGCCCTCTGTAAGAGCGTAAAAAAAAGACCATTACCAAAAAATTGGCAATGGTCTTAGTTCTTTTTTCAGCAGCTTATTTTAAAGCAGCGGCACAGTCAACAAAGTGGACGCCGGCAGCTTCCATTTCAGCCATTGCAGCAGCAATGGTGTCGAGAGCGATACCGCGACAGCCGGCTTTGTTCAGGATAACCTCAAAGCCTGCCTGGCGTAATTGGAGCACGGTGTTTTTAACGCAGTAGTCGGTTGCCAGGCCACCGCAGATGACGGTGGTAATACCGTGGAGCTTCAGGTATTCGATTACACCGGTGGAAAGGGTGTTTTTCAGATCATGGTAGCAGGCACCGTAAGGATGCTTGTCCACCTCAATTCCCTTGAAGACCTGGAAGTCGTAGGCCTTGGGGTCAAGACCGGCAATAAAATCAAAGCCCTTGGTACCGATGATGGCATGGGCCGGCCAACGGATATCCAGATCAGGATAGCCGCTAATGGGGCTGAGAGGTGGATGCTCTTCGTCACTAAGCCAGAGAGCCTGACAGGTATGGGCATCACGGGAGGCTACGCGGAGGCTGGCAAAGGTTGCCTGAGCGTTTAATTCGTCAGCAATGGTATCACCCTCTACAACCGGCAGCTCATCGGGGCAGACGGGAGTGAAGGTGTTCTGGGCGTCGATATCAAAGGACGCGATAAACTCCTTATCGGGTAAATTCATTTGTAAAACTCCTTTATATTTATATTGTATAAGGCGGATAGTATTTTCAACCATTATAATACTTTTGAAGGGGTTTTACAAATTAAACATTTAGCGTTGACGGTAATCTGGTTTTGTAATAGGATTATAAATAGGAGGAGAAGTCTATGAAAAAATTATCTTTAATATTATTGATGTTAGTATTCCTGGTGACGGGCTGTAGCGGTGAGAAGCAGGCAGCTGAACATAAATTACAGGTGGCTGCCAGCTTTTATCCCATGGCAGAATTTGCCAGAAACATAGGTGGGGATAAGGTAGAAGTAACTATGATGGTACCTGATGGTGCTGAGGCTCATGATTGGGAGCCCTCTCCCAGTGATTTGGCGAAGCTGGGACATGCGCAGGTTTTCGTTTACAATGGTATTGTGGAATCCTGGGCGGAGCAGACCATCAAGGCTCTCAGTGAAAGAAAGCTGGTGGCTGTGGAGGCCGGTAAGGATTTGTTTACCCGTCAGGGTAAGCAGGACCCCCATGTCTGGATTAGCCCCAAGAAGGCCATTATTGAGGTTGAACGTATCACCGACGCTCTCTGCCAGGCTGACCCGGAAAATGCTTCCTATTATCAGGGCAATCGGGATAAGTATCTGGAAAAACTAAAGGCATTGGATAAGCAGCTGACCCAGTTGGCAGCGAAGGCACCCCGTAAGGTTTTTGTTACCGCTCATGCGGCCTTCGGTCATCTGGCAGATGATTACGGACTGCAGCAGCTGGCTGTAAATGGTCTGTCCCCTACGGCAGAGCCAACTCCTGCTGATTTGCAGAATTTGTTTAAGCTTGTAGAAAAGGAAAAGATTGAATATATTTTCTTTGAGACCCTGACTGATCCGAGAACTGCGGAATTATTGGCAAAGGAAACCGGTGCCAAGACTGCCGTGTTGGACCCTCTGGAGGGCTTGAACAAGGAGGGCCGCGAGAAAAAATTGGATTACGTACAAATCATGCAGCAGAATATTCATAACCTGAATATTGCATTGAACACAAGTGTAAAGGCAAAATAGGTAAAAAATGAATGAATTAATTAAAATCAAGGATCTGGGCTTCGACTATGGCGAGGGCTGGGTCTTTCACAAACTGAATCTGGTCATTGCTGAGGGTGATTTTGTGGCTGTTATTGGTGCTAACGGTGCCGGTAAGAGTACGCTCCTGAAGATGCTGGCCAATGTCATCGTGCCTACGGCAGGCAGTATTGAGTACGCTGGTGTGCCCATTAGTAAATTTACGGAATGGGAAAAAATCGGCTACGTACCCCAAAATCCTGCCCGTCAGCAGCGTAATTTCCCCATCAGCGTGCGGGAGGTAGTTTCCCTGGGCCTGATGCGGGGGAACAGACTGCTGCAGAGGCTGAATTGTGAGGAAAAGCAGCTTCTGGAGGAAACGCTGGAGCGCTTTAAGCTGGTGGAGCTGCAGCACCGCAAGATTGGCGAGCTGAGTGGCGGTCAGCAGCAGCGCGTCTTTCTGGCGCGGGCCATGGTAAAAAGACCGAAAATCCTGCTTCTGGATGAGCCGGCCACCGGTGTGGATACCTCGGCTAAGGTAGGGCTGTACGCAATGCTGAAGTATATTAACCGGGAGCATGGTACTACCATCATCATGGTCAGCCATGACCTGGAGTTGGCGGCGGATACGGCTAAAAATGCTCTCTGCCTGGACCACGGCATCTGCTTCTGGGGCGACGTTCACGCTGCTCTAAAGCATCATCATAAGCATGGTTATTTTTATAGATAGAGGTTCAGATTAATGTTAGAAATGTTAGAAATGGAATTTATGCAGCGGGCCTGGCTGGCCGGTCTGATTATGGCGATTATCTGCCCTTTGATCGGTAGCTTTCTGGTGCTGCGCAGGCAGTCCCTGATTGGTGATGGCCTGGGACATATAGCCTTTGCCGGTGTAGCCGGTGGCGCGCTGTTTAACTATAGCCCCGTCCTGAGTGCGGCTGTGGCGACTATTATCGGCGCTTTGGCCATTGAGGTGGTACGGGTCAAATTAGCGGATGCCGCAGAGATGGTTTTGGCCATCTTCTTCTATACAGGCATGGCTCTGGCTGTTATTTTTACCAGCATGAACAAGGATGGCGGCTTTAATTTGGGTAGCGTCCTCTTTGGTAGCTTGATGACCGTTAGTAGTAGTGATTTATATATTGTAGCTTTTTTAGGCCTGTGTACGATTATTTTTGTGATTTTGTTCTACCGGCCCCTGCAATATATTACCTTCGATGAGGTTTCGGCTAAGGTGGCTGGTCTGCCCGTGGAAAAGCTGAATATGCTACTGGCCATCCTGACCGCTCTGACCATTGCTCTTTCCATGCGTATCGTGGGTCTGCTTCTGGTTTCTGCGATGATGGTTATTCCCGTAGCCTGTGCCCTGCAGACGGCCCGGAGCTTTTCCGGCACCATCCTACAAAGCATCTGCTACGGTGTAATTGCCGTTTCCCTGGGTCTGACCCTGTCCTACTATGCCAACCTGGCTCCTGGTGGTACCATCGTGCTGATGAATACCTGCTTCTTCGGATTAAGCCTGCTGTTGGGCAAGAAGAAGACCGGTCAGGGGGCTCCTCCTGATAAATGCTGCTGCTGTGAGGAAGAGGAGGCTAAAGGTGAGGATTGATCTGCATATTCATTCGACGGCCTCCGACGGTACCTGGGACCCGGAGCAGCTGGTAGCAGCTGCCTGCCAGGTGGGCTTGGGTGCTCTGGCGGTAACTGACCATGACACGGTAGCCAATGTGGCAGCTACGGAACGCCTCGCTCTGGCTGCCGGCTTGAAATTTATTCGGGGCGCGGAGATTTGTGCTACTAAACAGGGACATTGCTTTCATATCCTCGGTTATGGACTGGCCCTGGACGATAAGCCGCTTTTGGAGCTTTTAGCCCATAATGAGGCGCTGCTGGCCCAAAAGGATGAGGATAGCATTGCCCTATTAGCCAAGGAGGGCTGGCCCGTCAGCGTAGCTGAGTTCCACGCCTATGACTATGACCGTCACCGTGGCGGCTGGAAGGCCTTGGCCTATTTGCAGGATAAGGGCTTGTGCAGGAACGTACAGGATTTTTTTACGCGGATTTTTACGCCGGAGCATAATCTGGCTTTCCCTACCTTTCCCAGTATTGGAGAGGTAGTGGCGGCTATCCATGGTGCCGGTGGTGTGGCTCTCTGTGCCCATGCTGCCAGTGATTTTCACGGCCCCGGTCTGGAGCCGGTCCTGGCCCAGCTGGTGGAGGAGCCTCTGGACGGTTTTGAATGCTACCATTCGGGTCATAGCCTGGAGGATACCCGAAAGCTGGTAGCTCATTGCAGGGCTCATGGTCTACTGATCAGTGGTGGCAGTGATTGCCATGGCAGCTTTGTGCCCTCTAGACATTTGGGTGAGCCCCTGATTACTGACGAAGATGTATATTTACCAGGCTTAGTGTAAATGATCTTTGGGGCGAATGCGTCCCTCCTGGTGGCCTACGGAAAGTAGAGAGCTGTGATAATGTTGCAGGTGCTCTGCCGATGAGAAAGTTCTGGACTGTTCCCTGGCTGTAGCTTCTAGCCTGGTAGGGGGCAGAAGGGCTCTGTTAAAATTAAATTACAAGTTAATGGCTTAGCTGGCAGCTGAGTCCTTTTGTTTTTTACGGAAGCTGAAGGGAAAAGGCTGTGCATATTTTAGAAAAAATAAGAAAATATTTTCTAAGACTGGTAATACCTATTGAATATAGGTATAATAAAATAATCAGTTAAGTTAGGAGGGACTGCCTTGTATATTGATAGAGATTTACCCAAGAATGAAAGAATTTTACTGGCGGCAGAAGAGGTTTTCTCCAAATATGGTTTTGAAAAAGCTACTTTGGATGAAATTATTTCCCTTGCCGATGTGGGTAAGGGAACTATATATAAATATTTTGGCAATAAGGAAAAGCTGTTCTATAAATTAGTTTATGATAGAAATCTTCCCTTTGTAGAGCGTCTGCGCCAGGTAGTAGCAGCGGAGCAGGATTTGCCCGGCAAGCTGACCGCCTATTTTAAGGAAATGATTAGTTTCTACTACGAAAATTATGCTCTCTGGCAGGTCATTTATTTTGAAATGATTGGTGCCCACTACGGCTGCCGGGTTCAGTATATTGATGACCAGCCGGTGGTAATCCCCCGTTATTCTGTTTCGGCCATCAGTGAAGAAATTAAGGAAAGCGTTATCCGTTATAATAAGATTCTGGCAGATGAATTTAACGTATTAAAGGAAATTTTGGTTTTTGGCTTGGAGCAGGGTCTTCTCAAGGAAGGCAATGCGGATGAAATTCGTAAGTCCCTCTTTTTTGGCGTAGTGATGCATATATTTTATTCCCTGGACGTTGTGAAGAAAACGCTTACTCCGGAGGAATTTGCGGTGATCGTCGTGGACCGCTTCCTCTATGGCGAAAGTAGACGTTAAAAGCAGCTTAATATTAAGACCACCTCTTCAAGAGGTGGTCTTTTTAGTTTGTTAGCCATTAGGTAGGAAAATATATCCAACAGGTATAAAACCGTTTTTTAGAAGGGCTATAATATTATTAGGATGATTTTTTGTAGGCGTACACACACTAGTCCTTAGATTGGATTAAGGCAAAGGAGTCTGGTAATATGGATATTGTGGAGCAGGTTCAGGAAATTATTGAGGAGGCTGCTCGACGCTGTGCCAGGGAGCGCTTTTGGGCCCAAAAACAACGGAGTAATGTTCTGCAGGAGCAGCCCGCACTTCCTCCAGTGGAGCCTTCCGAAAAATAGGTACTGAAGTGAAAAGCTCCCTCTGCTTTGTTTAGCAGGGGGAGCTTTTCATTTTCCTTTCTTTTCATCAATCAGCAGGGGCTGCTTATTTTCACTGAGCAGTTCCTCCAGCTGGACTACACTATAGCCATTATTAAGAGCAAAGATGATGAGCAGGTCCCGTGGATTGCGTGGGTAAAGCTGGGCAAAGCCACCATATTTCAGCAGGGTCTGGGTTTCGGTAATGCTACAGCCGATGGCTAGGGCCAGACAGAGGCAGAGGTTACGGTTGAGGGGCCTTTCTCCGCGAAAAACACTGTACACGTAGGTACTGGTATTTTCTGATAAGCTGATAGCCTGAGCTTTATTTTTAATGTTATGCTTGGGGAAGAGGCTTAAATAATAATCCAGCACAGGTGGATAGGTTAATTCCTGACTATTGTGCCTTTGAAATTCCTGTAGGGATTTGGCCTGGGATATTTGGGACAATAATTGGGTTGTTGTTTTTTTCATAACGGGCTTCCTTTCGAGATATGCTATAATCATTATAATACGAAAAGAATTTTTTGAGGGATATAGATGTCAATAACATTGGAATTAATTAAGAAAAATTATAAGTTACTGGCAGTTCTTAAGCAGCAGGGAGAACAGCGGACGGAGCTGGTGCAGAATGAAATAGACCAACGGCTTTACATCCGGAAGATAATTCCCTATAGCCAGCCGGTGTACGGACGTCTACAGCAGCTTGACCTGTCACAAATACCGCATATTTATTATCAGGTGGAGGAGCAAGATTGGACCTATGTAATTGAGGAATACATGCAGGGAGAGAATTTGGCACAGATTCTGGCGGAGCAGCAGTGCCTGGCGCCTCAGCTGGTACGACAGGTGGCCCTGGAGCTTTGTCTGGCCCTAAGTGCCCTCCATGGTGCTGGTATTCTCCACAGAGATATTAAGCCCGGTAATATTATACTCACCTCCCAGGGACGAGTGGTGCTTGCGGATTATGGTGCAGCCAGACTGTTGCGCCAGCAGGGGGAGCAGGATACGCGTATTTTAGGAACGCCCGGTTATGCACCTCCGGAGCAGTATGGCTATGCGCAAACTACGGTAGCCAGTGACATTTATGCCCTGGGCATGACTTTGAAGGAGCTTTTAGGCAGTAGCTACAATGGGAAATTAACGCCCATTTTGGCTAAATGTATGGCTTTTGACCCAACTCAGCGTTATGGCAGCACCCAGGAGGTAGGGCAGGCCCTGCAACGGGTAGCTGGAGGGGTGAGCTTCTCTAGAAAAAAGCTAGTAGCACTAGCTCTGATGCTTGCTTGTGGACTGGGCTTAGGTGGTGGCTATTATTTTGCGATGCGGCAGGAGGCACCATCCCAACCAGGGGTGGTGGAGCAGCAGACCCAGGAGCAAGCGAGTCCTACAGAAGGTCCGAAAGTTGACACTCAGACGGAGATGGACGTGGGTGCGCCAGCGCTGCCTGAGCAAAACAACTCCAGTGAAAAGCAGGTAGCGGCTCCGCAGGAAAAGGTAGCGGAGGAGCAGCCGAAAGTCCCAGTAAAGAGCAAATCTGAGCTGATTGTAAAAGCTCAGAATTTTACTTTGAAACCCTATCGTTCTGGTGGCTTAGTTAGCTATGCTATGGTGGCCTTGGAGAAAAAAGGCTATGATTTGTCTCGACCTGGTGTTCCGCGGATAAAAGTAGATAATACTACGGGAGAAAAGCTCCTCCAACCCCGCTGTACTATTTATTTGCAGGATATCTTAGCCTGTGGTCAAGACTACCACTATAAGGACTGGCAGGACATGGACAGTGGAACCCGCTTCCTAGATGAAAAGCAACCGGGCGGCTATGCTTGTCTGGAGGTTTATAGTGAGGCACCTGTTTTGCCCAACGATTTTTTGGTGAGCAATATTATGGGCTTGGAGGGCTATGCCATTACTGGGGAGCATCCTCGAGGGAAGGTGGTCTTCACTTCCCAGGGAAAGAAGCTGGCAGAGGCAGAATTTGCTTTTACTATAGAGGGGAGCGATGCAAGGCTGAAGGTAAGAGCTGAGGAGTTTGCTTTGCTACCCTATTTTAATTTAGACATGGATCCTGCCTTGGAGGGCTTGCAGCTAAAGGGCTATGCTGTGTCGCAAGCAGGTCATCCGTGGGTGCAAACATTTAATACTACGGGGAAAAAGCTGCATCAGTCCTGCTTTACTATTTATTTGGAGGATGTTTTAGCCTGTGGTTATGACGTCCAGACTAAGAACTTGCGGGGCAACGACTATGGTACCCGCTATCTGGATGAAAGAGAACCACATGGTTACGCCCAGCTAGAGGTTTATGATGAAGGATCGGTTTTGGTTACCGATACTCTAATAATCCATCTTCTAGGTCTGAAGGGCTATGCTGTTACGGGGAAAAATCTTCGGGGCAGGGTGGTCTATAGTGCGCAGGGAAAGAAACTGGGAGAAGGGGAGCTTGTTTTTAATAATCTAAAGGAGTTTTTGGATTGAACTTCTTCTGCGGAAGGTGTTAGAGGCGCTTAGCTAGCGCTGCTAACACCTTCTTTTTTATTTTTTCATAAAAACCTGTTTTGTGAAGCAGCTGCTTGTCGGAATAACTAAACCAATTGGATAGAATATTAATAACAAAGGTTATGTTAATAATTTTTTTAAGTTCAATATTGCACCTAATAAGTCGAAATGAGTTTTTCACGAAATGTCATAATATAAATAATAGCGTTTATAAAGTGGAACTATAGTGTAGCTAGAGGAAAGCAGTTGTGAGGGACGAATGGATTTTGGGGTGGATTGTTCTTGGAGAAGAAGTGTGAGGTGAGAGACAGTGCAGGAGGAAGAGTACAAGAAAATAGGTGCTAGAATCAAATATTACCGACAGCTGGCAGTGCTATCTCAAAGTAGGCTGGCCGAAAATGTGGGTATTTCTGCCCAATATCTTAGTAGGATTGAGAGAGGCAAGCAAGTGCCCAGCGTACAAGTTTTAATGCTAATTGCAGAAAATCTGCACATTGATGTAGGCAGGCTCATTGATGACCTAAAATAGCCGGACTGGAGTGGGTGATAGCAGAGGAGGCAATTTTAAGCTAGGAGCAGTGGAACCGGCTTACTAGGCCCCTTGGATTGGTTACATAATGCAGAGTTGCCACTTAGGGAGACCCAAAGTATGAATCTGGTTGCTAGGATAGCCTTACTGGCGTTGGACGATGGTTTATATAAAGAAGGATTTAAGAAAAAGAAAGGGCCGGGATGTAAGGGTATCGGTAAAGCTGTAAAAATAAATAAACTTCAAAGGTGGTTCCTAAGGTAGGGGAGTGGCCTTTCGTCTTTAGGGAAAAACCTAAATAGCGGGGGTAATATACTATTTAGGTTGAATATTCTACATCAAAAATATGGTATTGTACTTTGGAAGTAGTAAATTATACCTAATAAGTCGAAATAAATTTCTTGCAAAATGCCATAATATAGATAATAAGCAAAGATGGACAAAAATTACTATTTCTCAATAGTTGTAGAAATATTTTTGGGGTTAAAAGAGTGGGCTTAAGCCATATTTAACGTGAGGTGTAGGGCAGTGATAAATGAGGAATATAAGAAAATGGGAGCAAAGATAAAATATTGTCGCCAGCTGATGGGACGGTCACAAAGCGTCTTAGTTGACCGGGTAGGAATTTCTGCCCAATATTTCAGCCGAATTGAATGTGGTAGACAGGTTCCCAGTATGCAGGTGCTCCTGCTGCTTGCTAAAAATCTGAATGTTAATTTGGCAGTGCTGGTTAGTAAGGATAACATATAGACGGCGAACTAAAGGATGACATAAAAAAGCTGTTCCCAAGGGGAACAGCTTTTCTTTATCTATTTGTATCTTTTATTTTTACCAGCTGGGCAATACGGCTCCCTGGTAATGCTTAAGGATAAATTCCTTAGTGGCCTGGGAGCGATAAAGACGGGCTAATTGTTTAAGACGGGGGTCCTGGCTATTAGCCTGACTGGTAACGAAAACATTAACGTAGGGATTATTACCATTTTCCATAAAGACAGCATCCTGACTAGGGCGCAGTCCGTATAGAAGAGCATAATTACAGCTGATGACAGCCATGTCCAGCTCCGGCAGCATCTGTGGCAGCAGGGCCGCATCCATGGGGATGAGCTGTGTCTGCTGAGAAAGACTTTCAATATCTGCCAGGGTGTAAAGCTCCTGGGAGGGGCTTTTTAATTTCAGATAGCGGGCGGCGGCTAACAGCTGGAGTGAGCGGCTGAGGCTGGTAGGATCGTTGGGGACACCAATGGTCAGCTTGGCCAGCGACTCCTGCTTCATGGTGGTAGCAGGCTTCTGAAACTGCTCCTGGGAAGAGCTTTGTAACACCTGGGCTGCCAACAGCTCCGGACGTTGTCCGGGGTAGAGTGCTAAAGGATAGCTAATTGTTTTAAAGGCGGCCACAAGCTTAAACTTGGGCTCCTTAAGTAGGGTCGTCCGTAAATAGGGTTCATGCTGGAGGCTATTCCCCCAAAGCTTACCCTGATGTAAGTCCACGTTGGGCTGGACGTAGTCCTGGTATTCTACGAGTTTCAATTCCAGGCCCTCCTGGTGGGCCTGCTCCTGGACAAAGGCCATAATTTCTGTCTGGGGACCAGGCGTAACTCCGATGGTCAGGGCATCGGGACTGGTAGGGACCGCCTTCTGCGAGTTAGTGCAGCCGCTAAGCAGCAAAAGACCTAGACAGAGTAGGAGCGCTAAAAGCTTGTAATAGTAACGCATCAAAGTTTGTTTTTATTCAATTTCTTGGACAGTAGATTACCGAAGGATTGCATTACCTGGACCATGACGATTAGGATAACTACGGTAATCAGCATAATGTCCAATTGGAAGCGTTGGTAGCCGTAGCGGATGGCCAGGTCACCTAAACCGCCACCACCTAGGGCACCGGCCATAGCGGAATAGCCGATTAAGCTGATAATGGCCAGAGTAATACCCAGGACAATGGAATGTAGTGCCTCCGGCAACAGGACCTTGGTGATAATCTGCATGGGGCTGGCACCCATAGCCTGTGCCGCCTCGATAACACCGGGGTCGATTTCTAAAAGGGAGGATTCAATAATACGGGCAATAAAGGGAGCTGCAGAAATAGTAAGCGGTACGATGGCGGCAGTAGTACCGATGGAAGAGCCGACGATGATACGGGTTAAGGGAATAATAGCTACCATCAGGATGATAAAGGGTGTGGAACGCAGTGCGTTGACGATGGCTCCTAAAACATTGTTAATACCAGCGTTGGGTAGGATATGGTCCTTACGGGTAACAGTGAGAATAACACCCAGGGGAGCGCCCACCAGGGTTGCTAAAACGGTGGAAGCCAAAACCATATAGCAGGTTTCCCAAAAAGATTTAATTAAAAGAGCAAGCATTTCAGGACTCATAGCCGATGACCTCCGTTTTCAAATTTTGTGCATGCAGGTAATCCAAGGCTTGGGTAATACCATCCTTACTACCTGTAATTTCGATAACCAAAGTACCGAAGGGAACATTTTTTAATTGGGCAATGTTGCCGCAGAGGATGCTGACGTCTACGTCAAATTTTTTAACCATACTAGAAACCACCGGCTGACCTGCGGATTGACCTAGGAAGGAAATGCGGGCAACCAGCTTGCCGTTGGGCACGTAGGTGGCTTTAAGGTCCATGGAGCGGATTATTTCCGGCAATTCGGCATTCATGACGCTCTTGGTAAATTCCTTGGTAGTTTCATGCTGGGGATTGGTAAAGACGTCCACCATGGAGCCCTGTTCAATAATAGTACCATTTTCAATAACTGCGACACGGTCACAAATTTCGGTAACGACCTCCATCTGGTGGGTAATCATAACGATGGTCAACTGCATTTTTTTGTTGATATCCTTTAATAAGGAAAGAATTGATTTAGTGGTCTGGGGGTCCAGGGCAGAGGTTGCTTCGTCGCAGAGCAGTACCTTGGGATTGCTGGCAAGTGCGCGGGCAATGCCTACACGCTGCTTTTGTCCACCGGAAAGCTGGCTGGGATAATAGTTAGCGCGGGTTTCCAACTGGACCAGCTTCAGTAGGGGCTGGACTCTTTTGGCAATTTCCACCTTACTTAAGCCCTGAATTTCCAGAGGGAAGGCAATATTATCATAGACGGTACGGGAGGCTAATAGATTAAAATGTTGGAAAATCATACCAATGCTCTGGCGAGTTTTACGGAGCTCCACATCATTCATAGCGGTAAGTTCTGCACCGTCTACGAAAACCTTACCTGAGGTGGGCCGCTCCAGCATATTAATACAGCGGACAAGGGTGGATTTGCCGGCACCGGAAAGACCGATGATGCCGAAAATTTCTCCAGCCTTGATAGTTAAATTTGTAGTTTTTAAAGCATGGATATCGCCTGCTTTACTGTAATAGCTTTTTTCTACATTTTGAAGTTCTATCATATGTATATCCTTTCTCTAACTGGTACACTAGTGAATGAGATATTAAAAAACCCTCCACCGACTGGTGAAGGGTACAAATTACGCACTTCGCTTCATCTGCCGGAAATATTCCGTTGGATTTGGCACCGTTCACTTAAGTGTGGTTGCCGTAGCTTCACAGGGCCATTCCCTCAGCTACTCTTGATGAATTCACTGTTAAGTTAGCAAGACAATGATATAATAAATTCGAAAAAATGTCAATCTAAATGACTAAAAAAACTTGCCTTTTACACATTAAAGTGATAAAGTAAAGAAGGAAAGAAAGATGGGAAAATTTAAGGAGGCAGAGCGATGGCTGGAAAAATTCAGGACAATTTGACTGATCAGCTTTTTGAGGCGGTATTAAGTCTGCAGGATAAGGAGCAGTGCTATAAGTTCTTTCAAGATTTGTGTACAGTAAGCGAAATTAAATCCATGGCTCAGCGCTTAGAGGTAGCGAGAATGTTGGATAAAGGCTGTATATATGAAACCATTGTAGAAAAAACCGGTGCCAGTAGTGCCACTATTTCTAGGGTAAAACGTTCCCTAGTGTATGGTGAGGACGGCTACAGCTCCGTAATGGAGGTTGTCCAAAAGGTGCATCGGGAAGAGTAAAGGGAAAAAATAAGGACGAAAAAGACTTCTAGGGTTTGCTGGTGGGCGAAATCCTAGGAGTTTTTTTATTTTTTATAAAATTTTTTCGATAGAAGGAATGTATTTTTATTATTTATAAAAAAAACAAAAGTATATATTTAGTTTCAATGAGATAATAG
>RCNI01000029.1_pt1 | contig 106438 bp, 89 predicted proteins | sample 2041151 | NCBI WGS metagenome assembly RCNI01 (sample SAMN09708214, study PRJNA481090) | feces metagenome | isolation source: feces | place: Antarctica: Albino Rookery
CTGAGGCTAAACGGAAAAAGCCCGGTACAATACCGAGCTTTATTCCAATCTAAGAAGGCCTCTTAATCAATATTAACCGTCCAACTTTTTGGGGTCATATCATGCGTATGAAGTCCAGCTCTTTTTGTTTCTGTTTTCCTGACAAAAAGCTTACATTTGTCTCCGGAACAAAAATCACAACATCATGAAACTAGGTATCTGCTGCGACCACGCAGGCGTAGATTACAAGAACAGGCTCATCGAAGTCCTGAAAGCAAGAGGAATCGAAGTCGTGAACTTCGGTACCGACACCACCGAAAGCATGGATTACCCGGATGTCGCTCATCCGCTGGCCAATGCCGTCGAGAACCATGAAGTAGATTGCGGCATCGCCATGTGCGGAACAGGAAACGGAATGGCCATGACGCTCAACCACCACCAGGGGATCCGTGCAGGACTGGCCTGGAGCAAGGAAATCGGAGCCCTCGTGAAACAGCACAACAACGCCAATATCCTGGTGATGCCGGCCCGTTTCATCTCTTTCGAGGACGTGGTAACCATCACCGAGACCTGGCTCGATACAGATTTTGAAGGCGGCAGACACCAGAGAAGAATCGACAAGATCCCTGTATGATCGACCCGCAGAAACAGAAGAGACTGGAAGAGGCAGTCGCAGAGCTCCATCCCCTGGCAGCCGGGCCGGACACCCTCCCCTTTTCCCGGAACATCGATGATTATCCCGACGGTATCGTGCTGCCGATCGACAAGCCTTACCGCTGGACCTCCGCCGATGTCATCCGGAAAGTGAAATATGCCGCGAAAAGACATTTCGGGAAGAAGAATCTCAAGGTCGGTCATGCCGGTACGCTGGATCCCCTGGCGACGGGCATCCTGATCGTCTGCATCGGAAAGGCGACCAGACTGGCGGAAAGTTTCCAGGCTCATGACAAAGAGTACATCGCCGGCATCACTTTCGGCGCGACCACTCCTTCCTATGATCTGGAAAAAGGGATCGACCGTTTCTTTCCGCACGAACACATCACGGAAGAACACATAGCCGCACATCTTGATAAATTCCTGGGAGAACAGGACCAGGTGGCCCCGCTCTTCTCCGCCAAATCCGTCGACGGTGTAAGAGCCTATGAACTGGCCCGGAAACTGTTCAAGGAACATCAGGCCGGCGAAGGTGAGCGCACCTTCGATGAAGCGGCCGCCGAGAGCATCCGTACCTCCCGCATCACGATCAGCGCTCTGGAACTGCTGTCTTTCCGACCGGCCCAGTGCAAGAACGGAGAAGCTGAACGACGTTTTCAGGAACTTCAGGAGAACGGAGCGATCGCCGGAGAACAGAGTAGCGGAGCCTCCTCCCGCATCAAGGTCACGGACAATTCAGCGCTCGGACTTCCGGTCGCCGATATCAGGATCGCCTGCAGCAAAGGTACCTACATCAGGGCTTTTGCCCGGGATCTCGGCGAAGAACTGGGCAGCGGTGCCCACTTAAGTTCATTGACCCGGAGCAGGAGCGGTGAATTCAGCCTGGAAAACGCCTTGAGCGTCGATCAGGCCTGCGAACTGCTGGGACTTCATCCGGAAGACTGGACAGAAAGGAATTAGACCGGACGGTACTTGCGGATTTCCCTGGTCATCACGAAATGGACCGGATGCTTTGCCCTGGAACGGCGGACCAGCGCGGCGATACGGACAGCTTCCGCATCCCCTTCTTCCACCAACCGGGCCAGATTGTCCCCGCACAGCCGCTCGAGCAGCAGATGGAATTCTTCCCCATGGTCATGATGACGGAGATGACAGAGTTCATGGATCAGCACATAATCAGAAAGCACCCGCGGAAGACGAACCAGATTCAGGTTCAGATTGATGTTGCCCAATGAAGAGCAGCTTCCCCAGTTCGATGAATTGTGCTTGATGGCGACACGCCGGTAAATGAAGCCGTAGCGATGAGCCAGCACCGCCAGACGGGACGGAAGTTCCTCCCGAGCCTGCAGCCGGAGCCTTTCCACTTCTTCCGGAGCGGCACGCTGCGTGATCTTCGGTGCGGACTGGAACCGCAGGAGCGTTTCCTTGACCCAAGCCTTCTTCAATTTGAAGAAACTCACTCCTGCCAGATAAGGTGCATAGGATGGAAGGACCACTTCCACGCCTTTGACAGGATGCACCCGGATGCTGACCTGACTGGCCCTGGAACTTTTACGCACCGTATAAAGGCCGATTTCCGGATCATCATATATTTTCTGTCCTGCCGCCATAGGAATGAGATTTTCAAGAGAACAGCAAAATTATACAAAAAATCGCACGATTATTTAGCGCAATGTCTTGATTTAATGATAATTTATAGATATCTTTGCGCCCACTTTTGGTCTCCCGGTGAGACCGGACATTATTAACATTTTAATCTTTTTGCAATATGGCTGAATATTTGACAGCAGAAAAGAAGCAAGAGATTTTCGCGAAGTACGGAAAGTCTAATACTGACACTGGCTCAGCTGAGTCTCAGATTGCTTTATTCTCCTACCGTATCGCTCACCTTACCGAGCACCTCAAAAAAAACAAGAAGGACTTCTCGACACGTCGTTCTCTGTTGAAGCTCGTAGGTAGAAGGCGTCAAATCCTTGATTACCTCAAGGACACTGACATCGAGAGATACAGAACTATCATCAAGGAGCTTGGCCTCCGTCGATAATCAACATATCAGGAGACGCTGAAGGGGGAATTCCGGTTTTGGTCCGGAAGCCCCCTTTTTTCGCTGAAATACAAACTTCCAGGCGTGTAAAAGCAACCTGCAGCGCCAGGAAGAAGACAATATATATGACCGAATAGATTTACAGTATTAATCCACTCCCATAGGGGGAGGCAGGTTGGAAACAAACACAATGAACATCATCAACAAGAAGATTGAATTATCCGACGGTAGGGTAATTGAGATTGAAACCGGTAAACTTGCCAAACAGGCAGACGGTTCCGTAGTCGTCAAGATGGGAGGCACCATGCTCCTCGCAGCAGTAACTTGCGCGAAAGACGCAAAAGAGGACGTCGACTTCATGCCGCTCCAGGTAGACTACAAAGAAAAATACGCTTCAGCTGGAAGATTCCCTGGCGGATTCATGAAGCGTGAAGGAAAGGCCTCAGATTATGAAATCCTTATTTCCAGACTGGTCGACAGAGCCCTCAGGCCTCTATTCCCGGAAGATTTCCACGCAGAGGTTTATGTAACCGTTAACCTCATCTCCGCAGAGAAAGACATCCAGCCGGATGCTCTTGCAGGACTTGCTGCATCTGCAGCTCTTGCTGTCAGCGACATTCCGTTCGAAGGTCCTATCTCCGAGGTACGTGTCGCAAGAATCAACGGCGAGTTCAAGATCAACCCTAACTTCAGCGAAATGGCTGATGCCGATATCGACATCATGGTCGCAGCCACCTACGACAACATCATGATGGTCGAAGGTGAGATGAAAGAGGTCAGCGAGAAAGAAATGCTCGATGCCATCAAGTTCGCTCACGAAGAGATCAAGAAACACTGCAAAGTGCAGATGGAACTCTCAGAGGAAGCTGGAAAGACCGTCAAGAGAACCTATTGCCACGAAGAGAACGACGAAGATCTCCGCAAGGCTGTAGAAGAGTTCTGCTATGACAAATGCTACGCTATCGCTAAATCCGGTTCCGGCAAACAGGAAAGAACAGACGCTTTCGATGCTTTGAAAGAGTCCTTCTACGAGACCATTCCGGAGGAAGAGCGTGAAGCCAAGACCATGATGGTCGAGAGATATTATCATGCTGTAGAGAAAGCAGCCATGAGAAACATGATCCTTGATGAGGGTCAGCGTCTGGACGGTCGTCACACGACGGAAGTCCGTCCGATCTGGTGCGAAGTCGGTTATCTTCCTTGCGCCCACGGTTCTGCAATCTTCACCCGTGGCGAGACACAGTCTCTTTCAACTGTGACCCTGGGAACGAAACTTGACATGAAGGAGCACGATGAAGTACTCTGCCAGGGTACGGACCAGTTCGTCCTCCACTACAACTTCCCGCCGTTCTCCACCGGTGAGGCAAAAGCACAGCGTGGTGTAGGCCGTCGTGAGATCGGACATGGTAATCTCGCATGGAGAGCATTGAAACCAATGGTTCCGATGGCTCCGGAGAACCCATACGCTATCCGTGTCGTTTCCGACATTCTCGAATCCAACGGTTCTTCTTCCATGGCTACCGTCTGCGCTGGTTGTCTCGCGCTCATGGATGCCGGTGTCAAGATCAAGAAACCGGTTGCAGGTGTTGCAATGGGACTGATCACCGATAAAGAAAGACCGAACGAAAGATATGCTATCCTTACCGATATCCTCGGCGATGAGGACCACCTCGGCGATATGGACTTCAAGGTAACCGGTACGAAAGACGGTATCACCGCTACCCAGATGGATATCAAGGTAGACGGACTTTCCTACGACGTTCTCGAGAAAGCACTCGAGCAGGCACGCCAGGGCCGTCTCCACATCATGGGCGAGATGATGAAGACCATCGACAAGCCGCGTGAGGACTACAAGCCGTTCGTTCCGAGACTGGTACAGCTCCAGGTTCCAGGTGAGTTCATCGGCGCCATCATCGGTAAAGGCGGTGAGGTCATCCAGAAGATCCAGAAAGAGACCGGTACAACCGTCACCATCACAGAAGACATCTGCAACGGTCAGACGATCGGTGTTGTCGACATCTTCGGTGAGAACAAGGAATCCATGGATGCCGCTATCGAATGGATCAACAACATCACAGCTGTTCCTGAGGTAGGTACCGTATACCACGGTAAGGTCGTATCCATCCTCGAGTTCGGTGCATTCGTGGAGATTCTCCCAGGTAAGGAAGGACTCCTCCACATCTCCGAGATCGACTGGAACAAGACCGAGAAAGTTGAAGACGTCCTCAACATCGGTGACGAAGTGGATGTCAAGCTCCTCGAGATCGATGCCAAGACCGGCAAGATGAGACTTTCCAGAAGAGCTCTCATCGAGAAACCGGAAGGCTATGTCGAGCCGGAGCGCAGACCGCGCAACAACGACCGTGGTCCACGTCGCGACGACCGCAACAGAGGTCCACGTCGCGATGACCGCAAGCCACGTCGTGACAGCGAGCACAAAGAGAACAAGGAACACAAAGATCCTGAAATGTTCTAGTCTATACGACAGATAAACCTGAAGAAGGCTGCCTTGTTGAAGGCAGCCTTCTTTTTTAACCCCCGACAGGATACAGAAAAGCCGGACCAGAAATGCTTCTGATCCGGCTTCACCTATAGGATCGCGTTGATTAGAGACCGAGCTTCTTGAAGAAGTCGTTACCCTTGTCATCCACGAGGATGAAGGCAGGGAAATTCTCCACGCGGATTTTCCAGATTGCTTCCATGCCCAGTTCAGGATACTCGACACACTCGATGCTCTTGATGTTGTTCTGCGCAAGGATAGCGGCAGGACCTCCGATGGAACCGAGGTAGAAGCCACCATGCTTCTTGCAGGCATCGGTCACCTGCTGGCTTCTGTTACCCTTTGCCAGCATGATCATGCTGCCGCCGTGACTCTGGAAGAGATCGACGTAAGGATCCATACGACCGGCAGTCGTCGGGCCCATTGACCCGCAGGCCATACCTGCAGGAGTCTTGGCAGGACCTGCATAATAGATCGGATGATCCTTGAGGTACTGCGGCATTTCCTCTCCCCTGTCGAGGCGCTCCTTGATCTTCGCATGAGCGATGTCACGGCCGACGATGATGGTTCCGTTCAAGCTGAGACGGGTAGATACCGGATATTTGGTCAGTTCCTGGAGGACTTTCTCCATCGGCTGATCGAGGTCGATCTGCACGCCACCACCTTCGCCTTCGCGACGGAATTCTTCCGGGATCCACTGAGTAGGATTATCGTCCAGCTTCTCGATCCAGATACCGTCCTTGTTGATCTTACATTTGATGTTACGGTCAGCGGAGCAGCTTACACCCAGACCTACCGGGCAGCTGGCACCATGACGCGGAAGACGGACGATACGTACATCATGCGCGAAATATTTACCGCCGAACTGTGCACCGAGACCGATCTTATGAGCCTCTTCCAGCACCTGTTTCTCCAGTTCCACATCACGGAAGGCACGTCCGGTCTCATCACCGGTAGTCGGCAGTTCATCGTAATAGTGGGTGGAAGCCAGCTTCACGGTCAGCAGGTTCTTCTCAGCGGAAGTACCACCGATCACGAAAGCGATATGATATGGAGGGCAGGCTGCCGTTCCGAGAGTCTTCATCTTGGCGACCAGGAAAGGAACGAGCTTTTCCGGGTTGAGCAGTGCCTTGGTCTCCTGATAGAGATAGGTCTTGTTGGCAGAACCACCACCCTTCGTCACGCAAAGGAAACGGTATTCCATTCCCTCGGTAGCTTCGAGGTCGATCTGTGCCGGAAGGTTGCATTTCGTGTTCACTTCCTCATACATACTCAGCGGAGCATTCTGGGAATAACGGAGGTTCTCTTCCGTATAAGTCTTGTAGACACCCAGGGAAAGGGCTTCCTCATCGCAGAAGCCGGTCCAGACCTGCTGACCTTTCTCGCCATGGATGATGGCGGTACCGGTATCCTGGCAGATCGGAAGTTTTCCTTTGCAGGCCACCTCCGCATTACGCAGGAAGGTCAGGGCTACAAACTTGTCATTTTCACTGGCCTCAGGATCGCTCAGAACCTTCGCTACCTGGGCATTGTGTTCCGGACGGAGCATGAAGGACACGTCCCTGAACGCTGCGTTAGCCATTTCGGTAAGTCCTTCCTTCTCGATCTTGAGGATAGGCTTGCCCTCGAATTCACCAACACTCACATGATCTTTCGTGAGGAGATAGTATTCAGTCTTGTCTTCACCAAGCTGAAACATCGGTGCATATTTGAATTCCATTATCAAAGTAAATTAGTTGTTGTTTTCCATAAGATAGACTTTCATGAACTCGTTCAGGTCGCCGTCCAGGACGCCCTGGGTATCCGAAGTCTCGTAACCGGTCCGGAGATCCTTCACCATCTTGTACGGATGGAGGACGTAGCTTCGGATCTGGGAACCCCACTCGATCTTCTTCTTCTGCCCCTCGAGCTCAGCCTGCTTTTCCTGACGTTTCTTCAGTTCAATGTCATAGAGTCGGGATTTCAGGATACGGAGCGCATTCTCACGGTTGTCTCCCTGGGAACGTGTTTCCGTATTCTCGACGATGATGCCGGTCGGGATATGGCGGACACGCACACCGGTCTCCACCTTGTTCACGTTCTGTCCACCGGCACCGCTGGAACGGAAAGTATCCCATTCGATATCGGCCGGATTGATCTCGATCTCGATCGTGTCGTCCACGAGCGGATAGATGAAGACAGAAGAGAAAGTGGTCTGACGTTTGCCCTGAGCATTGAACGGGGAGATGCGGACCAGACGGTGCACACCGCTTTCCGCCTTGAGGTAACCGAAGGCGAAATCGCCTTCCACCTCGATGGTCGCGGACTTGATGCCGGCATCCTCGCCCTCGAGCAGATCCGTCACCGTCATCTTGTAGCCGTTGCGTTCTCCCCAGCGCATGTACATGCGCATGAGCATGGCAGACCAGTCATTGGCCTCCGTTCCACCGGCTCCGGAATTGATCGTGAGGATGGCTCCGAGGTTGTCTCCTTCCGCCCCCAGCATGTTCCTCAACTCCAGCGCCTCGAGTTCCTTGACCGCAGCGGCATAGGCCTGATCCAGATCCCGGGACTCATCGGTCTCTGCATTCTCGGCACCGAGACTGTCCAGGCTCTCCTTCGCGAAGTCATAGAGGACCTCGAGATCATCCACCGCAGCGGAGACCTTATCATAGCCGGTCACCCAGAATTTGACTCCGGACAATTCCTTCAGGAAGGCTTCCGCCGCCTTGGGATCGTCCCAGAAATCAGCTGCAAGCGTCTTCTCTGTCTTTTCCTGGACCTCTGTCCTTTTCGCATCGATATTGATGCAGCGGCCGAGGGTTTCCACCCGCTGGCGCAATTCCTTGATCTGTTCTGAACCTGTCATCTCGTTTGAAGTTGATTACTTGTCTAAAATCCTACAAAATTAACAAATTCTGCACCCGTTTGAAATTTTTAGACCTTAAAAAAAGGAAAAATGTTAACTTTGCATTACTGGTAACTTGAAAGACATGATCGGAATCTTTGACTCGGGTATAGGCGGACTCTCTGTCCTGAAGGAGGTGCGGAAAACACTCCCCGAAGCAGATCTCGTCTATTATGCCGACAACGCGAACTGCCCTTACGGGCCGAAATCCAGGGAATTCATCCGTTCCCGCGCAGAAACGATCACCGAGGAACTGGTCGGGAAATATGGGGCGGACATCATCGTCATCGCCTGCAATACCGCCACGGCTGCGGCTGTCTCCTTCCTCCGGAAGAAGTACTCGGAACCTGAGACGGAAGAACAGCGTCTCCACATTCTGGAACTGACCGGCGGTCGGCACGACCATATACGGTTCATCGGCATGGAACCGGCCGTGAAACCCGCCTCCCGGCAGACCTGCACCGGCGTGATCGGTGTCCTGGCGACGGCAGGCACCCTGCACGGCCAGAAATACACGGACATCCGGAACGTCTATTCCCAGGACGTCCGTATCATGGAACACATCGGAGAGAACTTCGTGGAAATGGTCGAGAAAGGACAGACCAGCGGTCTGGAAGCTGAAGCGGTCGTTTCCCGCAGCCTCCGCCCGATGCTGGAAGCTGGGGCTGACACCATTGTTCTGGGCTGTACCCATTATCCTTTCCTGGCAGAAACGATCCTGAAAGTCGCCCGAGAGCTCGGGCATCCGGTCACCGTCATCAATCCGGCACCGGCCGTAGCCCGCCATCTGATCGACGTGATGGCAGCGGAAGGCATCCCTACCTCAGACCATCCTCAGAAAGCCGGGAAGACCCTTCTCCTTTCTTCAGGAGAAGATACCCAGCTCCGGAAAGCTTACCGGACGCTCCTCTGAGCCTACCGGTAAAGCTTGTATTTCTCAGAAAGACGGCAGAAGTCCGCCACATCCTTACGCCAGAAAGAGGCGATATCCTCCACCTTGTAACGTTTACAGAACGTCGTGCGGATATAGTCCGAACCGCAGACCTTATCGAAAAGTCCTACTCGCGAAGCCACCTCGAAGGCTTTCTTGGTCGGCCAGAGTTCAGCGACCGCCTGCATCACATAGAACTGGGTCAGCGTGATGTCGGCAGCCAGATAATCCGTATAGAAATATTGCACACCTTGAACCATCTTTCCGGCACTGCTGCCCGCAAAAGGTTTGTAATGGATCGCCCGGAACTCCACGCCCGGCAAGCCATAGGAGTCCAACCTTTCTTTAAGTCGGTCAGCATCGACCCAGGTCGCGCCGAAGACCTCGAACGGAAGGGTATAACCGATACCGATGTTCAGGAAATTGTACAGTTCTCCGCAGATGCCGGCCGAAGCGCAGCAGCCCGGAGAAGTCGGATGCGGAATATTGGGAGAAGGAAGTACCCACGGCAGACCGGTTTCCGGATAAAGCATCTCCCTTTTCCAGCCCTCCATCGGAACGACCGTCAGCTGGCAATGCGCCGGGGTCTGCTTGCCGTTCTGTCCGCAGTTCAGCCCTTCTTCATTGATCAGGAGCGCCAGTTCCCCCACGGTCAAGCCATAGAGATAAGGGATCCTGTACTGGCTGACGAAAGAATGGAAGCCCGGCTCCACATAGGAACCTTCCACCTTCAGACCGCCGAGCGGATTCGGACGATCCAGGACCATCACTTCGATTCCGGCCTCCGCACAAGCTTCCATCACCAGCCCCAGGGAACTGATGAAGGTATAGGAACGGATGCCGGTATCCTGGATGTCATAGACCATCACATCGATACCCTTCAGCATCTCCTGCGTCGGTTTCCGGGTCGCGCCGTAGATCGAATGGACAGGAAGTCCGGTCACAGGATCCTTGAAATCCTTCACCTCAGCACCGGCATAAGCATCTCCCCTCACGCCATGCTCCGGTCCGTAGAGTGCCACGAGTTCCACGCCAGGGGCATGATAAAGGATGTCAATGGTAGAATGGAGCTGGCGGTCGACTCCGGTCGGGTTCGTCACCAGACCGACCCGTTTCCCTTTCAGACCAGCGAAATCCCGACTGACCAGCACTTCAATACCGGGAATGACCTCCTGCGCCGCCCTCGCTTCCATCCTCGCCGCCACCAGAGAATCCGCCTTGACAGCCGCCAAGGAATCGGCCAGACAGAGGGCCAATGAATCCGCCCTGGCCGCGATCAGGGAATCCGTATTAACGACCGGAACAGCAGCCACCTGCTTCTTCTTCCTCCGGGAAGCTGCGGAAGCCTCTACCGGAACGAGCAGAGCCAGCATCAGACAGGCAGCTACCAGATAATTCAGCACCCATCTCATTTCACATGATTCAATTTACCGACAAAGAGAATATGCTTGCCCTCCGTATCCGAAATGACATAATAGAACGGACGGTCCACCTTCATCTCGATGCTGCGCACCGGACGGACAGCGGTCAGACCGACTGAAACCGAGGTGACGGCAGCAGCCTCGCAACCCTCCTTGTCCACATTGATATAGGTTTTCTGGTTCACATCGGACACGACCAGCGGACCGTCACCGATCTTCCCGAGTTCTGCGGCGGAAGTGAAGGCACGTTTCATTCCCAGCTGCTTCAGCTCTTCCTTGAGGGAAGCACTGAACTCAACCTTGAACTCCGGCAAGGAAAGAGCCACCTTCTCCGAAGCGAGGTTGTTGAAAAGTTCACGATATTGTACCTCCCCAAGTTCTTTCCCTTTCTCCGGAAGAACGACATACATGGCATATTCAGCTCCATCGAAGAGGATCTCCACCATCTGCGCTCCATTCTGACAGACATAGCGGGCATAAGCATTGCGGTGCATCATATCCACTTCCTCACAACCTTCCGTACCGTAGAACTTCTGACGCGGACTGACCATGAAGCGAGTGTTCCAAGCTCCCTTGAGATGCAGAGCATTCACCAGCAGCAGGACATCATTGCCAGAGAAGTGATCGACGATCCCCTGAATCTTGCCTTGCGTCTTCTCAGCGCACCAGGCATTCACCACAGCCGGTGAAGCCGGATCCGAAAAATCCAGATTCGCGATTTTCGCCTGATAGCGTTCTTCCAGCAGCTGACGATAAGGGGCCTTCACCAGATAGTTCTCATTGACCCAGGCAGAATTGACCGAAGTCAAAGCGACCGGACCGGAAGCAGGAAGTTCCAACGTGAAGTCTCCCAACATTTTCTGGATTTCCGCGGCAGTCTCTCCCTCCGCACCTTCCCGCAGCAAGTTCAAAGCAGCAGCGGCGCTGTACGGAGACACCAGCACATTCTCACCTTTATCAGCCTTCGCTTCCACAGCTGCGAACAAAGCTGACGGGAAAGAGACCGTCGTCTCCTTTGCTGATCGAGTCGCGGCACCTTGGGTACCGCATGAACTGGCAAACGCTCCGGCAAGAAGGCCGGCTGCCATAAGAATATGAATCCTTTTCATCATTTCATTGATTTTGAAAGTTTTACAATATATAATAAACTACCTCTTCCTGCCGAATGAAGGATCCACCTTCACCAGGAAAGTGACCCCTACCGTCACCAGACAGCAGAGAGCGACCACCGTGAAGAAGCCGATATAGCCGAGCGCTTCCTGAAGATAACCGGCCACCAGACCGGGCAGCATCATGCTCATCGCCATGAAAGCAGTACATAACGAATAATGTGCCGTTTTGAATTCCCCTTCCGAGAAATAGATCAGATACAGCATGTAGGCCGTGAAACCGAAGCCGTAACCGAACTGGTCCAGCACGACACAGCCGCCGATAAGCCAGAGATTCTGCGGTTGGAAAATGCTGAGGATAAGAAACGCACAGCTCGGTAAAGCCAAGCTCAGCGCCATCGGCCAGAGCGATTTCTTCAAGCCCCAGGAAGAGGCCGCGACACCGCCGAGGATGCCGCCCAAAGTCAGCGCTGCCACGCCGATCGTGCCGTAGATCAAGCCGAAAGTCGTCGTAGTCATGCCCAGTCCTCCCTCCTCCACGCTATGGAGCATGAAAGGATTCATCATCTTCAGCAGCAGGGCTTCCGGCAGACGGAACAGCAGCATGAAAACCAGAGCCGTCAGCACATGCGGTTTGCGGAAGAAGCTCACGAAGGTCTTCACGAAATCCCGAGCGATGCCACGGGCCGTCAGGTCCGGATGGAGACGTTCATGGTCTTCCGCCGGATGCGGAAGCGCACGGAGATGATAGATCGTGATCAGGGCGAAAAGCACCGCTCCAACGCCCAGAGTCACCTCCCAGGACAAGGGGATATCATGATACCGCTGCTCGACCACACCGGCGATGACTACCAGGATACCTTGACCGAAAATGGAAGAAAGACGGTAGAAAGTGCTGCGGATACCGACGAACAGGGACTGGCGGTTCTCGTCCAGCGCGAGCATATAGAAGCCGTCCGCCGCGATATCATGGGTCGAGGATGCGAAAGCCACGATCCAGAAAAGAATCAAGGTCAATGAGAACAGAGAGATCGGGGTGCCTGCCGGTACGCTCATCCGCGACCAGGCGTCCAGCACGTTTCCCGCATCCTCCGCCATCAGCTGGAAAGCCGGCTCGGAACCACGAGCCGCATCCAGGAGAGCCGGAACGTTTCCCTCCCAGCCGACCGATTCCAGAGCCGCACGCGGTCCCTCCGAAAGTTCCGGACGAGGCAGGCTCAAGGCCATGAAGACGAAAGCCACGGACATGATGATCTGCATCGTCGTGATCCACCACCTCTTGGTCTTGATCAGATCGACGAAAGGACTCCACAGCGGTTTGAGCACCCAAGGCAGATAGATCATGCTCGTATAGAGCGCCATCACGCCGTTGGATACTCCCATCTTGGTCAGCATCGTGCACAAGATCTGGTTCACGATGAAATAAGGGATTCCCTCCGCGAAATACAAAGTCGGGATCCAGAGCCAGGGATTACGAACCTTATTTTCTGCTGCGTTCTTCATCGGCATTCCTCCAGGATGGTTCCAGGATAATAATGCTCCAGAATCTGCCGGTAATCATAGCCTCTGGAAGCCATGACCGCCGCTCCGATCTGACAGAGACCGACCCCATGACCCCAGCCACGGCCATTCAGCAAGACACGATCTCCGTCGAAGACCATATCGAAGGCAGAACTCTTCAGATGGGACTCAGAAAGGATCCTCCGGATCTCCAGTTCCTTTCCGACGACAAGCGTCTTCTTCGAACCGATGAGACGAAGCTTGCAGATACGCCCGGAAGCGCCTCTTTCCAGCACCTCCGCATCTTGCAGGAGACCGATATCGATCCCGGAACGACGAGCGATCAGTGCAGACAGTTCTTCCCTGCCATAACTCACCGACCATTCGTAGAAATCTGCCGTTTCCTGGTCATAATTGTTCAGCACCTGCGAAAGTACCTCCGCATCTTCCGTATGACAGAAAGGATCGCCGCAAGGATCATGATCCGGTGTATCCGGCAGCGCCTGAAGATAAGGATGATCCTTGTCTTCCCAGCAGATGCTGTATTTTTCCATCGTGCCTCCGCAGCATTTCGAGAAGCGGGCGTCACATAACTTGCCATCATAGGTCAGCACCTGACCCCAGGTCGAATCGATGGCCTTGCTGACCGCTGCCCCGACCACACGGGTCAGACCCTGGTAGCGCTGACAATGATCATCGGCACAGACATCGAATTTCCGGTGATCCTCATGGTCATACCAACGGACATATTCGACCTCGCTGCCTTCCTGCGGCCGATCCTGCAAAGTCTGGTCCAAGTAAGTGACCAGGGCCGGAACATTGTCCACTCCTTCCGGAAAATCCGCCTTCTGCGCAGCATACCGGCGTGAAAGCTGAGCCATGACCCAGGAACGGGAAATGACCGCATGGGCCTTCAGGAACTCTATGGAAGAAGTAGATTTCATCTCCGAAGAAATGACCGACAGGAGATAATCCTCCACCCCGATGATATTGATCGCGGTCAGCTTGTCCCCGTCCGTGATGATCTTCAGCGCACCGGCGAATTTCTGATTCTCCTTCCTTTCCCAATGGAAACCTGATCCGATCGTCACACAGTGCAGTTCGAAGCTCGGCTGAGCGAACATGGTCGAAAGTGTCTTTGCCCCGAAATACAGTTCATCGTACAAAGCCCCGTCATAGCTGATCTTTCCTTCACTGATCGCCGCCTTGCGCACGCCGGCACCATCATCATACACCTCGAACTCGATTTCCTTGGCAGACATGATCCCGACATTCAGCAAAGGCTGAGTACGCACCAGACGGTTGCAGATTTTCGCCTCCGTCTCTTCCGTGATGGAGACCTCCGCCACCATCTCCGCCAGCTGCTCCCGGGTGATGGAGCGGAACTCCTGCTCCACCGGCACGATGAAATAGCCGCACATGTCCGCACAGCCCGGACTCATGGTCAGATGATCCGGCCCATCGGACCAGTAATGATGAGAACGGTGCGTCGTCCTCATGACGACAATCGCCCGGAATTCTCCGCAGGAAAACCATGTATAAGCATTGATTCGAGGTTCCGTCTCTCCTTCCAGCACATCAGCGCAATCCAGCAGTCGGTAGAAAAGCTTCGCCAGCGATTTCGCCGTTTCCGCATGGAGAACGAAGACGCCCCTCGTGAATTTCCGGTAAAGATAAAGTTCCGCCTCACGGACAGCCGTCAGGTACTGCAGTTCCTGTCCACACTCGTTCAGCAGCCCGTCCACGTCATTCTCCAAAGGCATCATTCCTCTCGGCGCCGCCTGAAAATGGTGATGATCCGGTGCAGAGGCACCGGAATGAGGACCATTGTAGAAAAAGATATGGGACGGATACTTCCGCGACAGGTCCAGCATATCCACGAAACGTCCGAGGATGCTCTGCTCACAGTGCCGGGACATCGCGATCACCAGATGATCCGGAAAGATCGGGTAAGGATTCACCAGAATGTGATACCTCTTCCCTTTACGCCCGTCGAACTTGAGAAAATGCTGCTGCGGCGGACGGTTTTCCGTACAGAGGAAGCACCTCCGGGCAGCCAGGGATTCCTTGTCCAGCTTGGCTGCGGAAGAAATCATCCGAGCCGGATTGAACTGAAGCTTCACCTCCAGTCCTCCGATCTCCATCTCCCGGAGCTCGACATTCTTCAAGGCTCTGAAATTGCCGCAAGCCAAAGGCCAGCAGGAAAGCTGGTCTCCTACAAACTTCTTGAACTTATTTTCCGTCATTTCCCTTCTTTTTTCTGTTCATGTCGATACGCGCCTCCAGTTCCCAGGTCCTGATCCGGTCCTTGTAGAAGTTGTTGGCATTCAGTTTCTCCACGCTGAGCGCCGCATCGGAGTTTCCTTCCCACCTCCGGCAGGAATAAAGCACGTCATAGATTCTTCCGATCCGATATTCCCGGCTGATCCGCAATCCTACCGCATAATCTTCGCCGTAGCTGACATTCGGGAAGCCGATTTCCCGGACCAATGGAGTCCAGAAGGCGCGAGGGGCCCCCAGCCCGTTGATCCGGAGCGCATTGTTCCGTCCGTTCTCCTCCGTCCATTCTCTATGGTCAATGATGCCGGGCGGCAGGAGGTTTCCGTCGAAATCGGTCATCTGGTAAGTGCCGATGACCATCGCGCAATGCTGTTCGTGGAAAGCCGTGACAATCCGGCTGAGCGTATCCGGTCCGCTGTATCGGTCGTCGCTGTCCAGCTGGACGGCATATTCACCGCAAAGTTCATGATGAACGGCCAGATTCCAGCAGCCGCCGATACCGAGGTCATCCGTTTCCGGAATGACATGCACCAGCCGCTCATCCGCCGCGGCCAGCTCGGTCAGCAGCGCCGTCGTTCCATCCGTGGAATGATTATCCACGACAATGACATTGAACGGAAAATCCGTCTCCTGAGCAAGAGCACTGGAAACGGCATCACGGATGGTCCGGACCCGGTTGAACACCGGAATCACGACAGAGGCCGTCACCGGGAAAGCCGTTGCCTCCGCTGCCTGGAAAGGCTCTTTGAATTCCGGAGCGAGATAGGCTCCGATTCGCCGGAGATGCTCCGTGCAAGCCTCCTCCATCTCGATCTGTGCCGCACGGTTCCGCGGATCCACATAATCGAACTGCTTCACGCCGGAAGCCCGACAGTCTGTCTCGACCGCTGTATAGAGACATTCATTGACATGAACGACCTTCTTCATCCGCAACCGCAGATCATAGAGGGCGGCATGTTCATAGTCCCGGTCCATGGCTTTCACCGCACGACGGAAACTGGAAGTCTTCCAGACCGTCACCGGACCGAAATCGAAATCATTCCTGAGTGCACCTTCCTGGCAGTCGATCAGCGGATGGGCCCGACGGATCTCCCCCTCCCATCCATACCAGTCCGAATAGACCAGATCGGCGGAAGTATCTTCCGCGATGGTCAGCAGACGGTCCAGAGCACCGGTCCCCATTTCCAGCGGGGCCTGGCCGGTAAAGAGCAGAATATAGCCGGAGCGGGCAGCCTGAGCGATGCTTTCGAGCGTCGCTGTTGCAGTCAACGGAACATCGGAAAAGATGTTCACTCCGGTAAAACAAGTACTGCGGCAAAATGAATTCACCGTCAGGGTAAGGTCATCTCCAGCGGACATGGGGATGAAGCATTCCATGGTTCTTGACATAACACTCAAGGTTATCAGTTTTACAGCAGAGCCAGCAGACTCTGCTTGATCTTACGATATTCACTCTCGAAATTCGGAGTGAAGACCTTCTTGCCCAGCTGGGCGTCGATTTCTTCCCAGGTCCACCAGCGTCCCTCATCGACTTCATCCAGATCAGGATGGAGTTCGAAAGAACCGATAGCCGTGAAGACCGATACGAATTCCTTCTCGATCTCCGACTCGAAGACATAGGAACAGACATGGATCGGATTGTACTCCGTAAACCTGAGTTCCTCTGACGATTCCCGATAAAGAGCTTCCATGATCGTCTCTCCGAAATCGACATGACCGCCGACCGCCGTATCCCATTTTCCAGGCTGAATATCTTTCTTCATCGAACGTTTCTGCAGATACATGTGCCCGTAACGGTCGATGATGTGCAGGTGAATGACAGGATGAAGCGGTTTCGCACCGCTGTGGCAATAGGCACGGGTCGCTTTGCCCACGACGATGCCGGTCGGTTCGATGACCGGAAAATATTCTTCATCATCAGACAATGCCTGTCCTGCGGTTTCCATCGTGGGAGCCGGCAAGACAGGCAATTCATCATATAGGTACAGCAATTCTACCATGACCTGAGTATGTTATGCCAGTGCGAAAAGAACGAGCAGCTGGGCAACCAATACCCTCATGAACATTGAAAGCGGATAGACGGTAGCATAGTTCACTGAAGTATAGTCGGTACCATACTGTCCCTGTGCGAAAGCCAGGACCGGAGGATTCGTGCAGCCTCCGCTGAGCAGACCGGTGATCTGGTAGAAATTCAGATGGAAGAACAATCTGCCGACAACAGCGATCGTCAGTGTAGGGATGATGGTGATGAGCGCACCGTAGAGGATCCACCAGTAACCTCCATTCATGATGGAAGTCCAGAAATCCTTTCCGGCACCGAGACCGACGGCAGCAAGGAAGATGGTGATGCCGACCTCACGCAACATCATGTTCGCACTCAAGGTCGTATAAGTCGTGATCTTGTATTTCGGGCCGAAGTAGCCGAGCAGGATCGCAATGATGAGCGGACCGCCGGCAAGACCGATCTTGATCGGCTGCGGGATGCCCGGAATAGCGATCGGAATGGAACCGAAGATGATACCGGCCGCGATACCGAAGAAGATCGGAATCAGGTTCGGATGTCTCAGGCTGGCTGCAGAGTTACCGACCAGTTTAGCCACCTTATTGATGGCCGGTTCCTGACCGACGACAACGAGCACGTCACCCATCTGAAGCTGAAGACCCGGATTGGCCACGAGTTCCATACCGGCACGGTCTACACGGGTGATGCTGACTCCATAATTGGAACGAATGTTCAGGTCACGGAGACGCTTGCCGGTCAGTTTGGATTTAGAAACGTTCAGTTTCTTGGTCACAAGTGTCGTATCCAGTTCATCCCAGACCTCTTTCGGCATATCGATACGGTTACCGAAAAGCATGGTCACGACGTCCACGGAAGATTTGGAAGTCACGACCAGAAGACGGTCGCCTTCCTCCAGCACATCTGTCGCGAGCGGAGAGTGAACCTTTCCGTCATGACTGATGCGAGAAACGACATAACGATGAGCGATATCATGATCGATATCCTTCAAAGCCTTGCCATAGATAGCCGGATTCTTCACCTCGCAGGCGATACGTACGGCACTGTCGATTTCACCGGCATCCATTTCCAGCTCATCCTTCTCTTTCTTGAGGTCGATTCTGAAGATCGCCTTGACCAGCATCAGCACCAGGATCACACCGACCACGCCGATCGGATAAGCGACTGCATATCCGGAAGAAAGCATGGACGGATTGCCCGTGATGGCAGGATTGGAAGCCATGACATCCGTCATCGTCTGCTGTGCGGCACCCAGGCCTGGAGTATTGGTGACGGCACCGGACATGACACCGACCATCGTCGTCAGGTCCTCACCGCTGATCGCGGAGATCGCCCAGGTAGTCAGGACTGCCAGAAGCACCATGGCCACTGCCAGCAGGTTCAGCTTCATTCCTCCTTTCTTGAAGGACTGGAAAAATCCAGGGCCGACCTGAAGACCGATAGAAAAGACAAAAAGGATCAGACCGAATTCCTTCATGAAGTGGATCATGTACGGATTGATGGACTTGCCGAAAACATTCACCAGCAAATGGCTGAACAGGATGCCCACGAACAAGATCCATGTCGCACCGAGCGAGACGCCCTTGAACTTGAGTTTGCCCAGACAAAGTCCGATAGCGATAGTGGCGGCAAGCAGCATGATGGAATAGCCCACCCCACTGGTAAAAAACAAACTTTCTTCCATAATCGATGATTACTATAATTTTAAAAAATACATTTCACGGTAAATGAAGAGGTTCCACCGGCCGGATCCTCAGGACCGTCATCGACGCGTCCCTCGATGCAGACCACCGGACGTCCATCCTCCTCGGTGCGGTAACGGAAAATGCTGACCAGGTCGCCGCACTTCGTCTCATGGTTGAAGTTGATGTAGAAATCCTTCAGTTCATGCTCCAGCATGAAATCATTGCCGATCGCGTCGATCGCCCAGAAAGCATACATCGCATTGTTCGTATGCCCGTTGAAATCCACATCCGAATAGACGACCTCGTGCGTCCTCACGAATTCAGGGACCACTCCGGCCGGCATCCGGACCTTGTCGCACGGTTCCTCGACCGCATTGACCTTGACCGCCATATCTTCACGCGCCATCGATGAATCACGCACCAGCTTGCGCGTATCCAGATTCAAGGTCAGCCAGGAAGTCGTCGCTTCCGCCAAGGCTGTCCCATCCTCCGCCTTCAAGGTGAAATCCCGCAGGAAGAACAGCCGCTCGAGGCCTTTATGCCAGGTCTCGAAAATGACCTTGTCTTTCCAATGCGGATATTGATGGAAACGGACATGCATCCTGGAAAGGATCCAGGCCACCCTTTGCTGGATGAGGGTCTCATAGCCGAAGCCCATGAGCTCCGCATGCTCATTCGCCAGTTCCTGGGCATAGTTCATGAAAGCGAAAAGTTTCATGCGCCCGAAAGCATCCGTGTCATAGCACGGAATCGTGATTTTTCTGATAAATCTATTTTCCATAATTCAGCACCTCAAGTTCTTCTTCGGAATAAAGCAACCAATCGATGACTTCGGGTGCGAACAGGTCCAGCAGGAAGAAAGCACCCGCAAGTACGGCCAGCGCCAGGACCAAACCTCCGAAAATCCATCCGATGGTCCTGCCGGCTGAATGACGCTTATCCACGGGTTTCTCTTCCCCTGGTTCAATTTCCAATGACTCGTTTCCGCAAGCCGGAAGCGAAACGTCCTTGACGGAAACGACTTCAACCGGTGCTTCCGGTTCCTCGACCGGAGCGTCATAGCTGCTCTCCTGAGTTTCCGGAACGGTTTCTTCCACCGCTTCAACAAGGGTCGGCTCAGGTTCAACGGCAGTCTCGGCTTCAGCAGATTCCGCAGCAGGTTCGACCACTGATTCTGCCACAAGCTCAGTAACGGAAGGCTCGACTTCAGCAAGCTCCGCAACAGGTGCCATGACCGGTCCAGCGACCGCAGGCTCGACGACAAGTTCCTCAACAGGTTCGGTTACGACAAGCTCTGCATCAACCGGTCCAGCGACAGGTCCAGCGACAGACTTGTCAGTCGGCTCCGCAGCCGGCGTCAGCCCGGACATCATGTCCTTCAGCTGACCGAGCGCAGAAGTCATCCGTGCCTCCTGTTCCTGATGAGATTTCAAAGAAATCGTCTCTAACGCGAAACTGGCCGGATAAATATCCAGTTCCTCGTCAGCAATGAAGAAGATATTGTTCTCCTTGGTAGCTCTCATTCTCCCCAGACCGGGAAAAACAACGGTCTTGCGGGTGAACAGCACAGACTTGAGTTCTTTCAGGAAATCTCTCAGGATACGGTCCGCCATCTCCACCTGCACCTTGTTGGACCCGGCATACAGGTCCGCCAGAAGATGCCCTTCATCGGGATGGCTTCTGAAATAAAGCTTACGGTAAGGAGGATTCAGGGTATATCCCCTATCAGAAAAAGAGGCCGGCACGACTTCCGCGACGAAGCAGCCCAGACCGGGCAGCACCACTTTTTCATTGTCAAGAATCAGTTCCTTGACCATTTTTGACAGCAGATCGATATCCATAGTTTTTCTTCTTACCGGAGCTTATCCGTTGACTTAAACATAATAATCTGCAAAGTTACAAAAAAATAAAGAAAAGTATCACAAGGCTGACGTCCTCTTATATCATAGTATGCTCAACAAATTTAAGATTCAAACGCTATTTCTCCCCTCAGACGGCCCAAAAACAAGAAAGTTCAATTTTTTTTGAATTTTTTTGCCGAAAAATTTGGAAGGAAAGAAAAAATGCGTACCTTTGCAATCCAATCAGGAACAACCCCTGGTTGAGACACAAGAAATTCCTGAATAGCTCAGTTGGTTAGAGCATCTGACTGTTAATCAGAGGGTCGTAGGTTCAAGTCCTACTTCAGGAGCAGAAAGGTCGCTGAAGTGTTTCAGCGACCTTTTTCCTTATATCCGAAAAGACCTGCAGCCTTCTCTGGTTCGTAGGCCTCTTCTGAAAGGCATCCGTCCTTTCAAGACACATCATTTTCAGAAAAACACATCCCTGCCTTGTCATGACGAGGCAGGGATGTGTTCAATGAATCAGCGACGGCAAATACAAGAAGTCTACCGGACTCTCAACCGACGTCCGACCTTCAGGACCGTCGTGGATTTAATACCGTTGAGCCGGCAGATGGCCGAAACGGTCGTGTTGTTCCGGGCCGCTATCCTGCCGAGGGTATCTCCGGACTTGACGGTATGCCACTTCATGGCTGCACGCTCCGCATCCTCCTTGGCATCCTCTTCAGCATTCTTCCACTCATCCTCGAAATCCTGCTCGTAATTGCTGTACGGGCTGAAGAATTTCTTGTGCAGGATGAACAGCCGCTTTCTCAAGGTTCCGCTCGGGAAATCGATAAGCCAGCAAGGGTCGAAGGCAAAGCCGTCGTACCGCGTCTCGAAATGCAGATGAGGACCAGTCGAACGGCCGGTATTTCCACCCAGTCCGATGACATCGCCGGCATTCACCCAATCCCCTGCCTCGACAAGACGCTTGGACAGATGACCGTAGAAAGTCTCGATCCCGTTCTCATGACGGATGACGACCAGATTGCCGTAACCGTTGCAATACCGGGAAACCCGGACCTTTCCGGTAAAGGTGGCATAGACCGGAGAGCCGTTCGGCAAAGGGATGTCCACGCCCTGATGGCGGCGACCACGACGTACGCCGAACTTACCTCGAGGATTCACATTGCCCTGGAAAGGACAATGATACTGCTGCAGGCTGTCCACCAGCCAGATGGACCAGGTATAAGGCAGCTCTGCCTGCTTCTTCCGGTAAGGATCCATCGAATAGGTGTCCCAATTCGCCGTAAAGATCGTTGAATCAGCCAACGGATCCGGCAGTTTCAGATATCTCCAGCTATTATCGCCGTAAAGGACCACCTTCACCTTGTCATTGACCGTATCCAAGGTATCGACAGCTTCCGCTCCCGGACAACCGAGGGATTTCAACGGAGCAAGAGCCGGACGCTGGACATGCAGACGTACCCGTGAGGTATCATGCAGATGAGTTCTCTGCTGTGCAGATAAATCATCCTTCCCCACGAACAGGAGAGGAAGGACGAATAAAGCAAGTGATATTTTTCCAGTTCTCATCATTCCGCGCCAAAACGTGCTTTCAGGATCTCTCTCACTTCCGCGACCTTCTGGTCGAGCAGTTCCTTGGAATTCGCTTCACAGATGAAACGGAGGTAAGGCTCAGTGTTGGAAGGACGGATATTGAACCACCAGTCCGGGAACTCGACGCGGTAACCGTCGAAATCCATATAGGCAGTGGATTTCTCTGCAGCCATGAAATGATCCCTGATGGCATCCATCGCCCCTTTCTTGTCTTCCAGCTTGAAGTTGATCTCACCGGAATTCTGGTAAGCTTCCACCTTTCCGATCAGCTGACTGACGGAAATTCCTTTCTTCTTCATCTCGGAAACGACATGGAGAATGAGGATGGAAGCCAGGAGGCCGCTGTCAGAATAGAAGAAGTCCCTGAAATAGTAGTGCCCGGCCAGTTCGCCGCCATAGACACCGTTGATCTCACGAAGCTTGTGGGCAGCGAAAGCACGTCCTACCTTCCAGGTACGCATCTCGCCTCCCATCGGTGCCAGATATTCACCGACAGCCTTGGAACTCCTGATATCCTGAAGCACCAGTCCTTTCTCGCCTCTTTCTTCAAGGAAATAATGGCCGAGAACGGCAATCATCAGGTCCGGAGAAATGAACCGGGAATTCTCGTCCACGAACATCACGCGGTCAGCGTCACCATCATAGATGACACCGATATCGGCCTTCGTCTCCTTCACCAGCTGCTGAAGAGCCACGACATTGGCCGGAATCAGCGGATTCGGTTCATGATTCGGGAAACGGCCGTCCATCACATCATAGATATAATGCGGCTGCTCGCCGAAAATTTCATGGACATAGAGCGAGGCCATACCGTTGGACACGTCCATGGCGATGTTCAGATTCGACAGGTCCGTCTTGTACTTGAGCAGGAAGTTCAGGTAATCCTTGTGGATATCCTTCTCGATGACCTTTCCTTTCACGGCAGCCGGCACACATTCGCGGCCCTCGTTGATCCACACCTCGATCTGGCCCAGGCCGTCTGCCTTGCCGACCGGAAGCGCATTGTCACGGGAAACCTTCATTCCGTTGTATTCTGCCGGATTGTGAGAAGCCGTGATCTGCACGGAAGCATGGAATCCATAGTTCGCGGTTCCGAAATAGACCATCGGAGTCGTACTGAGTCCGATGTCATACACATCCGCTCCAGCATCCGTGATACCTTTCAGCAGATGATCGTGGATTTCCTGGGAAGAAACCCTGGCGTCCCTGCCGACCAGCACCTTGTCCGTCTTGAGAAGTTCCGGGATGAAAAAGCCTACCTTGTAGGCCGTCTCCTTATTGAAGTCTACATTGTAGATACCTCTGATGTCGTATGCATGAAATGCTCCCATAATATATCTTTTTTAGATTGTTCTACTTGGATCTGTATCGTGTCGCGATCTTGCGGGAAGAAATGTTATGCAGTTTCTTGGTGATCATCTTCTTGCGGATCGGCGAGACATGGTCCGTGAATAGATTGCCGTCCAGGTGATCCAGCTCATGCTCGATCATCCGGCAGGCGAACTTGTCGAAGACCTCGGTCTTCTTCTCGAAATTCTCGTCGTAGTATTCCACCGTGATGCTGGAAGGTCTGGCTACCTCAGCATAGATGCCCGGCACGCTCAGGCAGCCCTCGGAATAGGTGCAGGTATCGGCGCTGGACTCTACGATCACCGGATTGATCATCACCCGCACGAAATCCTTCAGATAAGGATAGACATCCGTCAGGTCACGTCCGTCCACGATCGCCAGCCTCATGTCCACGCCCACCTGAGGGGCGGCCAGACCGCAACCGTCGGCGGAGACCAGAGTCTCCTTCATGTCCGCGATGAGTCTCGTCAATTCTTCCTTTTTCTCCAGATCAGCCTCCTTGCACTCGGTGCGGAGAATTTCCTGACCATATAAATAGATAGGTAATATCATGTTTCTTATCTCCTTTTTTTCTTATTGTTCTTCATCGATAGAGAATCCGGGACCAGGGTCGGCATCGGAGGCAACGGAGAAGAAGCATGGCGGTCCATCCAGCTCTGCAGGATGATCGCCGCACTGATCTTGTCCACGGACTCCTTGTCCTTGCGGTCTTTCGCCTTCATTCCCCCGTCGATCATCGCCCGATGGGCCAGGACGGAAGTGAAGCGCTCGTCCTCAAGTTCAACTGGCGTGCCAGGAAATGATTTTTCCAGCAATTTCAGAAATTTTTCTACATCGGCGGCCGCTTCCGAAGGCCTGCCGTCCATGTTCGTCGGCCAGCCCACGACAAAACGGATGACATTCTCATTTTCAGCATACTTTTTGAGATAATCTATTATCTTTGCAGAATGTACCGTATCCAATGCAGAGGCAAAGATGCCCAAGGGATCGCTGACCGCGACACCAATTCGCTTACGTCCGTAATCTATCCCTATAATTCTGTCCATAGGGTACAAAGTTACTATTTTTATTTTCATTATGGCACAACAAAACAAAGAACAGAAGATCAGGCGTTACAGATTGCTGCTGAACGATGACAGCACGCACCAGAATCTATGGATGCTGAAATTCACGAAAGCACGCGCCATATTCACCGTCATTGCCGCCCTGATCCTTTTCTGCGCCATTTTCTGGTGTCTGATCGCCTTCACGCCGATCAGAACCTTCGTTCCGGGCTATCCGGACTCCCAGACCAGGCTGGAAGCCTTGCAGAATGCCATGAAGATCGATTCCTTGGAAAGCATCGCCAGTCGCTGGACCATCTATGCGGAAAACCTCCGACGAGTGCTGGACGGCGAAGAGACCATGAAGATCGACAGTCTCCTCCGCCCGGAGAGCGACAGTACCGGACTCATTGACCCGATGCTCATCACCCGCCAGGACTCCGTCCTCCGGAAAACCGTGATGAAGGAAGAACAGTTCAACATCTCCGGCGCACAGGCCAGAGTGCTTCCGCTGGAAGGACTGCTGTTCTTCACCCCGATACAGGGAATCATTTCACAAGGATATGACGAGCACATCCACCCCTTCGTGGACATTGCCGCCGAAGTAGGGACTCCGGTCAAGGCGACCCTTGACGGAACCGTCATCTTCACCGGCTGGGATGAAGATACGGGAAACACGATCCAGATACAGCATACAGGAGACATCGTTTCCATCTACAAGCACAATGAGAAGCTCCTGAAAAAGACAGGAGATAAGGTCAAGGCCGGCACACCGATCGCCATTCTGGGCAATACCGGGAAACTGAGCAGCGGTCCCCACCTGCATTTCGAGCTGTGGTATAAAGGAAGAGCGACCGATCCGACCAAATACATCAATTTCTAATGGAAAAAAGAAGAGTTGCCATCCTCGGTTCGACCGGCTCCATCGGAACGCAAGCCCTGGATGTCATCAGACAGCACCGAGATCTGTTTGAAGTGGAACTGCTGACCGCGAACAACAGTTCCGACCTGCTTATCCGGCAGGCCATCGAATTCGAAGCGAACAATGTCGTCATCTGCAACGAAGCGAAATACCAGGAAGTCGCAGATGCCCTGCAGCCTCATTTCATCAAGACCTTCGCGGGCATGAAATCGGTCTGTGACCTGGTCACTTCCGACCGGATCGACATTGTCCTGACCTCCATGGTCGGGTTCAGCGGCCTGGAATCGACCATGGCCGCCATCAATGCGGGTAAAGCCATCGCCCTGGCCAATAAAGAGACCTTGGTCGCCGCCGGAGAGCTCGTGATGAAGCGTGCCGCCGAGACCGGAAGTCTGATCCTGCCGGTGGATTCCGAACATTCAGCCATCTTCCAGTGTCTCCGCGGAGCACTGGGAAACAGATTGGAACGGATTCACCTGACCGCTTCAGGAGGTCCTTTCCGGACCTGGTCCAAGGAAGATATCGCGAAAGCCACAAAGGCGGAAGCCCTCAAGCATCCGAACTGGAACATGGGCCACAAGATCACGATCGATTCCGCGACCATGATGAACAAGGGACTGGAAGTCATCGAAGCCCGTTGGCTTTTCAACACCCCGGCCGACAAGATCAATGTCGTCGTCCATCCGGAGTCCATCGTTCATTCCATGGTGGAATATGCGGACGGAGCCGTCATCGCCCAGCTGGGACACCCGGACATGAGAGAACCTATCCAGTTCGCCCTGGCCTATCCGGAACGTCTGACGCTGGACAACAGGAAACTGAATTTCGCGGAACTGGCGAAACTGACCTTCTTCGATGCCGACAAAGAGAAGTTTCCTTGCCTCGGCCATGCCTACACCGCTCTGGAACGCGGAGGCAACATGGCCTGCATCATGAATGCCGCGAATGAAGCGGCCGTAGCCGCCTTCCTCAAGGACGGCATCCGTTTCTACGACATTGCGGACATCATCGGGGAATGTATGGAGAAAGCGGACTTCATCCAGTGCCCGAGCCTGGAAGACATCTATGCCACCAACAGAAGCGCCTATGCCCTGGCAGAAGGCCTCATTGACAAAACAAGAAAATAAATGATCGTACTACTGAAAATACTGCAGGTCATCGTAGCGCTCTCGCTGCTGATCCTCATTCACGAACTGGGACATTTCACCTTTGCGAAACTGTTCAAGATCCGGGTCAGCAAATTCTATCTTTTCTTCGATCTCGGAGGAAAGGCACTTGTCAAGTTCAAGCCGAAGAATTCCGAGACGGAATACGGTATCGGCTGGCTGCCGCTGGGCGGATACTGCAAGATCGAAGGGATGATCGACGAATCCATGGACACGGAATCCATGAAGAGCGAACCGCAGGAGTGGGAATTCCGCTCTAAACCGGCCTGGCAGCGACTGCTGGTGATGGCGGGCGGTATCCTCTTCAACTTCATCCTGGCCATCATCCTTTTCATCGCCATGCTCTCCATCTGGGGAGAAGGCTACTACAAGAATGACGGACAAGCCATCTACACGTCCCCATTGGCCCAGGAAATGGGCTTCGAGAACGGCGACAAGATCCTGAAGATGGACGATTGGGTGCCGGAAGATTTCGGCATGCTGCAGGCGGACCTCGCGAGACGCTCCCCGAAGACCGTCACCGTGGAACGCGGCGGCGACACCCTGGACCTTTATATGGACCACCGCTACATCAGCGAGCTGATCCAGGCTCCCGGTGTCTTCGACATGGCGCTTCCTTTCGTCGTCAACTCGTTCACGCCGAACTCATTGAACTCGGACTGCGGACTCCGGCAAGGAGATACGATCGTTTCCGTGGCCGGGCAGCCGGTCAGCTGGATCCAGGATTCAAGAAAAGCCTTGAAAGGCATGAGAGATACCCTTGTGCCGGTGAGCTACCTCAGGGCCGGGGCTCTCGACAGCTGCATGGTCCAGGTCGATTCGACCAGCATGCTCGGCATCATGACCAACGGGCCGATCGCGGAATACCGCAAGTACAATGTGCTGGAAGCGATACCGGAAGGCGTCAAGATGACCTTCGACAATATCGGAGGCTACTTCAGGGATCTGAAGCTGGTCTTCACCCCAAGTACCGGCGCCTATAAATCTGTCGGCAGCTTCGTGGCTCTCGGCCAGATTTTCCCGAGCTACTGGAACACCTACCTGTTCCTCCGCATCATGGCCATTCTCTCCATCATGCTGGGCGTGATGAACCTGCTGCCGATTCCGGCGCTGGACGGTGGACACATCGTGTTCACGCTTTATGAGATCATTACCCGCAGAAAGCCGAGCGTGAGATTCCTCACCGCCGCGCAGATTGTCGGAATGATTCTGCTGACCGCCCTCATGTTCCTGGCTTTCAGCAACGATATAGGAAGATTGATCAGATAAAACCATATAAGACATGAAAAAGATATTGAACACCATTCTGTTGGCCGCATGCCTGCTTCCGAGCATAGTTTCATGCAAAATCGAATCGACCACCTGCAGCGGTGATCCGGGCGAAGTCCTGGTCGTCATCGAGAAGAAAGACTGGGAAGGCACGATCGGCAAGACCTTGAGAGACACCCTCGAGAGCGACTGTCAGTTCCTGCCGCAGCGTGAACCATTGTACACGGTCAAGAACGTCACTCCAAGCCTGTTCAACGAACTTTACAAGGTACACCGCAACATCATCCGCGTCAGAGTGAACGGCTCCCTTGTCCCGGGCATCACGATCAAACATAATGTCTGGAGCAAGCCGCAGGTCGTCATCGACATCGATGCCCTCGACTATACCGCCGCAGAAAAGCTGGTGGCTGAAAACAAGGGCACCATCGTTTCCATCCTCGAGAAAGAAGAAAGGGAAAGGGTCATCCGGAACGTGAAGGAATTTGAAGAACCGAGCATCGCCGCCGCAGTGAAGGCCATGATCGGAGGCTCACCTCATTTTCCGAAAGGCTACGGACTCAAGAAGATCACTGATGACTTCATCTGGATCGCCAGCGAAACCCAGTTCGTACAGCAGGGTATATTCGTCTATACTTATCCGCACAGACGCGAAAAAGACGGAATGACCAGCGAGGGCATCATCCGTCACCGCAACGAGATCCTCAAGGATAATGTACCGGGAATGTTTGAAGGAACCTACATGACGACGAACATGGCCGCCTATTCCGCACCCAAATATATAAAGGACGACGTCCGTCACTTCACGGAAGTGAGAGGACTGTGGGAAGTGGAACAGGACTTCATGGGAGGCCCTTTCATCAGTCAGTCCTTCTACAGTCCGGACGGCATCAACATGATCGTCCTGGAGGGCTGGATATATGCCCCGAAATTCGACAAACGGGAATACCTCAGACAGGTAGAAGGAATCCTTGATTCTTTTGAATGGGAAAAATCTTCAGAAAATTTGTAAAATATTTTGGAAGAAAGAAAATAATACATATCTTTGCACTCCCTTAAAGAAAACACAAGGGCTTGACGGTGGGTTCGTATAACGGCTAGTACTCAAGATTTTCATTCTTGCAATGGGGGTTCGATTCCCCCACTCACTACCAAAAATATAAAAAAATAAAATAATGGCAAATCACGCATCAGCAGACAAGCGCTATCGCCAGAGCGAAAGGCGCAGATTGCATAATAAATATTATGCAAAGACTACAAGGAACGCTATCCGTGCCTTGAGAAACACAACTGACAAAGCAGCAGCTACAGCCAATGCACCTAAGGTTTATGCAATGATTGACAAGCTTGCGAAGATCGGTCTCATCCACAAGAACAAAGCTGCAAACCTCAAGAGCGGTATCGCAGTTTACATAAATAAACTTTCATAAAGAAAGCATACCTTTAAAAGGTTTTCTTATAGCTAAAAAAAGCATCGGATTCTCTGATCCGATGCTTTTTTTATTTCCCTGATCCCGACCTGAACGGAAATCCTCATGCCGGAAAACATCCCCTATAGACAAGTTTCCCTCAGGAAACCGAATGCAAAAGATAGGGCAGCCTGCAGATCCGTCAGACCTGCAGGCTGCCCTATCTTGAACTGAGCTGTCATTCTACATCATGCCGCCCATTCCACCGGCCGGCATTGCTGGAGCAGCAGCTGCTGGCTCAGGAATATCAGAGATTGCACATTCCGTAGTCAGGAACATTCCTGCAACGGAAGCCGCATTCTCCAGAGCGACACGGGAAACCTTGGTTGGGTCAATGACTCCGGCCTCGAACATGTTCACATATTCATCCGTACGCGCATTGTAACCGAAGTCAGCTTTGCCCTCACGGATTTTCTGGATGATGACGCTGCCTTCAACACCTGCATTGGCTGCGATCTGACGGAGCGGCTCCTCGATGGCGCGGGCTACGATATGGATACCTGTCGTTTCATCCTCATTGTCTCCTTTAAGATTCCTGAGGTCTTCAGCGGCACGGATATAAGCGACTCCACCGCCCGGTACGATACCTTCCTCGACAGCGGCACGGGTAGCGCTGAGCGCATCCTCTACCCTGTCTTTCTTCTCCTTCATCTCCACTTCAGTAGCGGCACCTACATAGAGGACAGCCACACCTCCGGCCAGTTTGCCGAGACGTTCCTGAAGTTTCTCACGGTCATAATCGGAAGTTGTGCTCTCGATCTGCTTGCGGATCAGGTCTGCACGCTCTGCGATAGCCTGTTTGTCACCGGCACCGTTGACGATCGTACAGTTGTCCTTGGTGATGACCACTTTCTCTGCCTTACCCAGCATATCCGGTGTCGTATTCTCCAAAGTGAAGCCTCTTTCCTCTGAAACGACCATACCACCGGTCAGGATCGCGATATCCTGAAGCATTTCCTTACGACGGTCGCCGAAACCTGGAGCCTTCACGGCAGCGATCTTCAAAGTACCGCGAAGCTTGTTGACCACGAGCGTAGTCAAAGCCTCTCCATCGACATCCTCTGCCACGATGAGCAGGGATTTGCCCTCACGAGCGATCGGCTCGAGGATAGGAAGAAGATCCTTCATCGTAGAGATCTTACGGTCACATATCAGGATCTGAGGAGACTCGAGAACAGCTTCCATCTTGTCACCGTTGGTCATGAAATATGGAGAGATGTAACCTCTGTCGAACTGCATACCCTCGACAACCTTCACTTCGGTCTCGGTACCCTTCGCCTCTTCTACCGTGATGACGCCGTCCTTCTTGACCTTGGACATGGCATCAGCGATGAGCTTACCGATATAATTGTCATTGTTTGCGGAAATGGTACCGACCTGCTCGATCTTCGCGTAATCCTCACCCACTTCCTGGCTCTGTGCCTTCAAGCTGTCGACGACAGCGTGCACAGCCTTGTCGATACCTCTTTTAAGATCCATAGGATTTGCACCGGCAGTCACGTTCTTGATGCCGACATTGATGATGGACTGAGCCAATACCGTAGCGGTAGTCGTACCGTCACCGGCCTGGTCATTGGTCTTTGCGGCCACTTCCTTCACCATCTGGGCACCCATGTTCTCGAAACGGTCTTCCAGTTCGATCTCCTTAGCGACCGTCACACCGTCCTTGGTTACGTGAGGGGCACCGAATTTCTTGTCGATCACGACGTTACGTCCCTTTGGACCTAAGGTAACCTTCACTGCATCTGCCAATGCGTCAGCGCCTTTCATCATCTGGGCGCGAGCATCCATATTGAATTTGATTTCTTTTGCCATAATCTGATCCTCCTTTACATTATTGCCAGAATGTCTGACTGTTTCATGATAAGATATTTCTTACCGTCTACTGTAACTTCCGTACCGGCATATTTGCCATAAAGCACCACATCGCCTTCCTTGACCTCCATCGGTTCGTCAGTCTTGCCGGGGCCTGTCGCGAGAACGGTTCCTTGCTGTGGTTTTTCTTTTGCGGTATCAGGAATGTACAATCCTGAAGCTGTCTTGGTCTCAACCTCCTTGGGTTCGACCAGAACTCTGTCTGCTAATGGTCTGATCATAATATTTGTGTTTTTGTTCTTGTATCCATCTGTTGCTGTCATTTCTGACAGACAATCTGGAATAGGGCAAAATGGATGCCAATCACAATGCACTGACAAATTGTCAGTCACCTTTCTTTCCTTCCGCGAAAACCTGCTTCAGCAGATCTCCCTGCAGACGGAAATGCCAGAGGACCACTCCCAGGCAGACGGAAATGTTCAAGGAATGTTTCATGCCGAACTGCGGAATCTCCAGCGAAAGATCCGAAGCGTTCACGACATCCTGACGGACCCCGTCCACCTCGTTGCCGAAGACCAGGGCATAACGCGGATGGCCTTCAGACCTGAGGTCCGGCACGAAACGGTCCAGAGAGATCGAATCGACCGTCTGCTCGACGCTTACCACCGTATAGCCCTCTGCTTTCAGGCGGCGGACCGCTTCCATGGTGTCCTGACAATGCTCCCAATCCACGCTATCTTCCGCTCCCAAGGCCGATTTATGGATTTCCGCGGACGGAGGTGTCGCACAGATACCGCAGAGCCAGATCTTGTCTGCCTTGAAACAATCTGCCGTCCGGAACGCCGATCCTACATTATGTGCACTGCGGACATTATCCAGAACCAGGACGACTCCCGATTCCGGAAGTTCTTTGTATTCCTCTGCAGAGACCCTTCCCAGCTCTATATTGAGCAATTTACGATTATTCATGCTGTTGATATCTTTAACCCTGCAAAGATACGTAAAACGGGAAAAAATAAGTAATTTTGTCTCTATTGAAGTTTGTAATCTATGAAACAGGATCTACTGATCAGCACCTTGATCAAAAAAGAAGAACTGAGACAGACCGCCGGCATCGAACTCATCGCCTCTGAAAACTATGTCAGCAAACAAGTATTGGAAGCTCTGGGCTCTGTCTGCACCAACAAATATGCAGAAGGCTATCCAGGCCACCGCTACTATGGCGGCTGCGAAATCGTGGACCAGATCGAACAGCTGGCCATCGAAAGAGTCTGCCAGCTCTACGAGGCAGAATATGCGAACGTGCAGCCACATTCCGGCGCTCAAGCCAACATGGCCGTCATCATGGCCTGCCTGAAACCGGGCGATACGTTCATGGGGCTGGATCTTTCCCATGGAGGCCACCTGACCCATGGTTCTCCGGTCAACATCTCCGGTATCCTGTACCATGCGGTCCCTTACGGTCTGAAGGAAGCCTCCGGCCTGATCGATTACAACCGGATGGAAGCCATCGCGCTGGAGACCCGACCGAAACTCATCATCGGCGGTGCCTCTGCCTATTCCAGAGAATGGGACTACGCACGGATGCGCGAGATCGCCGACAAAGTCGGTGCCCTGCTCTGGGTGGATATGGCTCACACAGCAGGCCTCATCGCGGCCGGACTGCTGAGCAATCCGGTGAATTATGCACATATCGTCACTTCCACCACCCACAAGACCCTCAGAGGTCCGAGAGGAGGGCTCATCCTCATGGGCAAGGATTTCGACAATCCATGGGGACTGAAGAACGCTAAAGGAGAACTTAAGAAAATGTCCGGGATTCTGGATTCCAGCGTATTCCCGGGGACACAGGGCGGTCCGCTCGAGCATTGCATCGCCGCGAAGGCCGTCGCTTTCCACGAGGCACTGCAGCCGGAATTCAAGGAATATCAGAAACAGGTCATCGCCAATGCTGCGGCCATGGCTGACGCATTCCGCGAAAAAGGTTACAGAATCGTTTCCGGAGGAACGGACAATCACCTCATGCTCATTGACCTGAGGACAAAATTCCCGGAACTGACCGGCAAGATGGCAGAGACGGAACTGGTCAAGGCGGATATCACCCTGAACAAGAACATGGTTCCTTTCGATACCAGATCACCATTCCAGACCTCCGGCATCCGGGTCGGCACACCGGCCATCACTTCCAGAGGATTTCAGGAGAAAGACATGGCGAGCATCGTGGACTTCATCGACCGGATTCTGGAAAATGCAGCCGCGCATCTTGACCTGATCACCGGTAAGACCGAAGAAGGCCGCGAGGAATACGAGGCCGTGATCGCAGATGTGCTCAGCCAGGTCCACATGAAGACCAGCGGTATGCCGCTCAACAAATACTAGTTCACGGTCGTGATCTGTTTCTTGAGCAGCCATCCCTGACGGCCGTCCATCAGACGGATCTCGAACCAATCCTCCTCATCCTGGAGCACTTCCACTTTCGTACCCTCATGCAGACGGAACAGTTCAGTCGACTGGTCCGCAGATGGTGAACTTTTCACTGAAATGACAGGAGTCGTCACGATTGCATCCTTGTTGTCCTCATAATCCGACTTCTGCCAAAAGGCCATCCAGAGGCAGAACAGCGACAGGAGCAAGGTCACGATTCCGGTGAAGAAACCGGTCTTCCGCGCCGAGGTGGAAGCAGACAGCAGATAGAGCAGCACCATCACCAGAGTCACCATGAACAGCACAAGGAAAAGTGCTGTCCAGGCATTCCCATCCATGACATAGCAGAAATCGCGCATCCAAACCTTGAAGATGAACTCCGGTACCGGCTCGATCCTGTCCCTGATCCGGCTGTTGGCCAGCTTCAGGTTGTAAGCCGCATCCTCCATGGACGGATCCAGACGCAAAGCTCTGTTGTAGTACAGGATAGCGGAAGTCAGATCCCCACCCTTATAATAAGCGTTGGCGATATTGTAATACAAGGCCGGAGATTCCAGACCGGCCTCCTCGATAGGCAGATACAGATCTACCGCCTTCTGCCATTCACCGGCAGTATAAGCGGAATTCGCGGCGGACCACAAGGAATCCGCTTCAGCCTGCTCCATACCGTTGGCCCAGAACGGGGCCAGCATCAGCAGCAAGGCCAGCATGGTATTTTTCATGGCAGAAGATTTGATTTTTCCGATCTCCGCATCCAGTACGGAAATGATTTCTCCAGCGGTCTTGTAATGAGCCGCCATACCCTTGGCATCATGGGACGGTGCATAACGGGCGAATTCACAGGCATCCAGCAGATCGAGGAATTCCTGACAGGATTCCGGTTTAGCACCATGCTCCTGGAGAAGGGTCCCGATCCTATCACCGGAAAGTTCACCATAAGGCACGTTCATACGATCCGCCACGAAGCCGAGCAAGGCTTTGTGCATTTCTTCGTAGAAGCCGGAGCGGTTTCCCTGCTGAAGGAATTTCCGAGCACCGACCAGACGCTTCAGTGCTTTCTTGGAAGCCTTCCGGGTCTTCATATGTACCACATCAGCTCTCCTGTGCATCAGGAAGCGGAAAATGAGAGCGACCAGCACGGCAATGAGCGTCATGCTGCCGAATAAGCCCCAGAAGAGCGGAGAGCCCAGGAAAAACGAGCCAGCAGGAGAGAAGCGTGAAGACTCACGCACGATATAGCGGATATCCGTATTCAGATTGCTGACCTGATCCTGAGAGAATGATTTCACGACATCCGGTCCGGAAGATCCGGACAGCACCTCCGTTCCCTCCCCTTTCTCGACATGAATCGGGAGGGCGCCCGTATCGACCGTCACATACTGATGTCTTGCACTGTCATAATAAGAAAGACCGATCGCCGGGATTTCGAAATCTCCGGCACTGCGCGGAATGAACGGGAATTCATAGATTTTTTCACCGGAAAGACCGTCCTTTCCTGATTTCTCAGAAGTCTTCACGTCATAAGCCTCGAAATCAAGCGGGAAAGACACGACCGGCTGACCCATCAGGGAAATGTTCCCCTTACCTTTCACGATCACAGTCAAGGTAGAGGCTTCATTGACCTCAAGGCTATCCTTCTGCAATCTTGCGGAAATGTCGAAACGGCCGACACCTCCGGTAAAGAGTGCTGGAGCCGGCTGAGGAAGCGCAGAAACCTGAATCTTGAGCGGTTTGGTCCTGAGGCGTTTCTCCAGGGTCTTGTAACCGGAAGAGAAGAAAAGGTCCAGTTCGCTCATGCCACGGGTATCTTCCCGGACATTGACCATGCAGACCAGTTCGGACGGACCGATCGTCAAGGTGCCGGACTGCTGAGGGATCAGCACATATTCACAGATCGTGGCGGCATCCCAGATTTCACCGTTGAATTTCTCGCGGCTTACATTGTTGTATTGCGGACTCTTGGTCTCCTTCTTCCAGAAACCGTTGAAGTCCGGAAGCGTGAAACCGGAAAAACCGGCGATATCCACTTTAGAGTACAGCTTCAGGGCAGCATGGACCGGTTCACCGACCATCACCCGCTGCTTGTCCGTGACAAACTGCATGAACAGACGGTTGGAAGAAACGCTTTCATTCCGACCTCTGTCCTCAGTCGCGGTTTCAGCTGCCGCATCCGGACCGGAAACCTCGACAACCTCGATCTCCACCGGTTCGGAAGTCAGGGTTTTCCGCTTGAGGGTAAGGACGGCACTCGGAAGCGTGTAGGTTCCGGCCTTCGAGCAGCTCACCAGATAAGTGAAACTCGTCTGCGAGGAACTGGTCCTCTTTCCATTGACATAACTGGTACTGGAGGAATGACCGTACTGCGGTCCCCAGAGAATCTCGAAATTCTCATCCGATATCCATTGGAAATCACGCGCATCGACTTTTCCGTCGACTACGAAAGTCACACTGAAATCCTCACCGACCTCAACGACATTGTGCACATTGACCTTGATGGAAGTCTGTGCGCTGGCGATCGTCAAGGACAGGATGCTCATCAACACTAGCACTATTCTCTTCATAGCTGCTTCTCCTTACCAATTTTTAGTTTTCTGTTTCTGTTTGCGGGCCATCTTCTCCGCCTTGGCCTTCTTCACTTTATCCTGGGTCTTCTTCTCCTGAGCCTGCATGGCCTGCAGCATCTGCTGGGCAGCCTGAGGGCTGAGCTGAGGTTGCTGCCCACCTTGCGGCTGCTGATTCTGCCGGTTGTCGTTCCGGTCCTGATTCTGATCCTGATTCTGGTCCTGATTCTGGTCCTGATTCTGGTCCTGCTGGTCCTTGTTGTTCTGGTCCTGCTGATCTTTGTTCTGATCCTTGTTCTGGTCTTTGTTCTGATCCTGCTGTTCCTTGAGTTTCAGCTTCGCATAAGCATAGTTTTCCTTCGCTTCCCGATCCTGAGGATGGTTCAGAAGATATTCCCGGTACAGCTGCACGGCCTGTCCATACTGACCCGCGCCCAGTTCAGCGGTTGCCAGATCATACTGGAACTGATCCTGCATTTCCTGCACTTCCTCACGACCGGCCAAGTTTCCCAACACCTGAGCCGCCTCCTGATAACGTTCCAGATAGCCCAAGACCAGCGCACGGTCATACTGCGCCGGGAAGGATGTGGAATCCAGTTCCGTGGCCGCAGAAAAATTCCTCAACGCATCCTGATAACGCTGCTCCTTGAAAGCCTTGTTTCCGTCCCTGAGCATCTTCACCAATTCCGGTGATGGCTGCCGAGGTCCTTCCACCGCTTCCGCACTGTCCTGGACAGCTCCGGACAAAGCCAGACTGTCTGCCTCCTGCGCCTGCATGGAAATGCCGGCCAGGAATGCCAACATGAATATGATTGTCTTTCCCTTCATTTTCTCATCAATTGAACAGATGCCTGCGTGACTTGCGGTCTCCGACGAGCATCTCCAGTACAAAAAACACCAAGGCCAAAGCGAAGAAATACATATACTGTTCATCGTATTCCTCGAAAGAAACCATCGTGAACGTATCCTTCTCCAGTTTGTCGATATCCTCCAGGATATGTCCGAGTCCCAGGTCATCCGGTTTCGCATGAACATAGATACCCTTTCCGGCCACAGCCACTTCCTGCAAAGTCGCGGCATCCAGTTTCGTGACGACCAGATTGCCGTTCTCATCCTTCAGGTATGTCGGATTGCCGTCCGCTCCCGGCATAGGGATCGGAACACCCCTGCTGCTTCCGATACCTATCGTATAGACACGGATACCATATTCCGCAGCATCCTTGGCCGCCTGCACCGGATTTCCTTCATGGCTCTCACCATCCGAAATCAGGATGATCGCACGGCTCTTGTCATTCTCGGAACCGAAACTGCGGGCACAGGTACGGATCGCATCCTCCAGAACAGACCCCTGCAAAGGCACGGACTCCGTGGAAATGGAATTCAGAAACATCTTGGCTGATACGTAATCCGTCGTGATCGGCAGCTGCACGAAAGACTGTCCGGCAAAAATTACCAGTCCCAGCCGATCATCCCGCATCCGGTCCACCAGCTTGGATATGGCGAACTTCGCGTTTTCCAACCGGTTCGGCCGATAATCCTGCGCCAGCATGGAGTTCGACACGTCCAGCGCGATCATGATCTCGACACCCTGCACCTTCTTCTCCGTCAACCGTGAGCCGACCCGCGGACGAGCCATGCCGAGGATAAAGAAGATGAAGGCCAATGAGAACAGAGCAATCTTCACCCAACCCTTCGAACGGGAGAAGGAAGGCATCAGCTGCTCCACCAGCTCGGGATCTCCCAACTTCCTGATCTTCTTTTTACGCGCGATCCGCAGCAAGCCGTAGATCAGGAAGAAGAACGGCACCAATATCAGCAGATACAGATATTCTTGATAGGCAAATTCCAACATATTCCTCTATATATTTAAGGCAACCTGCGCAGAAACACTGTATTGACCAGAATCTCCAGCATGACGGACAGGAAGGCGATGAAGGCGAACAGCATGAAATGATCCGTCGTCTCTTCATAGACCTGTACCTGGGACTTCGTCTTCTCCATCTTGTTGATCTCACCGTAGATTTCAGCCAGTTTCGTATTGTCCGTTGCCCTGAAATAACGTCCCCCTGTGGTTTCCGCTACTTCCTTCAACAATTTCTCATCAATCTCGACAGGAATCATCTGCTCCTGAACTCCCCAGGGAGTCATGACCGGATACTTCGCCATACCGTTCGCTCCCACACCGATGGTATAGACGCGGACTCCGCAGGTATTGGCGATTTCAGCCGCCATCTGAGGTGAAATTTCACCGCTGTTGTTCACACCATCCGTCAGAAGAATGACCACCTTGCTCTTCGCCTCGGAATCCTTCAACCGAGCGACCGCCGTGGCTAGACCGCTTCCGATGGCCGTTCCGTCCTCGATGATGTCAGTTTCGACCTCGCTCATCAGATTCACCAGCGCAGCCTTGTCCGTCGTAAGCGGACATTGGGTATAGCTTTCTCCCGCGAAGACCACGATACCGATACGGTCATGAGGACGTTCCTTGATGAAGTCGATGGCGATCATCTTGGAAGCCGTGATCCTGTCCGGATCGAAATCCCGGGCCAGCATGCTGGTGGACACGTCCATCGTCAGCACGATATCGATCCCCTCGACATTCCTATCCGTCAGTTCCGTCACGGTCACCGGTCGGGCGATGGCCAATATGATCATCACCAAGGTCAATGTACGCAGCACGACCGGCAGATGACGGCACACATTGAGGAAACGGCTGGAACCGTTCTTCCACGGAGTGATCGTGGACACCCTCATATGAGGATGGCGTTTCCTGACTTCCATCCAGACATAATGAGCGACCATCAAGGCAGGTATCACCAGCAGCCACAGCAGATATGGATATTCAAAATGCATTTCTTCCTCCTATTTTTCTTTCGTTTCCTCCGCTTCCCGGGCCATTTCCCGCTGGGAAGTCTCCGTCACGAAACGGATCGCCAGCGGCAAGGTTCCGGCATTTTCGATCTCCGAGGCGAAATATTTCGCGAACTTCACGAAATCCGCACGCTCGAAGAGCTGTTTCAGTTCAGTCTGCATCTCCACCGGAATATCCTTTCCCTTCAGCTGAGCGAAAATCTCGGCCGTGGTCATCTCCTGGGCGGAGACCTCATAGGTATCGGAAATGTAGAGCCTCAACGCATCGGTCACCCCGGAATAGAAACTCTTCTGCTTCCTGTGATCCGATACATCCAATCCACGGAAGCCTTCCAGACTACGCAGGGCGACGATGTAAGCCGGATCCTTTCTGGCAGCGGCGACCGTTTTCCTGCGACGCTCGTACAGCACCAGGAACACGACCAGACCGGCGATCAGCAGAACTCCCAGCACGATCAGCAGGATCATCACCCAGTTCCTCTCTTTTTCAGGTTCAGGCAAAGACAGCGGCTCTCCCTTGAAACCATGCATCCGGAAAGTCGCCGTATCGATAGGAATTTCCAGAAATTCCTGCTCCATTCCCTCGAAAGACAAGGTATCCAGCCGTTCTCCAGCCGGATCCCGGACAATGACACGGAAGTCAGGCAGGCGGTAGGTTCCCTCGTCGAAAGCGGTGAACGGAAGCGAAGCCTTCAGGCGGTAAGTGACCGGTCCCTGAGGTTCGGGGGTGTTGATGCTCAAGGTATCAAGTATCCACTCACCGACGAAATCCAGCCCCTGCACCTGCAGTTCAGGAAAATGCGCGACCGCCCCTTTTTCAAGCGAATCGATGACCGCCCCGTAATACAGCCGGTCGGTAACCGATACCGTATCCTTCTTTTCCGCCTGCTCTATAAACGACTTTCCTCCCGTCTGGCCGGAAGCCAAGATGGGAAGAAAGACCAGAGACAGGCATATATTTCTGAGTTTCAGATTCATATACAAATTCTATCTGTTTTGGAACAGGGACATCAGCCCCTTTACATAATCAGAGTCCGTGGAAATCTCCACGTTGTTCACATTATACTTGCGGAACAGCTCGCGGGATTTTCCTTCCACCTGGCTGAACCACTCGGCATAATGTTTCCGCACTGATTTCCGGGAGGTATCGATCCAGGCGGTAGCGCCGGACTCAGCATCCTTCACATTGATGATGCCCACATCCGGAATCTGCCGTTCACGCGGGTCATAGACACCGATGACCGAAAGATCATGCCGGGAAGCGGCGATCTTCAACGCATCTTCATAACGCGGTCTGCCCTCCTCGTCCACATCCAGAAGGTCCGACAGCAGGAAAGCCGTGGACTTCTTCTTGACCGCATTGGTCATGTAGCGGAGCGCTTCGGAAATATCCGTCCCATCCACCGTCGGCTGGAACTCGATCACCTCACGGATGATCCGCAGAAGGTGGGTCCTTCCTTTCTTCGGCGGAATGAACTTCTCCACCTTCTCGCTGAAGAAGATCGCACCGACCTTATCATTGTTCAGAATGGCCGAAAAGGAAAGTACGGCAGCGATCTCAGCAAGAAGATCCCTCTTGCTGCGGCCCGTCGTACCGAAAAGCCTCGAGCGGCTGACATCGACGAGCAGCAGCACGGTCAGCTCACGCTCTTCCTCGAAAACCTTCACGTACGGGCTATGCAGACGGGCAGTGACATTCCAGTCCATGTTGCGGACATCATCCCCCCATTGGTATTCCCGGACCTCACTGAAGGTCATACCTTTACCTTTGAATGCAGAATGATATTCTCCGGCAAAGATCTGATGGGACAGCGCCTTGGTCCTGATCTCGATTTTCCGGATCTTCTTCAGAAGATCATTGGCATTCATACTCTCCATTATGGAACCTCTACTGCATTGATGATTTCAGTGATGATGTTGTCTGTCGTGACATTCTCGGCCTCCGCCTCGTAAGTAAGTCCGATCCTGTGGCGGAGGACCTCATAGCAGACCGCACGGACATCTTCCGGAATGACATAGCCCCGGCGCTTGATGAAAGCATAGGCCTTGGCGGCCATGGCCAGTGAAATGCTGGCACGAGGGGAGGCTCCGTAGGAAATGTAACCTGCGATATCACCCAGTCCATATTCGGCAGGAGTACGGGTGGAATAGACGATATCGACGATGTATTTCTCGATCTTCTCGTCCATGTACACCTCACGGACCACCTCTCTGGCCCTGACGATGTCTTCCGGCTTGAGGACGGCGGAAGCCTTCGGGAATTCACCGGTATTGTTCATGCGGACGATCATACGCTCCTCCTCCTTTTCAGGATAGGTGACGACCACTTTCAGCATGAAACGGTCCAGCTGAGCCTCCGGAAGCGGATAGGTACCTTCCTGCTCGATCGGGTTCTGGGTCGCCATCACCAGGAACGGCTGCGGAAGGGCGAAAGTCTCGTCTCCGATGGTCACCTGACGTTCCTGCATGGCCTCGAGCAAGGCGGACTGCACCTTGGCAGGAGAACGGTTGATCTCATCCGCCAGCACGAAATTCGCGAACACCGGACCTTTCTTGATCTGGAACTGCTCGCTCTTCTGGGAATAGATCAGGGTACCGATCAGATCGGCCGGCAGCAAGTCCGGAGTGAACTGGATACGGTTGAACTTCGCGTCCACAGCAGAAGCCAATGTATTGATAGCCAATGTCTTCGCCAATCCAGGTACACCTTCCAGAAGAATGTGTCCGTCTGCGAGAAGACCGATCAGCAGGTTTTCCACCAGATGTTTCTGGCCCACGATGACCTTGTTCATCTCCATCGTCAGAATGTCCACAAAGGAACTTTCTCTCTGAATCCGCTCATTGAGTTCTTTAATGTTAACACTCTCCATATAATTCTATATTTTTTGATATTTTTGCATAAAACATACAAATTTACTCATAAATCCGATATATGCGATATAAAATAACGCTATCTTATGATGGTACAGGCCTCTGCGGGTGGCAGAAACAACCGAACGGGACTTCCATCCAAGGAGAACTGGACCGTGCGCTGGAGATGCTGCTCGGAGCCGGCACAGCCACCACCGGTGCAGGACGCACAGACAGCAATGTGAATGCCGTCCGCTACATCGCGCATTTCGATGCTCCCGAAGGTCTGGCTGGATTCAGCGCGGAGAAATTGTGTTACAAATTAAATGCCATTCTACCTAAGAAAATCGTGGTCCACGGCATAGAATCAGCCTCAGATGACTTCCATGCTCGCTTCGACGCGACACGCAGGGACTACCGCTACTACATCCACCGGAAAAAGAACCCGTTCACGGAACAGTTCTCCTACCGCTGTCCCTACCCGCTCGATCTCAAGAAGATGAACGAGGCGGCGAAGATGCTGCTGGGAACTCATGACTTCTCCTGCTTCGAGAAGACCGGCGGGAACAACAAGACCTCGATCTGCACCGTCATGGAAGCCGGATGGGACTGCTGGACTCCGGCCCTGCTGGAGCAGACCGGCTACCCGGCCGAACCGGAAGATTTCCTGGTCTTCCACGTCAGCGCGGACCGCTTCCTCCGGAACATGGTAAGAGCCATCGTCGGCACGCTCATCGACATCGGGCGCGGAAAACATGAACCGGAATGGATCTCAGAGCTCCTCGAAAGCGGAAACAGAAGTGAATCAGGGGAATCCGTACCGGGACATGCCCTTTTCTTCTGCGGTGCACACTACGATTAAATTTCATAGTTTCTGATTTTTTTTGTATTTTTGTCCGATTGTGGCAAATGAAATGAAACCGAATTCAAAATTAAAGAAAATATCATGCTGACAACATTCTTACAAGCCCTTCCGGAGGGCATCGGACAGGTAGATGCAGCCGCTCTGCTTCAGGAAAGCCAGGAGAAGACCTTCTCCATCATTGACCTTGCAGTCAAGGGAGGATGGCTGATGATCGTCCTGCTCATCCTCTCCATCATTGCCATCTACATCTTCGGCAAGAAGTGGTGGATGATCCGCAAAGCCGGCCAGATCGACAAGAATTTCATGAACGAGATCAGGGATCTCATCCACGAAGGAAAGATCAAGACCGCGCTCGACCTCTGCCAGAAATACGATTCTCCGGTCGCCCGCCTCGTCGAGAAAGGCATCGAAAGGATCGGAAGACCGCTTCCTGACATCCAGGCCGCTGTCGAGAATATGGGCAATGTGGAAGTCGCTCGTCTGGAGAAAGGCCTTCCGATGCTGGCAACCATCTCCGGCGGTGCGCCGATGATCGGATTCCTCGGAACCGTGACCGGTATGATCCGTGCTTTCTTCAACATGGCCAATGCCGGCAACAACATCGACGTCGCCCTCCTTTCCGGAGGTATCTATGAAGCGATGGTGACCACCGTCGGCGGTCTCTTTGTCGGCATCATCGCCTACTTCGGCTACAACTTCCTCAGCTCCAGGATCTCGAACCTCGTCTTCAAGATGGAGAACGTGACCATCGATTTCATGGATCTGCTGCACGAGCCTGCCGAAGGAGAAGATTTTGACAACGCACAGAAAGCATAGAGAAAATGGCAATCAAAAGAACGACTAAACCAGATCCGGGATTCTCGATGTCCTCCATGACGGACATCGTCTTCCTGCTGCTGATCTTCTTCCTGGTGACTTCAACGCTGATCAACCCGAACGCGCTGAAGCTGCTGCTGCCGAAGAGTGACAGCCAGGTCAGTGCGAAACCGATGCTTTCCCTGTCCATCGTGCCTCATGCGGACAGCACCTACAGCTACCACATCGACGGCAACAGGATTCCCGTAGCGAAAAGGGATATCCGGGATTCCCTGGTCCTCCGCCTCAGCCAGGAGGAAGAGAAGACCTTCTCCATCCACGCAGACCGGAGCGTTCCGATCTCTGAAGTCGTGGATATCATGAACATCGCGAAAGACGAAGATTTCAAAGTCATCCTGGCGACCCAGGCCCATTAAGCCGAAGACAGGTAAAAACACGGACAAGACATGGAAGGATCCTACAGAGAACAACGCGAGAAAAGAAGGAAAGAGTCCATCACTACAGGGCTGGTGATGACCCTTGTCCTGCACGGTGTGCTCATCGGCGTAGGTTTTGCATATGGATTCACTTATCTGGATCCGCCACCTGAAGAAAAGATCGACATCGAGATCGAATTCGAACAGCTGCCGGAACCGGAGAGGAAGAAACCGATGCATGTCGGCCACCGTCCTGCCAGCGAGAACCCGGACCGTACGAAGAAGCCCGAATATGTCGCGAAGTCAGAGGCGCCGGTAGAAGGGAATGAGGCCAATGAAGGCAAGCAGACCCGTATCGGAGAGAATGGTGATGTGGCCGTGAAAGATCCGGCACCGGACACCATCGATACCAGGGCCCTCTTCTCGACCGCGAAGAACAAGACCAAGAAAGATACGCTCGCTGCCCAGACCGCAAGGGAGACGACCGACGCGCTCAAGACCGGACATGCTTCCGGAAACGTCACGACCGGAAAGAAAACAGGAGAACCGAAATATACCCTCAAAGGAAGAAGCCTCGTCGGTTCACTCGTCAAGCCGCAATATATCGGAAAAGAGGACGGTATCGTCATCGTCGAGATCAAGGTGGACGGCAAAGGAAACGTGATCGAAGCCAACGCAGGTGCCCAAGGTACCAACATTGCGGACAAAGAACTGTGGAAAGCCGCAGAGAAGGCCGCGAAAGCGACCCGTTTCACCCCGAAGGCAGATGAGACGCCGCAATGGGGAACCATTACCTACATATTCAAGATAGATTAATTACAACTACATGATTGGCGTGAGCCAAAATACAAACAATTTTAACTGCCGCAAGGCGACACAAGAAATGGAAAACAACAGACAAGGCGGTTTCGGCCGCAGACCAGAAGGAGGCCGTAGGGAATACGGTCAGAAATCATTTGACAGACCAAGAAGATCTTTCGGAGAGAATTCTGAAGGAAGGTCCTTCGGAGAAAGGAAATCGTTCGGTGACAGACCGAGAAGATCATTTGGTGACAACTCAGAAAGAAGATCTTTCAGTGACAGACCGAGAAGGTCATTCGGAGAGAATTCCGAGGGACGTTCATTCAACGGCGAGAGAAGATCTTTCGGCGAGAGACCGAGAAGATCCTTCAGCAACGAGGGCAGACCATCCTACAACAATGAAGGAAGATCGTTCAACCACGAAGGAAGGTCGACCGACAGACCGAGAAGATCTTTCGGTGAGAATTCCGAAGGCAGATCTTTCAACGGTGAAAGAAGAACATTCAACGGCGAAAGAAAACCGTTCAACGGCGAAAGGAGATCTTTCGGTGACAACCGCAACAGGAAGCCGGGATTCGGCGGTAAGCCAGGATTCGGTGGAAAACCGGGATTCAGCGGCAAGCCGGGATTCGGACGCAAACCAGGTTTCGGACGCAAGCCTTACGGCAAGAATGCGGACCTCAACTATTTCAGAAACGAAGATGAGAGCGGAATCAGCAAGATGATCAACAACAGACCTGAGCTGGATGCCGCAAACTTCTCAGACAATGATATCGTGAAGACTCCGATCAAAGAGGAAGTCAGACTCAACAAGTTCATCGCGAACTCAGGAATCTGCTCCAGAAGAGAGGCAGACAACTTCATCCAGGCCGGTGTCGTCACCGTCAACGGTGAGATCGTCACAGAGCTCGGAACGAAGATCAACATCACCAAAGATGAAGTCAAGTTCAACGGTGAGAAGCTGAAAGGCGAAGAGAAAGTCTACATCGTCATGAACAAACCGAAAGGATTCGTGACCACTGCCAGTGACCCTCACGCCGAGAAGACCGTCATGGATCTCCTCAAGAGCTGCACTTCAAGAGTCTTCCCTGTCGGCCGCCTGGACAAGAACACCACCGGTGTCCTCATGTTCACCAACGACGGTGAGATCGCTGAGAAGCTGACTCATCCTTCCTACGACAAGAAGAAGATCTACCAGGTTTCCCTCGACGCGAAACTCAAGCAGGAGGACTATGACAAGATCATGGCAGGTATCGAACTGACCGACGGCATGATCGCTGCCGATGCCCTCGAGTACATCGAAGAGGATGACCACCGCAAGCTCGGCATCGAGATCCACTCCGGCAAGAACCGTATCGTCAGAAGGATCTTCGAATCCCTCGGCTACGAAGTGAAAGCCCTCGACAGGGTTTATTTCGCCGGTCTGACCAAGAGAGGCCTCAAGAGAGGAGAATGGAGATTCCTCACCCAAGGTGAGATCAACATCCTTAAAATGGGAGCATACAACTAGACTATGACAGAACATAAAAGACATCGTTCGGGTTTCGTGAACATCATCGGAAACCCGAATGTTGGTAAATCTACCTTGATGAACGCCCTGGTGGGTGAAAAGCTGTCCATCGTGACGGCCAAGGCCCAGACCACGAGACACAGGATCATGGGAATCGTGAACGGAGAAGACTATCAGATCGTCTATTCCGACACTCCAGGTATCCTGAAGCCGAACTACAGGCTCCAGCAGAACATGCTGAACTTCGTGGATACCGCCATCGGAGATGCAGATGTCATCCTCTACGTCACTGACGTGGTGGAAAAAAGCGACAAGCATGCCGAATATGTCGAGAAACTTCAGAAGATCGACTGTCCGGTCATCCTGGTCATCAACAAGATCGACATCAGCAACCAGGAGCAGGTGATGGAACTGATGGCCTGGTGGAAGGAACAGCTTCCGAAAGCCCGGATCTTCCCGGCTTCTGCCCAGGAGAAGTTCAATCTGGAGAATATCTTCGATGCCATCACGACAGCTCTTCCGGTTGCACCGCCTTGGTATGACAAGGATGTCTTCACGGACAAGAACCTGAGATTCTTCGCCTCCGAGATCATCCGCGAAAAGATTTTCCTCAACTATTCACAGGAAATCCCGTACAGCTGCGAAGTGTCCGTGGAAGAATTCAAGGAAGGTGAGGAAAGATACGACATCAGCGCAGTCATCTACGTCATGAGAGATACCCAGAAAGGCATCATCATCGGAAAGGGCGGAAGTTCACTCAAGAAGGTCGGCACCCAGGCACGCATCGACATGGAAGATTTCTTCCAGAAGAAAGTGTTCCTGAGACTCTTCGTGAAAGTGGACCCTGACTGGAGAGAAAACAAGAAAGAATTGAAACGATTCGGATACGAATATTAATCAGATAACCTGACTATGGCCATGGATGAAGAAAAGGATTTGAATCCTGATATCGAGAATGAGGAGATGAACGAGGAGGCCCCGTTGGACGAGGCGACTCCCGCAAGCGGCAAATACGGAAAGCTGCTTGATGAAGACAGCAGGAAATACAAACTGTCCGGAATGTTCAAGGAATGGTTCCTTGACTATTCCTCCTATGTGATCCTGCAGAGAGCGGTCCCGCATATTGTGGACGGATTCAAACCCGTACAGAGAAGAGTGCTGCATGCAATGTGGAAGATGGATGACGGCAGCTACACGAAAGTAGCGAACATCATCGGTCAGGCCATGCAGTACCATCCTCACGGTGATTCATCCATCTGCGGTGCGCTGGTCCAGCTCGGTCAGAAGAATTACCTGATCGACTGCCAAGGTAACTGGGGTAATATCCTGACGGGTGACTCCAACGCGGCGCCCCGATACATCGAGGCCCGGCTGAGCAAGTTCGCGAAAGAAGTCGTGTTCAACCCGAAGACGACGAACTGGATGACCTCCTATGACGGCAGGAACATGGAACCGGTCGAACTTCCGGTAAAATTCCCGTTGCTGCTGGCCCATGGTGCGGAAGGTATCGCCGTCGGACTCGCTTCGAAGATCCTCCCCCACAATTTCAATGAACTCATCGACGCCTCCATCGCCATTCTGGAAGGGAAACCTTTCGAAGTCTACCCGGACTTTCCGACCGGAGGCTATGCCGACTGTTCAAAATATATGAAAGGACAGCGGGGCGGCACGGTCAAGGTAAGGGCAAAGATCGAGAAACTGGACAAGAACACCTTGGCTATCACGGAAATCCCGTACAGCAAGACGACACACATCCTCATTGACTCCATCCTGAAAGCGAAGGACAAAGGCAAGATCAAGATCCGCAAGATCGATGATCTCACGACCAAGACCGCCAATATCCTGATCCATCTGCCGAACGACGTTTCACCGGACAAGACCATCGATGCGCTCTACGCCTTCACAGACTGTGAAGTCTCCATTTCCCCGAACACCTGCGTAATCGTGGACAACAAGCCACAGTTCCTCAGCGTGGACGACGTGCTCCGCTATGACACGGAACACACCCGGGACCTGCTCGGCCTGGAACTCCAGATTCGTCTGAACGAACTGGAGAACGAATGGCACTACAATTCCCTGGAAAGAATCTTCTTCGAGAACCGGATCTACAAGATCCTCGAGGAAGACTCCAAGAGCTGGGAAACGCAGCTGAAAACCGTCTACAAGAAGATGCAGGAATACCAGCACGAACTCAAGCGCGAGATCACGATGGAAGACATCGACAAGCTGGTAGAGAAACCGGTCCGCAAGATTTCCAAGTTCGATACGAAAGTCATCGACGAACGGATCAAAGTCCTCGAAGGAGAGATGGCGGAAGTGCTCGAGAACCTGGACCACCTGACCGAATACACCGTCAGGTATTTCAAGAATCTCAAGAAGAAATACGGTAAGGAATATCCGAGACAGACTGAACTGGTCGAGTTCGAGGCCATCGCCGCGAACAGGGTCGCGAACAACAACGCGAAACTCTACGCGAACAAGGCGGAGGGCTTTGTCGGCATCAACCTCAAGAAAGAAGACAATGCCGACTACATCTGCGACTGCTCGGACATTTCCGAAATCATCGTCATCCACAAGGACGGCAAATACATGGTCACGAAAGTCTCCGACAAGGCTTTCTTCGGAAAAGATATCCTCTATGTCGGACTTTTCGATCGCAATGATCAACGGACCATCTACAACGTCATCTACCGGGAAGGAAAGACCTCCGTCAGCTACGCGAAACGTTTTTCCGTCACCAGCATCACCCGTGACAAGGAATATGACATCACCCAGGGCACACCGGGCTCCGTCATCCTCTGGTTCACGGTGAACCACAACGGTGAAGCCGAGACGGTCCGGATCAATTTCCGCCCGAGACCGAAACTCAAGAAGACCTCGGACGAGTACGACTTCTCCAAGCTGCTCATCAAAGGCAAGGCCTCCCGTGGAAACCTCGTTTCCAAGAACCCGATCTCGAAGATCACTCTCAAATCCAAGGGAATCTCCACCATCGGAGGAAAGGACATCTGGCTGGACACCGACATACAACGGCTCAATGAAGACGAAAGAGGCACATATCTGGGTCAGTTCAACACCGGTGACCACATCCTGGCCATCTTCAAGGACGGTACCTACTACACGACCAGCTTCGATCTGAGCAACCGTTATCAGGGCGATCTGCTGAGCATCGGGAAACTGGACCTCAACAAGACCTATACAGCCCTGTACTATGACAAGGGCGTAGAATCCTTCTACATCAAACGCTTCTCCTTCGATGTGAGCGACAACAATCCATTGTCCTTCATTTCAGAAGCGAAAGGATCCTATCTGGTAGCGCTCAGCGAGGACAAGCATCCACAGGTAGAGATCATCTTCGGCGGCAAGCATGCCCACCGTGAACCGGAGAAGATCGATGCGGAAGATTTCATCGCGAAGAAGAGCGTTGCCGCGAAAGGCAAGAAATGCAGTGCCTACGAACTGAAGGAAGTGAAATTCATCGAACCGCTGCACAGACCGGAAGACGATCTTCCGAAAGTTTCCGAAGAACCGGAAAACCAAGCCGGAGAAATCGACAACGAGGAACTGGAGGAAGTGATCGATCTCCATATCGATGATGAAGATCAGCCGACCCTCTTCTGACGGTGGGCTTGAAGATGAGATCATGATCATAGCATTGACAGGATTCATGGGATGCGGGAAAAGCAGTGTCGGGAAAAAACTCTCGTCACTGCTTTCCTGTTCTTGGGCAGATACCGACCAGGAAATCGAAAGAAAGACCGGAAAGTCCATTCAGGAAATCTTCGACGGGCAAGGGGAAGCTGCGTTCAGGCAGCTGGAACTTGAAACGCTCCGAGAACTCATTGCCCGGAAGGTGCACATCATCTCGCTGGGCGGCGGGACACCAGCCCTGGAAGCCAGTCGGGACCTGCTTCGGGAAAATACCGTGTGCATCTGGCTCAAAGCGCGTCCGGAAACCTTGCTGGAACACATGAAACTTTCCTACCAGCGCCGTCCTCTCCTGCAGGACATTCCGGCAGATGATCCGGATCAATGGCAGGAAGCCATGCTGGAACGCATCGCTACCTTGCTGAAGAAAAGGGAATCCGACTATGCCGCCATAGCCGGATTCACGATAGAAGTCGACGGAAAATCCCGTACGCAAGTCATGACGGAACTGATCGATCTGCTGAACAGTTCTCTCTAAATGACCTCGTCACGCTCGTGCAGATCCTTCACCCTCAACTGAGGATTCACGCTGCCCCTGTAATAATTTTCCACGATGCTGTAACAGACATCCACCGGATTGCCTGCCTTGATGTTATCGAAATACTGTGCCATGTTGAAAGCGATGGCACTCATATGATGGTAAGGATGAGACTCCTGGATCAGCTCCAGCTTCAGATGACCTCCATCCACGCCGACCCTTCTGCCATTTCCATTGTCGTAGACATTCTCCGTCAGGAAAACCGGCGCATTGTTCCCCGGTCCGAAAGGCTGGAACTGCTTCAGGATACGGAAGAATTTCGGAGTAATCTGCGCGAAATCCAACCGCGCGTCGATATTCACCAAAGGCGTGAAGATCTTTGCATCCTTGATCCGCTCAGATATGAACCGGTCCATCCTTTCGCAGAACTCCGGCAATTTCTCCTCCTTCAGGGTCAGACCTGCCGCATAGAGATGTCCGCCGAAATTTTCCAGAATATCCGCACAGCTCTCGATGGCCTCATACAGATCGAACCCATGGATGCTCCGGGCAGAACCGGTCACGAATCCATTGGACTTCGTCAGGACGAAAGTCGGTTTATAGAACGCCTCCACCAGGCGGGAAGCCACGATGCCGACCACGCCTTTGTGCCAATCCGGATTATAGACGATGGTCGCGCTGCCGCTGAGCAGACATGTACCGTTGCGGACCATATCCACTGCTTCCTGAGTGATCCTGCGGTCGATATTCTTACGTTCGTTGTTATAATCGTTGATTTCCGTACCGATCCTCACCGCCTCCTCGTCATCCTGGGCCGTCAGCAGTTCGACAGCCACAGAACCGGACTCCATACGACCGGCAGCATTCAGACGCGGACCGATCTTGAAGACGATATCGTCGATGGTGAGATGTCCCGGTTCCAGACCAGCGAGATGGATCAAGGCCAACAGCCCCTTGCGCGGATTCTCGTTCAGATACTTCAAGCCGAAATGAGCCAGAATCCTGTTCTCATCCACGATGGACACCAGATCGGAAGCGATGCTCACGACCAGCAGATCCAACAGCGGAAGTATATCCTGGAACGGAAGATCATATTGCTGGGAATAAGCCTGTACGAGCTTGAAACCGACGCCGCAGCCGGAAAGGTCATCGAAAGGATAGCGGCAGTCGTCTCTTTTCGGGTCCAGCACTGCCGCCGCGGCAGGAAGCTGGTCCGGTTCCGGAAGATGATGGTCACAGATGATGACATCGATACCCTTGGACCTCGCATAATCCACCTTCTCCATAGCCTTGATGCCGCAGTCGAGGGTGATGACCAGCCTGTACCCTCGGGATTCCGCATAGTCAAGTCCTTTATAGGAAAGACCGTAGCCCTCATCCCCGCGATCCGGGATATAGAAACCGATCTTGTCGGTCAGTCGGCGCAGGAAGGTATAGACCAATGAGACCGCGGTCGTCCCGTCCACATCGTAATCGCCGTAGACCAGGATCTTCTCCCCTTCCACAACGGCACGATGCACCCGCTCGACCGCACGATCCATATCCTTCATCAGGAAAGGATCATAGATAGCATTGATGTCCGGCCGGAAAAAAGCTCTTGCCTCGCTGAAAGTGTTCACTCCACGCTGAACCAGAAGTTCAGCCAACACCGGGTCAACGCCCAGTTCGGAGGAGAGTCTGCTGATGGTCTCAGCATTTCCCTTCTCTGCAATTATCCATTTCTTTTCCCGTGCCATATCATACAAAGATACTCTTTTTGTTTCAATTTTAGAATAATTTATGTTAATTTTGTAAACTTTTGGGAGAGGTCCGGAAAAGCCTTTCCAGCCAACGGAAAACAATAAAATTAAGATATATTATGAGCAACTTGAGCCTTAACGAACAGGAACAATTCAGAAGAGATTCCCTGCAGAAACTCAGAGATCTCGGCATCGATCCATATCCGGCAGCACTCTATCCGGTAAACGCATCCACCCAGAAGATCAAGGATGAATACGACGCGGAGAAAGGTAACTTCCAGGACGTGGTCATCGCCGGCCGTCTCATGTCCAGAAGGATCATGGGCGCCGCATCCTTCGGAGAGATCCAGGACGAGAGCGGACGCATCCAGGTCTACATCAACAGAGATGAGATCTGCCCGGGAGAAGACAAGACCATGTACAACACCGTCTTCAAGAAGCTGCTGGACATCGGAGACATCATCGGAATCAAAGGTTTCGCCTTCATCACCAAGACCGGCCAGCTTTCCGTACATGCCAAGGAACTGACACTCCTGAGCAAATCCCTCAGAGTCCTCCCGATCGTGAAGGAGAAGGACGGAGAAATCTTCGATGCGTTCTCTGATCCGGAACTCAAGTACAGGCAAAGATATGTCGACCTCATCGTGAATCCTCAGGTGCGTGAGACCTTCGTCAAGAGAAGCCAGATCATCGCCACCATGAGAGAGTATTTCAACGAAGCCGGCTGCCTGGAAGTGGAGACCCCTATTCTCCAGTCCATCCCGGGAGGTGCGACGGCAAGACCGTTCATCACCCACCACAACGCCCTGGACATTCCGCTCTACCTGCGTATCGCCAATGAGCTTTACCTGAAGAGACTGATCGTCGGCGGCTACAACGGAGTCTATGAATTCGCGAAAGACTTCCGTAACGAGGGCATGGACAAGACCCACAACCCGGAATTCACCTGCATGGAGATCTATGTCGCTTACAAGGATTACATCTGGATGATGGAATTCATCGAGAAACTCCTCGAGAAGATCGCCATCAAGACCAACGGCAGGACAGAGCTGACGATCGGTGAGCACACGGTTGATTTCAAACCGCCGTACAGAAGGCTTCCGATGCTCGAGGCCATCAAGGAATACGCCGGAGTCGACGTCGCAGGAATGGACGAGGCACAGCTCCGCGAGACCTGCCAGAAGCTCCATGTGGAGATCGACCCGACCATGGGTAAAGGCAAGCTGATCGATGCTATCTTCGGTGAATACTGCGAGAAGCACCTCATCAATCCGACCTTCATCACCGACTATCCGGTCGAGATGTCCCCGCTTACCAAGAGACACCGCAACAATCCGGATCTCACCGAAAGGTTCGAGCTTTTCGTCTGCGGTAAGGAACTGGCCAACGCCTACTCCGAACTGAATGACCCGATCGACCAGTACGAACGTTTCCAGGAGCAGTCCAGACTCATGGACCGTGGAGACGACGAGGCGATGTTCATCGACATGGACTTCGTGAGAGCCCTCGAATACGGTATGCCTCCGACATCCGGACTCGGCATGGGCATCGACCGTCTGACCATGTTCATGACGAACTCCCCTACCATCCAGGATGTCCTCTTCTTCCCTCAGATGCGCCCGAAGAAAGTAGCGGTCGCTGAACCGAAGGAAGAGAATCCAGAAAAATAAATGAACATGAGAACAGAGACTGTAACATCAGCTCAGAATCCCAAGATCAAAGAACTTCTCGCGCTTCAGGAGAAATCCAGAACGAGGCGTGAGAAGTCTCTTTTTATTGTAGAAGGAAGGAGAGAGCTGGAACATTGCCTCCATGCCGGCTTCGTGCCGCGTACGCTCTTCATCTGCCCGGACATCCTCCGTCCTGAAGAAGCGGAAGCCCTGCTGGCCCTGTGCCCGGACGAGATCCAGGTGATCGAAGTTCCGGAACACCTCTACGACAGGATCGCCTACCGCGGAGGTACGGAAGGAGTCATCGCAGAAATCTGTTCAAAGAAGCGGAAGCTGGAAGACCTGGTCCTGAAGAAGAACCCCCTCATCATTGTCCTGGAATCCGTCGAGAAGCCAGGCAACCTCGGAGCCGTCCTCAGAAGTGCAGACGCAGCCGGGGCTGATGCCGTGATCATCTGCGACCCGCTCACCGACCTCTATAACCCGAACCTCATCCGCTCGAGCATCGGCGCGATCTTCTCCCGCCAGGTCGCCGCGGCCAGTTCGGAAGAAACGATCCATTGGCTTAAGGCCAATGGAATCAGAATCCTGACCGCTCAGCTCCAGGATTCCGAATGGTACTACAAGACCCCGATGACCGGCGGAACCGCCATCATCATGGGCACCGAGGCGACAGGATTGACTGAAATCTGGCGGAAAGCGGCCGATGCCCACATCAAGATTCCGATGCTGGGAGAACTGGACTCGCTCAACGTCTCCGTCTCTGCCGCCATCCTGCTTTTCGAAGCAGTCAGACAAAGAAATTCATAAACACGGAATGCAGATGAAGAAATACGGCCTGATAGGACAACCGATCACCCACTCCAAAAGCCCGGCACTTTTCCATGCCGCCTATGGAGGCCGGTTCTCCTACAATCTGATCGAGGCAGCTGATTTCCGTACCTCCTACAGGACCTTCCTGGACAGCTATGACGGCATCAACGTGACCGCTCCCTACAAAGGAGAGGCCTGCGCCGCCGCGGACGAACTGGACCACACCTGCATCATCACCGGAGCGGCCAACTGCCTGGTGAAGAAGGAAGACGGAAGCGTGAAAGCCTGCAATACGGATGTGGACGGGGTACGCGCCAGCCTCCGGGAGCACTACGGTCTCTCGCTCCGAAGCAGCAGGAACACCCCGAAATGCGGAACCGGCAAGACCGCCCTGGTCGTCGGATGCGGAGGAGCCGGAAAGGCGGCGGCCTTCGCTGCGGTTCTGGAGGAATTCCAGCTGATCCTGCTGAACAGAACCGCCTTGAAAGCGGAAGTCTATGCCCGCAAGCTCATGACCATGGGCAAGACCCCGGTCGGCACAGCAGAAGGAGCCGGACTGGAAGCCTTCGGAAAAATGGTGGAAAAAGCCGATGTCCTCATCTGGACCCTTCCGGTTCCGATCCCGGCACTTGACGGCCTTACGGCACAGGTTCCGGAGCGGCTCGAGCTGGTACTGGAAGCGAACTACCGAGACCCTGTATTTTCCACAGATCCATTGGCCCGGAAAATGAAGGAAGCAGGCATCACCGTGATTCCTGGAGAGAAATGGCTCCTGCACCAAGGAGCGGCGGCCTACCGGATATTTACCGGAGAAAAGCCAGATATTGAGGCAATGGCCGAGGTTTTGTAAGATATTATCGCTAACTTGTAGCCATATAATGCACAATCATAAAAAGGAAGAACTATGGCACTGAACAAAGTAATGCTGATCGGTAACGTGGGCAGAGACCCTGAAGTACGTTACCTTGACGGACAGAGTGGAAATGCAAAGGTGGCAACGTTCACACTTGCCACGACGGAACGGTACAGAGACCGTAACGGAGAGCAGAAGGAGATTACCGAATGGCACAATATCGTTGCCTGGAGGAATCTGGCTGACTTGTCCGAAAAGTATGTCAAGAAAGGCACGCAGCTCTACATCGAAGGCAGACTCCGCACGAGGAGCTGGGATGACCAGAGCGGCAACAAGCGCTATACGACCGAAATCATGGCAGACAATATCCAGCTGCTCGGCCGCAAGTCGGACAATCCGGCCACGACGAACGGATATACTCCTTTTTCAGCACCGACCAACCAGACTCCGGCTCCGGCTTCCCATGCGGCAGCCCCTGCTCCGGCAAGGACAGTAGATGCTGAGGCGCTCAACCGGACGGAAGATCTTCCGGATGATGATCTTCCATTCTGACGGTCCGGCAGAAACAGAAAAATTCATAAACAAAACATAGAAATGAAACTAGATGTAGTTCTCGGTCTTCAATGGGGAGACGAAGGTAAAGGTAAAATGGTAGATGTGCTGGCCAACAACTATCCGGTTGTAGCCAGATTCCAAGGTGGTCCTAATGCAGGACATTCCCTGCATTTCGAAGGAAAGAGTTTCGTGCTCAGATCCATCCCGTCCGGTATTTTCAGGAAAGATGCAATCAACATCATCGGAAACGGTGTCGTGCTGGATCCGATCACCTTCAAAGGTGAATGCGACAACATCATCGCCAAGACTGGAATCCCTGTAGAAGAAAGGATCAAGATTTCCAAGAAAGCCCACCTCATCCTGCCGACACACCGGCTGCTCGATGCGGCCAATGAAGCGGCTATGGGCAAAGGAAAAATCGGCTCTACCCTCAAAGGTATCGGCCCGACTTACACCGACAAGGTGAGCAGAAACGGTCTCCGAGTAGGAGATATCCTGGCTCCGGATTTCAAAGAGCGTTTCTCTAAACTCAAGAACAGACACGTGACCCTGCTGAATCAGATGGGATTCCAGTGTGATCCGGAAGCAGAGGAAGCCGCTTTCATGGAAGCTGTCGAATACCTCAAGAAATTCGAGATCATCGACTGTGAATATTACACGAACAAACTGCTCAAAGACAAAGGAATGCTGGCAGAAGGAGCCCAAGGCTCCATGCTGGACATCGACTACGGTTCCTATCCGTTCGTTACTTCCTCTTCCACCGCAGCTGCAGGAGCCTGCATCGGTCTGGGAGTCTCACCTTCCAAAATCGGTCATGTATACGGTATCTTCAAAGCTTACTGCACCAGAGTAGGCAGCGGTCCGTTCCCGACAGAACTTTTCGATGAAACCGGAGAGAAACTCCGCAAGATCGGAAACGAGTTCGGCGCAGTGACCGGAAGACCACGCCGTTGTGGCTGGCTGGACCTCGTGGCCCTGAAATATGCTGTCATGCTCAGCGGAGTGACTGACCTGATCATGATGAAGTCAGACTGCCTCGACAGTTTCGAGTCCATCAAGGTCTGCACCTCCTACATCGTGGACGGACAGCCATCTGACCAGTGGCCGTACGATACCTTCGCGGATATCAAACCGGTCTATACCGAATTCAAGGGCTGGAATACAGATTTGACCCACTGCACGAAGGAAGAAGACCTTCCGGCTGAATTCAAGGATTACATCAAGTTCATGGAAGAGTACCTTGAAGTTCCTATCAGGATCATTTCCGTAGGACCAGACCGTGAAGCTACCATCAGACGATAGCAGATTGCTGAAATGATGATCATTCCGGAGCCTCACGGCCCCGGAATTTTTTTATGAAAAAAGAAATCCGGGTCCCTTATCGGGATCCGGATTCTTTATTGTAGTTGACTCTGATTCTAGAGTTCTGCGAGATTCTTCTGCTGACTGTCATCCTGAGCAGATACGAGAAGCTCCTGGAAGCATTTCTGACCGGTACCGGCTGGAATTGCATGTCCGCAGATGACATTCTCTTTAAGACCTTCAAGGTTATCCACACGACCACGGATAGCGGCCTCGCTGAGCACCTTGGTAGTCTCCTGGAAGGATGCAGCTGAAATGAAGCTGTTGGTCTTGAGGGCTGCTCTGGTAATACCCTGGAGAACCTGGCTTGCAGTTGCAGGCTTGGCCTCTCTGAGCGTCATCATCTTCAGACCCTGTCTGTCAAGTGAAGCATTCTCACTTCTCATCTCCCTTGCCGTGATGATGTCACCTTCGGCGAAAGTCTCTGAATCACCGGCGTCGAGAACCATGAACTTGCCATAGATCGCGTCGTTGGTATCCATGAACTGCCACTTGTCGACCAGCTCTTCCGGCAGGAATTCCGTATCACCTGGATCGTTGATCTGCACTTTCCTCATCATCTGACGAACGATGATCTCGAAGTGCTTGTCATTGATCTTCACACCCTGGAGACGGTAAACCTCCTGGATCTCATTCACGATATATTCCTGAACCTTGATAGGACCGAGGATATTGAGGATATCGGTCGGAGAAACCGCACCGTCTGAAAGCCTCATGCCGGCCTTCACGTAGTCGTTCTCCTGAACGAGAATCTGTTTGGTCAATGGAACGAGATAACGTTTCTCGATACCTGACTTGTTCTTGACGATGATCTCACGGTTACCCCTCTTGATCTTGCCCATGGTGACCTCACCATTGATTTCAGATACGATTGCAGGGTTAGATGGATTACGTGCCTCGAACAGCTCGGTAACTCGAGGAAGACCTCCGGTAATATCGTTTGCCTTACCGATAGCACGTGGAATCTTGATGATGACATCACCGACCTTCACGTCTGCACCATCATTGATCATGACATGTGCGCCGACAGGCAAGTTGTATGCTTTAAGCAGTTCACCGTTCTCATCCACGATGTTGATGGACGGGTTCTTCGTCTTGTCACGGGACTCGATGATGACCTTATCCCTGTTGAGAGAGTACTCATCAGCCATCTCCTCACGGAAAGTGACACCGTCGACCATGCTGTCGAAACGGGCCTTACCGGCAATCTCAATGATCGTGATGGCGTTATAGGCATCCCATTCGCAGATCAGATCACCCTTCGCTACGACATCACCGTCTTTCTTGTAGAGAACGGAACCATAAGGTACGTCATACTGAGAGAATGTGATACCGGTGTTCTCATCGACGATGCGAAGCTCAGTAGCACGGCTGACAACGACATCCTGTACACCGTCTTCCGTGACACGCTGGATCGTCCTGAGCTCTTCGAACTCAAGCTTACCGTTGTATTTGGAAGTGATGGAGCTGTCTGCAGCAGTACTTGATGCCGTACCACCGACGTGGAACGTACGGAGGGTCAGCTGAGTACCCGGCTCACCGATGGACTGTGCGGCGATGACTCCGACCACCTCACCCTGCTCGACCATTCGGCTGGATGCAAGGTTACGACCGTAACATTTTGCACAGACACCCTTACGTGACTCACATGTGAGTACGGAACGGATTTCTACCTGTTCGATAGGCAGTGATTCGATGAGGTTAGCAATGTCCTCTGTGATTTCTTCTCCTGCAGGAATGATCAGTTCTCCGGTCAACGGGTTGAATACGTCATGAACGGAAGTACGTCCGAGAATTCTCTCACCGAGAGACTCTACGACCTCATCCTTGCTCTTGATGGCTGTCGCGATAAGACCTCTGAGGGTTCCGCAGTCCTCCTCGTTGATGATGACGTCATGTGAAACGTCCACCAGACGACGGGTAAGATAACCGGCATCGGCTGTCTTCAAGGCGGTATCGGCAAGACCTTTACGCGCACCGTGGGTAGAGATGAAGTACTCCAGCACTGACATACCCTCTTTCAAGTTCGAGATGATAGGGTTCTCGATGATCTCGGCACCCTGACCACCGGACTTCTGAGGTTTAGCCATCAGACCACGCATACCACAAAGCTGCTTGATCTGCTGTGTTGAACCACGGGCTCCGGAATCCAGCATCATGTATACCGGGTTGAAGCCCTGCTGGTCCGCTGAAATCTGATCCTCCACGATGTGGGTGATCTGGTTGTCGATAGAAGACCAGAGGTCGATCACTTTGTTATAACGCTCATTGTTGGTAATGAAACCCATAGCAAAGTTATTCTTGATGGACTCTACCGTCTTGTAACCGTCCTCGATCAAAGTCCTCTTCTCCTGCGGGATGATCACATCACCCAGGTTGAAGGAGATACCTCCCTTGAAGGACATGGTGTAACCGAGGTTCTTGATATCATCAAGGAACTGAGCTGTACGCGGTACACTGGTATATTTGATGACGTTGGTAATGATCTTTCTCAAAGACTTCTTACCAAGGATCTCGTTGATGTAAGGCACTTCCTGCGACACCATCTGGTTGACGATGATTCTACCTGGAGTAGTCGTCACCATATGAGTACCCTCTTCCGGATGCATCTTGTCTTTCGGAAGTCTGACCTCGATGCTGGCGTGGATGTCGATCGCTTTCTCGTTGAGCGCGATGATCACCTCTTCAGGGCCGTAGAACTTCATTCCCTCGCCCTTGGCACCTGGCCTGGACTTCGTGATGTAGTAAAGACCAAGGACCATATCCTGTGAAGGGACAGTGATAGGAGTACCGTTGGCCGGGTTCAAGATGTTGTGTGAACCGAGCATGAGGAGCTGTGCCTCAAGTACGGCGGCATTTCCGAGCGGAAGATGCACGGCCATCTGGTCACCATCGAAGTCGGCGTTGAACGCGGTACATGCAAGCGGATGCAGCTGGATAGCCTTACCCTCGATCATCTTAGGCTGGAAAGCCTGGATACCGAGTCGGTGAAGTGTCGGCGCACGGTTCAGGAGAACCGGATGACCTTTCATCACGTTCTCGAGGATATCCCAGATGACCGGATCTCTTCTGTCGACAATCTTCTTGGCAGACTTGACCGTCTTCACGATACCCCTCTCGATCAGTTTCCTGATGATGAACGGTTTGTAAAGCTCGGCAGCCATGAATTTAGGAAGACCGCACTCATGCATCTTGAGTTCAGGACCTACGACAATTACGGAACGTGCAGAATAGTCGACACGTTTACCGAGGAGGTTCTGACGGAAACGGCCCTGTTTTCCTTTCAAGCTGTCTGAAAGAGATTTCAGTGTCCTGTTCGCCTCACTCTTGACTGCATTGGACTTCTTGGAATTATCGAAGAGAGAATCCACCGCTTCCTGAAGCATACGTTTCTCATTCCTGAGGATCACTTCCGGAGCTTTGATCTCGATCAATCTCTTGAGCCTGTTGTTTCTGATGATCACCCTTCTGTAGAGATCGTTCAGGTCAGAAGTGGCGAAACGGCCACCATCAAGCGGAACGAGCGGACGGAGATCAGGTGGAATGACAGGAATGACCTTGAGGATCATCCATTCAGGACGGTTGATGCCTTTGGACTCCTGGAACCATTTCACGATGCTCAGTCTCTTGAGCGCCTCTGCCCTTCTCTGCTGTGAAGTTTCCTTGAGCATCTTGGTACGAAGTTCCTTTGCGAGAGCATCGATATCGATTTCCTTGAGGAGATCGTAGATGGCCTCAGCACCCATGCCGGCGATGAACCTGTTCGGATCATCGTTCGGAAGCGCTTCGTTCTCAGGCATCTTGTCCAGCAGGTCAAGGTACTCGTCCTCGGAAAGGAGGTCGAGTTTCTGCAGACCTGAAGTTCCCGGGTTGACCACGATGTATTTCTCATAGTAGATCACGGACTCCAGCTTCTTAGCTGCAATTCCGATCAGAGCTGCAATCTTGTTAGGAGCTGATTTGAAATACCAGATATGAGCGACAGGGACAGTCAGTTCGATATGACCCATTCTCTCTCTACGGACTTTCTTCTCAGTGACCTCGACACCACATCGGTCGCAGACGATACCACGGTATCTGATTCTCTTGTATTTACCGCAATGACATTCGTAATCCTTGGTAGGACCGAAGATCTTCTCGCAGAACAGACCGTCTCTTTCCGGCTTATATGTCCTGTAGTTGACGGTTTCAGGTTTCAAGACCTCTCCAGAAGATCTTTCGATGATATCTTCTGGAGAAGCAAGAGAAATACTGATTCTTTCGAAATTGCTTTTAACCTTATTTTCTTTATTAAAAGTCGGCATATTTCTAAAATTTCAAGTTGTCGTTAATTAGTCCAAAGTAACTTTAAGTCCGAGACCTCTGAGCTCGTGGAGCAATACATTGAGAGATTCCGGAATACCTGGTGTAGGCATAAGGTCACCCTTGACAATTGCTTCGTAGGCTTTAGAACGTCCGGTCACGTCATCTGACTTCACAGTCAGGATTTCCTGAAGAGTGTTGGATGCACCGAATGCCTCGAGTGCCCAGACCTCCATCTCTCCGAAACGCTGACCTCCGAACTGGGCTTTACCACCCAGAGGCTGCTGTGTAATCAGTGAGTAAGGACCGATGGACCTTGCATGCATCTTGTCATCAACCATATGACCCAACTTGATCATATAGATGACGCCGACCGTTGCAGGCTGATCGAACCAGTCACCTGTACCACCGTCTCTCAGATATGTCTTACCATATCTCGGAAGACCGGCCTTATCAGTCCAGGCGCAGATATCGTCCAAAGTAGCACCGTCGAATACCGGAGTACTGAACTTGTAGCCGAGCACTTCACCAGCCCATCCGAGAACAGTCTCATAGATCTGTCCAAGGTTCATACGTGAAGGCACACCGAGCGGATTCAGTACGATATCCACAGGAGTACCGTCCTCGAGGAAAGGCATATCTTCATCCCTTACCACCTTCGCTACGATACCCTTGTTACCGTGACGACCTGCCATCTTGTCACCGACTCTGATCTTCCTCTTCTTGGCAACGTAGACTTTTGCAAGCTGCATGACGCCGTTAGGAAGTTCGTCACCGACTTTGATCTTGTCAAGCACTCTCTTGTTCTGAGCAGCCTGCTCCTTGAATGCGAGACAGTAATTGTTGATAAGTTCACGGATAAGGACATTGGCTGCCTTGTCAGTGGTCCACTTGCTTGAATTGATGTTCTCATAATCAATCTCGCGGATAGCTTCAAGCGTGATATCCTTACCCTTCTCGATGATCTCCACACCGTAAAGGTCGCTGATACCTGCACTCTTCTTGCCTTCGGTCAGCACGGCCAGCTTATCGAGGAATTTGGCTCTGAGCGCTTCGGACTTCGCCTCGAACTCTTCTTCAGCCTTCTCGATCTTAGCTTTCATGTCCGCTTTCATCGTCCTCTTGTTAGCCTCTTTGGCAACTTTGGAGTAGAGAGCTGTCTTGATCACGGTACCGCTGAGTGACGGAGTAGCCTTCAAGGAAGCATCCTTCACATCACCGGCCTTGTCACCGAAGATAGCACGAAGGAGTTTCTCTTCCGGAGAAGGGTCACTCTCACCCTTAGGAGTGATCTTACCGATCATGATATCACCTGGATCGATGTGTGCACCGACTCTGATGATACCATTCTCATCAAGATTACGGGTAGCGTCCTCACTGACGTTAGGAATATCTGATGTCAGCTCTTCCATACCACGTTTGGTGTCACGGACTTCAGTGATGTACTCATCGACATGCACTGAGGTCAGGATATCCCAGCGGATCATACGCTCGGAAATCACGATAGCATCCTCATAGTTGTAACCTTTCCACGGCATGAAGGCCACTTTCAGGTTGCGGCCGAGAGCAAGCTCTCCGTCCTGAGTAGCATATCCTTCTGTCATGACCTGGCCCTTCTCCACGATATCACCCTTACGGACGATAGGTTTGAGGGTAACTGTCGTACTCTGGTTCGTCTTTCTATATAATGGAAGATGATATACGGTGATTTCAGGAGAGAAGCTGACAAATTTCTCATCTTCAGTCCTTTCATATTTCACATGGATCTCTTTTGCATCGACATAGACTACTTCACCCTTCCTTTCTGCCATCACCTGAGTTCTGGAATCCAGGCAGACTCTTTCCTCAAGACCGGTACCTACGATAGGAGACTCCGGATTGAGAAGAGGAACTGCCTGCCTCATCATGTTGGCACCCATCAATGCACGATGGGCATCATCATGCTCGAGGAACGGAATCAATGAAGCGGCGACTGATGCGATCTGATTAGGAGCCACGTCCATATAGTCGACCTCTTCAGGAGCAACTACAGGGAAATCGGCACCATTACGGCACTGGATCCTGTCTTCGAGGATATTACCGTCCTTATCCATCTTCACCTTGGCGAGGGATACGGTCTTGTTCTCCTCTTCCTCTGCACTCATGTAAACCCAACCGGTATCGGAAAGATCCACCTTACCGTGCTCTACCTTACGATACGGAGTCTCGATGAAACCGAAGTCATTGATTCTCGCATAAACGCAAAGTGAAGAAATAAGACCGATGTTAGGACCCTCAGGAGTCTCGATAGGACAGAGACGACCGTAGTGCGTATAGTGTACGTCTCGCACCTCGAAACCTGCCCTGTCTCTGGACAGACCGCCAGGACCCAATGCAGAAAGACGTCTCTTGTGAGTCATCTCTGAAAGCGGGTTGGTCTGGTCCATGAACTGTGACAACTGGCTGGTTCCGAAGAATGAGTTGATCACAGAAGACAAAGTCTTGGCGTTGATGAGGTCGATCGGAGCGAACTGCTCGCTGTCGCGCACGTTCATTCTCTCACGGATGGTACGGGCCATTCTGGAGAGACCGACACTGAACTGGTTGGCCAGCTGCTCACCCACGGTTCTGATACGTCTGTTGCTCAGGTGGTCGATATCATCGACAACTGCCTTGGAGTTGATGAGCTGGATGAGATACTTGATGATCTCAATGATATCAGTGTTGGTGAGGACACGTGTGTTCTCATCGATATCAAGATTCAATTTATTGTTCAGACGATACCTTCCGACATCTCCGAGGTCATATCTCTTCTCGGAGAAGAAGAGCTTGTCGATCACATCCCTTGCAGTCGCCTCATCAGGTGGTTCTGAATTACGGAGCTGCTTGTAGATATAGTTGATCGCCTCAGTCTCGGTATTGGTAGGATCTTTCTGAAGCGTATTGTAGATGATGGCATACTCGGTGACATTGGCCTCATCCTTCTGGAGAAGGATGGTCTTCACATCAGCCTGGGAGAGTTTCTCGATCGTCTCATCGTTCAAGATCTCGCCACGCTCTACGATAGGCATGGTTCTCTCGACTGGAATGACCTCTCCTGTATCATCATCGACGAAATCCTCGTTCCAAGTGATGAGCACTTTTGCGGCAAGCTTCCTGCCCTCATTGGCCTTAAGGTTTTCTGGCGTCACTTCGATCTCGTCAGCAAGTCCGAAAATGTCGATGATATCTTTGTCTGAGTTGTAACCGATAGCCCTGAGAAGGGTAGTTACAGGCAGCTTCTTCTTACGGTCGATGTAAGCATACATGACGTTGTTGATGTCAGTAGCGAACTCGATCCATGATCCTTTGAAAGGAATGATTCTGGCAGAATAGAGCTTGGTACCGTTGGCATGGACGCTCTGTCCGAAGAATACACCTGGAGATCTATGAAGCTGGGATACAATGATACGCTCAGAACCGTTGATGACGAAAGTACCACCTGGGGTCATATACGGGATATTGCCCAAGTAGACATCCTGAATCTTCGTATCGAAATCTTCGTGCTCTGGGTCGCTGCACGACAAGCGCAATTTCGCCTTGAGCGGAACACTATAGGTCTGACCTCTGTCAAGACACTCCTCGATGGAGTACTGAGGCGGATCGATGAAGTAATCGATGAACTTCAGCTCATAGTTGTTCCTGGTATCCTCGATCGGGAAGATTTCCTGGAAAACCTGATAGAGGCCCTCGTTACGTCTGTTCTCAGGAGTTGTATCCAGCTGGAAGAAATCCTGGAAAGACTTGAGCTGCACCTCCAGGAGATCCGGATACTCAAGGAGAATTTTGGATGATGCGAATGAAACTCGCTGTTTTTTAGTCTTTTGTGACATCTTTCTGTCTTAAATATAAAGAAAAACTTTAATACGACAAAAAGGTTTAGAGCCATTTAGCCCTAAACCTGACTTGTTTCCCCAGTCCGGGGAAGAGGTGAAACTATTTAATCTCAACCTCTGCTCCAGCCTCTTCGAGGGCTGCCTTAAGAGCCTCAGCCTCTGCTTTAGAAACTTTCTCTCTTACAGCTACTGGTGCTTTATCAACGATGTCCTTAGACTCTTTAAGTCCGAGACCTGTAGCCTCTTTGACTGCTTTCACAACTGCAAGCTTAGCCTGACCAGCTGATTTCAAGATTACATCAAACTCAGTCTGCTCAGCTTCTGCAGCTGCTGCAGGACCTGCTACAGCAACTACAGCTGCTGCTGCTGGCTCGATTCCGTACTCATCCTTAAGGATCTGTGCGAGCTCCTGTACGTCTTTTACAGTAAGGTTTACCAACTCTTCTGCAAGTGCTTTAATATCTGCCATAATTGTATTTATTAAAATGATTTTTTGTTACTAAACTATTCTGCTGGAGTTTCCTCTGGTTTCTCCTCGCTCTTGTTTTCAAGCGCAGAGATAACGTTGCGGATAGGTGACTGGAGGAGGGATACGATCTCTGCGATGAGTTCCTCGCGAGACTTGATGTTGTAGAGAGCTGTAAGGGACTCTGCACCAACGAATGCTGGCCACTCCTGGATGTATGCGCCTTTGAGAAGAGGTTTCTCAGATCCAGCGTCATTGAATTTCTTGATAACCTTAGCCGGAGCGTTAGGAGTCTCGGTGTACATGATGGCTGTCGGACCAGCGAGAACCGGAACCAGCTTCATCATTTCCTCGTTACCTGATTTCTCGATAACTTTGGAAAGAAGGGTATTCTTAACGACTACCAGTTTAACACCATGCTCGAAACATGCCTTACGGAGCTCGTAAGTCTTCTCGGCATTCAATCCTGCAATATCAGCAATGTAGAAGTTCGGTGTCTCTTCGAGTTGTGCTGAGATTGCGTCAATAATATTGAGTTTTTCTTCTTTTCTCATAACGATCTGATTTTTACAGCACTATTCTACTGATTTAACATCTACATGGATACCAGGGCTCATTGTAGTACAGATAGTAACTGACTGCATGTAAGTACCCTTCAAAGTCTGAGGTTTCAACTTCAGGATAGTTGAGAGAAGCTCCTTGGAGTTGTCAAGGATCTGCTCTGAAGTGAAGGAAGCCTTTCCGACAGCAGCGTGGATGATACCGGTCTTGTCGACCTTGAAATCGATCTTACCTGCTTTGACCTCTTTGACAGCGTTTGCAATATCCATTGTCACTGTACCTGTCTTAGGGTTCGGCATAAGTCCTCTAGGACCGAGGATTCTACCGATAGCGCCGACCTTAGCCATTACGGAAGGCGTACAGATGATGACGTCAACGTCAGTCCAACCACCTTTGATCTTGTCGATGAATTCATCAAGACCTACGTAATCTGCTCCAGCCTCTTTTGCCTCGACTTCCTTATCAGGTGTACAGAGAACGAGTACTCGTGTCTCCTTACCTGTTCCATGTGGAAGAGTAACGACACCACGAACCATCTGATTGGCTTTACGTGGGTCAACACCAAGTTTAACGTGAAGCTCTACTGATGCATCAAATTTTGTATAGGTAACTTCCTTAACAAGTTCACATGCCTCGGCAAGCTTATATTCTGCAGCAGCATCGAACTTAGCGAGAGCTGCCTTCTGATTTTTTGTAAGTTTACTCATTTTGCTTGTGAAATTTTAAAGTTCAGGGAACTCACCCTCTACTTTGATACCCATACTTCTTGCGGTACCTGCTACCATGGTCATCGCTGACTTGAGTGTGAAGCAGTTCATGTCTTTCATCTTGTTCTCAGCGATCTCTTTGACCTGATCCCAAGTGACTGTACCGACTTTCTTTCTGTTCGGTTCTGCAGAACCTGTAGAAACCTTAGCAGCTTCTTTCAATGAAATCGCAACAGGTGGCTGTTTAACCTCGAAAGTGAATGATTTGTCGCTGTAGACAGAAATCACGACTGGCAAGATCTTACCTGCCTGGTCCTGTGTGCGGGCATTGAACTGTTTGCAGAAATCCATGATGTTCAAACCCTTTGAACCGAGTGCCGGTCCTACTGGAGGAGATGGATTAGCTGCGGCTGCCTTGATCTGGAGTTTAATCAATCCAGTTAATTCTTTTGCCATAATGAATGTTATTCTTTAGTTACTTGTGTAAAGTTGAGTTCCAATAAAGTCTTACGTCCGAAGATCATGACCATAACCTTGAGCTTAGACCTGTCTTCGACGATTTCCTCGACAGTACCACCGAATCCGCTGAAAGGTCCGTCTGTAATCTGGACAGGATCACCGACCTTGTAATCGATGACTGTCTCGACATCAGTGACGGCTTGCTCGTCCTGCTCTCCGAGAATTCGTCTAGCTTCATCATCGCGAAGCGGAACAGGAAGTTTCTCCTCCTGTGGTTTTCCACCGTCATGAGAGACTTCACGTTTTTCGGTCAGGAAGCCTGACATGTGAGGAACCTCATTTCTGATGATGTACTGCAATTCACCGGAAAGTTCCGCCTGAATCAGCACATAACCCGGATAAAGGATTTTCTCTACGAGAACCCGTTTACCGGCACGTACTGTATATACTTTTTCTGTTGGAACAAGAACCTGAGAAACCAGATCCTGAAGACCGCATCTTTCGATCTCTTTTTCGAGATACTCTTTGGCTTTTTTCTCTTTACCACCTGCTGTTCTCAGCACATACCATTTCTTATTGTTGTCACACATGATAAACTGGTATTACAGATTGTAAATGGCTGACATCAGATGTTCGAAAGCGAAGTCCATCACGAAGATCACGAGAGCGAAAATCACAGAAGCGACCATCACCAGGATGGCAGAACTCTGCAACTTGTCCCATGTAGGCCAAGTAACTTTCTTGGTCAACTCCTTATAAGACTCTTTCAGATAGTTGATAAACTTTCTCATCTTTACTTGTAATGGACATTGTAGGATTGGAAGCGAGTTACAATGTCTGTTAAACAATTACCAAATCGTAACCTTTGATATAAATTGGCAGGGGAAGAAGGATTCGAACCCTCATCGACGGTTTTGGAGACCGCTGAACTACCCTTGTTCTATTCCCCTATGAAAGTGGGTGTCGGTGACCCGGCACCCACTTGATTATGATAGTGTGCGATTAAGCAAGGATCTTGGTTACCTGGCCTGCACCTACTGTACGACCACCCTCACGGATTGCGAAACGAAGACCTTCGTTCAATGCAACTGGGTAGATCAGATCTACAGTAATAGTAACGTTATCGCCTGGCATTACCATCTCTACACCCTCTGGAAGAGTGATCTCACCTGTGATGTCAAGAGTACGGATGAAGAACTGTGGACGGTAGTGGTTTCCGAATGGAGTATGACGACCACCCTCGTCTTTCTTCAATACGTAGATCTCAGCCTGGAATTTCTCGTGTGGATGAATGACACCTGGTTTTGCGAGAACCTGACCTCTCTTGATCTCTTTCTTGTCGATACCACGGAGGAGAAGACCAACGTTATCACCAGCCTCACCCTCATCGAGGATCTTACGGAACATCTCGACACCAGTCACGACAGTCTTCTTAGGCTCCTCGCCAAGACCGACGATCTCAACCTCATCACCTGTGTGAACGACACCTGTCTCGATACGGCCAGTAGCAACAGTACCACGACCTGTGATAGAGAAGATATCCTCAACTGGCATGATGAACGGTTTCTCGTTATCACGTGGAGGGATAGGAATGTATGTATCAACTGCATCCATCAACTCCATGATCTTGTCTTCCCATTTCGGATCTCCGTTAAGAGCACCGAGAGCGGAACCACGGATGATAGGAGCGTTGTCACCGTCGAAGTTGTAGAATGAAAGAAGGTCACGGATCTCCATCTCTACGAGGTCAAGCATCTCTTCGTCATCAACGAGGTCAACTTTGTTCATGAATACGACGATTCTAGGAACGTTCACCTGACGAGCGAGAAGGATGTGCTCACGAGTCTGAGGCATAGGACCATCAGTAGAAGCGACTACGAGGATGGCACCATCCATCTGAGCAGCACCAGTAACCATGTTCTTCACATAGTCAGCATGGCCCGGACAGTCAACGTGTGCGTAGTGACGAGTTGCAGTCTGGTACTCAACATGTGATGTATTGATAGTGATACCACGCTCTTTCTCCTCTGGAGCGTTATCGATAGAATCGAAACTTCTCATCTCTGAAAAGCCCTTCTTTGCAAGCACTGTAGTAATTGCTGCAGTCAAGGTAGTCTTACCATGGTCAACGTGGCCGATTGTACCAATGTTAACGTGTGGTTTGTCTCTTTTAAAGGTTTCTTTAGCCATTTCTTTTTATTTTAATTGAGTATTATATACAAAAAAAGCAGAGCCGGTGGAGAGAATTGAACTCTCGACCTCTTCCTTACCAAGGAAGCGCTCTACCCCTGAGCTACACTGGCGTAGTATTGAGCGGAAGACGAGGTTCGAACCCGCGACCCTTAGCTTGGAAGGCTAATGCTCTACCAACTGAGCTACTTCCGCTTCTAATATTTGGTGGGAGAAGATGGATTCGAACCACCGAAGGTATAAACCAGCAGATTTACAGTCTGCCCCATTTGGCCACTCTGGTATTCTCCCAATATTTTGAGCCGATGGAGGGAGTCGAACCCACGACCCCGAGATTACAAATCACGTGCTCTAGCCAACTGAGCTACATCGGCATTTCCCGTATTCCTGACGACTCACATCGTTTCCGAAAGGGATTGCAAAGATAGATATTAAAAATTAATCTCCAAAACTTTTTACATTTTTTTCGCAAAAATCTTCATTTTCCTGACGGATTTTCCTGTAGATTCCCGCCGTATCCAGTCCGGATTCCTGCCGAAGTTCGGCCTGAGTCCCCTGAGTGACAAATACATCCGGTATTCCGATACCCGAAACATGCCATTTTCCCGTCTTCGACGCTATCCGTTCCGAAATCTCCGAACAAAGTCCACCTTTCAGACAGCCGTCCTCCACGGTGATGATGCAGCGGCAACGGGTGCAGGCGTCCGCCAGCGCATCCGCATCGAAAGGTTTGACATAACGGACATCCCAGACTTCCGGCATCCATCCCTGTTCTTCTCGGATCCGTTCCGCCGCCTCGACCGCACGCCAGACGAACGGTCCTGCACAGAACAGCGCCACACGCTCTCCCTTCCGCAGACAGACCGCCTTCCCGACCGGGACCTCCGCGAAGGGTTCCGATTTCCAGACGGTTCCCTCTCCGCACCCGCGAGGATATCTTATGATGAAAGGGCCGCCCGTCGCTTCCTTGGCCGTGTACATCATATTCCGGAGCACCAGTTCATCAGAAGGAACTGCGATGACAGCATTGGGAATACTCCTGTAAGCCGCCATATCGTAACACCCGTGATGGGTCGCGCCATCCTCGCCGACAAGACCTGCACGGTCCAGACAAAGGACTACACCAAGATTCTGAAGCGCCACATCATGAATGATCTGGTCATACGCCCGCTGGGAGAAAGAAGAATAGATGTTGCAGAAAGGCTTCATGCCGGCAGCGGCCAGCCCGGCAGAGAAAGTGACCGCATGCTCCTCTTCGATACCGACATCGAAGAAACGTTCCGGCATCCGCTCGGCCAGCGTCGTCATGCCGCAGCCGGAAGCCATGGCAGGTGTCACACCCACGACAGCCGGGTCCTGCTTCGCCAGATCCACCAACGTCTGTCCGAAAACATCCTGATACCTGGAAGCCGCATATTCCTTCACGGCCCGCTTTCCGGTTTCCGGATCGAAATGCCCCGGTGCGTGCCATACGGTAGGATCAGCCTCTGCCGGAGCATAACCCTTTCCTTTCCGGGTAATGACATGGAGGAGTTTCGGTCCCTTGATGTTCTTCAGCCTGGAAAGCGTGCGGATGACCTGAGAAATGTCATTTCCGTCAATAGGGCCGAAATAACGGAAGCCCATTGACTCGAAAAGCGCTCCGCCGGATTTACGCACCAGGGAAGATTTAGCCCCGACCACCAGACGCTGGATGGACTTCCGGAAAGACCGGTCCCCCATCCTGTCCCAGACCATCTTCTTCAGACGGTTGTAGCGAGGATCCATCGTCACCTTCAGCAGGTAGTCATGAAGCGCACCTGTATTATTGTCAATGGACATATTATTATCATTCAGGACAATGAGCACGTCCGACTTGCTGGCTCCGACATTGTTGAGCCCTTCGAAGGCCAGACCACCGGTCAATGAACCATCACCGATCAGAGCGACAACCTTCCTGTCCTCCCCTCTCATCCTGAAAGCCTGTGCAAATCCCAATGCCGCAGAAACGGAAGTGGAAGAATGCCCTGTTCCGAAAGCATCGTAAGGACTCTCTGCCCTGTTCGGGAAGCCACTGATCCCGTTCCTCGTCCGATTTCCCTTGAACGCTTCCCTACGGCCACAGATGATCTTATGCGCATAGGCCTGATGGCCGACATCGAAGATCAGCTTGTCAGCAGGAGCATCATATATATAATGTAAAGCGACGATCAGTTCAACAGCGCCGAGGCTGGAACCGAGATGTCCTGGATTGACCGCACAGCAGCGGACGATATAGTCGCGCAGCTCCTCGCAAAGCTGCACCAGCTGCTCCGGCCGCAGAGCCTTCACATCTTCCGGTGCATTTATCTTATCTAGAATTCCGTACATCATGAATGACTGTGGTTCTTCTTAGGTTAACAGAGCGAAGTTAGCATAATAATCGGAGAAGAGAAAATCTGTTTTGCGTATTGCCTCAAAAATCGTAACTTCGCCTTTTGGAAAAATCTATAAACAAAATAAATAAAATGGAAAAAATCAAACAGACCCTGCACGACTCAGCAGCTGCCAGATGGACCGCATTGATCCTGATCGCACTGATGATGTTCTTCGCGTACATGTTCGTCGACGTCATGTCTCCGCTGCAATCCATGATCCAGCAGCAGAGAGGATGGACGCCTGACGTATTCGGCACCTATGCCGCATCCGAATACATCCTCAACGTATTCGGTTTTCTCATCCTGGCCGGTATCATCCTGGACAAGATGGGCGTCCGTTTCACCGGAATCCTCTCCGCATCCCTGATGCTCGGAGGCGCAGTCATCAAATACATCGCCATCTCCGAATGGTTCCAGAGCACCGGCTTCTGCGAATGGCTCGGTTCCTGGTGGACAGCCGTTCCGGGCAGCGCGAAACTCGCTTCCCTCGGCTTCATGATCTTCGGCTGCGGCTGTGAAATGGCCGGAACGACCGTATCGAAATCCATCGCCAAATGGTTCAAAGGCAAAGAACTGGCACTGGCCATGGGTCTGGAAATGGCTATCGCCCGCGTCGGCGTCTTCGCCATCTTCTCCATCAGCCCTTTCATCGCCAACAAGCTCGGTACCGTACAGGCCCCTGTCGCTTTCTGTACCGTCCTGCTGCTGATCGGTCTGATCAACTTCATCGTCTTCTCCGTCATGGACAAGAAATTCGACAAGGAGACCATCGCCGCTGAAGGAGCGATCGAGCATGAGGCCAATGATGAGGAATTCCACATCAAGGACCTTGGAAAAATCTTCGGTTCCCGCAGTTTCTGGACCGTCGCCCTGCTGTGCGTTCTCTACTATTCCGCCATCTTCCCTTTCCAGAGATATGGTGCGAACATGCTCCAGTGCAACCTCGACGGTATCTCCGCTGAAGCGGCTGCCAACATCTTCAGATGGTTCCCGATCGGCGCCGCCGTCATCACTCCGTTCCTGGGCCTCTTCCTGGACAAGAAAGGTAAAGGTGCAACCATGCTGATCTTCGGAGCGATCCTCCTGATCGTCTGCCACCTGGTCTTCGCCTTCTGGCTTCCAGCCAGCCACAGCGAGTTCATCGCCTACGCGACCATCGTCATCCTGGGCATCAGCTTCGCTCTGGTTCCTGCCGCACTCTGGCCGTCTGTTCCGAAAATCATCGACGAGAAGATCCTCGGTTCCGCCTACTGTCTCATCTTCTGGGTACAGAACATCGGACTCTGCTTCGTACCGAAGCTGATCGGAAGTGTCCTTGAATCTTCCAATGCCGGCAACGCAGCCGTTCAGGCAGCCATGGCCGCCAATGCGGAGTTCATCCCTTACGACTACACCGTTCCATTGATCATCTTCGCCGGCTTCGGTGTCCTCGCACTTCTCATCGCCATCTACCTGAAGGCACTGGACAAGAAGCGTCATCTCGGTCTCGAGTTGCCTAACATCCAGAAATAACATATCTGAAAATCAAAAGGATGGGCAGCAGTCCATCCTTTTTCACATCCTGTCATCCATGAGTACAGTACAAACGAAACGGATCAGAACCGCAACCTGCTGGCTCGCCCTGCTCTGCCTGGTGTTCCCGATGTTCGGTTCCTATTTCTTCGACGACATCTTCTCCTCCCTGTCCCAGCTCTTCTCCGCTCCTGAACAACTGGAACTCGGCTGGAACCAGAAAGACTACGGCTTCTATGCCAGCGGCTATTCCGTCCTCTGCGTATTCGGAGGCCTGATCATCTGCGGCATCCTGCTGGATATCTACGGCGTAAGGATCGTAGGCTCCATCTTCGTCAGCATGATGATCCTCGGAGCCGCTCTCATCTGGTTCGCCCTCCAGCACGGTTTCTCCCCATCAGCCTCCGTGAAGATCGCCTTTGCCGGAAAGATGCTCTTCGGCCTGGGCAGTGAGATCGCCGGAGTCGCGGTTACACGCTCCATCGCGAAATGGTTCAAAGGCCGGAACATGGCACTGGCCATGGGCCTTCATCTGGCTATCGCCCGCCTGGGTACCGCCGCCGCACTCATCATCTCGCCGATGCTGCTCGCCACGAAACTGTCAGGAGAAATGTACAGCCTGACAGAAACCGCCAGACCGGCCCTGACCGGACTCATGCTCCTGCTTGCAGGTGGCATCCTCTGGGCCATCTTCGTCGCCATGGACCTGCGCTTCGACCGGACCATGCAGATCAGCACGGACCGCGGAGAAATCAAGGAAGAAGACAAATTCCGCTTCTCCGACATCATCAAAGTCCTGCGAAACCCGAGGTTCATCATGATCGCCCTGCTCTGCGTCTTCTTCTACTGCTGCATCATTTCTTTCAAGAAATTCGGCACTGCCATCCTGATTCCACGTTTCGAGATGGATGTAGATTCCGCGAAATGGATGCTCTCCCTGATCCCGTTCTTCACCGTCGTGTTCACCCCGCTCTTCGGCGCCTTCGTGGACAAGGTCGGCAAAGCCACCCGTTGGATGCTGGTCGGTGCAGGACTCGTGTTCCTGTCTCACCTGATCATCCTGCTGGCTCCTCAGGGTGAACCTTTCTACGGTTACCTGGCCATTTCCCTGCTCGGTATCGGATACTCGCTCGTACCGTCCGCCATGTGGCCTTCCGTTCCGAAAATCATCCCCGAAAAGAATCTCGGCACCGCCTATTCTCTCCTATACTGGATCCAGAACATCGGTCTGATGCTGATTCCGATCCTCGTCGGGAATATTCTGGACAAGGCAGCGACGGCCATGATCGGCGCGAAGAATGCCGAATACATCTTCGTCATCCTGGGTATCATATCGATCATCGTCTCTGTCCTGCTCATCCGTTCCTCCAGGAAGCACCCTGAACTTCACCTGGACGAGCCGGTCAAATGATTCATCGACGGCTGAACCTTAAGAAAGTGGAATCTCCCGCTGATCGAAAAAAGAAGCGCTGCTCCCCGCAAGGGAACAGCGCTTTTTCCATCATGGCTGCAGACTCAGGCCTGGTGCCGGAGAAAACAGCCGATCGTATTCTCCATCAGGCAAGCGATAGTCATCGGACCGACTCCTCCCGGAACCGGAGTGATGAAAGAAGCCTTCGGTTCAATGGACTCGAAATCCACATCCCCGCAAAGTCTTCCCGTCTCGGGATCACGGTTCACACCCACGTCAATGACGACAGCCCCAGGAGCAACCATGTCCGCCGTCACGAACTTCGGACGTCCGACCGCCACCACCAGAATCTCTGCCTGACGAGTCACGGCAGCAAGATCGACCGTGCGGCTATGCGCCACCGTTACCGTAGCATTCTCATCCAGCAGCAGTTTCGCCACCGGAAGACCGACAATGTTGCTGCGCCCGACCACGACAGCCCGTTTGCCACGGATCTCCACCCCTGCGGATTTCAGCATCCTGATGATGCCCTCCGGCGTACAAGGACGCACACAAGGCTGTTTCTGCCATAGCGCCGCAACATTCAACGGATGGAAACCATCCACATCCTTATCCTGTGCGATCGCGCCGATCACCTTCGCCTCATCGATATGAGCCGGCAGAGGCAACTGAACCAGAATGCCATCGACTCCGGCATCTTCGTTCAGTTCCCGGATCAGAGACAGAAGTTCCGTTTCAGGAAGATCCGCCGGTCTGCAGATCGTCGTATTCCTGATTCCAACCACATCGCAAGCCTTGGACTTACCCCTGACATACGAGAGACTGCCCGGATCATCCCCGACCAGAATCACGACCAGATGAGGTACCCGTCCAAATCTTTCCGGAAAACCGGAGACTCGAACAGCCATATCAGCCTTCATCTGCGTCGAAAGTTCTTTTCCACTGATAATCATAGTCACTTTTTCATTTGAAAAGCGACCGTCGAGCATTACCCGACGACCGCTTGTTAACCACTAAGTCAAGAAATGTTTCCTGACTACAAAACTCTCCAACCGATATCTTTCCGATAGAAAAGATTTCCACAGTCGATGGACTGAACGGCAGCAAGCGCCTTATCATGCGCCTCCTGCAGATCCGCACCGGTACCCACGACCATCAGGACACGCCCTCCAGCCGTGAAAAATTCACCCTCCCGGCAGGAAGTACCCATGTGGAACACACGGATATCCTCCGGAAGCCGGTCCAGTCCTTTGATCTCGAAGCCTTTCTCATAGCTACCAGGATAACCTTTGGAAGCCATGACGAAACCCATGGTCATCTCTTTCTTCCAACGGATATAAGGCATGAGCGTTCCATCTGCCACGGCAGAGAAAATATCGTAGATGTCTGACTCCAGACGCGGAAGTACCACCTCCGTCTCCGGATCTCCGAAACGGCAGTTGAACTCGATCACCTTGACCCCCTGAGGAGTTTTCATGAGGCCGCCATAAAGGACACCCTTGAAAGGACAGCCCTCAGCGACCATACCGGCAGCGACCGGCTTCATGACTTTGTCCATCGCGAACTGCAGATCCTCCTCTGTGATCAACGGTACCGGAGAATAGGCACCCATACCGCCGGTATTCGGACCCTTATCTCCTTCGTATGCACGTTTATGATCCTGAGAAAGCGTCATCGGCCAGACCCGTTCTCCGTCCACGAAACACATGAAAGAGAACTCCGGACCGGTCAGGAACTCTTCCACGACCACCTTTCCATGCCCGAACTTATCATCCAGAAGCATATCTTTCAAAGCGGCATCAGCCTCCTCCAGCGTCTCAGGGATGACAACTCCCTTACCGGCAGCCAGACCGTCATATTTCAGAACGACCGGGAACTGCCCCTTGCGGACATAGTCCAGCGCCTCCTCATAGCTGCTGAATGTAGCGAAGGCCGCCGTCGGTACCTCATACTTCGCCATGAGCTGTTTCGCGAAATCCTTGCTGGACTCGATGGTCGCGGCAGCCTTGGTCGGTCCGAAGATACGGAGGCCGGCCTCAGCAAAAGCATCGACGATACCGGCAGCCAGAGAAATCTCAGGTCCCACGACCGTCAGGTCAATGTCATTGGCCAAAGCAAAACCTTTCAGTGCCTCGATCTGATCATCCTTGATCGGCACACATTCCGCCTGCGCGGCGATACCGGCATTGCCCGGCGCACAATATATTTTTCCGACTTGCGGTGAACGGCTGAGCGCATCCACGATAGCATGCTCTCTTCCACCTCCACCGACTACCAAAACTTTCTTCATGATCCTAATGTTTGAAATGACGCATTCCGGTGAACATCATGGAAATGCCGAACTCGTCACATTTCACGACAGAATCATTGTCACGGATACTTCCGCCCGGCTGGACGATGGAAGCGATGCCGTATTCCGCCGCAGTAGTGACACAGTCATCGAACGGAAAGAAACCGTCGGATGCCATGACCAGGCCTTCCTTGCGGATGTCCTTGCCCTCAGCGGCCAACGTAGTCTTCGCCTCTTCCAGAGCGATCTGTGCGGAACCGATACGGTTCATCTGGCCGGCACCCACACCGAGGGTCATGCCGTCCTTAGCCACGACGATGGCATTGGACTTCACATGCTTGACGATTCTCCAAGCAAAATCGAGATCCGTCAGCTGAGCCTCGGAAGGCTTCGCTGCCGTGACGCACATGCCGGCTTCCACCTTCTTCGTCACCAGATCCTGCTGCTGAACCAGCATACCGCCGTTCATGCTCACGAAAGCCTGATGCGGAGTCTCGTCCTTGGTCATGTCGACCTTCAGCAGACGAAGATTCTTCTTCGTACGAAGCAGCTCCAACGCCTCTGCAGAGAAAGAAGGAGCCATGATGATTTCCAGGAAGATCGGCTTCATGAGCTGGGCGGTTTCCAGATCCACCTCGCGGTTGAAAGCGACGATGCCGCCGAATATGCTCACCTTGTCTGCCTCATAAGCCTTCTTCCAGGCTTCCAGTGCATCTGCTCCGATAGCGGCGCCACACGGATTCATATGTTTCAGACCGACGCAGAACGGCACATCGAATTCACGCACGATGTTCAAAGCCGCATTCGCATCCTGGATATTATTGTAGGATAGTTCCTTACCGTTGAGCTGCTCCGCAGAGGCCAGAGAATAGGAAACCTTGTCCATGGAAGCATAGAATTTCGCTTCCTGATGAGGGTTCTCTCCATAACGGAGACTCTGCTTGAGGTCATACTCCAGGAAAAGTTTCTCGTTCAGCCCGGCAGCCTTGCGCATGTAGGTCGCGATCATCATATCGTATTCTGCCGTATGGGTATAAGCCTTCGCAGACAGCTGGAGACGGGTCTCCGGAAGCGTATCGCCATGTTCCCGGATCTCGGTCAGCACCTGCGCGTAATCCTCAGGATGACAGACCACCGTCACGGCAGACCAGTTCTTCGCGGCGCTGCGGAGCATGGAAGGACCTCCGATATCGATGTTCTCGATAGCATCCGCCATGGTCACGCCAGGTTTCTCGATCGTCTGCTTGAACGGATAGAGGTTCACGCAGACCATGTCGATGAACTCGATGCCGTTCTCCTGGAGCTGCTTCCTGTGGCTCTCGAGATCACGACGGCCGAGAAGACCGCCATGGACCTTCGGGTGCAAAGTTTTCACACGTCCGTCGCAGATTTCAGGAAAGCCGGTCACTTCACTGATGTTGATCACCTTCAGGCCGGCTTCCTGAAGCATCTTCATGGTACCGCCTGTGGCAATGATGTCCCAGCCGAGAGACTGGAGACCGCTGGCGAATTCTACCACGCCAGTCTTATCACTTACACTGATTAAAGCTCTCATTGTTGACTTTTTAGAATGTTGAACCGATTAAAGAAGGGTTACGCCTTCCCCTTCGACGATACGGCCGATGACGGACGCCTTGTCCCCATATCCGGCCAGGATATCGATCGCCTGCTGCGCCTCGGACTCATCCATGGCGAGAACCATGCCGATACCCATGTTGAAGATATTGAACATCTCACGGTGAGCGATCTTGCCGTAACGCTCGAGAAGACGGAAGATCGGGAGGATCTCCCAGGTACCTTCCTTGACCTCTACACCCATGCCCTCATGGAGAATACGCGGGATGTTCTCATCGAAACCGCCGCCGGTGATATGGGCCACCCCATGCACATGGCAATGGCGGATGACATCCAGCACCTGCTTCACATAGATACGGGTCGGAGTGAGCGCCGTCTCACCGAGAAGAGCACCCTCCAGCTCCGGATAAGTAGCATTCAGATCCAGTTCATTGTCAGCGAAGACCTTGCGGACCAGACTGAAACCATTGGAATGAACACCTGTGGAAGCGATGCCCACGAGAACATCACCGACCTTTACCTTGGAACCGTCGATGAGCTGAGACTTCTCCACGACACCGGTCGTATAGCCGGCGATATCGTACTCCCCATCCGTATACATGCCCGGCATCTCGGCAGTCTCACCGCCGACCAGAGCGCAACCTGCCTGGCGGCAGCCCTCTGCCACACCGGCGACTATAGCCTCGATCTTGGCCGGTTCATTCTTGCCGACCGCCACATAATCAAGGAAGAAGAGCGGCTCAGCACCCTGCGCCAGCACATCGTTCACGCACATGGCCACCGCATCGATACCGATCGTATCATGCTTGTCCATGGCAAAAGCCAGTTTGAGCTTGGTACCGACGCCATCAGTACCGCTCACGAGTACAGGCTCCTTTATATCCAGAGCCGAAAGATCGAACATACCACCGAACGATCCGATATTACCCATCACGCCTTTACGTGAGGTAGAAGCGACGTGAGACTTGATCCTACGCACAACCTCGTAGCCAGCCTCCAGGTTCACACCTGCTTTTTCGTAACTTACAGCCATTTCTTTATTTTTTTGAATGATTTGTTATTCGTAAAGTTCGGTCGGATACTCCCCGTCGAAACAAGCGCAGCAAAGATCGCTCCTGCGTCCGGCCTTCAGCATGCCTTCCTTGGAGAGGAAGGCCAAAGTATCTGCACCGATGATGTCACAGACCTGATTCACATTGTGACGAGCACTGATCAGCTCATCCAATGAAGTGATATCCACGCCATAGTAGCAAGGTTTGACCAGCGGTGAGCTCGCGATACGGACATGTACCTCTTTGGCACCGGCCTCACGCAGCATTCTCACGATTCTCAAGGAAGTCGTGCCGCGGACAATGGAATCATCCACCAGAACGACCCTCTTGTCCTTCACGATGGTCTTCACGGCGGAAAGTTTCATCTTCACGCCCTTTTCCCGCATGGACTGCGAAGGCTGGATGAAAGTCCTGCCGATATATTTGTTCTTGATCAGCCCCATCTCATAAGGAAGTCCGCTGGCCTCGGAATAACCCATGGCCGCACTCAAGCTGGAATCCGGGACACCCACGACGATATCCGCCTCACACGGAGCCTCCTCCCACAGAATCTTTCCGGACTCCTTGCGATAATTGTGCACATTGCAACCATCGATATCGCTGTCCGGACGCGCGAAATAGATGTACTCCATCGCGCACATCGCATGACGTTCCGGCTCAGCATAGAAATTCGAACGGATGCCGTGATGATCGATGGTCACGATCTCTCCAGGCTCCACGTCCCGGATGAATTCCGCGCCCAACACATCGAAAGCACAAGTCTCGCTTGCCACGACATAACCACCGTTCAGTCTACCTAAGGCCAATGGTCTCAGACCGTACTTGTCCCTGCAAGCATAGATCCGGTTCTTCGTCATGATCAGGAAAGCGAAGGCTCCGTCCATCCGGTTCAATGCCTCCTTGATGGCATGGATCCGATCAGAATGAGCCTCGAAATTCCCCTTCTTGATCAGATGAGCCAGAATCTCCGCGTCGGAAGCGCTCTGGAAAAGACTTCCATTGTCCTCCATCTCCTTACGGAGCTGCTTGTAATTCACGATGCTGCCGTTGTGGGCCATCGCGAAATCCCCGGTATTGTGACGAAACAGGAATGGCTGGATATTTTCCATACCCTTGATACCTCCCACCGCATAGCGGACATGGCCGATTGCCATCGAACCGGTCAGTTCAGCCAGCCTGCGCTCGTTGAACACCTCGATGACAAGACCTTCCCCCTTGACACGTCTGAACGTTCCGTTGTCCACAGTCACGATACCGCAACCTTCCTGCCCCCTGTGCTGAAGGGCATGGAGGGCATAATAAGTCAGATTAGCGGCGTCCGGTACCCCGAAGATACCGAACACACCGCATTCCTCATGAAGTTCCGCATCGGAAACCAATGATTTCAATTCTTCCAACATCTTTTATTCTCCTCTGAAATAACGGACGGCATTCGCGAAAAGCGGCTGCTCCAGCCCGTCATCGATAATATTCTTGAAAAGATTTTCCTCATAACGCTCTGTATGTCCCATCTTGCCGAGAATCTGTCCGTTCTCGCTGATGATGCCCTCAATGGCATAATATGAGCCGTTCGGATTATACGGCGACTCCATCGTCACCTCCTCGGAAATCGGATCTACATACTGGAAAGCCACCTGTCCTTTGGCGAACAGATCCCTGGCCAGTTCCTCATTGACCACGAACTTGCCTTCACCATGACTGACGGCGATCGTATGCAGATCACCGACAGACATACCGGCAAGCCAAGGAGAATTGGTCGTCGCCACACGCGTCATCACCATCTGGGAGATATGACGGTTGATATCGTTCCTGAACAAAGTCGGTGAATCCTTCGTCACCTGACCGAGACGACCGTATGGAAGAAGACCGGACTTGACCAATGCCTGGAAACCGTTGCAGATACCCAGGATCAGGCCGCCACGGTCGATCAGGGCATGCACAGCCTCAGCGATCAGCTCGTTGTTCAGCACATTGGCGATGAACTTACCGCTGCCATCCGGCTCATCACCGGCAGAGAATCCGCCGCTGAGCATGAGAATATGGCAATGGTCGATATGCGCCTTCATCTCAGCGATGGAACGGTTCACATCTTCTGCCGTCAGGTTGCAGAATACGGACATCTCCACCTGAGCGCCGGCCCTACGGAAAGCTTTCGCCGTATCATAGTCGCAGTTCGTACCCGGGAAGACCGGAATGTAAGCGATCGGATGTTCGACCGGCTCACCCTTATATTTGAGATCCGCTTTCCTGGCCTTGAAAGGTTTAACCCCCTGAAGACCGTCCGGAACCAGTTTCTTGTGATAAGGTTCGCAGATGTCCGGATAGACCTGAGCGAACTTGGCGCTGTTGGCAGCCATCATGTCGAAGAGGTCCATCGACTTGCCGTTGATATGGAGCAATCCATCCTCTCCGTCCGTAACGGTACCGAGATAGATGACATTCTCACCTTCCAGCTCCTCTTCAGCCTCAACGATGATGGAACCGTAACTGTAGTTGAACAATTCTTTTTCATCCACCTTCACACTGATGCCGAGACCGTTACCGAAAGACATCTTGCAGAGACCTTCAGCGACACCGCCGAAACCTACGGCATAGGCAGAAACGACCGTACCGTCCAGAATCTGCGCATTGACGAAATCCCAGTTCTTCTTGAGCTGGTCCGTATCCGGCATATGATTCTTCTTCGGAGTATGCTTGATCAGGTAGATCCTGTTGTCCTCCATCTTGAATTCAGGAGAAATGACATCGTTCGCATCGACCGGAGTGATACCGAAAGCCATCAGCATCGGTGGCACATTGATGTCCTCGAAAGTTCCGCTCATGGAGTCTTTTCCGCCGATGGAAGGAAGACCGAGATCGACCTGCATCTTCAAAGCACCCATCAAGGCACTGAGCGGCTTGCCCCAGGACTTCTCATCCGTCATGCGCTCGAAATATTCCTGATAAGAGAAACGCATGGTACTCCAGGTACCGCCGGCAGCGACGACCTTCGAGCAAGCTTCGACTACTGCATAAGCAGCGCCATGATAAGGGCTCCACTCCGCGATGAACGGATTGTAACCGAAAGCCATCATGGAAGCGGTATCAGTATAAGTATCTACCGGAAGTTTCTGTACGGAAACCTGAGTCTCCGTTGCCTGGAGGTAACCTCCGAACGGCATCAGGACCGTCGAACGGCCGATCGTAGAGTCGAACATCTCGATCAGGCCCTTCTGTGAAGTCACGTTCGGATCCTGAAGATTGTTCGCGATACGCTCCTTCAAGGTTTCACCCTCGACATGACGCTCGAAAGGATTTCGGTCCTCAACGGCACCGACCTTTGCCTTGGCATAATGCTTGGCACCGGCACTGTCGATGAATTCGCGGCTCAAGTCGACGATGACCTTGTCCCCGTCGAACATGCGCATGCGTCCACGATCCGTCACGTCTGCGACATGAGTCACCTCAATGTTCTCGCTACGGCAATAGGACTCGAACTCAGCCTGGTCCTTCGCCTCAACCACTACGGACATCCTCTCCTGAGACTCGCTGATGGCCAGTTCAGTAGAATTGAGTCCGTTATATTTGACCGGCACACGGTCGAGATAGATGTCAAGACCGTCGGTCAGCTCACCGATCGCTACGCTGACACCACCGGCACCGAAGTCATTGGACTTCTTGATCAGCCTCGTCACTTCCGGACGACGGAAGAGACGCTGGAGCTTACGCTCCTCAGGAGCATTACCCTTCTGCACCTCACTACCGCAAGTTTCGAGAGACTCTTCCGTATGTTCCTTGGATGAGCCCGTCGCGCCACCGACTCCATCACGGCCTGTACGGCCACCGAGCAGCAGGACGACATCACCCGGCACCGGGCTTTCCCTACGCACATTCTCAGCCTTCACGGCACCGGCCACAGCACCGACTTCCAGACGTTTCGCCACATAATCCGGATGATAGACCTCACGGACATGGGTCGTGGCCAGACCGATCTGGTTACCGTAGCTGGAATAACCGTGAGCGGCCTTACGGCTGATGATGCTCTGCGGAAGCTTGCCGTGCAAAGTCTCCGCTACCGGTTTATAGATATCACCGGCACCGGTCACGCGCATCGCCTGATAGACATAGCTGCGACCGGACAACGGATCACGGATCGCACCGCCCAGACAAGTAGCGGCACCGCCGAACGGTTCGATTTCCGTCGGATGGTTATGGGTTTCATTCTTGAACTGGAGAAGCCACTGTTCCGTGACGGTCCTGCCTTCCTCGTTCAGGACATCTACATCTACATAGATACTGCAGGCATTGTTCTCCTCGCTCACCTCCATATCATCCAGCAGGCCATGAGCCTTGAGGTAACGAGCACCGATACAAGCCATATCCATCAGATTCAAGCCTTTCTTCTCACGGCCCAGTTCCTGACGGATCTTCATGTACAAGGCCAATGTGCCGTCGATTTCCTCTTTCATGAAGCTCTCCTCCACCTGGATATCCTCCAGCTCCGTGGTGAAAGTCGTATGACGGCAATGATCGCTCCAGTAAGTATCCAGAATCCGGAGTTCCGTCTCTGACGGATCACGTCCCTCCTCCTTGAAATAGTTCCGGACCTCACGGAGATCATCGGCATTCATCGCCAAGCCCATCTTCCTGCAATAAGGAGCCAGTTCCTCCTCCGTCATGGCAGTCAGCCCCTCCAGCACAGGAACCGGCTTGACAGCCGGCTGCTCCATCGCATTCAGCTTGCCGAGATCCTTCTCACGGGACTCGACCCCATTGATATAATAATGCTTGATCCTGGCGATCGTCTCCTCATCGGTATCTTCCGGCAGGATCAGAAGCTTGGAACTGCGGATACTGACTTCCGCGGAAGGATCGATCAGATGCACACAGTCCACCGCAGAAGCGGCACGCTGGTCAAACTGCCCCGGAAGGTACTCCACGGCAATGTATTTCGCGGCAGAAAGGTCACACTCATCGGTCACCTTGTCCGTCACGATTTCTCCGAATACACGGTAACGGGTTTTCTCGAGCAATTCTTCTGAAAAGCCGAACAGGTCATACACGTTAAGATAACGCAATGATCCTAGCTCCAGCTGAAGATTCTCGTTCAGTTCAGCAAGAAGACTTCTTGCCTCCACCTGAAATTCAGGATACTTCTCTACGTAAATGCGGTAATTGTCCATATTTTAAAATGTTATAAGGTGGCACGCGGTGCAGACCCGCAGGTCTGCTGCATACCACCTTATTATTTCTTGAATTCCTTCATCTAGATTTCAGCCTCCAACACCTTCTGCGTCTGGGCTTTTCTGAAAGCCTCCAGCCTGTCCGCGATTTCCGGAGACTGGAGCGCGAGAATCTGCGCGGCGAAAAGACCGGCATTCTTGGCACCGTCGATCGCCATTGTCGCTACCGGAATTCCGCCCGGCATCTGGACGATGGACAGCAGAGAGTCCATTCCCCCGAGGGCTTTGGTCCGGATCGGCACCCCGATGACCGGAAGCGTCGTCATTCCGGCGACCACACCTGCGACATGAGCAGCCCCGCCCGCTCCCGCGATGATCACGCTGATTCCCCGTGATTTTGCCGACTTGGCATATTCACACATAAGATCCGGGGTACGATGGGCGCTGATGACTTTCTTCTCGTAAGCGATTCCGAGATCTTCAAGCACCTGGATAGCCGGAGACATGACTTCGAAGTCACTGGTCGAGCCCATGATGATTGCAACTTTCATAAGTATCTTTGTATTATAAAAATGATATTCCGATTCTCACAAAATCCTTCTGCAACATTGCATCTGCAAATGTAAACAAATTCCACAACTTGTCAAACAGAGCAGACCTGCAGTTTCCAACATTTTTTCAACAACGTGGCGACGGACAGGAACTTGCAGGAATCTTCTTTCATATATAGGACTTTATCGCTATCTTTGCAGACTACAATCATCATATGTGAAACACATTATCGTCCATCATGAGAGATCTATATATCACCAACACCCTTTCCAGACAGAAAGAACTGTTTGAACCAGTACACGAAGGACATGTCGGACTCTATGTCTGCGGCCCGACCGTCTACGGCGACGCCCATCTGGGACACGCCCGCCCAGGCATCACCTACGACGTATTCGTCCGCCTCCTCAGGCATCTCGGCTACAAGGTCCGCTACGTCCGCAACATCACCGACGTGGGACACCTGGAGCACGACGCCGACGAAGGCGAAGACAAGATTGCCAAGAAAGCCCGTCTCGAGCAGCTCGAGCCGATGGAAGTCGTGCAGGAATATACCCTCAGATACCATGAAGCCATGCGTATGCTGAACGTCGCCCCTCCATCCATCGAACCGAGAGCCTCCGGCCACATCATCGAACAGATCAACATCGTCAAGAAGATCCTGGATGCCGGCTATGCCTACGAAAGCAACGGCTCCGTCTATTTCGATGTCAGGAAATACAACCATGACCACCATTACGGCATCCTCTCTGGCCGCAACATCGACGAGATGATCGGCGGTACCCGTGACCTGGACGGTCAGGAAGAAAAGCACGAATCCTATGACTTCGCCCTGTGGAAGAAAGCGACACCGGAACACATCATGCACTGGCCGTCTCCATGGAGCGAAGGCTTCCCGGGCTGGCATCTCGAATGCTCGGCCATGAGCGAGAAATACCTCGGCAAGACTTTCGACGTGCACGGCGGCGGAATGGACCTCCTCTTCCCGCACCACGAATGCGAGCTGGCACAGAACACCGCATCCCGTGGCTGTCCGGGCGTCAAGTACTGGATGCACAACAACATGATCACCATCAACGGCAAGAAGATGGGAAAATCCTACGGTAACTTCATCACCCTTCAGGAAATGTTCGAAGGCAGCCATGCGATCCTCACCCAGGCCTACAGCCCGATGACCGTACGCTTCTTCATCCTCCAGGCCCACTACCGCAGCACTCTCGACTTCAGCAACGAAGCCCTGCAGGCTGCCGAGAAAGGACTCAAGAGAATCATGAGCGCAGTCAAGGACCTCAGGTCAATGGCCAGAGACGCCGGTGCGGAAGAGTCACCGAGAGGCATCAAAGGCCACGACACCGCCCACCTCGCCTATGGAGAATTCATCGCCGACCTTGCGCCGGAGACGTTCACGGCTGACAACGCCGAGATCAACAAGATCTGCGACGACGTCTATGATGCCCTCTGCGACGACCTCAACACCCCTATTGCCCTCTCCCACATCTTCGATGCCGTCAAGCTGATCAACTCCGCCAAGGACAGAAAGATCAAGCTGACGAAAAACGATCATGAAACCCTTCTACGACTTTTCGACGACATCATCTTCGGCGTCCTAGGACTTAAAGACGAAGAAAGCGAAAGCGGAAAGACCACCAGGACCCTGGACGGCCTGATACAGATGGTCCTCGAGCAGCGAAAAGCCGCAAAATCCGCAAAAGACTGGGCAACCAGCGACAGGATCAGGGACGAACTCAAGGAGCTGGGTATCCAGATCAAGGATACGAAAGACGGCACCGAATGGACATTGGAATAAGGTATGAAGCTCATTTCATGGAATGTCAATGGTCTCAGGGCCATCGCCGGCAAAGGTTTTGCCGACATTTTCACGGAGCTGGACGCAGACTTCTTCTGCCTTCAGGAAACGAAGATGCAAGCCGGACAGCTTGATCTGGAATTTCCGGGATACCGTTCCTACTGGAACTATGCAGACAAGAAAGGCTATTCCGGCACAGCCATCTACACAAGACACGAGCCACTGTCCGTCACCTGCGGCATCGGCATCGATGAACACGACCACGAAGGCCGCGTCATCACACTGGAGATGGAAGATTTCTATCTGGTGTGCGTCTACGTCCCGAATTCGCAGGATGAACTCCGCCGACTGGATTACCGTATGCGATGGGAGGATGACTTCCGGGAATACCTGAAAGGTCTCGCCACGAAGAAAGGCGTGCTGATGTGCGGCGATCTCAATGTCGCTCATCAGGAAATCGACTTGAAGAATCCGAAGACCAACCGCCGGAATGCCGGCTTCACCGATGAGGAACGCGAAAAATTCAGCAAGCTGCTGGATGCCGGCTTCATCGACACTTTCCGTCATTTCTATCCGGACCGGAAAGACATCTATTCCTGGTGGTCCTACCGTTTCCGTGCCCGCGAGAAGAACACCGGATGGCGCATCGATTACTTCATTGCCTCAGAAAACATGAAAGACCGTCTGGCAGACGCGAAGATCCACACCGAAATTTTCGGTTCCGACCATTGTCCGGTTGAACTGGACATCAGATGACATCCGTCCCTCCGGATCAGGAAAGGGTGGTTCCGTTCTCCGGGGCCACCTTTTTTCAACGACGTTTCTTGAGCGCCTCGACAAAATAAGAAATACCGCCGAACAAAGCCATCGTGATGGCCTGAGACTCGTGTGACAGCGTGGCAAAGACGACTCCGACCTCCATAGGAATCCCATAGACCATGTACAGTGCCAGTGAAACGATGTAATGGAAAGCTCCGAAACCGCCAGGCACCGGTACGATCCACCCCAGGCCTCCGACCAGAGACAGGAAAAGCGCATCAGCCAGCCCGAAACCTTTCAGGTCTGGAACCGACCACATGATTGAAGCCGCCATCACCCAGTACATGGCCCAGATCAAGACCGTGTGGAAAAAGAAACGCCACTTTCCCTGCATTTTCAAACAAGTTCCGAACCCCTGGAACAGACCGGAAAGAATCTTCCACACTTTCCCGAAAAATCCGTTTACGTTCCGCCATCTCCAGACAGCATAGATGCCGACAGCAGCGGCCAGGAGCAGCAGCAGAAGAATCCACCAGATGCTGACGTTCATCTTATACAGGATTTCCTGACGGAAGAAATCTCCGAATTTCTTCCAGGTGAAGATCAGCAGCGCAATGATCAGCAGCAGCATCGTGAACAGATCCCACACTCTCTCCAGTACAACCGTCCCCAAAACCTTCTCATAGCTAGCGGCATCGTTGCCCGACTTCCGGGAATTGCGGGTGATGACCCCGCAACGAACGAACTCCCCGATACGAGGAAGCGCGAAATTAGCCAGATAACCGATATTGACTGCATTGAACGCAGTCAGCCGAGTGATCGAAGGATCCAAGGGCTGCAGCAGATCCCTCCAGCGCAGTCCACGGAACCAGAACGCCAGGACGCCGGCTACCATGGACAAGAGAAGAAGAACCCAGTCACAATTCTTCAAGACGCCCACGAACTCCGTCCAATCCACTCCCTTGAACGAGAAGTAAAGCAGGACACCGGCCAAAGCCAGAGACAAGATATATTTCAAGATACTTTTGACGTTCTTCCTCTTCATCATGGTTTCTGATTATCAAGCGAATGCAAATTTATCTATTTTTTTCTAACTTTGCAGAATATTGTGCCCGACGGTTCAGGCACACGACGAACAGAACAAATCATAATCAGAAACAGCTATGGCATCAATCCTCGGTATCGGAAACGCTTTGACAGACATCCTTGCAGTGCTTCCCGACGACGAATTCCTCAAACAATACCACCTTCCGCGCGGCAGCATGCAGCATGTAGACATGGAAACCGGTGACGAAATCTGGAAAACCCTCAAGCCGATGGGAGTCCAGCTGGTTGCCGGAGGTTCGGCTGCAAACACCATTACCGGCACCGCCATATTCGGCATGGAATCCGGTTTCATCGGAAAAGTCGGAGACGACGACCTCGGTCACCTTTTCAAGAGCGACCAAGCCCAGTACGGTATTAAATCCATCCTTCTGAAAGGAGAACATTCCTCCGGACGAGCAATGGTCTTCATCACCGCCCCGAATGCGGAACGGACTTTCGCCGTCTATCTCGGCGCCGCGCTCGAGCTGATACCGGAAGATCTCAGACCCGAATATTTCGAGGGATACGACTATTTCCACATCGAAGGCTATCTTGTCCAGAACCAGGCCCTCATCCGCAAAGCCGTACAGATGGCCAAGGAAGCCGGCTGCATCATTTCCCTGGATATGGCTTCCTACAATGTCGTCGAATCCAACGATGCCTTCCTGCATGACATCGTCGACAAATATGTAGACATTGTCTTTGCCAATGAGACCGAAGCTAAAGCCTTCACCAAACTCGAACCGAGAGAGGCCTTAGACGAAATCGCACGTCATTGCAAGGTAGCCGTCGTCAAGATCGGGAAAGACGGTTCCATGCTCAAGAGCGGCGATGAATACCATTTCATCGAAGCATGGCCAGCCACACCTATCGATGCGACAGGTGCCGGTGACACCTACGCTGCCGGATTCCTGTATGCTCATTCACTCGGCATGCCGCTGAAGGTCTGCGGAGAGGTCGGCTCCATCATTGCCGCGAAAGTCGTGGAAATCATCGGAACGAAGATCGATATCCCGAGATGGAAGGCGGCCAAGCAGGAAATCCGCGAACTCATTGCAGCCAACAAGCCTGCAGAACAAGCATGATATGATTGCCGGCATCCTGAAATTCTTCCGCAGACGGAAACTGGCCCGACATGCCAGCGACGTCCCGACCGGTCTGCTTCCTCTGAAGCAGATCCGGACTGCCGCCGTGCTGATGGATGTGGACAACCCGGAATATGACGTGCTCAAAGAAAAGATACTGAACTGGTTCAAGGTCAATGGAATCAAGGGAGAAATCTGGTACATTGACTTCAGAAAGCTGGACAAATCCACTTTATTGCTGACCAGCATCCAGACCACCATCATCCGCAAGGAGCTCAATTGGCTCGGAGCACCTCCGATGGAAAAGATCCGGCCCTTACTGGAAGAGACGACCGATCTGTTCATTTCATTGACAGACAAGAACTACTTCACGAACATCCTGCTGAGCAAATGCTCCAGAGCCCGTTTCAAGATCGGACGTCTTCAACTGGACGGGGAAACTTATGATATGGTCATCAAGACGGATACAGATTCCCTGAACGGAAACTCTGCACTCAAAGTCTTCGAAGCCATTACAGATTACCTGACAAAAATCATATTGAATGAATAACTTCACAACATCTCTCCTGACCGCTGTCAAAGGAGCCTGCATGGGTGCAGCGGACGTCATCCCTGGCGTTTCCGGAGGCACGATCGCCTTCATGATGGGCATTTATGACCGTCTGCTGGGCTCCATCAGCTCCATCAACGCCAAAGCGATGAAACTGCTGTTCTCCGGCAGATTCAAGGACTTCTGGAAACACATTGACGGTACCTTTCTGCTGAGTCTGGTCATCGGCATCGGAATCAGCATCCTTTCCCTCGCGAAGATCATGACCTGGCTGCTGGCCCACCATCCGATCCAGACCTGGGCCTTCTTCTTCGGACTGATCGTCGCTTCTTCCATCTTCATACTCAAAGGAGTGGAAAGATGGAACATTGAAAGTGTGCTTCTCCTCATCACGGGCATCATCACAGGGGTTGTCGTATGCACCCTGTCCCCCACCCGAACTCCAGACACCCTCTGGTTCATCTTCATCTGCGGAGCCATCGCCATCTGTGCCATGATCCTTCCCGGAATATCCGGCAGTTTCATCCTGCTGATTCTCGGGAAATATGAATTCATCATGCAGACCATCAACGAACTGACCTCCGGCATCAATGTCAGCAATAATCTGCTGGTCCTCTGCGTCTTCGCTATCGGTGCCGTTATCGGCATCATCTCCTTCTCCAAATTTCTGCACTGGCTGCTGAGCAGATTCAACAAGGAAACCATGCTTGTCCTTGCCGGCTTCATCATCGGTTCTCTGGTGAAAGTATGGCCCTGGAGTGACAAACTGAAGATCGCCAGTTCCCAATTTCCGGAACAGCTGACAGGAACAGACGGTGAGCTGTTGTCTGGAAACCTGCTGGACCAAGCGCTCTCGAACCTGGAAATCGACCCGCAATATGGTACTGCAATCCTGTTCGCCCTGATCGGCTTCTTCCTGGTTACTGGAATCGAATTGGCTGCCAAGAAATTCAACGGTTCCGCAGAAAACTGAAATTAAAAGAAAAATATTTGGTGCATAATTATTAAATGCCTATATTTGCAGTCCATTTCAAGGAGCCTCATTCACGAAGCGTATTGGAATGACATACGGATCGGTCCGGTAGCTCAGTTGGATAGAGCAACAGCCTTCTAAGCTGTGGGTCTTGGGTTCGAATCCCAACCGGATCACTTAAAACGCCCTCTCAAATATCTGAGAGGGCGTTTTTAACTTGTTAAATATTCGCGTAAACAAACTGGTTTACATGTCGATTTTTGAAAACATTTCATAGCTTCTCATCTCAAGAATATTCAATATTCCAGACAGTCGATGATTTCAAGTCGCCATTGAAAAGATTTGTTTTAATGAGACCATGGACAAAAGCCAAGAACAATTCTTCGTCAGGAATTGAATTATGAAACACTTTCTAAAAAGCAGAAACAGGGAAAATCATTTCTTGGAAAAGCGGCAAATTATTGGAAAACAATCTTGGAAAAGCGACGAAATTTATTAAATTCGCTTTAGAAAAAAGGAGCTCATGTATGCAGGAGTGGCAATTCCTGTCTATAATATCGAAGAACCCAAAATTCCACTCAGGCTTGCATGTTGCCGAAATCTCTTCAAATTGTTCCAGAGTGATTGTGGACTACTTGCGGCTCGATACGCTGACGGCATCCAAATGAGGATACTCAAGGGGGACAAGGACATCAACTTCGGCTCCATGTCAAATATCATGGGCTGTGGCGAATATGACTTGCCAGAGGCAATAGTATTCAACAACGATGATCTTCATGTCAAGAAGAATATCATTCATGCACCGATATATATGCTGATGTTTCTTGTACAAAATGAAACCGCGCCGGAATTCTACAAGATAGATTTGAGTGGACTGTAGTTCATCGAAGCAAGAAATTCCGCTGGGGAATAGCGTTTTTGTTAAGAGATTCCGCAGAAAGCAGAAGAAAAAGACCATAACAGCAATACATTAAAACAATCCATCATGAAAAAAGCATTACTCTCTGTTTTATTCATCATCTGCGCCACAAGCATCCTTGCACAGGACATCGACAGTCACTGGTTTAAAGAACACTACAACAAGCAAGAAGTAATGATTCCAATGAGAGATGGAGTCGGCCTATATACAGCTATCTTCACCCCAAAGAATCTTAGTCCAGACAACCCTAGGCCGATTCTCATCCAACGAACCCCATACGGCACCGCCCCATATGGACCAGAAGGATTCAAGGTTCAGACCGGTTTTCGAAAGTACTGTAAATACAACTACATCTTAGTTCAGCAAGATGTTCGCGGACGATTCATGAGTGAAGGACAGTTCACGAACGTCGAAGAACGGCCAGAAGATACCTGGGACACGGTTGACTGGCTGATCAAGAACATTCCCGACAACAATGGGAAAGTCGGCTTGACCGGCTCCTCATACCCTGGCTATTATGCCATGATGGGCGCACTCTGCAATCATCCTGCCATTAAAGCGGCAATACCACAAGCTCCGGTTCTAGACTGGTTCCTAAGCGACGACGCTCATCACAATGGCGTTCCAATGCTCCTGGACACTTATTATTTCGGACGGGGATTTTATAGACCATGCCCTAACCCTACCACATCCATGCCACCGGTCATCAATATGGTAGACAAGCCGGTATATGATTTTTTTCTTGACAAGTTCACGATAGAAGAAATCGGCAACACATTTCCCGAACCTCTACCATTCTGGGAGCAAATCACAGAACATCCCGATTACGATGAATTCTGGCAGAAGAAATCAGCCGTATCATTGTTTAAAGACATACAGCCTGCACTCCTTATTGTCGGCGGAGCATTCGACACGGACGATTGCTTCGGCGCCTTGACTACCTATAGAAAAATAAAGGAGCTATCACCGCGAACCGAGACGTATTTCCTTTACGGTCCATGGTATCACGGCACCTGGAGACATACGAAAGAATACTATGACAAGATAGAGTATCAGTTCCTTGACCATTACTTGGAAAATGGGGAATTAAATCTTGCTCCTGTTACAGTCATACCCTCATCACAAAGTCGAGGAGAACTGCCGGAATACGTTCTTTGCAACAATGAGAAAACCGTACTTGCACTGGACAGCCTCCCCTCAAGCAACTCATCCAAGATCAAGTATTTTCTAAATTCCGGACGGAAACTGTCCGAAGCGAGTCCGAAACGCCAGAAGAAATCAGAACGATACAGCAGCTATTCGAACAACCCCTTCAATCCTGTCCCATTCCTTGAAGACCCACAATCAAGAGACAAGAGATACATGATTGCAGACCAACGATTTACAGCAGAAAGAGATGATGTACTCTCTTTCACGTCTCCCGTACTGGAAGATACACTGAAGCTGGTCGGTCCTGTCGATGTCGATCTATTCGCAAGCTGTTCAGGTGAAGATGCCGACTTCATTGTAAAGATCATAGACATGACACCTGACGGATACCAGATGCTGGTCAGATGGGATGTAATGAGAGGCCGTTTCAGAAAAGGATTTTATGAATCCGTGCCAATGAAACCGAATACCGTCGAAGAGATCAGATTCAGCCTGCCGGACATTGCGCATTACCTGATGCCAGGTCATCAGTTGATGGTTCAGATTCAAAGCACTTACTTTCCTATTCTGGACCTGAATCCAGGAAAGTTTGTAGAAAACATCTATAAAGCACGACGCGAAGATTTTATCGCGACAGACATCTCGATATATCATAGCAAGAAATATCCTTCCAGCATAACGTTCAGCAGTTTGTAGCCTTCGTTGAAGTCCCGTAAAAGGAAACAGGGTATCCAGACATTGATACCGGCGAAAAGAGGCCTGTGGTTCAGGATGATGCCAGACACGCAGAACATCAGCATGAAGAAGCAGAAGACAATGCCTGTCCACTTGTGATTCTTGAGCCAAGTCTTATGTTTAATCGTATGATTGCGTTATGCCTTGTGAGCAGCCGGCTTCTTCTTTGCGGCAGCCCAGATGAGGTAGCCGAGAACAGCGATGAAGGCGCCGAGGATGATGACCATCTCGAGGACATGGTGCGTCGTGAACATGTTCATGCGACCGAGAATCTCCACAGGAGTCCAGAACACCATGAAGGTCACGATGGAGGTGTGGCGGGTCATCGGTGGGCCGGCCAGCAGAATAGCCCTGTCAAGGAGAGGATTCCCGCTGGTAAGCGTTCTTCGCGGACCAGTGTTAGGATCGAACCAAGGATTCTCATCGAGACTCATACCATTAGGTTCAGATACCGTATCCAGTCGTTCATAGACACTGTCACATATACATCTTTATCCGTATCACAGACCCATTCTATATCTGAAGGAATCTGAGAGACAGATGTCCAGGCATCATAGTTTCCGAAACCAAGATCTGCAGCTGCACCCATGCCGTTACCGCTTGTTCCTCCATTGGTTCTGAAATGATAGCCGCAGACTGCAAAATCCCAATCTTTAACATCCTTCTGCTCTCCTTCCTTCAGATTAAAGAACATCCTGTCGTTCGTAATCTGGTTTTGCGGTCCGCCGCCGTTCAATGATTCTCCATTGTATCCCGTGATCCTATGCAGCACCTTCCCATTGAAAGGAAGTGCCTCGTACTTGATATCGAGAATGCAGGAGGTTGTCAGCAGCAACAATGCTGCGAGCGAAATCATGTGAAATATTTTTTCTGAATTTTTCATATCACTTTTTCTTTTTGGCCATCTTGAAGAACTCTGCCAGATTGAACTCCAGCTGTGCGAATCCGCGGATACCCGGAGTAGCCGGCACGTTGAAGGCAGTCAGTCCAGAACCGAGGGTCTTAGGCTTGTAGTTGAAGATGTTGTCCACGCCGATGGTCAGCTTCACCTTCTCCCAGAAGGTCTGTGTAAGGCTGAGGTTACACAGCGCATAAGTCGGAAGGGTACATCTGAAGTAAGCATCATGGCCGACGCCGTCAATCGTGAGTCTATCCTGGACATCATAACGTTTCTTACTCATGATGGATGCCGTAAATCCTGGGAGGAGGTAGTTCTTCCGGCTGTAATTGTAGTCCACTCCCAGTGTCGCTGCATGAGGGGAGGTCGTGCTGATGCTCAGACCATCAATCTTGCTGACATACACATAGGAGTAGGAAGCGTTGAAATTCAGACAGTCAATCGGTTTCCAACGGGCCATGAGTTCGGCACCGATGAGCTGCTGGCTCGCCAGATTCTCATACTCGAAATTATACTGCATGTCATAGATACGCCAGATTGCCGATGAAAGGAACGGAAATCGGAAAGAGATCGGCAGCCGTTCGTTGATTATATCGGAAAAACGGCACAAACGGAAAGAAAGAGAATCGCAGATTTTTTAAGAAAACATGCAGAAAAGAGCATTGGAATATGCTATATTTGCGGAATCAACAACAATACTTATGAAAGCACTATGGACCATCCTGTTGCTGGTAACCAGCAACATATTCATGACCTTCGCCTGGTACGGTCACCTTAAGCTGCAGGAAATGAAAATCTCCTCCGATTGGCCGATCATCCTGGTCATCCTCTTCTCCTGGGCTATCGCCTTTTTCGAATACTGCGCCCAAGTTCCGGCGAACCGCATCGGTTTCATCGAGAACGGAGGCCCATTCAACCTCATGCAGCTGAAAGTCATCCAGGAAGTCATCTCTCTTACCGTTTTCACCATAGTAGCGACCGTTCTGTTCAAAGGACAACCGCTACAATGGAACCATCTTGCAGCTTTTCTCTGCCTGATCATGGCCGTATTTTTCGTCTTTGTCAAGTAATCAACGGACTGCCGGTCTAGATTTGAAAACAGGAGTCTCTGCCAGATGCAGCAATTCGCCGACCGGGCAGAAGGCTCTGCACCATGGGCGAGGAATGAAAACTGCCAGGACAATGAAAGTTCCAGCAAGAATCATCACCGCCGGTGCCGCAGCATGTATCAGGAACGCCCCGAAAGGCTCATAATCCAGAATAGAACCGCCCCAACCGAGCCAGAGCAAGGCCATCAGAACAATGAAAACCGATGTCCGCACCCTTCCCATCCATTGCATGACCATCGGCTTCATCCGTATTTTTCTCACCGGAATATGCCAGACCAGCTCCTGCAAGCTGCCATAAGGACACATGCTCATGCAGAAATGGTTATGCCGCCCCAGATAAGGCATCAGTAATGCGATGACCAGCATGATGAACGTCGGCAAGACCGTAACGACATTGAAACCATTGAGCATCCATCCTGTCAGAATAGACATGGAAAGGAATTGTCCACACCAGAAACCGGTAACTCCGACATTTAACGCCAGGACCGCAATCCTCACCCATTTTCTTCCTCTGAAGCAGAAGGAAGCCACTATTCCGAACGCGAAGACCAGCAGAACCGCTACTGTTTTTCCCCAACCGATACCCGGAGCCTGCCGGAGAGTGACCGTACTGGACAGATAAGCCGCCAGCACCTGCCGGATATTTCCGATCAGACCATTGGAAGAATAAGTCGCACCGGATACCGCATCGACCTGCATCTGCAACACCTCTTCCGGTGTCTTGCCATAGTATGCCGGGAAGACATGCTCAGCGGCCAGATCCAGAAAAGCCGGTGTCTCATCATTCTGACCGACCGTCATCTTCCCGATCTTTCCATCCAGGTCAATGAGGACGAAAACCGGAATCTTCCCGGCAAAGCCCTCGACTCCGGCTCCTACCTTTTCACTGCTCAACAGGATGCCATTATCTTTTCCATCCTTTCCAACAACGGTCCAGGACAAGGAATCACGGAACTGGAAACGTGCTCCCAAAAGTCCCAGTTCCCTTTTCTGCGAGGCATCCGGCATACGTAGGCCGGCAAGAGCTTCTTCCTGCGGAATACCCTCGACCACAGCATCACCGTGCCATTCATGCCCGAAAATACGACCTGAAGTTAGAGTTGTCGCCCCTATCATGAGGAAAACGACAAGGAGAGAAAACATACGTTTCAAAACCAATATGATCTTATCCATAAGCTGATTGTTCTAAACATCTTCAATCATGAAGGAACACGCATTATCTGCGTTTTTTCTCGCCTTTCAAAGTAAATGAAGTGAAGAGAATCGACAAGGCGCAAGCCGCCAGCAGCAGAACGAAGGTCCAGTCCCAGCCGGCCTGAGAGACATAACCGATCACAATGTTCGCGAGAATGGCCGTTCCGAAGAAGTAGCCGAAGAAGCCTGTAAGTCCGGCAGCGGTACCGGCCGCATTCTTCGGTGCGAGATCCAGAGCCTGCACACCGATCAGCATGACCGGACCGTAGATGAAGAAACCGATACCGATCAGGGAAATGGTCACGATCAAGGGATTGTCACTGAACTGCCAGTAAAGAAGGATGAAGACCGCGACGACAGCCATGAAGATAGAGGTGGTCAATGCTCGTTTTCCCTTGAATACCTTATCGGAGAGCCAGCCGCAGATCAGCGTTCCAGGAATAGCGGCGAATTCATAGGCGAAATAAGCCCATCCGGCCTGCTTGATATCATAGCCCTGCGTCTCCATAAGGTATTTCGGTGCCCAGTCCAGACAACCGTAACGGACCATGTAGACGAAAGCATTGGCAATGGCGATGTACCAGAGCATCCTGTTGTTCAGGACATACTTGAAGAAGATATCCTTGAACGAAAGTGTTTCCTCTGCCTCCTCGCTGTAAGCCGGAGGATAGTCGTTACGGTATTTCTCGATAGACGGAAGACCGCAGGACTGAGGAGTATCCCGAATCAGAAGATAGGCGATCAAAGCGATGAGCATGGCGACAACGGCCGGGAAGACGAAGGTTCCGATCAGGAAATAATATTCTTCCGCAGCCCCGAAGAACCAGGAACCGAACCAGGTCGCGCCATAAGCGGCCATCGGACCGACAACCGCACCTCCGACATTGTGAGCACAGTTCCAGATGGACATTTTCGTTCCACGTTCATTCTGCGAAAACCAGTGAGTCATGACCCTGCCGCATGGAGGCCAGCCCATTCCATTGAACCAGCCGACCAGAAAATTGACCACCGCCATCAATGCGATAGCCCACTTCTTATGCTCAACTCCCAGCAGGAGAACCGGCGCCATCATGAACACCATGGACAAGGAAGCGAGGACCAGTCCCAGCGGAAGGAACCTTCTGGCATTGCTCCGGTCCGAAATGCTGCCCATAAGGAATTTAGACAAGGCATAAGCAATGGCATTCATGGCCATGACGATGCCGAGTTCACCTTCTTCGAAGCCCAGTCTTCCCAACGGTTCGACAGCCATCGAGAAATTCTTGCGCACAATGTAGAAACCGGCATAACCGAGGAAAATGCCGATGAACACCTGCCAACGCATTCTCTGGTAAGTCGGACCGATCTTTTCAGACGGCATTTCCGGACGGAAAGCCGGAGGTGCTAGAAATTCATTCATACCCATTCTATGATCTATCGTGTCTTGTTATTGGCCTGATAAGTCTTTTCCAGATCCAAAGCTTCCGCCAGGACGGAAACCGGATGCTTCACCGGTACGCCCGTGGACATCTCGATCTGCCATTTGCAAGTCTCGCAATCCGTGGAGACGAAGTCCAGATGAGCGGCTTCAATCTGCTTGAAAAGCGGAGCACCGATTCCTTGAGAAACCTTATAGTTCTCCTTCTTGAAGCCATAGGTGCCGGCAATGCCGCAGCATTGGGATTCCAAATGTACGAAATCTATTCCAGGAATCAGTTTCAAGAGCGACTCCGAATAGATGGCCCAGCCCAATTTCTCCATGTGGCAAGGCGTATGGTAGGCAACCCGACGATGCCAGTCCTTCTTGAAGATCAGCTGGATTTCTCCTTCATCCAGCAAGGTATAGATGAAACGGGTAGCCAGATCGATATGGTTCCGGACCTCCTCGTTCTCTATGCCGAGGACATGAGGATATTCGTCCCTCATGGTGAAGATGCAGGTGGAAGAGCAGCCGACCACCGGACGGTTCTCCTGGAGAGACTGCCGGAAATTATCCACATTGACCTGAGCATTCTTCTTCGCCTTCTTGTAGAGACCATTGGAGATCATCGCGACGCCGCAGCATTTCTCTCCTTTCTGGAGATGAACGCCCCAGCCGAGCGCATTCATGACTGCCACAAAGTCCTTACCGAGCTGAGGATAGTTGTAATTGATGTAGCAACCATGGAAGAAGGTCAGATGATGCAGATACCGGTCCTGATCCGCCTCAGCATGCTTGCGATACCACTTCTCGAAGGTCTGCTTCGCATAGTTCGGGAATTCCCGGTGCTTGTCCACTTTCATGACCGCATCCAGCACCGCTTTCGTCGGCCTGAGGGAGGTCGCCCAGTTCACGACCGGCGAAAACGGTACCGCCATCGTACCCATGAAATCAGTGCTTGCCAGCACCCTATCCCTCAACGAAGGCTTCTGACGACCATATTCCATCCGGGCATGCTGGATGATATCTCCGATCTTGACATTGGAAGGACAAGCCACCTCACAACGTTTGCAGTTCATGCAGTATTTCAGTGTATCATCATAGAAATCACTACCTTTCAGACGCAGCCGTTCCCCGTCTGGTCCAGCTTGCTTCGGGCCCGGATAAAGCGGATTAAGCGGTACCACCGGGCAATATACGGTACAGACCGTACACTTGATACACTGCTCGAAATTGTTCTCCGATATGTTTTTCTCTTGTAATTTCATCGCAAGCCCTCCTATGCTACTGGATTTTCTGCTGACAGGATCAGATCGGCGACACGAAGAGCCGTCAGCATGCTCACTCCTGCGCCGCTGCCTTCCGTACGGGAATCCGCCCCGCTGAGGACAGAACCGGCCGCATACAGGTTATCATAAGGGACTCCATCCCTTCTGGCCCTGAAATCCTCTCCGGTGGCGACACCGAACCTGAAATATCGATGGTCGGCAAAAGGACTTTCGCCATACCACTGAGAACGGTCCGAGATGAAATCTACATCACAGCCGAAGACCGGTTCACGCACGGAATCCATATCCGAGACGAGACCGCCGCTGAAGAAATGACCGGTAGCCAGCACGACATGGTCAGCCTTGAACGGGAAATCCACATGGTTCGCGGTATAGAGCGTCTTCACATGGGTTCCTTCGATGACAGCAGCCTGCACCGTATCCCCCAGAATATAGACACCCCCTAACTGCTCGAACACACGGCGGAGCGTCATCTGGGTACGGATTCCCGGTACAGACGGAGGCATGGTCGGCAGAAGCTGTACCTTCTGCGGCAGCTCCGCACTCAGACGCAGGACGATACCTTCGCTTTTCAAGCCGAATACGGCCGGAAGGATCACGGTATCATAACCGACCGCTGTCTTCTTCAGGACCTCCACGAAATCCTGGAAAGTCTCTTCACTCTCCAAGGTCCGGGCAATGTTCGATGCCCTCATTTCCGTCGGACTCTTCCTCAGACGATCCACTCCGGGAACGTTCAGGATTGCAATTCGGCAATCCGCTCCTCTGGCAGCAAGCGCATCAGCGATGAATTTCGTGTTGAAATCCAGGAAGCCGGCGAAATTCGTGACCAGCACTTTTCCTTCCGGTACCTCATCTACCGACTGCACGATTCCGAATTCCGAGAAAGTCAGCCAAGTCGGTTTGAGACTTCCCATCGGCGTATAGCGGTAATGATTCCTGCGCGGACTGCCTTCCACTCCGATTCCGCAATCAGACAGAAGTTCCTTCGCCCGCTCCGCATATTCCTCGAACATCCCTCCCAATTTATGATAAGGATGTTCCGGAGCCAAGGCCTCGAAAGCCTCGACCGGATCGGTGACCGGCTGCCCGTCCGGAAGACAGTTCAGCAGATCGAAAGAACCGGAAGAAAAATGCAAGGCACTCTGTCCAGCCGAAATAACCGCACAACGTTGTCCTCTTTTCTGCAAGGAGATGGCACAGACCAGACCGGTCAGGCCCCCTCCGATAATGATCGTATCAAATTTCATAAGCTCATTTCATATCACAGATTGAACCATAGACCCATTGGGTATATTCCGCCTCCCGAAGCGCTTCACCCCAGCAGATCGGACTGGTACCGATCCAACGTTCCTCAAGGAAACGGCTGAGTTCCCGCTGCGCTTTTCCGGAACAGTCCATGGACTCTCCCAGGAGACCGGCAGCCCGGCAAGCGCAGAGTTCACCTTGACAGGTTCCCATCCCCAGACGGGTCCTTTTCCGCAGATCGGTCAGATTATGTACATCCAGTTCCTGAATGGCATAGTTCACCTCGCCGACCGTCACGTTCTCGCACTCGCAGACCAGACTGTCATCATAAGGAGTTCCGGACTTGATGTTCAAGGCCATATCTCCATGGCGACCGACCGTAGAAGCGATCTTTGCCGGTTTCATGTCGAAATGCTTGCGATATTCCTTCTCGTCCACCTTGCGTGAGCCCGGAAGCGGAATCTCAGCTGTACGACATTTCTGGTCCACCTGCAGTTTCTTGCATACCAGGTCCGTCGCCCACTCCGCCATGAGCCTGTAGGTCATCAGCTTTCCACCCGTTATGGTCATGAAGCCCTCCACACCGTCTCTGGTCGCATGGTCCATCAGCACGATGCCACGGCTGATGTTACGCCCAGAAGGATCATTGTCCGCAGCGACCAGCGGACGTACGCCGGCATAAGCCCTCAGGATACGGACCTGAGCCAGTTCCGGAGCCAGACGGCAACCCTCCCTCAACAGGAGATCCACCTCCTCCGGAGTCACCCTTATATTATCCACTTCATCGAAACCGACACGACTTGAAGTCGTACCGATCAGACAGATGGTATCTCCAGGCACCAGGATATCCGCATTGGCCGGCTTACGACAACGGTTCAGCACCACGCTGTTCACACGATGACCGAAGATCAGCAGAGAACCTTTGGCCGGGAACATGCTGACCGTGATACCGATCTTCGCTGCGATATCATGACCCCAGATACCGCAGGCATTGACCGTCACCGGTGCATGATATCTTTCTTTCATCTTCCGGACATGGTCGATGACTTCCACTCCCGTCACACGGTTTCCCTCCATGAGCAGCGAAGTAACCTCGCAATAGGTCTTGACCACGGCTCCATGAAGCTTCGCATCCACAAGATTCGCCAAGGTCAGACGGAAAGGATCCACAGAACCGTCCGGGACCCTCACCGCACCGATGAGATCGGGATTCACGGAAGGTTCCAGCAGCCGGGCCTCGACCGGATCGATCGCCTCCGCATTGATGCCCGCCTTGCGGCAGGCCGTGATGAAAGTGGACTGGTAAGCCAGATCATCTTCCGGGAGAGTGATGAAAAGTCCGTCATTTTCCTCTACGCAATGGCTGGCGACCTTCCGCAGGATCATGTTCTCCTTGATACATTCCGCGGCAGATTCCGGATCCGTGACGGCGTAACGCGCACCACTGTGCAGCAGACCGTGATTTCGGCCGGTCGCGCCTGTCGCGAAATCAGAGCGTTCCAGCAGCAGCACCTTCAGACCGCGCATCGCGCAATCCCGAGCAGTACCGGCACCGGTCGCACCACCACCGATGATGATCACATCAAATTCGTTCTTATTTTCCATATCTTGTCCAAAAAGATTTTTCCTATTTTTCCTGCTGCATTTCCTCAATCACCTTGCGGGCACGTCCGTAGCCGTCCGCCGGTCTGTTCCAGATCGTGGCAATGATGATGGAAGCCAGGATACCGAAGCCGATAGCGACGATAAAGACGGAATTCCATCCGTAATGCTGAGCCAGATAACCGAAACCGACACCGGAGATAGTTGTGGAAGCATAGCCGAAAATACCGAGGATACCGTTGGCCGTTGCACAGGCTTTATTCGTCGCCTGCTGAGAAGCGCAGACCCCGAGAAGCGCCTGAGGACCATAGATGAAGAAGGCCGACATGCAGATGAAGAAAGCACTGAGGATCCACGGTGCCTGAGCCGGAGTCTTCCAGAATCCGAAGAGGCAAAGCGTCGCACCTACAGCGAAAATGAAGCACGTCCGATGAGCGCGGCTCTTCATGAACTTGTCCGTAATCCAGCCTGCCACCAAGGTACCGATCACTCCTCCGACGATTTCAGAAGTCGCGACAATGCTGGAAGCCAGATCGATCTCGAACCCCTTGTACTGGGTCAAGAAAGAAGTTCCCCAATCCAGAATCGTGAAACGGATGACATAGACACAGAAATTAGCCAGAGCCAGAATCCAGATGATCGGGTTACCGAAGACCATCTTGCGCATGAAGACCTTGAATTTATTTCCGGTCAGCTCCTCTCCCGGCACCATCTTGACTTCTCCAGCGGCCGCACCTGCTTTCACCTGTTCTTCCGCTTCCAGTTCTTCCACTTCAGGAAGGCCGAGGGAAGACGGCGTATCCTTCAGGCCGAAGAAAACGAAAGCCGCACCGAAGAGCGCGATGGCGCCCGGAACTGCAAAGCAAAGATTCCAGGCAGAAGTACCGTATCTGGAAATCAGGAAGCCACAGAGTGCTACGACGATACCGGCACCGATCGAGTGCGAAGCATTCCAGATGGACTGCTTGGTCGCCAGTTCAGAAGGACGGAACCAACGAGCCATCAAGGTCGCGCAAGGAGGAAAACCCATGCCATGGATGTAACCGTTGAGCACCCAGAGGATACCGATCAGATAAACCAGCGATAAAGAAGCGACCGGAGAGCCGTCCACAAAATCAAAGGCCGGTTCCCCACCGGTGAAAAGCCCGACAATCTGCGGGCTGAAACAAATGCCGAAATTCACGAAAGCAGAAAGCAGGAGTCCCAGCGACATGAGTCCCTTCCTGCTGAAACGATCCGCAACATACCCGTTAAGAAAACGGGAAAAGCCATAGATCACTCCATTGAGTGTCAGGAAGATACCGAGCTGCACCTTCGATACGCCCAGTTCTGCCTCCATAGCCGGCAAAGCGGCACTGAAGTTCTTCCGGACAAAATAATACATCACATAACCGATCATGAGGACAATCAAAGTCCTCCACTGCCAGTATTTATACTTTTTTGCGGTTTGAGGTTCCATATCCATATACTGTTTTCAGAAAAATCACTTGCGGGCCGCTATCAGGAGTTCACCCAATTCCTCGATATCCCTTACGATGAGGTCCGGCGGAAAGAATTCCGGAGCCGGATTCGTCCGAGCCTCCTCCGCGACCTTCAAGGCCGTCTCCAAAGTTGTCTCTCCGGAAAGCACCAGTACACCGAAAGCACCGGCATTGTGTGCTGTAGCCGTATCCGTATAGATACGGTCACCGATCATCGCGATTTCCTCCGGCTTCAATCCGTGCTTATCCATGATGCCGTAAAGCATATTCGGATCCGGTTTTCCTAAGGTAATGTCCGGCCTACGTCCAGTCGCTGCCGCAATACATTGACAGATCGAACCGCAGTCCACCAGGACAACACGCTGATCTGTCGGGCAGACCAGATCCGGATTCGTGGCGATGAAAGGAATGTTCTTCTGCGAAGCCCACCAGGCGGCACGACTCAGACGAGCATGGGTCAATGTCGTGTCAAAAGCCACTACCAGGACATCCGGTACATCATCCGGATCATCAGCGCAAGACGTGAAACCCGCTTTCTCAAACTGGGAAACCATGCTCGGCGTACCCAGCATATAGAGTTTTCTGGCCTGCGGATAATGAGCCTTGATGTAATCTATCGCCGCCAAGGAAGTCGTATACATGTTATCTTCTTCTGCCTGGATGCCGAGTCCTTCCAGCTTATGAAGATAATCAGCTACGGACTTGGTCGGATTGTTAGTCAGGAAAGAATAACCTATCCCGTTGTCCCTCATCTTCCGGAGAAAGTCCAATGTAAACGGGAAAAGCGTGCTTCCCAAGTAAATGGTGCCATCCATATCCAACGCCAATCTCTTGATTCTGGCGAGTTTATCCTTCAGTTCCGGAGTCAGCACCTTGTTGTAGTTTTCTTGCAT
>RCNI01000018.1_pt1 | contig 106113 bp, 87 predicted proteins | sample 2041151 | NCBI WGS metagenome assembly RCNI01 (sample SAMN09708214, study PRJNA481090) | feces metagenome | isolation source: feces | place: Antarctica: Albino Rookery
CAAGAGCTACATAGTATATTAAAATATGGTTATGATAAAAACACTCTATTTATTCAAAACACGTACGGATTCGATGCTATAGAGGAAAACTTTGATAAAAGTCTATATGGTACTTTAATAGAGAGGTGGTTCATACCTAGAGATGAACATTGTAACGATAGTCCTAGTAACATTACTGATCATGGGGCAAAAACTATACTAGATGCATATGAATTACGTGAACGTATATTTGATGAGTATCGTGGGTTTCCAGCATATGAGTCTAAATATGTATACGAAACTAGACTTCATCTTAGACGTAAATCAGAGCATCTTATAGTTACAAGATACTATAATAGTGAAATAATATTATATGATATGTTTGATACTGCTGGTTTCTTTGATCCTATATTAAAGAGATCTTGGGTTAACTTTGAACTTAAGAGTCCAGTTATATGTCCAGTTCTAGATATGTATATGGATGAAGAATATGATAAGATACTAGAATATTGTAAAAAGTTGAAGAGATATAACCCATCTAAACTATGTATTGATGACTATATTGGAGTTCCTATGCTACTAATGTGTCTAGAAGAAGCCATCAGATATAAAACAGACAACAAACAGCATGGAACATATGTGTAGGAGGTGTTAGATATGAATGAAGTGATAAAATCTCAATTTCAGTTATTACAGATGATAAACTGCATAATAAACGAAACAAACGATGCTAAAACTGAGCTAGAATCAGTAATCATAAACGAAAATACACCATTGGATATATAAAGGAGGATATATGAAAAAAGATATGTTTAAACGTGAAGCTGAGGTTGAATCAGTAGAAGAGCCTACTGTGGTAGGAGAAACACAAGCAACAGATAAGGAGGGATTATATATGAACGGAGTTACTGTTACACCAACAATTATTCCAGAAGGAGAAACACCTTTCTACTATGGTTATTATTCAGTTGATAATTTCAATAAAAGAGGACAGCTTATGGATATACTGAAAGATAAGGGAGAGACTAGAAAATGTCCTTGTATGTCAATAGCTGTATCATTAAAGCATGTAGAAGCAATGGTGGAGCTAGGGTATAGATTCAAGAACAAAGACGAAAGTGTATTTAAAGATGATATAACAAAGCGGAATATCAAGAAGTACATAAATAAAGTTAGAAATCTTATAAACTATGGATTTCTTGTAGAAAAATAAAAAAGTAGGCCTTTGAGCCTACCTTTTTGTATCGTTATTTTTTAGTCTCCCATGGATTTTTCATCCAATCATTAGGAGACGATACTGATGTGGTATTTGGTTCACCAGATCTATCGAATACTGGTGTTGTTCCCCATCCACCTGATGATGTAGTCTTGTCTGTGTCTTCACTACCAGATGTTGTGTTTTTAGTAGGAGTTTTAACATTATCGCCCTTTACTTCGATAACCCCCACTTCTGCTATAGCCTCAGTCTGAACTTCAGTCCACCCAGCAGATGATTTATCTAGATCAAATTCCAGATCTTCTTCTGTATCCAACTTCCAATTGTCCTTTTTATATTCTGCATCTGATCCAAATGGTAGGTCATTGATATCATCGTCACCTTTTGTCATGTTGATTATATCAGTTTTACCAGCTTCATCATTATCTGTACTATTTGTATCTGAGTTTAATGATACATCGATATCTCCATTAGTATCCCCATGTGTTGTCTTATCAATCTTGTGTAAACCATAAAGCTCACTTAAATTAACTGGTGATCCTGGTTTAGACTTTGTATCTTCTACGTATGGTGTGTTGTTATCGTGCATGTTACGCATGAAGTAATCAAATGGTACATGAGATCCTACTCTCTCATGATAATCCATAGTTGCTCTACCCTCCACAACCTTAACTAACATATCCTCTGTGATACCTAAAACATCTAATAATTCTAATCTTCTGTCGCTCATATTAATTTTCCTCCTAAATTTTATTTGTTACGTATAATTATATATAATTATCCTATTTTTTATACTCCACTATTTTTGGTTCTATTGGAGTGGATAAATCTCCGAAATCTTTACTAACTGAATTATAAACAAATGATATAACCTTAAACGCATCTTCTCCTATTTCATATGATAGTCGTCTCATAAGATTGTCAACTGCTACTTTATCATATGTTCTTTTTCCATATGGTAACTCTTTGTCACTATCCAGAAATATTATCAATCTTTCAACAGAATCGATATGTTGTTTGTAGTGATGTATTATGTCATGAAAGAATGATTGAAATCCTAATGTAGCTATGTATTTTGCTTCATCTATAACAGCAAAATATTTATGTATATTGATTAAGTCAAATATACCCTCACATAGCACTAAAGTCTTAACACTAGACTCGTCATCATGCCTTTCTAGAACATACCCAGTATTTGAGTTATCATTCAGATTAAATATTACTTTCTGAGATTTTTGCGTATGTCTATAACTAACTGTTCCATAATCATCTGTTGCGAATGTTATAGCCAATTTATCATCATTTATATTCATTGATCTAAACTTCTGATGTAGTTCATCATCTTCATCGAAGTTATCTTTCATAACCTGATATATGTTTGGGATTATTCTGTATTTAAATATATTATCAGGTGTTAAATCCAGTTTAGTCCTAGATTTAAAATATGCTCTTTGTGCTTCACTTGGTATCCTATCTTCTATTATAATAGGTCTACTATCATTGCTATAGCTACTTATGTTAAGCCTATTACCATTATTCATTAATACTGATATAGCTTCATTGTCATTGAATCCTAACATATGAAAATCATCTTGAGTAGCAAATCTTTTTAAATCGCAACTAGCTCTAAAACATTTAAGAAACACTGGACTACTTTCACTTACCATTGCGTATAAAGTTCTTCTACGTTTCTTAGCACATGTTAAGCATAGTCTGCTACCATCTATCTTAATCCAACCCTTACTAGACATACGTCCACTAAGTTCAGAGATACAATGATCTCTGAATTTCTTAGTAGCAACTGATATACTCATTTCTGCCATTTCACATCAATCCTCTCATTATAGATGCGTATATATTCTGTATTCTTTCAGGCACTGTATACTCATCTTTCTTATCTTCTTCATCTGTATATGTATCTGGAAATAGTAAGTGTCTTACCTTTGAAGGACTCTCTAAGAATTGAAACACATTTAAAAACTCTTCTTTCGTAAGCATCTTCTGTGCTTTATCGTTGCTATAAAGTTTAAGTACAGCATTGAAAGCACGTGGATGAATGTCGTTAGCATTATTTTCGGCTAGAAATTCTTCTATCTGTTCATCAGTGGTACTAACAAGGTTTGATGGATTCATCAGCATAATATCAACCACATCGTGAATGTATTCCAAGTCAGGTCTTGTTTTCACTCCTAGATAGAATAGAAGTAACAGAAACTTATTATAAAGTCCAAATGTTTCTGAGTATACACGAGACTCCCCAGACAGACATAGTAGACATTTATGTATTACCAGCTGGTTAAACAGATGCGTCTTCGATATTTTAAAGTTCTTTATGAAAGACATATCAAGATTATACTTCTTTAGCTCTGAAATTATTTGTCTGAATAATGTCACAGCAGTATCTTTCCTAGCATCAAATAAATGTCTAAATCTATCTTCGTAGAAAGCAGCATCTTTCTTTATAGTACGATCTGATGTACCATCTATTACAAACTCTGGAATATTGACATCTAGTATATCAACTTTTGTCTCCTGTTTATTGATTATGTTTCTAATCACTGTTTGTATATACGCTGCTAAGTTCTTTGAGACAAATTGGAAATCTTTATAGTCCTTATCCAGTGTGTAATAAACTCTTTTAGATTCATCCTTACTATTAGCGTATTTCATAGCTATATCCTCATCTATTGCTGGTGGAAGATACTTTTTGAATGATGTCAACATAGATATCTTGTGTTTACGAGCATAATAGAAAGTATCCTGTCCAGTTTCTTCAAATTTTCTTTGAAAGCTAATATCAGCTGCTGTGTTCCATATCTTAGAAACTAATAATATTACAAAGTTATCTAAATACGAGTGCATATCAGTAGCATCTATATACTCATTAGCTGCATCTGAGTTGCCGTTCTGTAAATCATGATTTGATATAGTAAAGTATTTTCTAGCTCCCTCTATAACATTAGACATGAGATCATCTATAAACTCTACCATAACTTCTTCAAATTTTAAAACACCTCTCAATAAAGATGCGTATATATAACTAAACTTAACAGCCGTAGCTATACATGCAAGAATATTTGCATGCTCATTATTTAAAGTTATACTAGTAGTGGCATCACTACTAACAATGTTCTCAACGTTATTATTTTTAACATAATAACATATTCTGTCAACTAGATACGGATCCAATTGACAATATTTAGATATTAAAGGCATTTGCATTTGAGCATATGTCTCTGGTTTAAGTTTGTATAACTTATCAGCACATATATCAGCATATGTTTTAAATATATGTTTAGCGATATTGTTATACTCATCCACATCAGTATCATAGTAAAACATTAGAAAATGATTTAGTCCATTGCATAGTTTCGCCAATGTATCTGGTTGAATTGGCGATTTAATAGTGGTAAAATTCATTACTCTCTTATTATACTCAAACTTGATCTTCTTCTGTGCTTTATAGAAAAAGCAATGCATTCCATCTTTTCTCATATTATTTTTATCTCCTCCTAAAGTTTAACGACAGTTGAATCATTTTGTACTACATCTAATCCATTTGAAGAACCTAATAGTAGTTTTGTTGCAAAGTTTATACCAGATGACACATTATGTGATATACATATAACTTGACTAACGTTTAGCGTACTCATAATTGTGTACACAAGATCGTTGAACTTAGTTTTCATTACAGTATCCAAGTTAGCATCTATTTCATCCAGACACAATATAGGATATCCTATTATATGAAGTATGCAAGCATTCAATAACAGACTCATAATACAAGTTTCTCCATCTGATAGCTGTGTTGCATCATCTACAACCTTATCTCCTAGTGTAACCTCTATCAATATCTCAGAATCAGTTGATATTATACTAACATTCATATTGATGTCATTAGCTGATAACATGCTATTAGTGCTATCTTCTATAAATTTTAGGTTATTTTGCAATAGTGCTAATGGTATATCTTTTTCAATAACATCTTTACAACGTTGTAATATTTTACGAGTTTTATCATATTCTAATAACTTAGTATTCACATCCTGAAGTTCTGATAATTTATTTGTGTTATTTATTATCTCAACAAATAGATTATTTATCTTTTCAGGTAGTTCTGTTTTGCTATTTGTTATGCTCTGGAGTTCTTCTGATAACTGATTGTAGTATCTGTCATTTTCTGATACCATATTATATATAACTTTCAGATCATTATGATTTTTCAGACTATACTCTATTATATCACGATCAGTCATATCTAAATCAAGTATCATTTTATTAACCTGTATATTCAATAACCTATCCAACTCAGTGCATTTGGCAGTTAGTTCGGATCTTTTATCTGCTAAATCAGCCAATTCTGACTCAGTGCTATCAAACCCATCTATCTGAAACTTCATACTAGATATTTTATTCTCTAGATCGGTTTTATTCTGGTTTAGTCTTTCTATTATATCTTTCTTCTCTTTAACCCATACATACAGCTTATTTATCTTAGTAGGTAAATCACCATTGCTGCAAGCTGATATGAATGAGTTTATGTCATTTACCTTTATAGTGTCAATGCTCTTCTGTGTCAAATGTGTTTTAATATCATCTATTATATTCACAACACTTTTGAACATTGTGTCTCTAACAACTGATAAGTTATGTATCTTGTCTGTTATTTCTGGTAGATCAAACTGAGTTGTCTTCTTATATTTATCAGTATTCTCCAGTATAAACTGTTCCGACTTAATAAACTTATTATACAAACTACAACTATTACACACATCATGATATGTGATATCATATACTTCCCCATCACTATTTGAATTAGCTAAATCGTACTTAGCTATAAACTGAGTTAGCACATTTTGTTCTTCTGATAACTGACGTAGTATCTCATTCAGTGTATCAGTGTTATTTAACACAACTTTGATACTACTTAGCCTACTAGATACTTCTTTACTGTAGTTTTCGAACTTCCACATCCATTCATCCAGTTTAATATCGTTATAATTACTCACATACTCATTAACATTATTAGTATGAGCTAGTATATCATTATTTATAACGTTTAAATGGCTCTCAGACTCTCTCATTTGCTTTTTAAGGGCATTCAACGTAGTTATAGATGTAATTTGTTCATTAACATCGTAAAGCTCGTTAGAAAGCGTTTTAAAGCGTGATAGAGCCTGTGATAGTTCTGTATGTTTTGAGTGTATTGTATCACTTTCTTCTAACATACCAGATATCTGATATAACAACCTTATCTTATTGATATCAAGATTTCTCATCTTTGTTACTTCATCTAGCTTATGTTTGACTTCATGATATTTACTATCAGCCTCTTTTAGTTTGATCTCCATCACACTTTTCTTGGACTCTAATACGTCACGTTCTCTATTCAGACTTTCCTCTGTATAGAAACTTGCTATTTTTATCTTCTTATGTTCGTACTGTTTAGCATACGCATTATGGTCAGATAGATGCTGTCTAACATTCTTCTTATAATCCTTGAGTGTTTTACTATCTATCGTAGTCTCTAGTACTTTCTTTCTTTCAACACCTTTGGATCCAGTTATACCATTTGCTTTAAATGATATAAATCCTATATTTAGAATAGAACTATCTGCATTTAAATGTATTCTAATCAGTTCATCGTACTTTTCACAGTGCCCAGTAGGATTTAACTCATACTTGATTCCATTCTCCATTTTGTTTAGATATGATTTACAGGCATGTGATTTACCTTTTGGTACATATTCATGTATAGTTTCATATGTAACACCATTTGGTAAAGTGAAATTAATCTGTTTATACCCGACTTCACCTTTCTTTATCGGATAGCTTCCAACGAATCTTGATGATCTGCTATAAGGGTGTAAAGTATCTATTAAGAATGATTTACCACTTCCATTCCTTCCCATAATAGACACAATATCATTATCAACGTGACATTCCTTATCTCCTAATACTATATGATTTATTAATTTAAAGTAAGTTATTTTAAAGTTCATATATTAACACCTCATTATTCATCGTCCTTTGTTTTATATTCAAAGAACCTATTATATATATCAAGAGTCGAAATAAATCCTGATATTCCACTATTAGATTCTGACTTAGTCGAAGTTGAATCTATTAACCCATAACTTCCGTCAAGTTTTAAGAATCTTTCTTCAAATGGAACAGTTCCACGTCCCCCTTTATCCTTTCTATTAGGATTGGTATCTCTTTCATGTAAGTACTTTTTATATGCAAACATATTAAATATATCAAACGGATGCGTATCAGTGTTAGTCATAAACAGATCAGCATTACTACTAATAGTCATTATAATCTGCAATGTCTTTGGAGCTTGTTTATTCGAAATAGCACTGTTATCCTTTCCATTATATCCTGCATTATTAATGTCGGTTATTTTTAGAAGATTATCTCCTAAGTGTGAATATAGTCCATAGAATAATTTCCCATTGAATCCTAATATTAGAGATTTCAGAATAGAAATACTTATAACCTGTCTAGTAACACGGAACTGTTTACTAGTGTTCGTAATATCATCCATTCTGGTTCGTTCATCCTCATCTTCAATATCCTCTTCAACTATCTCTACATCCCCTATAGATTCATCGTCATCATCAAACTCACTACCATCTGATAACATATCATTTAGTTCATCCAATGACTTATCCTTATGAAGATAATAATCATCATTCTTCTTAAATATGTTTATATACGGTACAACATTGGCTGATTTATCTCTTACAACATCAATATTACTCATATACATATCATATGTATTCTGCAGTATCTCTTTAGTCCTCTTACTAAGATCATATGTATGTAGATTCTTCATTAAATCCTCTATCTCAGCCTTATCGAATGCATAGAATGGATTACAGTATTTATTGAAGAACTTGATATAGAATATCTCTTTATCCACTCCATTCTCATCTGTGTAGAACCCACTATCGAAGTAAGCAGTATACTTAGTATAAGTACGTTTATATTTAGCTCTAAATGTCAGTTTTATCTGTCCTAACTGACTTTTTGTGTTATGATATCTATCTATGATGTATGGATATCTTAACATACCGTTTATATTGTAATGAGTTCCGTCTTCTAGCATTGGAACTATTAGTGTTACAATATCTTTTAAAAATAGATCTTTGTCGTGATCGTGTATTTCATCAGTATTGTATACATGTAATTTCTGCTGTTCTTCCAAGAATCTCATAACAGATGGTATTATTTTAAATTCGTGTGCATACTGATTCTTTATTTTTTCTATTGTGTTTCTTATCTGTACTCCCTTAGATGTACTCATAAAGTTAATTGGAGAGTATGCAAATAGACATCTATATATTCTGAAGTTTGTTATAGTTGTACTAGCAAATACCTGATCACTAGTTCTGTGTAGCACACTGTCTTTATAGTGTCTCATTAATGCTTTTTGAATTATAGACTCCTTATACGGAACCTCTTGATAACCAACTAATACAGCCTCAAATATAGACGAAGCATTTGGATCTGACAATAGTTCCAACATATGTGTCCAAAAGTCCCTGTCGTATTCATTATTGATAACATCGTCATTGACAAATCCTGTTTTGTAGAAACTATTAATGTATTTGTCCTTTAGTATATCCTCGTTAGTTCTTTGTCTTTTAAATACGTGCATAATTACATCCTCCTAAATTGTTATAAAAATTTGATTGTTACTAAAAATGTTGTTTATATTATTTCATTAAAATCACCTCCTTGTATAATAATGATATATAATTATCTTTAAATAAAAAAAAAATAGGAGATTGCTCTCCTATCCTTTTATCTAAACATACTACCAATTAAGTCGAAGGTATTAAGTTTTCTGGTATTGGTGTTGGTTCTCTCCTCTTTATCAGTCTTACCAGCGTTTTCTAGGATGTCTCCTAGGATTTTAAATCCTGATGATACCGCTGGTTTAACTATGCTGTTTATTATTTGTTCTCCAGCTCTTTTTCCAAATGCTTCAAGATCTTCATCTGAAGCATTATTCAACTCTTGGAATAGTTTTCCAAAGTTTAATTCGACTTTTCCTTTGCCTAGGTTTAAAGACCCTATGTCTATTTTTATGACACCATCTTCAGATCCAGCTTTAACTTCTGCTGATGTGTCAACTTTTATTTCTGCTCCCTCTGTCTTCGCAGTTGTTCCTGATTGTCCAACCGATTGGTTGTTCACTACTTCTGCGTCGACTGGGTCTTTCGCATTATTTTCTGCCGATATTACCACTTGAAGATAACTCTCAGCGTAAGCTATCTCCTCTTTGGACATTTGTAGTCCTTTCTTTTTGGCTACGTCCTTGATAGCCTTTATCACCCAAACGTTTGGGTCCATTCCTTGTTTTTTACATAGTTCAAAAACACCTTTAACTGTGTTTTCGATCTCCTGCTTCTTTCCAGGTTTAATTGCCATATTTATTCCTCCCTTTGGTATTCCACTGTATTGTATAGAGATATATTTAGTAGAATACCTATATTATAGTTATTATTTTTGTATCTCTATACACTTTATAATATATAACTAAAATTTTAGTAAGAATATGAATAAAAATGGACGAAAAAATAAAGGGATCTTCGGATCCCTTATATTTATTATTACCAGCTTCTTTGTTGGTATTCATTTCTTTTAGTTAGAACACTAAACATGTTATCATATTTAACAGATCTATTTATATTATCTGATAGCATGATATCATAATTCATACCATAACTCTTATCTGGGTTTGCGTATACTCCAGTAACACATATATTAATACCGTCTTCGAATATAAATGTGTTCATAGATTTTATAACTCTACCAATGTTTTGTAATGTAGTTTCATCTCCTTTAAACATTATCACATTTCTATCTCCTCTAACGGCCTCTATATAGCTCATTACAGATGATATGTCTTCAGCTAGTATCTGTGCAACTAAATGTGTTGCAGTATAGTTGTCTAGTAGACTTAAGTTCTGAGATTTAGACATTTCATTATATCTCATAACTATATATTTCTTAATATCATCCATATTGATTTGGTGATACTGTCTACCAGCATCTTTGGATGCAGACTCCATTATACTTTGCAATATTGCGTCTGCAGATGAATTAATTATTATCTGTGGAGATATTTCTGCAATATTAGACGATCCATCTATTATTACAGCTAGAGATACATATCCATAACCACCTGGTATTAATTCAGGGTATGTATATCCTATTAAAGATTTTAATGTTCTGTCTTCTGACTTCACATATCTCTCTCTTGTTACTGCTGCTATTGAAGCTAGTGTTGTTGCTAAAAATACATTTCTAATCATATTAATTTCCTCCTAAAGTTTATTAATTTTTTTTTATTTATTGTATGCATCCCATAATAGATCCAAATCTGGAACTATTACATCAGGTTTAGCTAATTTGAACTGCTCAAGTAGTTTTACTAACTTCCCTTTAGACATAGCTGGTTGAAGTCCGTTTCTTCTTTCATAGTTTCTAATTGCTTTTACACAATTATTAACTTGGTTGTTGACTTGACTTTTTACATATTTAGATTCAACTGGTCCACCAGATCCTTCTGGGAATACTTCCATTATATAGTCTAATATAGAATCATAGTCTCCACCACTAGTATCAGAAATACCAGCTATTACATCTCCGAACATAAATCCGAAAATGTTCTTTAACTCTGGTGAGTTATGTGGATCAAATGTTCCAGACGATATTCTACGTCTAAGCTTATCAACTTCCTTCGCCACTTCTACCCTAGACTTCACCCCTCTGTCATATAGAGTAGATGCGTCTCTTAACATAGATAATATGTGTGTTACATCGTAACTAGACTGCTTATCATAGTACGATGATGTTGGAGTACCAAACAGATCAGTCGTTTGTTTAGTATCAGTGCTAACATTATTACCATTTGGCCATGGTGCACAAGTACCGTTACCGTTGTTATTTCCTGTCCACCCGTTGTTGTTACTGTTACTCCAGTTAGGTGTTTGAGGTTGGGCTGTCCCAACATTGTTAAATCCTCTGCTATTTGCTTTTGGCATAATTTTTTCCTCCTTAAAGTTTTATTTGTTACGTATGATGATATATAATTATCTACTTTTTAGTGATAATCAGATCAGATGATAACACATCTGTTATATTTAGTCCATAGTATCCTAAAAGCTCTATCGCTTTCTTAACAGATATTTCATCATCAGTACCAACAAGTAGTTTAATCTGACGCTGTATTGTCATCTTCTTCTGATGATCACTTGACGCCAGTGCAACCTTTTTAGATTTTGTTAGACATGCTAATACAACCGCTGCTGTGAACGGTGCTAGCTTATCCTTAAATGGATCTGGTAGTTTACTTTTAACATCTTTGATTAGTATATTCTCACTGGATTGATAATCTTGTAAACTAGACACATCATCTAAATTTATACCTTTTATACTATCTATAAAATGGTTAAATCCACCAATACTGCATAAATCATCTGACAATACTATCGCAGCATGTGTCTCACATGGGAATATAGCCCCTTCCACTGTTTTAAAAGCGTATCTACTATCGTTAAATGGTTCATCAGTTACAGACACCGATAAATCATCATTCACCTTCAAATAATGCCACATATTTCACTCCTTTTGAAATCAACTAATCATCAATATCATCGTTATCTTCATTATTTATTCTAAAATTCAATCCTATTCCTATTGACTCCATAGTCTCCTTTACATTATACAAAGTATCACTAGGATCGTTTCCATTTAGCATTATATCAGCATCTTCATTGTGAAGCATATTAAGAATTATGTGCTGATTCTGAATATCAAGCTTTGTACATTTCTTATTGTAGTTTGTTCTAGCCTCACGCTTACTGTTAGATCTCTCTGATACAAATCCTTTAGTGTCACGCTCTACCTGAGATGAAGCACTACTGCTTCCATATTCACTATCATGATAATCTCTGAAAGTATATATGTATCCTACTGTGTGTTGAGATGTTGTCTCTATCTTCTCTTTCATACCAACATATATCTTCAGCTGCTTATATCCCAGATACTCTTCTGCTAGTTCTTGAAGTCTAGCCATATTCTTCATGTTAATAGAACTGCTATATGGTAATGTTATAATACGCAAGAAGTCACTTTTGATATATTTGTACAGTGAATCTGGTGTCATTTTAGAGTATTTGAAATCATCTGACAGATCTAATATGTCAAATAACTTCTCAACGAATTCAAATGTCTTTTCAGGTGTTATCTCATTACGTAATATCCTATTCTTTAGGAACTCTCCTATTGACGTGATAAACATTTCCACTGGTAATCCAGCAACTGTTCTATTTATTATTGCTGTTGATGGGAATATCTGATCAATGTTATTTCCAAATTCATCTGTATAATATCCATCAGGATATACTTTCTGAATAGTAGTTTTAGCTCCAACGTTAGAACTTAACTTAGTTCCAATAGCACCTTCACTTATAGTAGTGATGCTCATAACTATATATGGGGCTATTATCTCCTCTAAATTAGCTTGAAACAGATCATAACTAAAATTCTCCTTAAGAATCTTCAACTCTGGTGAACATTTATCTGGGAAGTTATTTACTAATGGAGCAACCACATCATAAACACGATGTCTGAAGTCTAATAGCTCTAGTCTATACTTCTCTAGATCTGGGTCTTTAATAGGATTATTACAATAAACCTCTATACCACTGATAAAGCTGTTCTTATTAACAACTATAGTATCATCTTCCGAACCTGTACTCATTCTAGCAGACTGTGCTAGCTCAGATACGTATCCAGTATCATTTACTATCTTAAAGACAATAGGATCAGTCAGTATCTCTCCTAGAGGTGGAAACTTTCCTGGGTACTTAGATTTTATACTTTTGTTGTTGAGTTTTATTCTAACTACCTTCTGTTTTAATGTCGATAATCTAGTTAATAGACTTTGAGATACTTTGTTACTATCCCCTGAATTATCAACGTTTGTTGATACAATAGTCCTAACATTAAGTCCCATAGCTACTGTATCAGTAGTAGGATTGTATTGATCTGGATATTTAATTAAGAAGCTATCCTGTGATATATCGACTTCTTCTCCGATTGGTAGTAAATCAAAGTCAGTATTCTCTTTCACACAGAACCCATTAGTGTTCTTTAATCCAGCTGTATCAAGATAATGATAAACTCCATTAAGCTGATATACATATATTTTTCTGAACTGATACTTAATAACAGCTATTAGTTTAACTACTCCTGATGCTCTTTTTATACAACTACTACGAACATATAGATCATGTCTCATAGATGAATCAAAATATGGATAATCAGCATATTCTTTCATCAATGGGTTCGAACTTGCTATCTGTCCTGATGTCATGACCAATCTTTGACTACTACAATGTCTTACGACTGGTGATGTGGCATTTCTTTTACTTTGAAGTGTTTCTAGATTAACTCCTACTTCATCGCATCTAGCTAATATCTCTTCCTGAGTTGGTTCTGGTAACCCCCTCAATTCATGTTCTTTGAACATATGTTCTCTAACATCAATATATGATATTAGCTTTTTTATCTTTCTTCTCTTCTTTAAGGTATATGTTCTCATATTAGTTTTCTCATTGTGTAAATCCATATTATTTCCTCCTAAAGTGTCAATCGTATAATTTGTTGTTTGTATTATTTACGTTTTCATAATCATTTTATCAACCTCCTATTCCATTTCATTATATATAATTCTCATCAAAATAACGACACAAAAAACAAGGGCTATAAAAGCCCTTGTGTGATTAATCTTCTAAATATAGATCCCAGTTTCTAACCTTGTTTATATCCACTTTAAATCCTAATAATGGACATATTGAAGCTACCGCGATAACACTTTCTAATGCAGCTTTATTTGTATGTTGTAACTGGTTTGTTAAAGTCTTAAACTCAACACTCTCTTGTCCAAACTCATCGAACGCTTTTCTCATAGGCTCTTCGAATACTAGTCTAGTTTGACTAGCAACGAAGTTACTTAAGTCACCACGTCTCAAAGAGTAGAATGGCTGTCTACCACCTATCACAATAGAAGATATGTCAGTTATACTTTCGAATGGATTTCCAGATCCGCCTTCACTCTGATCACCATTTCCGTCGCTTGATTCCCCTTCTGCGAACGGATTATCATTTCCGTTAGACTCTGCTGGTTGTCCCTCATCGCTACTTTCAAATGGATTATCAGATCCATTAGATGTATCTTCCTCCCCAGATGAGCCATCTGTATTGCCTCCAAAAGGATTATCAGAGTTCTCAGAACCTTCACTATCACCTGAACCAGCATTCTCTTCGTCACTATTTGCATCAAATGGGTTACCCCCTTCATCACCATCGGCAGGCTTAGAGTCATCATCACCACCAAATGCGTCTTCCTGATCGTCTGTTCCTTCCTCTTGATTCTCCTCTTCTATTTCATCGTTTTCATCTAGCAGTGCATCTTTATCATTATCCTGCTTTTCTTTTTCCATTCTTATTACTAATTTAGCTACATCTTTAACATCGTTTAGTTTCTTATCTAGCATCTCTTCTAACATATCAGAAAGAGTACTTCCCATATCATCAGCTTCATCATTAGAGAATACATCTTCAGTTGCTGCCTCATTTGCTAGATGTATCTTATCTTCATCGATTCTGTACATATTATTATGGTCTATGATAAATTTATCTACTCTAGCATCTATAGTATCTATCAAGCTTTCCATATAAGCTCGAATAAACGTTTTCTTACCTTGCTTTAAGTTTTCAGATTGACTAGCAAAATCTACTCCTAATTTAGTAGCCATTGGTCCTGCTAACATTGCTTCACAACCTGTTAGTTTGGAAATTACCCCACCTATTATTCTCTCAAAATATTTACTCTTGATTACTTCCGCATCAAGTCTTGCATAAATTTTTTCCATTAATTAACCTCCTGTTATAGTGATTCTATAAAATCTTCTGACTTAAGAAGACTTTTTAGAAGTTCAGCATTAGTGAAATTTGGTTCAATATTAACTAGTGTTGTAAATATCGAACTGTCTGATATAATCCTATTTACTAGATCTCTACTAGACTCTCCTGGCATTCTGTGACAGTTGACTAAAATTCTTAACGTCTCATGATAGTTTTGTTGCATTATACATTTCCTCCCTTAGATAGTATTCTCTCAGCCATCTTGTTTCCTTTTGCTACCATAGACATAACTTTAAATTGTGCGTCAGACTTTGTGTATTTAAATTCCTGCATATCAGCTATACCTTTGATTAATTCAGCTGGATATTCTTCTAGCACTTCAAATGAACGTCTTAGTATTTTTCTAACATCAGCTTCATTCTTCAAATGATTTATCTCATTTCTTATAGTTGTTATAATATGCTTTCTCTGTGCTTTAATATCTCTTTTAAATATGTTCATGTGCTTCTCAGATAATAACCAAGAAAAATAACTATGGTTACTCTGTATCTTATACATATAAAATGCATTTGGTTTCGAAGAGTAATACACATATATATCAGCATAATCTTCGTCTGACATGTATTTCTCTGGGTCTAAGAATCCAACATTCCAAGCATCGTCTAAAGTTATTCTATACTCACTAGAGAACAGAATATCATTATGTATCTTCAACATATTATCCACGTCTTTAATGCTTAGATCAGCTAGTAGTTTGTTGGAATACAAGCTTTTTATTTTTGTGCTGCTCTTCCTTATAAATTTAATATCAGAAGTTGTGGGTTTCCGATAGAATACTCCTTTTATATGGAATGGACTTATTATTGTAAGATTTTGCAATAATTCGGATGATTGATATAACGGTGTGAAAACTTTCTTCATCTTACTCATATTCTTAAGTCCAACTCCGCCTGTGTTCATGTTTAGTCGCGGTCTACTATCAGAAAATGGTTCACCATAAATTCTAATATGTAGACAACTATCATAGTTTAAATGCTTATACTTTTTCTTTATATCATTCGGTATAGGAACCATTTCAGCGTAGTTCTTACACAGATCTCTCATTTTACTCATGTTGTATCTCTCCTTATGTATATCATTATACTCCAATTAGACGTGTTCTACTGTATACTTCGTTTCTCATCAGACTAGCAGAACTCCACCAGTCCTTCCAAGATGAAGATACCACCATTCCAGTATCTTTTATACTTTTAAAGAATGTGGTCAATGATCCTCCAATAAAGAACGAGAACAGTCCTGCTTGGAATTTAGTCAATATCGTGTTTTGCCCACATAAAGTGGCTATTATATTAAATGATGATAATGGATTGAACATCGCCGACGCTAGATATTCAGGATTCTTTGTACCATCATAAAATTTATCAAAGTTAGGCATTACTGTCTGACTGAACAATGGCTGAATAGTCAATGTTATGTCCAATTCGGTTGGAATACCTTCAGTAGTTTGAAACTCTGGTGATGATTTAATACTTAAGTTTGTTATAGCTGCTCTAGGTAAATTCATCACCCCTTTAGAAAAGGCCGAGCAGTACATTGGTGCACTAGGCACAATCAATGACGATCCTGGATCATTTGTTTGAATAACAAATGGAAATAGTTGTGATAAAGTCCACATCAACCTTGCTATTGAATATCTATCTGAACTTACCGTTACATCTCTAATATTTACTGTATATTGGAAATCTATCATAGAACTTTTAATAACATTTGGTATATATGTGTTGGAAACTAAGAAAGCTCCTAGATTTCTATGATAAGCCATTTCTTTAATATAATCCTCACTACCACTAGCTATATTAGATAGTGTAGCTGAGTTATCTGTTAAGTTCTTCCATCCTTTAGCTCCTATATCTGTAGTCATAGCAGATACAGCTGACTCACCCATACTATTACTAGTACTCATACCTTTTTCAATTGGGCCATTGCAGTAAAAGCATGCAAATGGAAGAGTTTTAATAACTTCGTCACCTTGATCTATATTAGTAACATATTTTAATAAGTTAACATAATTTGCTTTTCTAACAAAATCTTCCCCAGTGGTATCAGTTTTGACAAACCCAGCTATTTTATCAGCATTTGCATCTTCGTTTTGTAGATTAGCTTGCCATGCGTTTGACAAGTTAGCGTTATCAACACCAGTACTACTAGCATTCTGAGCATTTCCAGGTCCTTTAAATCTCTCCTGGATACTTTGAACCACTGGTGAAGCATTTCCAATTAATCTTGATACTATCTCTTTTGGGAGATACCTTTTAAGATTTTCTATCTCGGCCGTATTTATATTAGCGTCTAAGTCATAATCTATACCAAGTGATAGTAGTGCTGTTTTCATATGAGCGTTTACTGCCTTATAATATTTTAAACTATTAACTTTTGCATTCAGTCCATACGAAGCAACATTTAGTCTGGTATTAAGTTTATCTAATGTTATCTTACCAGCTTCATCTAACAATCCAACAAAGTTTAGTTTCTTTGCAAAACTTGCTACATCATTAGTAACATTTCCAAGTAGTTTTGGAACTATATCTATAGGAACTAGAGTTAGAAATTGTCCTCTAGCTATAACTCTTTGAAGATAGTCTTTACCAATGAGAGTTACCCCACCACCCCAAGATGTCAGATCTGTTTTAAGTAGGCTCTGTTCCCATATAGGTGGTGGATCAACTATATTATCTGGTATTGGCGGTAGAGCATTTATCATACTGAGCTGTTCTACCAGTGCTATTTCTCTTTGTCTAGCATTAGAAACATCCACGGTTGCATAATACGATGAATTCGATCTAGCATCAGCTGGAGTGTTTGCGTCTACTACTTTGTGCAACACATTATTCATGTACTCCTGAGCTTTATCCTCAGGAGTTTTTAATCCACTTCCTCTATTTATATCATCCACAAATGCATTACCAGAACCACTTGCGTCCTGCGATGATGTTTTATCTACATCTCTAGTAGGTTTAAGATTTGCTTTAGGAGATTTATCTTTCTCTTTACCACGATTATTAATTGATGTTACTGAATTAGCATAGTTTCTAAATTTACCCATTCGTGTTATAACCTCCTTTATTATATTCTTGCTGTAGCGATTGCTTCAGACATAATGTTGTTTGCCTTTTCGTCAGAATTACTTACAAGTTTGCTCAACAATTCTATCATCTGGTCAAATTTCTGATCCAAACGTTGTACGTACTGACGTAATGCGACGTCTTCGTATTTTATTATCTGGGTATTAGAGCTTCCACCCGCATAATATCTTTCTGATGGACCACCAGCTTCTTTGTTGGTACTAGGTTTAGAAGTATCAGCTGTAAGTAGCTTAGTATTCGCATCGTTCTTAGCTTTATCGAGTATCCATTTGTTGCGTTGAACATACTCTATATTCTCAAGCGATTTAGATTCCGAATATTCAGGTGGTAATTTAATATCATCTTTTGTTAATCCTAATTCTACGAATGGATCTAATAGGGTTTTACCTTTACGTACTTCAAAATGTAAATGAGGCAAGAAATTCAATCCTGGTTTTGCTGTGTTTCCTATTGTCGCAATTTGTTGCCCTTTTACAACCTTATCACCAATCCTAACCATCATCTCTTTATTATGTAGATATCTTGTAACTGTTCCATCTGGATGTTGTATCTCTATAGTATTACATGTACCACCAGCGGCAGTGACAACTCCATCCTTTGCAGCATACACTGGATCTCCAAAATTACCTCTAATATCCACACCTTCGTGTGGATTAGATGCACCACCACCAACATCCCTAGGTCCAAATGTAGAAGTTATAAATGGTCTTCCTTTCACAGGACTTCCCCAGCCACTAGTCAACGCAATAGGTTTCCCATCTTCAGATACTTCTAATTGATCTCCTGATCCATATCTAATTATATCTGCTATTTCTGCAGCTCTACTTCCAGTCTGCTTAGCATATCTACTATCAAGTATTTCGTCAGCTGCTCTATCAAAATCTCCAGCTTCAATAGCAGCAACAGCTTTCTTGAAATTATTTATCCATCCTATACCCATATTATAAGACATGTCAACTATAGCACCTTGTCTTACAGGGTCTAGTTTGTTGAACCAAGTATACTGTTCCAGCTGTGACCTAGTTTTATTCAATTCAACCTCTAACACGTTAGTTGCTTCCTCTTTAGTTATACCCTCACGTTTCCATCTATCAACCTGTTCTTTGGAGAACCTACCACTATCAAGATTAAACCCATATCCTATGGTCTGTTTACCTGCGGTATCAGTATACACTCTACTTTCAAAGCCTTCATGTCTAGCAGTAAAACTATTATTATGTGATGTTATGTCAGCGATATTTCGTTTATGTACTTCTGGTTTTACGGCCCTGATATTCACGTTGTTATGTTTAACACTTACTATGCTGTCATCGCTGCTAGACAACGTTGTGCTACTACCTATGGAAGTAGACGAACCACCGTTGATTTGTCTGTCTATATTCTCATTTTCTAGTTTAACTGCTTCTTCAGCGTTTTTAATGCTACCTTCTTCAGTAGAATCATTTTTAACTATCCCTAATGCTTCTAATATCATTGGGAATGTTACTATGCTACGGAATACAGCTAATAGAATACTTGCTACAGTTTTCAATGGACGTAATACTGGTAGGATAGTTGCTCCTATCGATAATAGTAAATCTATACCATTATCATATACAGTTTTAGCTATAGCCATTCCAATTCTTTTAAAAGCGTTTACCTTATCAGGGGTTACTTTTAAATATTCATGTGCTTTAGTATATCCTGTGTATGCTGACATACCAATTGCTGGAATCAATAAAATCAAATCCAGTAAAGGCATTTTCTTCATAAAGCTAGTTACACTTTTCAACATAGTCTTTTTACCCATTTCTGCTCCAGCTTTCTTAGCTAATGCAGATGATAGTTTTGTTCCGACTTTAGAAAAGAACTTCTTCAACGGATCAATATAGTTAGATATCATAGTCTTTGCTACTGACTCACCACCGCATATTTTAACAAATATATCCGATCCAAGTAACATATCAGCTAGTTTTGCAGGTAACGTAGTTAGTGCTTTAATAAATGTATTCACAAATACATTATTAGTACTTCCAGTCAGTGCTTTACCTAATGGAGTTAGTAGCTTACCACCATGGTTTAGAGCCATAGTTCCAAGTTTTCCTATTCCAGCACCTACCACACCATGGGCGGCGATTGCTCCACGTAGTAGATTTACTCCATCTCTGGCACTTCTAAGAGATCCACCAATATCGCGGAATTGTCCAGACTGTACAACATTTCCATTTTCGTCTACAACTTGCTTCTGTTCATCTTCTGTGTAACTATGAAATGCATTATTCCGTGCATCTGTTATATTTTTCACGCCAGCACCAAGCATTGGTAGTGATATTTTAGAGGTAAGCCATTGAGCACCACCAGTCATAGATACTCCTAGTCCTGTCATACCAGCTATAATAGCACCAGGTGCTGATTGTTTCACTCTATCCCATAAAGTTCCAGCTGGATTCTTAGGGTTACTTCCACCACCAGCTCCACCATTAATGACATTATTTCCTGCCTGGGATACAGCATTTGTACCACGTCCACCAGCTCCTGTTGATCCACCTGCAACTAAGCCACCATTCAGTATAGCTTCTTGAACCAAGTCTTGCTCTTGCATTTCATTCTGAATATCTTTACCCAGCATCATCTGTTTTATACGCTGAGCATGTGATTTAACGTGTGATGAGGCTGCAGAAGCTATTTGTTGTTTAGATATTGCTAGTGCTGCAGTAGAATCACCTATTTTTAATGGTAATGTAAAATCATCCACTATACGAACATTAAATACTGCGTTTTGTAAAGCATCAATTAAGCTTGATAGAAGTCCTGATAGGTTATTTCCAGATGATCTACCAACTCCAGGTTGCCCTGATATACCAGCTTCACTAACATCGGTTGTTCTATGAGATGAACTACTACTGCTAGGAGCAGATAATGCATTAGATGAGCTAGCCACTATTTTAGATTTATTAGCAACAGTAACAGCAGACTCTCTTAATGATTTCTGTTCTGATGTTTTAAGTGATATTATCTCAACTGCACGAGCTATAATATCGGTTGATGTCACATCTTGTAATCCGTTTTGTTCTGGATCATCAATAGTTATACGATTTCCAGATATACTTTTAATAGTTATAAAATGGTATCCACTATTATGTTGATTTTTTAACAACACCATTAATCCTGATCCATTTCCAGGCTTGAATAGTTTTAATGTGTTTGGTGTAAATGTATTTTGCTGTCTATTGTAAATATCTACTGTGATACCAATTCTATTACATACATCTATGATGAATTCAGATGTTACTCCTCCACTACGAGTTAAGTATTTATTAGCTATAGGAATAAGTGTGTCTGGTTCTGGTGAATCAACTCCCATATAAACAAGTGCATTCGTAAGTGCTGCAACACTACAACCAGCAATCGATAAATCTTCACCTGATTTAAACTTCTTATTGGTTAGGTTACGCATCTTAATTGGTTTATCACCACGTCCACCTTGCCCACCATTCATTTCATCTTCTTCAGTTACTTCATCAACTGAATTCCAGAACTCCATAGCTCTATTTTGTTCACGTATGTCGTCACTGTCCATAGAAGAGTCAAACAGTCTTCTAAATCTGACAGACAGATCACCTGTTGAGTCCTTAAATATACCACGTAGATGACCTCCAAGCCCTTTATTACGCAAGTATCCCATCATTCTACTTTGAGCAACATATCTGAGTTCTTCTTCTGTTCCAGTAAAATGTTCTACGTCACGCATTTGTCTCATGATAGTTTTCAACAAGTCTTCCTTCAGTCTATTAGCTTTAGTACCTTTATTAGTAGTTTCAGTGATAGCTTCATAGTCATTTGGGCTACTTTCTCTCAGACGTTGTTTCCATGCTCTAAACTCAGCTGTTACATCATTACCAGCTTCGGCTCTTACCATAATCTGTCTAAGTTCACTCTTCATTCCTTGATCAGTTATACTATCATATATACTACCAACATCTCCAGTTAGAACACTTCTCATATTATCTTTATGTTCATCATTGGCTTCCCAATACTGTCTTACAATATCATTCACGGCTTCAATATGATCTTCAGACGGCTTGTTATAGTCAGCATCAGCAGCTGCTCTCATTCTGTTTTGACTATCTTGAGTATCACGCTCATTCTCATACAATGTTTTATGTTCAGCTCTACCATCGATATTTATGGTGTCTTTAAACCCGTCTAAATCATCATCCAACTGATGTAATATATTATTTATTTCCGTGTTATACGCATCAACAACAGATTGATCAGCATCTTCTTTTCTAGCTTCATTATCCCGACTACGAATAAGACCAGATATCTTATCCTTTGCTGACTTTATTTTCTGAATAGCTTGAGTATACGCTTGTATTACAGATGGTGATGGATTTTCAGTAGCTTTATAGCTCATTAGTTTACTAGTATAAAATGATTCTAGCTTGTTTAATGAGTCAAGATGTAGATTCTCATCACTACGAGTATCAGAAAGTGCAAATAGCTTCTTAACTCCTGGAATCTCTTTCAAGAAGTTAGCGAATTTAGCAATCTTTGACTTTGGATCTCTCTCTGTGTTAAATAACCAATCTCTTCCCTTTTGTATAAGAGGTATCGATGCCATACCTATACCATAACCAAGTATAGGACCTGCTATAAGCCCAAATGCTTTACCTAATGGACCAAACGCAGAAGATGCTTTCATAATCATAGTAGCAGCTTTACCACCTACTCCAATAGCAGGTAAATACTGACTCATGGCTTTAGCTAAAAAAATCTCCTTATTAGTAAAACCATTCGATCCTTTAAGATCTCCCTCTGGACCGAATATGTTATTCATAAAGTTTCTAGTTCTTTGGAGAGTCATTAACCCGCCACCAAGACCAGCTAACACATATCCAAATTTAGGAGATGTTACAATACCTTGATCTCTAAGTAGTTTAGCTATCCCTAGACCAGCTGCAGATCCTACTGCAAGTCCAGCTTTACCAGCTATGTTAGGATCTCCAAATATTCCACTAAGAGTATTAGATATCTGCTTATCAATAGATCCATTACCTATTACCCCACGTTTATTTTCTCTAGCAAGTTTCTTAATAAACTCGAAGTCATCTCCTTGTAGGTACGTTAATCTTTTGTTTCTTAGTCTACTAGGATCAAATGTTCCATCATCATTAATACAATCCATCAAGTCATTTGGACTACTGATGTAACCCATTTGTTGTGCTTGTTGTTCTGATATATCTAGTCTAGCAGCTTGAGCATCAGCTGTATATCCAGCTTCTTGTAGTATTTTATATGTCTCTAATGCTACTCTAAGTTTAGTACGTCCTATCTGATAGTCTCTATCATTCATACTAGAATTAGAGCTCATTAAACGATCATAGTTTGCTTTATCTATAGCTCCATACCCATACATATCGGTTAAACTTGCTTTAAACTTCTGCTCTGGAGTTTTCTGACTTAATACTGTTTGTTTAAATCCAGTTCTTTTACCAGCAGCTAGATCTTCAATATACATTCTAGCGTCATTTAACTCCTTATCAGTTAGCTTTCTACCACTAAGATCAGCATTGTTAATGGCGTTCATTATAGAATCTGTATCAGTTATTGTATTAGCACCTTGAACTGATCCACCAGGACTAGGACCAAGAGGACTACTTCCTTTTGACTTTTTAGATTTACCAGATCCACCACCAGTTCCCCATACATGAATTCCTCTCTTACCAATAGAATCGATAAGATTATTCTTCTCTGCAGCTGTTAGATTATCACTATATAGAATTCTATCATACACAGCTTTTTCTGCTGGAGTTAGGAAGTCAGCACTATCATCATATACACGCTTATTTACATCAGATCTAAATGACTCTATTTCACCCATAACATCATTTCTATCTTCAAAATCACTCAGTTTTAACGCTCTTTGTAGTTTAGCGACGTTATCATAGTACTGTCCAAGCTTATCAGGATCGTTAGTAGTTATTCCAATCTGTCTTACCACCCATGCTGGATTCGCATTTATTATCTCGTCTCTTAGCAGTTTAGATGTACTTATTTTAGTCAGTAGCTCTTTCATAGTAGAGTTCTTAAATTTAACATGTCCTGTTTTCTGATCCTTTAATATTTTACCATCAGAACCAGTCATAAACATATCATTTAATTTACCGTGCTGTTTTTCAAACGCCTGTTCGAACATACTCGAGAATATAGTCATAGCTCTACTTTCAAGTGCTTCGTAACTATTACTAAAGTTATTCTTAGCTGCCTTAGCTGATACCTCTGATGCAGTTAGGTACCCTTGCTTATCCCAGTCAAATGAACGTATTTCAGTCCCTTCAAGTGCCGCTACTATACGATATAGCTGTTCTGGTATAACTTTAGTAACAGATGTGTAAAACTTGTTATCAAACATAGCTTTAGCTGACATATCTATTTTCTTTTCTTTTAAAGTAAGATCTGGAGCCATACCACGATATGCTCCACCAAATATGTCACGTAAAACTTTATTATTGCTAGATCCAAGCTTGTTTATCTGACGTTGCATCAACTTAACAGGATCATCTCTAAATTCCTGTATAGTCTGTTGCATTTCCTTAGGTAAAGTTTTAAGCATAGAGCTCTGGATCATACCCTTTACCATTTGTCCGAAATCTCCACCTTTTATTGAATCTCTGACAGATTGATACATAGTTTTGATAAGATCTCCATAACCATTAGAGTCCATTTTACTATAAATGGATTTACCTATTTCTTTGGCTATGTTTTCTATGTTTAATTCAGATAAAGCCTTAGCTAGATTTGACACTTCTAGTTTAAGTTCATTATCCTCTTCCTCTTGTTCAACTGTCTTAGGTTTAAGCATTTCGGCTATTGATTTTATATCAGTGCTAATAGACTGCATATAATTTAATGTCTGCTCTTGGAATTTCAATGTACTAGATTGAAATTGACTATTATCGCTTGCTTTTAGTATTTTCTCTAAAAGCGATGCAGTGTATTGTCCATTTGATATTGAAAGAATTTTATCTCTTGAGACTTTCTTACTTCCAGGCGTATTATCGTATGGATCTACAGCATCTCTACTCGCATATCTATTCATTTCACGAGTAATTTTATCTTCTGTTCTTTGTCTTTCTATACGAGAACCAGACTTAGATGTTGCTTTGATTATATCTTTAGACTTTCTAGTTTCAGTTATTCTAGCATCTAAATTAGCCAATGTGTAATCATTGTTACCCATCTTAATACGGTTCTCATTACCAGTGATGTTCGCCATCAGAACGCCAACCCCCTTTATATCATAAATATATATTGTTTATCTCTGTACAAGTAGTTGTTTCAGGTATATAAAACGACAAAAAAAGAAGAGCATTATAGCTCTTCCTATTTATATACTTTACCATATCCGTAGATATGGTCTTGGTTTAATATGACTTCACCATTCTTTGTTACTTGTGAACTCATATCATAACCGAAGTACTTGGATCCTTGTACTAGGATCAAGCCTTTCTTTTTAAATATCAAAACACCATCTTCTGTTTCCTTGGAGTCAGTTTTAGAAAGATAAGCTAACGTACCTTTTACATGCTTATCTTTCCATAGAGATATAACTTTGTCGTGTTGATATTGAACATAAGTTATAAACTCTCCGTCTTTAGGCACAGAACCGTCCCTAAGACTTAATGTAAATTTACCATCCTTCTTGATAGTAAATAATAAATGTTTGTACCTACTAATCGTTAGATTAGGTACAATAGGTTCTAGATCCGACATATAGCTGTACGGATCTTTATAGTGAAGTGCTTGAGCTCTTCTGATATCAGAAACTCTGATATCAAATAGAGTTGGTGTGTTATTGTTATTAGTCATAGTACCCCAACTCCCTCTGATCAGCAATTGATATTATCAAGTCAGATGTGAAGTCATCTATTACTGGATTCTGTTCAGTAAATTCTCTCTCCTCATCTGTTAGTTTTTTCAATTTGAAGATTTTGTTTATTATTTTTCGTAACTTGATCTTGTCATCCCGCATATATGATACGATAGTTTGCTTATCTATATCATACTGTACTAGATAATCCTCTAGATCTGGATCATTCGATGCAAAGTATGCCACATCGCCTGTACAGACCATTTCCTTTATATCCTTAGGTTTTAAACGTAGTGCTTGGGCTACGATAATCTCCTTTCCTGACTTTAGATCTCTACCTCTTAGGCTGTCGCTAAAAAATTCCATACATCTTAAATTATTTGCCATTTCCGCAAATCTCATATAATTCCTCCTATTATTCATCATATTAGTTAAAAATATAAATAAAAAGAGACCTACTTAGATAGATCTCTTATCAAACCAACCACAGCAAGGAGTATTGCTACTCCCCATACTATCGGAGTTGCTAATGCTACTGCTACTCCAATTAAAATTCCAGATGTTATTAACCATCTGAAAATCCAATATATTAACATCCCATTACCTCCTACATATTTCATTTTTAATTCTCCCACCTCTATACCTAGGATTTCATACATAGATTGGTATAGCACTTATTATTTATTATTATTGTATTATTATTCTATGTACACTTTATAATATATAACTAAAATTTTGATAACGATTATAGTATTTTGGCAAGAAAAAAGGATCCGAAGATCCCTTTTATCCTAGTTAGACTTTGTTAATACTTCGAATTTTAGATTCTCAGTAATAGTACCTATCATATTAGGTGTGATACAAGTACAAGTTTCAACTAGCTGTTCACACTCATATCTACCCAATCCATCACAGAACAGTGCAACTACTTCATAGTAACAGTTAGATGATTCTATATACTCATTTATACAATCTATCATCCTAGACATATGTAGTTTTTTCATAAATGAATCATTTGCCTTTAGAGCGTCTAATAAGCATTTTAAAGCCATTGATCCATTATCGAATAAAACTATATCATCTACTCCACACAAAGCCTTTAAATCAGCTTTAGCAATCTCTGTGACTGTCTTTGGAGTAACCAACACAACTAGTTTGGTTTCTTTGATCATCTCTCCTTCGTACTTACTGTATCCACTACGTTCATAGAACTCATCTCCTGTAATCTCTTCAAAGTCATTAGAGTTCAAGAATGATATTAGTTCATCTGGTGTGCTGAAAACTTTCTCATCACTCCATAACTGTCTATCGTGTCTTTCAACATACCAGATTATACTAGGTTTGTTCACATTTATGTTTACTCCGAATGATAGATTCTCGTCGTAGTCGGCATTCGTTTCAGCAATGTTATAAACACCGCTGCCCTCATTAGTTTCAATAGGAGCGGTTACCGTTCCGTACTCATCTCCCATCCATTTTACCATAGCATTAATTACTTGATTTACTAAATTTACCATAAGTTCTACCTCCAAAAATAGTTTTTGATGATTCGGCGTCAGTTACATTATCTCTCCAGAATGTACGTAACTCCGAAGTTTCAAATCCACGACACATAGTTTCCTTATCTGAGTATCCCATCATCAACACATTTAACAAATCTAACAAATTACTTCTACGTCCAAATGCTCTAAGATCGCATGCATCACATGAATCATCATATGATAATTCTATTAACGATACAACAGATCTGTCAGAGTTATTATCGATTAATTTGCTCAAAAGACTGATTAACTTATCTATTGCGTCCAAGTTCATATCGATATAGTAATGTTTTGTTTTGTGCATACCACATAATTCTGGTATGCTTTTACCTGGATACTTAGCCATCAACTCATTCAATTGATCCATATCTAATTCTGGGTTGAATGAACTGTATTTTGATCTTATATAATGTGCACTATTTAGACATATACGCAAAGCGTCTAACTTTACACCAATCATACTTTCACATACATATCTAGAAACGTCATTGATTAACACGTTATCGTTGATATAGTGATAATCACAGTCGTCGTCGTATGATATTATAGTTTCTGTATCTAAAAAGTTCGATATGTAGTCCAATATATTTATATCATCTAAGTATGGGACTATATGGTTGTTCCTAATCATTTCGTTAGGTAGTTTAGGTATTCCATACATATGCAAACGTCCATTGGTAAGTGTAGCTGGATCTATCGCTGATTTCGTATTGAGAGTTATCATCCATGCTAATACATGTTCAATAAACACTTCGTCCTTTATAGCGTACTTCATGTTATTTAACGCCCATAGTTTATGTCTATCTTCTGGACTCCTATCTACCATAATTGAACCACTCTTTAGGAACGTGTCCAATGTGATAACTTTATCATCATTACGATATTTAATCGCACTCTCACAGGCTGTTATAGCCTCATTGACACGTGTCTCTACTAAGGTTAGATATTTTGTAGCATCTTGACTTAAGTAGTCATTTAAATCAAGTTTAGCAAAGTCTTGAAGTGATTCTCTGCATCGTCTGTAGCTAATATCCTCCAAACCACTAACTATCGTATCAATGTCATTGAATATTAATTTGTTATCAGGCAATACATTAACAGAAAGATTACTACCAATATTAACCAAAACACATTTGATATCATTATCTATTTCAACAGTGAAACTATAATAAACTCCATGTGAGTTGCGTAATAGGTGGAGATCATCGGTATCGTATCCTTTCCAATCAGAAGTTGTTAACTCTAAAGATGGATAACTGTATATAGTGGCTCCGTCTGATTTTAGACTGTCCAACTCTTCACATATTTTCTCTTCGATAGCTGGATCGGTACCTAATATGATTCCTAATTCTCTACTGTAAGGCCCTATTAAGTTATTACTATTATCACATAAATCATTGCGATCGAAAAACATTTTATAAACACCATTATCCTCGATAAACTGCACAGTCATGGTAGGTTTAAATACTTTTATTATATTATCTATATTACCCGATGTGTCTGATGTTGTGCTGTACCGTGCTGATGAGAATGAAGTTATTGGATGTATTATGCCACCATTAGACGATATAGCTATATTATTATCTTTGTCTAGTAAATTGAGTTTTAATTTACCGCATCTAGCGATTAGTTTAACGTTGTTTAATTTAATGTTTCTGATTACTCTTATTGACATTTTAAGTCCTCCTAAAGTTATTAATAAAGTGATAAAACATGATGAGTTTTTAAAAACTCATCATACCAAAATAGTTAAATATGAAATTTTAATTAAATTACCATATTATTCACCTCCTATATTATATATAATAATATATATAATATATTATTCTTTGCTTGTGACATTGGATAATATATAATTATTGATTATTTAGAGTTACATAGACAGTATATTGACGTACATAAATGTGGGGAATATTCCCCACATATGTTATACTATTTGCATTTCGGATCCTACTCCATGTTCTCTTTTAAGCCAGTCTCTGTATTCATCTAACGTAATATTAGCTATCAGATTCTTTTGTTTTATAAGCAACTTCTCGAATGTATTCTTATACAAGTCACTATAATATTTACTTCTAGCATTATCAGTCGTATAAGTCTCTTTAACCCATTTAAAACTGCTTCCAACGGGATCATTTACGTTTTCTACCTCTTCCGTATGGGTTAGGCAGTATAAGTATGCCCTGTAGTATACGTCCCTGAACAAATCCTCTTTACAGGCACTAGGACGCATTCTATCGGCAGCTGATACAACCTGAACTGCTATATCCATTGTAGATATATCTGCTTTCTCTGAAGCTCTATGATATCTACAACAATCTTGAACCAATTCAACGTCAATATCTGATGTATCTATTCCACAATCATTTAGTATATACGGAACCATGCGTGCTGATATATTATGATGATCGTCTCTATTAACAGAATTCCCTATATCGTGAAGTATAGCTCCTAATTCCATTTCTTTTGTGTATGGTATGTTATTAGCCATGCACACGCTCTGAGCGTTTAAAACGACGTTTACGATGTGTTCCCATCCATGGTCTGGTGGACATAAGGAGTACATCTTCTTAAAGGCTTCTGTGTGCTGTTTATAGTGTTTAAGCGGGTTTATAATCATTAATGTTAACCTCCTTTATGGTTATGCGAATGGGTTATCGTTATTATCAACTCCAGCGTCATTTAAATCACCTTCGGCATTATCTGGGTTGAACGCATTGTCCTGATCAGTATTATCCTCTTCGTTCTTTTTATTCTGCTTATCCAAATTCTTCTCTTCTACATCCTCTGTTAGATTTACCAAGAATTTGTGTTTAGCTTCCTTGATAATATCATCCATTGTTATTATGATATTATCTGAGTCTGTTAGCTTATTCACTATTTCTTTAACTACTAGACTTCTAAACGCTTTATAGTTTTCATCTTCCTCATTAATCATATCATAAACAGACATATATTTTTCAACTAGTCCTATTAGTTGATCTAACATCTCAGTTCTTGTAACATGATTATAGCTATTTATGGATGGTTCTACCCATTCTACCTGAATATCATCGAATTCAGATCCACCACGTAGCTGTAGTAATCTTGTGGCTAATTGAGATGAAGGCACTTTCTTCTGCTGTCTGCATTTAAGTACCCTTATAAGGTCCTTATCATTGATATGAGACAGTTTGTGCATTAACTCTACCTCATTATTATTATTCATAAACAATGCTGCAGAAACCCCGACTATAGCCGTAGCGTCATTAAGCCACCCTTGCATAGTATCCTGATCTATATTGAAATCAGGATAATCAATAGTCTTGATATCTATATCTTGCTCAGCTTCTTCACTTTTTTCCAATACGACAAATCTATGAGTTAATGGTGTGTTATTAAATGCAATATCACGTAGTTTAGCACGAGATACATTTAAATCATCTATTCTATCCTTGAGGTGATCCTGTCCATACTCCCCACCCAGATCACTCATACCCTTTGGTATAGTTAAAAATGATATACCTTTAGCGTCTGCTAGTATCCAAGATAGATATGCTTCTCTAGCCAATATGTAAGAAGTAGCAGGTACAACAGCTTGTATAAATCTAGACTCACCTAAAGATCCTTCTCCATTACGTTTAAATACTGTTTGTGAAGCTGGTATAAATATTATACGTGATAAGTTATACATACTATAACGAGTTAAATCACTGTATGTCATAGATTGTGATAGTTCATTCTCTTCCATAAGCTTCTGTAATGCGTATAGAACGTTACTGTTATTTCTTATGAACTTTGTATCAATATTTTGCTCCAACAGTGGTTTAATCGTGTCTGAGAAGATCAGACGGCCTAATGTTTCTTCCTGTTCTTCCGTTTTAACATTCAACATATCCATATTCTGAGTGTACGTAACTGGATTACCAATTATAGTACGTAATCCAATGAAGTGTTGAATATCCTGATGCGTATATTCTATGTAGAAATGTCCTATCAGCTTATTCCCTGCTATCAATGGTATTTTTCTTGTATTGTCAAGGAATTCAACTGTACATCCACGTATATTACCAAACATTTTTTCCAGTTTATTATAATTTATTCTTTTATTCTTAACTTTCTCAGTTGCGTTATCATCGTTTTTAGGTTTAGCACCGTTGCTCTTATCATCAAGTTGTACTCCACCTAGTTCTCTAACACCAAAGCTAGGATTTAGACTCGTGTCTTCTATTGCTGAAAATCCTTCCAATGAAACTTCTTCGTTTCTATTTAATGTATTGAAACATCTTATATATAACCTGTCTACGATATTACCACCATTGACTCTAAGCATACTATTATCCTTCACTCTTGAATATGTTTCCATACCGAATTTATCTCTTTTAACATTCTTTTTATTATAAGATAGTATACGTTCATATGATGTATTGTATATATCTGAGAATGACACTTCTGATAGCATTCTCTTTACTAGCACTTCGTCAGTTTGAATAAACGACTCAATACCTATACTCATACTTTCATTCGATATATCATTCATAAATCCATAATGCTCATTAACTAATTCTGCCAACACAGCTTGAGCCACATCGTTAGTAAATCCAGATGATTCGTATGTGAAACAGTAACCGTCAATTACCTCGTTTCTATCATCTTTTGGGTTTATATTGTATACTTTAGATGCACGTCCATAGAGATAACGTTCAGCGAATTCTAAGAAGTCTTCTGTTGTAGTGCATTCGTTATATGAATGTCTGTCCATATAGATGTTTTCGTTTCCTACTTTAGCAACATATATTTCTTCTGATTTAAGAAATTCATCTGGTAATTCAGATAACACTTGTGTTCCTAGAGCAGTTATCAAGTTATCATGCATTCCAACGCAAGGTAGCTTGTGTGCAGATTGTATATAATCATTTATATGTTCTAGAGAACTTTCATTTGATGCTAATATAGCTCTTTCTTTTATCACGTTAGATCCAATAGTCTGCTTCTTAGCTTCTTTAAGAACATATTTGATATACATATCTTTAGCCACATCTTTATGCGATATAAGTCTAGTGTCACTATTACCATATTTGTAAGCTAAGTAATCTCCAGTACTATCAATCTCGTCAAATGTTTTAACATCATCTTTTAGTTTATTATAAGTTGTAGGATTAAGATATTCTGTCATCTTCTCTATTTTATTAGCATCTGTAATTAGAGTACCATTCTCATAAAATCTAAATTTATTATGGTTTCCATATTCAGAACCACGAAATGAACCATTGTTGACGTCATCAACGAATAGTTCCAATGATGTTCTTAGTACTGGTAAGTTGTCTTCCATAAAGTTAGAACGCCTAGCTTCTAGCATTTTCGCATAAACTCCAGTATGGTTGTATAAACTTACTTTAGCTGTAGCATTCTCTATTTCAGCTGTTATAACATCCTGGGCTTCCTCTTTAGATTTAAACTTACCTACAACATCGAATATGTTATTACTCGGAATACCAAGTTTACCCTTATCAGCAATCACTCCTGCCTCAGGCAATGCTAATTTACCTGTATTCAGAGTTTTACGTAAGGACCCACTAAGCTTCACAATAGAAGCCATGTTAGCATCATTAGCCGATCTAATAGACGCTAACTCAGTTTCTGCGGATCGTTGATCTCTTGCAGTGGTTTCTGATTTCTTTGAAGCGTTTGGGCTAGATATCTGTTTTGAATCTAAATCAAATACTTTATTCTTTTTCTGTTTAGTATCTTTTGCCATTTTCACTTCTCCTTTACATGTTTTCAACAGTTTATTGTTTTCTGGGTTACGGTAACAAAAAAAGAGAGTCGGTTTGAGACTCTCCTTAATATATTATAGGTTTACATTGACAACCTGCATCTGCTGTCTGATCTCAATATTAATATCATCATAAACGATATAATATCTAAATTCTAGCTTTGTAGTCTTTTCTAGCTTTATAGCTCTGTATTCGATATTAGACACATATGGAGCTTTACCTTTGATAGCATTACCTAACTGTTTTATCTTATGATCTAACGGATAGTACAATGATTGATCCAGTAGCAACAACTCAATACCGTCTATAACTATCTTATCAGAGAATAGTTTATAGTCATATAACTTTTTCAATACATCATTGGAAATCTCAGTGTACTCTATATCACCAAAATCAAATGGTGCATTTTTAGGTACGTTACGCTGTTGATTATTTAATATCAATTGCTTCTTAACGTATCCACCGAAATAAACCTCATCTCTATCATATGGTACTTCAGTAGCATCTAATAAATTCTTATCACCATAGTCAAACGTTACTAATGTTCCCATATACGCACTAGATCCATTAGTAAAATGGAACATCTTGTTATCTTTTTCAACAGACTCTTCATCAGTTGAAGTGTATCTTATTTGATTTAGCTTTGTCAGTAAACTACATAACTTTTGATATCTTGTAGGAACATCTACAACTAACGATGGCCACTGTTTCGGTTTAAACTTAGGTTCACTATCATTTGGTATAAACATATTAGATAGTTCTGCTAGACTAGGTAGATTACATGTTATATTACCATATGATACGATAGAGTTATTAGCAATAGACAGTGATATACCTCCCAAATGAGGTTTATATACTGAAGTATCTTTAAACTTCTTATCTCTAGTCAATATAACTTCTCTATTATTTTTAGCTATAATACTTTCAAATCTACCAAATAGTGTACCCTTAGAAATGTTTCTAGTTATAAATGCTGTAGGATAGTGTGATTTATAATCCAGATACAAAGAGTTAATCATCTTTTTAAACATAGTAAGTTTAGCTTCGTTGTTTAGTATGTTAAATCTCTCAAATTCAGAGAAATCAAAATCATATAAATTTGGATTCGATACGATCTTTTTATTATTCTGGGTTGGGTCATATCTTCATCTATTATCACTATCAACATGATAATAGAGCTCTCCGTTTCGGACACTGTCTCACGACATGATCCTACTCTACTCAGTTATTCTCTATATTATTTCTAATATAGATATCCTTTCGATGACCTCCGAGCTTTATTCTGATTACATTGTAGTTATTTAATGTAAACAGAATCTTAGTTGCTGATTAACCAAAATAATTCATTTTCAAACATTCACGCTCGCCGTTACCAGCCACGTTGTAGTTGAATTATTGTAAGGCACTTCCAGCAGTTAAAAGAGTTTAAGGGCGGCATCGTCAAACCCAGTTGAAATATTTGTTTTATATTTACCGCCCATGTATCCAGTTCTATATATGATAGCATTCCAGTTAGGCATGAAGTCAACTCCAATGACTTCACTAACCTTTCTAACTTCATCTTTTGTCATTCTTTTTAATATCTTATTTATGTTGCATCCTGGAACCATACCTTGTAAAGCAAATGCATCTGTATGGAAACTTCTAGTTATAGTTGAATTACTTTGTGATGTCTCTTCTATATTACATTTAGATGTGTAGACGAAGTTCATCTTAGAGTTAAACTCATTTGTAACAGCATTTATCATTAGTAGTAAAATACTATCCAGTAATGCATATATACTATGATACCAGAAATCTTTCTTAGCTAGTTTTTGAACATCATTTGTTATAAAACTATAGTCGAACTTTCCAAACCCAAGTACCATTTCAGCTAAAGCATCCAATTTATATGAACTGAATACTGATCCTTGTCTAGCTGAATAGTAACAAGTTTGTAGATCAGTCAGCATTGTATGTGATACGTTATTCAGATATACCTTACGTTTCTTAGGAATAGCAACATCACCAATAAATTTACCATTCTGATCTCTATTACGATCATTATCATATGGTGGTAAGATATTATCATACCCTATACCACGTTCATTCATAGTCCCTGATGGTAATTCCAAATCCCTAACACGATCTGCGAACATTCCTAAGTCGTATGTTGTATTATAAGCCATAAGTATGTCTGGTTTATAAGTAGTGAACATGTTCTTGGTAGTCTCTAATATAAGATCCTCTTCTGTCTCGAAGTGTCTTATGAAAAACTGCATACCATCCATAATGTCTCTACATATCTTTTGAACTTGTGCTCTTTCTTTAGGATTCTTTAAAGAGCTATTAGAAATAGCATCTTCCATAACATCCTTAACATGCTGAATGAATTTTTCTTCATTGTCTATTATCTCCTGCTGTCTATGATATATGTCTGTGTGTCTAACGAAGTCCAAATATGCATGTTTATGTTTCAGATCAACAAACGTGTTAGTGTTAATTCTCCATACGTCATCGTCGCCTTTTGTCGTTTCTATATCAAAAGACGCAAAGTCTAAATTTGGTAATACTATCTTAGCATATGTCATACCATCGTAGTTTTCATATCTATTTATACAGAATTCAGAGAAGCATAACTGCTCAATTGGTACATCATATAGGAACAGAGACGGGTGTAGTATCTCTGCTTTTGGTGGTATATCAGGAAACTTCTTAGCATATATAACTCGCCTTGTCGTTTTGTCTTTAAACTTATACGGCTTATAATCAAAAAGCAGTTCCTTAACTTCATTTGATTTATTTTTATAAGAGACTAGATCCCTATCAGTTAATCTAATAGGGATGTACTCTAAGTTACGTTGAGGTTTGTTCTTAGCTATATAGACTGGTACTGACGGATTAAATATTCTATCTAGTATTTTTTCACCAGTAACCTTATTTTTATATAATAGAAATAGGGTATCTTCACTTCTATAGTAGTAACAGTGAATTAGTATTAAGTCTGGGTCATCTTTTACTAAGTTATAGCCAGGTGGGAAAAACGAATACTTTCTACTCATACACACGAACCTCCTTATTTAAAACACATGCTAAGTAATCTTTAATTATGCTATTGATATATCTGTCTTTGGTTATATCATGTAGAACAGATGATGTTTTGATACTATCCACCAAACTATACGACAATGATGTCACCAACTTGTTATGGAGTAATTTCAATAGTTTGTAATATCCACTAGACTCCCATTCACCGAATAGTTGTGACATTATATGATTAGATGTCGTGTATAGTTCACTTATTTTCAACTCAATTGATAGCTGAGCTGTAAATCCATCTATATCATTATAGAAATCCGATAATATAACATCCTCTCCAGCTTTAATAATCAGTGTCTCGAATTTATCACATATAGCATCAACTACATTGTAAGTTTCACCATCTGATAGATTCATGCCGAATTCTGCTCTTAATTCTATTGGTATAACAACCCTATCGTCAACATCAAGGTTATCGTCATTGATTGACTCACTCCATTTACACGCACATTCCTGCAGAAATTCCTCACAACAACTACCACGAACCAGCTCTATTAATCGTAAAGATGATTTAATACCACCTGTTAAATAATCCACAGAAGTGTCAATTATTTGTGGATAGAATTTCTTCATTCTATCGATACGTCTACGCGTCATGATGTTGTTTTTCGAATATCCTGTAATACCAAACGGTAACCCAGACTCTGCTATGCATTTGGTTAATAAGCCACAATACTTGTCATCGTCTAGTATTTCAGGTTCAACTAATGCGATATATCCCATTAGTCTTGATGTGAATTCAGCTGAGTTCACTCCATGTGAAACTAATTTCTTGTTAATTCTGTTCAGTATAGTCCATCTGAGTTCATCGTGATTAAACTTACCTGCGTTACCCATCTTTTCTAGTTCATCTTGGTATACTGTCTGAACATATGATAATAGTTCATCTAGCATTTCTCTGTTTATCATATTATTTTACCTCCTATTTGATACATATATATGTTAGCTTTCCTGTGTGAATCCATGATCTTTGGCTACTGTATGCCTGAACATCATTTGCTTGAGGTTCATAAATATGATCAACCTATGAGGAAACTTTAACCAAATTGAGTTTATTTTATGCAAAACTTCACTTCCGATATTACTTAAATCAGTTAACAGTTTCCCATATATAGATCCTGTATCTGGAATATCGTTTCTAGAAAATCCTAACAATGCGTATGGCCCTATAAAAACATCATAGAATAGCCTTTCTCCATCCTCATCATCACCTATATTATTACAATAGCATATATCTAGTAGGGTAGTTACAACCTCGTCATATGATACTACAGCTGGTAGAATTTCAGTTGAATCTTTTAACCATGTAGCTACATCTAATAATCTATTCCATAAATACACTTTAACATCTTCAAACGTATCAGACATTGGCATATTTTCTGATAGTATGTTCATTATATATGGAATAGCGGCTATGTTCATAGCGGATATATCATCTCCAAAGAACATATCATCAAATTTAAATGAGCTAGGCTTTATAAGAACATCATATGCACCAATATCAGTTGTTAGATAGTTCATGGCTCTAGAAAGTCCTAGGATTCTTAACGTAGGAATGAAATGTGTTGGGGTAAAACAGCATAACCTGATATTCATTGGTAGCAACTCTGTACTCAATAGTGTGTTTCTAATCTCTTTTAAATCTTCATCCGTCTTTATCATAGATACCAATTCTGTTACAAATCTAGTCAGTAAACTCGGATCTTTACAGTCCGAGTGGTTTAATATATAACGTGTTATGCTACTCATATAATCCTCTCCATTCAGTTTCAGACACATCTGGTAGTTTCATATAACGATTCATTTGAAATATATAATGTGCTAACTCCAATAATTCGATTGTATCATATACTGTCATTTTATCACGTAGTGACATTGAAAACATGTTATTTATCCATTCGTTAGAAATATCATGGCATATTTCCAACACTCTAGTTTTTATATTATCGTCATCATATATGGAATCCATTGTATACTCTTGAATTTCTCTTAACAATGCGTGAATAGATAGCACCACTTGTTCTTTTGCTGGTGGAGTAGCAAAGCTGTAACATGTTCCTACTGGAAAGGTATTTATAATATCCTTATATTTATTGAATATCATTTTGATTTCATCACACAATTTGAATTTAGTACACAAATCGTCTACATCATACGTATATAATAGCAATATACCATCAATATCTGTGCCAATTCTTAGCGATGACTTATCAACATACCATGCTTCTGACATATTTATTCTTAACATGTTCTTAATAGTATGTATTTCGTTACAATGAAATACTATATCAAAATACGGTAATCCATTACTCCATTCAGCCGCTATACATTTAATGACATAACTGTCTAGTATATTTACTTTACTGTGCTTATAATACCAATCGGATATAAGTATATCTTTTAATATGAATCTCCTAGGAATGTCTGCCATATTCCTAAATTTTGGACCACGTATCATTACAGCGATTAAGAATATATAATCCGATTCCATCTTAGTCAAGATAAAATCATCTATATCCACTCTATTCGTCTCCAAACCATATATTAGATCCAAATCCTCTAATAGTTTTGCTATACTGTCTTGGATTTCTTTTGGGTGCCGTAACTCCGTATATTTCTGGTAATCCTCTTTCCATTCCTGAAATGTTTTGTTCTGTGTAGATGTACTCATTTTCTATCACTCTCCTTAATTCTAACGTTTCATAAATTGATTCAATCGTTTTCATTGATACAAATCTATCGCAATTTAAAATATGTCCATATAAAACAATCCTTAATCCTACATCAACGATTGGCTTCATAGCCATAAATTCCAAATATTCTGTAACTGAACCATCCGAAGTAGCATTAAATAATCCATTGTGGTTATTTCTAGTTAACTGCTGATAAACATAATTCGTTAGTTCTGATAACATTTTATACACAGCATAATGTCTCATTTCCATATTACTATGTTCGTATGGACTATTATATATGTTCGGATATTCCCTACATAAGTAATCGAATATAGATCCTACAACAACGGATGTTAATGACATATTAGGATGTAATTCTGTCAACTTTCTCATATTATTTAAAGTACATCCATTATGCTCATCAGTATCCATATATTCACCTGTTGTTAAGTATCTTTGTAACTGATAACCATAGTCTTTGGCATCAGTTATGTTCAGGTGTAATCCATATTTACCCATATATTCGGTTAATCCCAGCATAGTACTTATGAGCTGTGTCAAGTTAAAACTTTCCAATCTCTGTATTATATCATACTTAGCCATCTCCACTAAGCTACCAGATATGATTTCATCTTCAGGCCCAGTCCATTTTTTATCAACAGTTGTTAAACATGATCGTATTCTACCTATTTCACTATAAGTCATATCACTCATAGCGAATATAAAACTCATCATCATATCATGAATAACAGTTTCTGTAAAATCATATAGAACACCAGATCGTTCTCGTTCAGGCTTATCATACATCTCTTTCATAATCTGCTCAGCTTTACTCATCATAACATACCATTTATTTGGATCTATACTAGCTTCTTCAGCGTAATATCTAATTTCGTCCAATGTCATCATTTCTTACCTGCCTCTCTTCCTATCTTTATAATAAACTGAAATGTTTTTACAATTAGCGTAAATGTTTTTATTTTTATATCATCATTTATACTTCTCAATACTTCTTCTCTAGCATGTCTACACAAAGTGCTTAAATAATTTCTCAGTATAGCATCATTACAGTCGATGTACATTTGCTCTCTATAATCAAGTGTTAATGTATCACTCTCTGACGGTGTAACAACTGCATATCGTTTAAGATTTTCAACAAATGCAGTACCAAATCCTGTTAGCCCTTTGTGAATAAGGTCTCTACTTATTGGATCTCCTACAACAAATGAATTCCTCCAAGCATCATACATAAACTTTCTTGACCCACTCAGAATAGGTGCACTGTTAGTAAAATACGCATTAATATCGTCTTCATTCATAGCATCATTACTGTCATACATATCCACTACATAATTATAATCACATTCTGACATCAGATCACATTCATAATCATCAAACATTGTGCTGAATACATACTCTGATACATTAGTAGGTATTAATTGTGTTAGTCCTATAAGAGCTAACTCTAATATATTACTATCTCCTTTATATAATATGTCAAATGACACATCCGATATGAGATTATCCATATAGTTTATCAGCCTTATTATTGCATCTGACAGATTATTGTCTATATTTTTTATCATAATTACGTTTAAAAGCTCTTCTGAGCTCCTTATTTGCCCCATATACGTCAACCTATTGTCTGTGGCTACAATAGCATCAAAAAGGTACGGAAACTCGTTAAAACGCGTATAAACGAGTAATGAGGGGAATTGGTACATAGATATAACTCTATTGACTCGTTCTATATAATTCTGCCGACACATTAATGATGCTGATGCCAGTGTGTTGTAACTCTGGTTTAGCCCCCATATTATAGTAGACTTACAGCTGTTTGCTTGCTCAACTGTGACTGGTGCTGGTCTACAAAGTTCTTCCATCGAATCAACTAAATAGTCAATATCAATAATGTTTGTCATATTATTTTCCTCCTTAAAGTTATTTATTGATACTAATAGTAATATATAATTAATAGTAAAACAAAAAAAGCGATACAAAAAGTAGAGGACTAAGCCTCTACCGTTAGTTTATCTAGACTCGAATAGCGTGTTGACTGTGTCAGTATCAAGCACGTATTTCTCGTTTTTAGGTTTGTTCCATTCATCTTTATAGAAGTCAGGAGCAGAATCCATACTGTCTACTAGCTCGTAATCCTTTGGATCTGGGTAGTAATAGTAGTTTACCTTATGATGTAATGGACTAAATGATAATGATCCTAAATGAGTTAAACTCTTATAAGGATATTGAGTCATCTCATTTGTATAATTCCCATCCCCGTCTACCTCAAATGCTCTAACATAGTATCTACCATCTGGAGCAACATATAGTTTCTCTTTATGTGGAGTCGATTTAGCGACTAATGTTTGTAGACTTGTATTCAAACTGTAACCAGTCATAGTTTTCGTATTCAATGTTTCATCACGCTGTTGTAGTCTTTTAGACACACGTTCATTCATTCCATTGACAACATCATTTACAGTAATAGGATGTAGTCCAGTTATATCAGTTGTAACCACCGTCTCTCCTTCAAGTCCACCTATGTTACCATTTTCTACACTGGGAGTAGTCACCACTGTCTGCTCTGCAGTTGTCTCTACATTGTCTGTAGTTGGTATAATGTTGTCTGGTATAGTCTCCTTATGTTCTATAACTTGTGGAGCACTAGGTGTAACATCTGTTATAGTGTTGTTTGTACTAGTGTTGAACTTACTTCCTGTTCTCATAAGAAGATCACTAGGGATATTGGAAATATCTATTCCAGTTGTTCTAGTATTAGACGAAGCCAGCTGTTCAGATGTACTTAGTGGGCTATTCGTTATTATATTAGTAACTCCATTATTTGTGTTACTATTATTACCGTCAGATGTTGATGATCTGTCTTTAGCCAATTTCTTCTCATCACGTATCTGTTTAAATCTTTCAGCTTCTATCTTTTGCTTGTTCTCAAGTGCTCTCATTTGAGAAGTTATAAGGTTACTTTCGACACCCCATAAAGCCGCAATATCAACTGGTTTAGCTGTTACTTGCACCTCAGTTAAAAATGCTTTAAGCTCTTTTCTTCTTGTAGAGAGATCTTTGAATATCTTGTCAAAATCCATACTACTTCTATTATAAGTGCTATTAATTTGATTTATAGCACGCTCTAGTTCTTGTTTTATTATGTCAGATTGCTCATTAGCAGTCTGTGACGATAGTGAGGGAGATCTATGTCCAGTTGGAGATGATAGATAATTGGCTATACTCCATTTACTATTCAACTTAATCTCTCTTCCACTACCAAATAAATCAGTAGTTGCCATATTTTGTACTCCTCCTTTCTAGTAAAAACGTTAAAAAAATCTGGAGAGTATTATCTCTCCAGATATATCTATTAGAATGGGAACTCATCATCTGCAGTCACAACAGTTTTACCAACAGTTTCAGTTGTAGTTGATGTTGACTCAGATTCATTTCCACTCTGTTTGTTGTCATATACTCTATCTAAGAATGAACCATAACTAGTAGGTTTTAAGAACATAGACTCAAGTTTCTTAGCTATTGCTGTCAGTACTAGGGTATCTTGAGCATCCTGCCAGTTACCTTGTATAACTGGATATGGGTTTAGAGTTATATCAGCAATACATGTGTCCTTAGTAAATCCCAAAGATCCTGTTTTAGCCTCCATTGCTCTTTTATGAGCTTCTCTTATATCATCCCAGCTATTCACTTTATGTATCATTATTTTTGTTAATCTATTATAGTTTCCATCTCTATAAACCATAACTGATTTAACTCTTAGTATATTGAAGTCCTTTCCTACATACGCTAAGTCACATAATACAGTATCTTGAGCTGCTTCTCTAGCTTTATAAGATTTCTTAGCTATATCGTTAACAGCTCTTTTGAATAATCCTTCAGCTATATCCAAGAAAGCTGTATTAGGTATTGTCACTTTTGATACATCAACGAACTTTATCTTCTCCTGTCCTGGTTCTGTTGTCTGCATTACGATTTCAGCATCATAGTCGACTGCATTTAGTACAATCTTCTTCGATTGCTCGCTTGTTCCTTTTTGTGCCCACTTTGTGTAATTATACATGTTTGATTTCATTTCCATTTGTTATTTCCTCCTTAAAGTTGTTTTGTTACTTCATATTATATATAATCATTCGATTATTAATTTTTAAAATAGGCTGTTCTACGTACAGCTGCTACTGCTGGGTTATTCTGTGTTTTACTTCCGTTCATATAGAAGTTTCTCATGTTAAATTCACTACAATCCATAATCTCTTGGAATGTGAATTTGTCTTTATCAGCTATTACTCTTTGGAAAAACTCATCGTCTGATTTTGATTCAAATGCATATTGCTCTATCAAAGAGTTATATGTCTTTTCTTCACTCTCGTTAGATATCTCTAATGGAGCGAAAGCCAAAGTTAACACATATGAACCTTTAAGCTCATCCTCAACTAATGTCAATACAGTATTAGGATATTTACTTAGCACTTTATTAGCAGATGATACAATCCCTTTTCTAAGCTTATTAGCACATATCAGTAATTTACTACCAGGAGAATCTAAATCCTGTGCTAAACTTGCAAAAGGACCAAGAGCCGCTTTAACTAATGATTTACCAAAGTACTTACGGATACTTTCTTCTAATTTGTCAGGTACGATCTCATCGTTAGCTTTTTGAACATCGAATCTAGCTATCTCTAGTTTAATATGATGTTTGCCCATAAATACGGCGTCTACTATATCATTGATCAACTTAATAAATGATCCATATTTTTCAAATAGTTCAGCATTTCTATTTCTAAGTTCTTTAAATGACTTAGCTGCTATATCTTTTACATCCTCACATATTTTTTTCATATCTGCTACAACTTGGTTGTTATCACTATGTTTATTAGAATGTTTACTCATAAACGACTCTAGACCAATATCAGCATGGATAACTTCAACATTATCATCTTCTACATCTGATGTGTCATCATCTTCAAATATTGTACCAGTAGGAACATTGGTTAGGGATGCATACACATCTTCGGCTGATATAGTCTCTTCTGTGTTGTCAGGTGTAGTACCATTTGGAACGTTATCGTTGATACTTTCTGTACCAACATTAACAAATTGTGTGCCAACATCACCGTTTCCTTCAGCTGGATTGTTTATATACGGGATAGCGTCTGTGTATGTGTATTCTTCTGTGCCTGTAACATCACTAACACTTACGCCATTAGCATCCTCGATCGACTTAGCTTTAGCTGTATTATTAGCTAGTGCTTTTAAACTCATAATTACAGCAACCAATCCCTTAGGAGTTATTTCATACTCTTCACAAGCTCCCATAAACTCTCTTATGAATTCAATCTCACTTTCGCTTACTTGAACTGTTTTTGGATATGTAGTTTGTTCATTTACAGCAACTGTATCAGTTGTAGGAGTAGTATCCTCTTTGTCTTCAGTAGGTTCTGTTGTAGTTGTTGTATCAATAACTGGTTCTGTTACTTTTGATACTGTATCATCTGAGGATTCAACACCAATATCATTCATCATTTTAGTGATCAATTCCATTCTATCACGAATTATGTTATCTGGTTTCGGATCCGTATGAACACTTTCTATACGTAATCCTAGAACAGATAGGTACTCACGTGATAAATCTCCTATACTTTCCTGTGCAAATTTACTAAACTCATCTTGCTGTTCAGCAGTTGAGTTATCCATATCTATATCTCTAAATTCAAAGTTGTCTCCTGCTTCAACAGGATCTTTTATGTCCTTTAAGAAAGCATTCAACATAGTTATATCGTTATTATATTGATAATCATTATCATATCTATCACGTAAGTCGCTTGTAACTGTAATAACGGCATTATTACCTTCAATTCCAATATCAAATGGACACGCTCCTCCTCCACGTGACCAATCTTCTAAAGCTTCAACTCTATTTTGACATGCCCAAGAAGAGTCGATGTTTTTCAATAAAATAATTCTTTTCATTACATCCTCCTATATCTCTTTAAATTCCATACCATATTGATATATACCAAGATCTGAATTGTATATAGGTTGTATTGATACAACCTCTGGTACGTCGTTATTTCCTATTTCTATCTCATTCTTTCTAATCAAATGATAGTCAGATGGATAGTTATCAAAGTTTATGAACTGTAGTATCGACACAGAGTCTCCAGCTGAATTCATTACATCTGTAACCAAGTTTATCATATGTAAATCAGACATCTGGTAGTCATGACTTATCAGAGATATGTTTAAATTACTAGCAATTGCCGTTTCATCAAATTCTGGATCTATTTTACGTAAGAATACAGATGGTTTAAGTTGTAGATTTTTTATTGGTTCAGTTCTGTTATTTCCAACGTTTAAGAATCTAGAACGACCATATGTCTTAGCAAACTTAATAGATACGGTAAATAACGACTCTTGTAGGTCTCTTATACTAAACCCATTAGTAGCAAACATATCAAGTTCTCCATATACTTCTGTTTGTATAAATTTGAATATATTGAGAATTTCACCATTAATTTTCTCCTGATTTTTATACTGTTGATAGAACTTCATTGATACTAGTGGCATTAATACGAAGTCCATATTTCCATTGTAGTTCATATTAGTCTGAAGCCATAGTTGAGGTGTTATCTCTCTAAATAGTTCCAATTCACTTGTATATGTAACAACGTGTGTTTCTATAGGTATATCAACAGTATCATCAATCGTAAATAACTTCATGTCAACTCTCTGTGTAACTGGTGTAAGAGCAGATATCTTTCCTTCTTCAATTGAGTTCTGGTAACTTATATTTACAAGTCTATCATATATACGTCTATCACTATCAATTAAGAATGTTATAAGATATTTGTTATCCGACTTTAGATCAGTAGTTACACCATTTATAATGATTGGGGTATCGTTTATATCGTGTAGTATTAACTGAGCTTTAAAGTTAGTGTCTGTTATCTTAAAAGATGTGTTATCAGCACGTATTTCTGTTGTTACTTTAAACACTCTATCTTCCTTTGCATCTTTGTAGTCGTGAACTCTAAGATTTGTGTTAATAAATCTCGTATCTACTACTTTATTACTTTCATCGAATGTAACATATGTTGGATACGGTTCAGCATACTGTGCGTCCATATAACTTCTACAAAAGTTATCAGCTTCTGAATAAGAATATATAAACGGTGATACATAGTAGAATATGTTTTTATCCTCATCATCTACTACATCATCGTCAGGGCTCTTCTTATCATCATATACGTATAACATTGTATGTCCTGCTTGGTTTGATCTTATAACACAGTCACTATTAAAAGCATACCACATTTTACCCTGAATATTCTTATTAGGTAATTTCTTCAAGTCAATATTTACAGTCCCACTATCAGTAGGTACAGTAAACTCTCTTGACACATTTCCTATATTGTGTTTAAATGTAAGAACTGTGTAGATATTAAACATTCTTTTTATATCATTGACTATTAGATATGGTTTGAATACCGAACTCCCTTCGTAATGTCGTAAGAAGTTAAACATATCACTTTCAGTATCTATTCTCTGTCTAGAACCTTTTAACTTGATAATATATTGACGGAGAACTTCTTTATTATCGCTTGCTAGTCTACCACCAATACTTTCAAAGATATCAAATTCTGGATAATATTCAATTAGTAAAGCATCTGGAACAAGCTTACTATTTGACGGATTACCTTTGAATTTAATATTTCTGCCACTAGTCGTCGATAACTCAACACGTAGTATACCTCCAACTGTTGGTTTAAATCCACCTGATGTGTATTTATGTTCTATAGATATACTATTATTGGCTAGTATTTTGTATTCAAGGAATTTCCCTGTTCCTCTAGTAAAGAATAACCGTTTACCAATAGGAATTTCATTCTCCCCTTGATTATCTTTATAATATAGTTTAAAATCATGTATTGGATTATTAGATTTTATTACAAATTTATCTAATTGAGCATCAGAGAACGTGAATTCTTTGATCTCTTTGGTGATTTGCGAAAACTTTGCTTTAAACACTACGAATCTTTCACCATTAAAAAACATAGTTTGTGTAACTACGTTTTGAATACTTCCGTCTTCTTTCTTATAGAAAACTCTAACATCTTCTTTAGTTTCTGATTTTGTGTACCTAATGTAGTGTTTATCTATATCTGCAATAAATGGTAAATTATCTAAGCTAACTATATTTTCATTTGAATATGCTAATTCATATGTATTAGCTTGTACTATTTTCCCAAATTTCACAATATTAGATAATGGTATTCTAATATTTAGATTAAGTGTACTTGGTTTACACAGTGTTATATCAGTAGCATGTTGTACTAATTGATTATATAACGAACTATTATTAGTACATGTTAACAATGATGATTCTCTTTTTATGTTGTTAACAGCCAATGATGTTGAGTCAAATAATGTATTATACGCTAATATCATTAGTGCTGTTGGTGATAGAATTGATAGCATTTCCACATCTACACCAGCCGCAAGTAATTGTGATTTTATCAAGTCGTTTAAATCTGTTTTCATTGATAGATTCAAACCAACGACATTGTTACTATTATTAATTTCATTCACTGCATATCTACCTCCTTATCATTTTTATAACAGAGATATTGTTTTTATTATATAACAAAAAAAAAGAAGAGCTCCGAAGAGCTCATTCTTTTTAATACATATCAGACATCAATACGTCCACTCTGACGCAATCGATATCCTTAGATATTACAATCTTTGTTCCATTACCCAGCTGTCTCTCATAACCTCTCTCAGCTATCCCCAGCATGGCATGGAACATACACTCATCTTGTATCTCCTTATTGTCCAATAGGAAGTAGTGGTCATTTCTGAATGGATATTTCTCAATAAGACTCTTTAGCTCTTCCCCTATTTCAAAGATGAGTCTAGCTATAATTTTTATCTGTAACTTAACTCTTTTCTCCTCCACAGATCTCAACATCTCATCAAACTTTTCATTATAAAACTCGTTTCTGTCTGTTCTCATTTTTAATTCTCCCACCTCTATACCTAGGATTTCATACATAGATTGGTATAGCACTTATTATTGTATTATTATTATTCTATGTACACTTTATAATATATAACTAAAATTTTGATAAGTATTGGTACAAAAAGGTAGGGATTTAACCCTACCATATGTCATACTTCTCTTCTTTTACAACTTTATCATTATGATCGTAGTACTTCCATACCCCATAAGGTTTACCGTTCTTGTAACTACCACATACACTAACTCCTGTACCATCTCCACGGAACTTCATATACATACCCATACGTTCATCATCAACATATTGAATATAAGATATTCTAGTACCGTTTAAATCTTTGCATCTAACAACAGAATTTATCTTACCATTTTTAAGATAGAACTTAACATGATGTGTACTACCGAAGTTAATAACTATCTTTTTCTCTCCATCTGATAAATCTGTTAATTTACTGTGTATTATGTCTCTTAAAGCATCTTCGATTGTATCATCTAGTAAGTCTCTGTCTTGTGGAAATATAATTCTATTCTTTCGCATATTAGTTAACCCCCAATGTTAGCTGTTATATTTGATCTATTAGAATATCCAGATTTAACCAACCATTTATTGTAGTGTTCTTTATTTATGTAAATAGCAACATAAATACTATCTCCTACTTTACCCTTGGTATCGTTGATAGTAAAATTGTCGTAATCAATCTCAAATCCAGCTTCTGTCCCTACTACCCAAGGATCTTTATAACCACGTTCGACACGTTTAACTTCAACGTTGAAATAAGAAGATCTGTTTAGATTACATTTGGATTTAATAATATAATTGATATACTGTCTAACAGTAAACTCTTGCGGCAAATCCTTGATATTAACTGATAGATATTCTATTAATTTGTTTAGATCTTCATCATATTTATGATCGATATCATCGCTCATGTATTCTATTTTATAGTAATCCCATATAGTAGTACCATTTATCAATTGAGTGAAATTAGCTTCCAATACTGGAACATAACCTGACACAGAATTGCGTGTCAAATTCATATCAGGATTCTCTATAAATAAAGATGGGTGCTCCTTATTTATAGCATTCATACTATGAGATAGTCTAAATGTACTAAGATCCATATAATTGACAATTAGTTCTATTTTAACTCCATAATATTTTAAATTACCATCAGTATTTTCAATAAGATCAATACTAGTTGGTGTAATATAAATCGGAGATGGGTATCTAACAGCTAAATCAGCATATGTTTCATCACTTGCTCCAGAATGGATTTTGTAATCTATTTTATTATGCGAGTGCTGTTTCAGTATCTTTGATAATAACATTGTGTCATCAATTTGAAACATATCTAACATCTTGTCCACCATTTGTCTAGGTAGATACGACTCTAGCAAATACGGTTTCTCTATTTTTGGTCCATATGGTGGATCCAGCTGAGTAAATCCATTATATATTGGATTAGTTTCATTTATAGGAAAATGAAATTTGAACTGTTTGACTAAATCCATAGCAAGAGGCTGTTCGTTTACCAATACACTCCAGAATATAGATGCTGTACTATACTTTGGTGTTGCCACAATAGAGAAATCTATATCTTTCATATAATCAAACCATTGTCCGTCTGGCATTGATAACCGTGGTTGCTTTATAGTACAGCAATTATATGTCATAGCAAAGTTCGCTCTATTGAACATATTCATTGATGGAATAGATGCAATAGGATCTTGGTTTACGTCAATATTATACATGATAACAGCTCTGGGTAAATAGCTGCTATCCAGTAATACCTTTGGTTTATACGTAGATCTTGTATAACTCGGATCAGCTTGAGGAATTTCAACGTCACGTAAATTTATATTAAATAAATTAGTCGTCACATCAGTCATACGATCCTTAATATGATCAAATACATTATTGAATGTATGACTTGTGTCTAGATTGAGGTATCCTATATTCTGCTCCTTAATAATTTTCCATTTACTAACTTTTGTCCAATCCATAATACCTCCTTTAACTAGAATGAGAATCCTAACATAAATCTTCGTTTATTTGGTTCTTTTGAATTGGTTGATGTGTAAATTCCAGGACACCTAGCCGCTAACTCAAATACACCTTTATACTGTTTAACAGCGTCATCATTTATAACTTCCTGGTTCATAGTCTGTTCACTATCATTCTTGAATATACTACCAATTACAGTTTGTGCTAAATTCTTTGATGATCTCTGTACATTCGTTCCAGTTCTAGTATCTATAACCGTATTACCAGCACCATCAAATCCACCTGCTGAAGACCATACAGAGCCTCTCAAAGCATGTGTAGCATCTCTGGTAGACACTGCTCTATCGCCCATAATTAAGTTATGTCCAGAACCTCTAGTATCCACTATATTAGATGGATCAAATCCTGATAGCCTGTTAAAGTCATCATAGTAGTCAGGAGCCATTGGGAAATATGACGCCGCTTTGAATGTTACTGTAAATTCTTCTAACAGATCATTTTTACCAAATCCATCCATTTTATGCTGAGTAAAATGTGTTGGTGGCTCTGAGATCATTAATCCAATAGCAACTCCAAATCCGACAATCTCCCAGTTAGCATCAACCGTTACTATATACAGAGACATAAGATAGTCTATACCTCTGTACTTAATATAATCTGGACGCATTGGATATCCTTCACGTCCCACGATAGATTTATACGTAGATAACAAATACATCAACCTTGCTATATCACCTCTAGCATTGTCAACAAACGTAACAGATATATCAACTTCACCATAAACTTCTGGTATTCCAGGAATTGGAGTTGATTTACCATGCATGTTTTTTACACCCTCACGATTTGATTCTGCTAATCTTATAGCTGGAACTTCCTTTGTATAGTTATTCAGTAATGTGAACAGGTTTGATTTAGCTGCTCCATCTCTGCATAACTCAGATGCTAGCCCAAGATCCTGCATGCATAAAGAAGCTAGATACGGATAGTTAGCCATTTCTGGTACTAACTGTATATTACTACCATCAAAGTCAACTAGGTTAAGATTAGGCCTAGTAAAGAATGCATAACTACGATAAAATCCACCATTATCAGATTCCAATGTAGGACGTGTTATAAAGTGGAGATCTCGAGCATACTGCTTTGATCTATACTTATCAGCTATATACCCAGATTCTTCTAAGGCGGCCTTTATATAAACTGGCAAATTAACTGCTGATGATACTGGATCTATAACATCCCAGTTGCTATTTGGAGCACCTTTATAAGCTTCTTTCCATAACGGAGATACTCTAGATACTATCGCTGGAGAATAACTATCAACTTTTATGAGTTTATTACCTGCGTTTCCGAATCCAAGTGAACTCCCAACACTATTTAAGCTGCTCTGAGCTGCTCCAGATAGATGTTCTTTAGCTAGTGCTATGTTTTTATCAATAATGTCTTCTGCTCTATTGTATAGTGTGTCGTATGCGTTTCTGATGGGTGATAATGCTTTACCACCCAATTGTCTTAGCTCAGAGAACATATCATCAACAGTACTATCAACAGAGCCTACTGCACCATTTCTAATACGGGTTAACAGTCTGTCAGCATCACTACTCATATCAGGTATAGCATTTTTTATTGAATTAGTCAGTGAGTTCTTTGTACGTTTTACATTCCTGTCAAAATTATCCTTTATATCGTCAAAAATACTGTTGCTCATTCAAATACCCCCTTCAGCTATATATGTGCAATCATATATTTACAGAGGATATCTCCTTGAACCGATTTATAGATGTTCATGTGGTTACATCTACTAAATACAACTGAGTCTTGCATAGTAGGATATGTTGTACCTCCAGCTGTATCTGTCCAAGTAGCTTCACGTCCTATCATTGTAAGTATACCGTTATAAGATGTCGACTGAGCCCCACCCTGTTTAGTTAGCCTGAACCATTCAACAAGCTCGTCATCACTTAATGTAATACTAAACGATGCGACTAATCTACTGTCTTTGTTAGTAGTTAGATTATCATTAGGGTGATTTGGTATTTCACTATCATCATCAAGTTTAGCTTTGTATATGATGTTAGCTTTTTTCGTAAAGTATTGAACATACCTTATGCCGTCTAATTCTACGATACGGTGATGTAAATACATATTTCTATAAGTAGAGAAGTCGTTCTCTGATTCAGGTATCATTCTAAATGGAATTAAGTGATCAAAATCATATCCTATTTTATGTCTAGGATATGGAATAACACCATCTCCTTGAGCAGCATCGCTAACCAAATTGTATCCTTGAATATACGGCAACTTATCTGTATCCTTAACTGTTATATGTGATGATTCATCTCCCGATGATCCAGCATATAAATCATGTTCGAATGTATTTATCTGAACTTGAGGATCTATACGGTATAGTAGTTTTGCCAGATATTGTAAACCCCCTAGTAGCACGTGGTTTGGAAATTTTAATTCTTCCCATCTATCCGTAACTAGATCACGTCTCTTTACGATCACGGCTCCATCCCATAGTTTCATACTTTCTCTAGCTAGAGTCATCTCTATGGGTTTACGTATTTTTTTAATGCTTGATTTATGCATATATTATCCTCCTTAATTAACTAATTTTAACATCTCCACATGGAGTTGTTAAATAAACTCCATCAGATGTAATTGATTTATCTTGGAAAGTTTTATTTCCAACACCTTGATTATCAAGCCAGTCATACTGACTCATATTCCACCTATCTCTATACATGAAATCATACTTCATATATATTTCATCTATATTAACTTGGTAGTTATAGTAGTCGTTTATCTGAAATATATTACTATCTGTTATGAAATCAGCTGAATAAGCTTTAAATAACTTCAGTATGTATAGTAAATACTTAGATATACCACCAACCATCATATTAGCCTGGTTAATAGTTGATTTTAAGTTAAGTAATTTATATACATCATTACTATGATCGTTTAATATCTGTATCATAAACTGAGCTATATTATCCATCTCTAGTATAGCAACATTACTGTCTTCTGAAGATGTGGCTTTCTCGAACTCTAAGAATAGAATTTCATCATTCTTTTCCAACCAATCAACATAAGATATACCATCAACAGTAGGATATTCATCTCCATATGATTGAGGCGTTGTTTGAACTATTCTAATTAATCTATAAATATCAATCACTAGCTTTATCTCTGGAAATGTCCTACATTGTGATAATACGTGATCTAACACACGAGCTAATCCAAGCGATTTATCCATTTTCACTAACAAAGCTAAGAAATCATCTTCGTTTGTTAATGCTTCTGGGAAATCCTTTAAAACATCCCTAAGATCATCACGCATGTTAAAATACCATATCCAATAAGTTTGCACTTGTTTTAGGTTATCTGGTATCTTAAACCCACGTAAATGATGTATATGCTGAAGTGTATCTGGAGCAATCACTCTAATTCTTTCTATCATATATGTATACATTGCTAAGAAGTATATCCATAGATTATAGAAAGTATGTCCTACAGCCGTAACATTATACACAAACTCATATGTGTTAAATAAATGTTTGTGTTCTATTATCATTCTAGACATAGTAGAAATACCATTTGTTATCTCAGATAGATCTATCATATTATCTAGTGATATGTACTTTGACTCTAGGTATGAAAACTGTTCTTTAAACACATACTCCTTTAACTCTTTACTATCTCTCCAACGTGGATCCATGGCAACAACATCATCATATGTTAATATCATATCATCTCTATTAGGATCTCTACCGTCAATAACATTTGTACTATTATATGGACGTAAAATAAAATCAACATCATAAACCTGATCTGGTGGAGTGTCAGGTGGTATCGGGTAGTTTAATCCCGTTTTATGTCTCTTTCTAATAAAGTATTTATAAAGTGTTAATCCAGCAAATACTCTATTAGCTATAAACTCTAATGCATAGTTAGTTCCCTTGAACATAACCATATACGAAAGCACAAACGATATTGCATCTCTATACGTAGCTGGCATATTTTTAGGAAACGATAGTCCGAACTCTTTGAACAAATCTTCTGACTCTTCTTTTGTAAAGGTTGATTTATCTAGGGTAGGGCTATACATCTGTATTTCATAATATATCGCGGCTCTAAGCTTTAATTGAACCAATTCATATGCTTCGTTGTAATCTGAAGTAAATGTAAGATGTTCATTATGATATGTAGCTAAATACACTTTACGTTCCTTATTAAACGTCTCTCTGAATACACTTGATTCAGTATTGAGTGGAACGTATAACACTTGAAATTGCCCAGCTTCTCTTGCATCAAATAACGATATATCTTTTCCGATATACTGAATATACTCTTTATCAGGGTGTTCCGATATAATAACATCCATTTTACCACTTCTAACCATTCTGTAGTACTCTAATGCAGTTATCTCATGTATAGGCTTACCGTCAACATACACAAAGTCATCAGGTCCATCTTCAATCGGAGGCTGTCCTAATAGCATTCTATAGTAATTATTTAGTTCAGTATAATTATCTATTCTCCAATAACGTCTGTTCTCTAAAGCAGACTCCAGTTCGCTCTCTGTTATCAGTTTCTTTTCATATAGGTAATAAACTGATAATGTGCCATTAGCAATAGCTTGTAATAATCCAACTGAAACTCTAGGGAATACAGTAGTGAGTTCTCGTACTGTCCAAGTGTTATCGTAGTTATCAATCGTATCCAATTCTTCTATTGCGAATTTATATTTTTCATAGTTGTAATAAGTTTCATCTGTCTCAAACTCCATAGCACGTTTTTCTTGCTTAACTACCATACTATTCATCATTCTACTCAATGTTTGAAGCTTACTATTAACTATATTAACGTCAGGCATTATATCACCTCCTCAAATAAATATTGGGGAGATATAAGATCTCCCCTTGATTGTATTAAACATGTCTTAACATTCTTATAGAATGTTTATAATATTCAGGATCAAAGTCAGCTCTAGTCATTCTTTGTCTTAGAATTTGCATTCCAAGTTTAGAAAGTTCTAACTTATCTCCAGTAACGAACGTAATAGTGGCTTTGGTTGCGTTAACAAAATCATTAACATTATACTCCACATTGTTATCGTCTTTCACTATTTTAGTTTTGTCACATTCCATTGTGACGATCATAGATGGATTTATAGCAACAAAGCTACCATCGAATTTTTGTACTTCTATCATACCGATTCTCCTCCTATTAATATCTCAATGCTTTTTCCATTGGAGATGCTGTTTTTGTTTGTTCTTTTTCAGTCTTATTAATATTAATCATTATTGACTTAACAGCATCTGGACCAAATACTGCATTGAATGTACCACTCATACACACTAAATCATATAAAGAAACAAACTTATAATCTTTTGATTCTGTTTCTCTAGCTGGTTTTGATATATCGTTTATATCTCTTGCTAATGTAGATAATATTAGTCCAATTGATATGTCGTTCAGTGTAACTTTTTTATTTGTTGCTATTGTATTCTTCACTGTTTGGAAGTGTGTTTCAAATGGAACTAAATTAGAAACGTTACCACTGAAAAACAGGTTAATCATCTTGTACACTGTCATCTCTTTTCTACTAGTATGAACTGACTCTAAGAAAACATCACCTTTATAGTACTTAAAGATAACGTGTCTTTCTAATTCATGCTCTGCTTCTACATCTGGTTGTATTATTTCAGACGGTTTTGTGTATACTTCTGTTCCCATAACGAACGCATAATCTTCTCCATTATCGTTAGTTACAACAGACCCATGTGCCAAAACAGCGTAACTAGTATCGCTTGGACTTATACTAGCCAATGGTACTTTCCATGATATATCAGTCGTACAATACACTTTCTGCACATGTTCAATTGGATCTTCATGTATCTCAAATAGAGGTTTCTTTGGACTAGGCATAACGAATTTATTCAAGTCATCAATCAAGAATGTTCCAGCTCTTAGATCATGTGTAGATTTCATAAACAGGTTCAATGTGTTCTGTGCAACATCGGCTGTCATCATACCAACTGGAACGGTATCTGTTCCTTTAAGATCAAATGGCTCATCTCCTAAACAAGTGGAACAATAGTTACCATTCTTTTCTTTACAGTATATAAGATTACGCAAAACCACATCTTTATTCAAGAACTTGTTAACGTTATCTGTTGTTATTTTAACTGTTTTCCCATTTACGATTGCATATTTATTAAGTAGTTTAAACGGATCATCTGTATTGATTTTAACTCCACGCTTAGATCCACAATCTCCTCTAACACCCATCACATTGCTCATACCGTTTACGATATCTTTGTATTGAGCACCTGCTTTTGCAGTTTGTAACGCACGGTTAGTAGCTCCAGTCATTCCTGTGTTAGTCCAATCAGCTTGGTATTTAGGATTAACTCCATCAATAAGTGGATCAAACACCAGTACTGGTTTACCTTCTATTGATGGAACCGCTCCAACGTTTACGTTCATTGATTTGAAGTCTCCTTCCCATGAACCTCCAGCTCCACTATCCAAAGTCTCACACATATCATCATCCTTATAATAATCCTTTGCATACTCTACTATTTTAGCCTCTGTTTCAGCTAATAGATCCAAGTCAGTATTCTTGATAACTTGATCTTTGACTTTATCGATCTCTTTCTTTCTATATGCTTGGAACTTATTATCTGGTATCATTACATTAAATGTCATACCACTGTTATACACATTAGATAGTCGTAATCCAAACTCAGTAGACATATCTATAATATTCAACATATCAGAAACATCAGCTTTCTTTTCAAATATCAGCTGTTTCAAATACTTCATCTCAGATTTAAATACGTTTGGAGTCACTACTTTATCTATAAAATAATAATATTTGCTATTCCATAATGGATAGAATACTATTTTATTTAAAATATATCTACCCAATGTAGTTTTTATTTTCTTTCCATTAAAAGTTATCTCAACTGTATCCATTAGTGATAATTCTGGTGATTTCTTTGGGTTATAACTTCTAGTATATTTATATAACTCAGATAACTCCAATTGCCCATTATCACATTCAGCTAATATCTTCATTAATGGATGATCTTTGGGTACACTTTTAACCTTGTCCTTATCCACAGGCTCTCTAGTAAATGTATACCATGTTTTATCACAGTCTTTACCAACACTACGACGATAGTTACCGTCATAGTCAAATATTTGTAGAAGTGTATTATTTATACGATCGCATTCTTCTACAGCTTCTACAGAGGTTAACGGCTTACTGCTTACGGCATCACCCACCCTACATTAAATACATACGCAAATTGTACCTTATCTTGTTATCAAGATAACTATATATCACTATATAGATTAGACTATATCTTCACCGTATTATTAAAATAATAACCTTAGGTGCTCGGCATTTCGAGGTTTGCGGTTTTAACCCCTACGTTCGAAGAACTAGTCGTTGAACACCACTTTTTAAAGGAGATGATTATTATAAGATCATCCTTTAAGTGATGAAATAGACGATTATTTCAATCACCAATAAGCAATGCTGCTGATTATCTGTTGTTAACGGGTTGGAGTCTTACGGCTCCTTCCCAAATCAATCGCTTGTTTCTGCTCACGCTCCTATTCGTCAGGCGGATTGATTCTTGAGACGTCCCAGCAATTAACCGAGATTCACTAACCACTTTCGCCGATTAGTGGACAGAAATTCTATCATGATCGCCGTTCCAGCCTACCGTAACATGGCTGACTGATCTTAAACCAGACTCAAATACTTTTTCTTGATAGTTCTCTTTTAACCAGTCATCTGTAAATGGGAAATCATCAAATTCCATTCCAAGAACACGTACTTCTCTCAGTTTAACTGGAGATAGTGTCATAGTAACTGGTTTAAGAAATTGTGTTGAAAGTACTGAGTCAACTGGATAACGAGTAACTGTTAGATATCTGGTATCTATTATCTTCGCAAATCCGTTTAATACTATATAGAAAAATTCCAACCACGATAACGGTTTACGTATAGTTTGCCATACTCCATTGTCATTTACTTCCATATCTACCATACATTGAGAGAAATCTCCTGTTGCTGTAATAGCAGGAAAGTCTTGAACACGTTGGAATTTATCTTTGAATTTATTGATTTGATCTGCAAGGTATTCATTATCATAGAATATAAGCATATCCTGAGGGGTGTCTTCTGGGAAACAACCAGCTGAATACAATGCTCCTATAAGATCTGTAGAGAACTTTATGACTGTGTCTCTGTATAGAGATGTCAAGTGATGTATAGGTACACCACATGTTCCGATTTTTATTTTAGATTTACCTAATTTTTTATTAGTGTAGTTATTAGAAAGAAGAACTAGTCTACCACTGTTATCTACGTTACGAGACATAATTTGCTTTCTTCCCACTCCTTTTGGACCAAGATATCTATCTATAATGTACTCTCCCAGATCCAATACAGATTTTTGTAGTAGAACAGAGATATCAGTCTTATCTATTCCATCAACATCTTGAGTTATCAGTTTGGAATATCTGATAATATCTCCATAGAGTACGTTTATATCATTTACAACCATTATAGAGTCTTGATCCTCTTCACGATATCCAATTGGAATAACATAAACATAATGCTGAAACACTTCTTCTCTAGTCATTATAGTCATGGTATTCTTCATCTGTATATTAGAATAACGACCGATGTCTTGTTGGAACTGTTTCTTATCTAGTTTATCCCAGTTATCGTACAAAAACTTAGGCCCACTACGTCCTTTAATGTCTCCTGGCTCTTCAATGTATTTATCATCTATAATACCAATATACCCCTGCCTTATATAAACTTCGCATTTTGTTATAGCTGCTTGGACTATCTTACGATTGATACGTTTCATTAGATTCAATGTCAGAGGACGCATAACATACATACCTAGATTAATTAATGCTGATTTGGATGTACGTTCCTGCTCTGTAACCCCAAATATATCAGGACTGTATAATCCTGTTGGGTGTGTTTTGTCAGCTGATGTGACAAACGGTAGTGATTTTCTTCTTACATATGCCTCATAGTTCATGTTCTTAGCATACATGGTTATCTACCTCCTGTATAATTATCCGACTTGGCTTGTGCGGCTACTTCATTTAGAAGCTGTCTATATAGGAATTCAGTTTCAGTTAATGTTAATAGTAGTCTATGTTTATCTTCCAATACATATGTTTTAGTCTGTGTTGGATTCATATATTTTACTGCTTTTATTTTTTCTGTTGTCAGTCTTTTATACTCTTTCATAGTATCAGAATTATTTCTGCATTCATTTAAAAGTTTCTTAATTTGTGCATTTCTGTGTTGAACTCTCTCTTCTGGAGTTTTGTCCAGTAATCTATTTCTGACATTATTTATCAACAGATCGCTATCTTCTGATTTTGTTATTCCTGTTTGGTAGAATGCTGATTTTGGCTTCATGTTAAAGAACGTATGTTTTATAAATTCACTCTGTTTAAACATAGCAAATGGATCATTTAATAACTTAGCCAAGCCTTCTTTTCTAAAGTTATAAGTTTGTATACTACCATCCTCATGTGATATCACAACATCGTTTCCTGTCAATTTGATAGTACTGTTATATCTATGGAATTTATCTACTATACTTTTGATATTTTTCAGCACTGGGGAACGATTAATAAACTCATGATCTTCATTAGCTACAGTAAATGATATTATTCTATTAGCTATCTTATTTTCAACAAATGTTAATCCGTCTAATAACTGTAAGTTATTAATGCTATGGTAAGCGTTTCTTTCCATAACAGTATCCTTTATAACACTTTCGTTTAAGTTAGTTTGCTTTGAATAATGTCTGAATAATTCACTGATAGCGTTTGTACTATGTGCGAGTGTGTATCTCTCTAGGAATCTTGTTGCTCTCTCTATATCAGTATCAGTGGCGTTACCATTTATACATATATTATAAAGAACATCTGGTACAAAATACCTAGAATTATCAAACGACGCTAATATTTTATCATTTTTATCTTTAACATCATATTTCAATATTGAAGTCAATTTATCTTGGAATTTATCTATATTCACTTCTACCACCAAAGACTCAACTAAATCTTGTAATAACTCATTGAACTCTTCTGTCTTCCTTAATTCTTCATCCATAACATCCTTACGGTTTAGCACCGATCTAACGTTATTAATAACCGACACTATGTTTGGTCTAACAATATCGTTCAATATATAGTTAAACACAAACTGCTTTTGCACATAATACAATAGCATACCTACTAAATAGTCGGATGTTATGCATAATAAACTGTATGTTATACTAGTAACTTGTGGGGTTACTAGAGAGTCATAGTATTCAGACTTTATATCAGAGCTAAAATCCATTACAGGAATATCTCCTGTACATAATGTCATAACTGTTGGTTCTAACAAGCTAGTTATTATTTTTTTAATCTCCTCCAATGGAAGTAGCTGTCCTGGATGTGTTAGTCTTAATACTGACACTTTATTTAAACGCTGAATAGCTCTATCGTAGTTAAGATTAACTGAAGCCTCCAATTGTCTCTGGATTTCGGTTGTTCTACTATAATATGACTCTTCAGCACGTTGTGCTCTCATTTCTTCTAGCGAACTCATCATCATCTCTCCTTTACAAAAAAGCGAGCTTATATGACTCGCTTTAATAGTTTATTTTTACACTTGGATCAAATATATTGTATCTATCCGTCACAAGTGTGTTTGGTAAATGTGATAGCCAGTTAGGATTTATATCCTTTATATCACATTTATTAAAAGCATGATCTATATGCTTTAGTTTTTTGTTATATCTAAAATACATTGGACACTCAATCATGTTGGTATTGGTATCGAATAATGATATAGCTGATTCCAAATTAACCATAGCATGTAGAATGTTTTCATTTGGGGAAGTAGAGTACTTCCTATTATAGAATCCCCAATTCATTGAAACTATGTTCTCTCCCCAACCACTAAGCTGATTAAGATCAGCCATATCACATTTAGCGAATGCGAAATCAGCACATGTAGCCGAGACTACTCTAGTGATAAACTTGATATCAGATAATCTCCTAGCACCTCTTAATATAGATGTAATGTCAGTATGATGTCCATTATTTATCAACAAATCATGATCAACGTGTATTAGGTTTTCACATCCTTTAAAGAAATCTCTAATACTATTAACTGGTTCTAGTACTCCATATATCCTTTCCAACCATACACAGCTAGAAAAAGTTAAATCTGGATATTGCAGTCCAGTTATAGATATGGTGTATTGTCCTTTTGTTCTATACTTATGTTTAAAAGCAGATGCATTTCTCAGTGTTTCAGTTGTACCATCACCCCATTCTACTATAAACGGTGGAATTTCTTTATCCAGCCAACCAGCATTAACAGATTTTGTATTTGGAACGGTTTTTAATTTTATCATTCATTTCTACCTCCCCACTCCAATGGGACACTACTTATGTTATCAAATGTACTATCCTGATAGCAAGATGTTCCATTTATAGATGCAGGATATCCAGCAGTTCCAGCTAATTCCCATAACTGTTTTCCTCCGACTGTTGGGGTAGGGCCAGTCATAGAAGTTAATCCAGACATAGCATTACTATAATCCACTATTAACTTAAGTGGTTCAAACATATTTTCTGGATAACTAGTCAGTGCTTCACAGGCTGTAGTAAAGTATGCTGCAGAAGTTACAGTTGTTAGCTTAGCTATCGACGTAGGCAGTAATTCTACTAACTTGCTACAATAAGCATACATATTGCTTATAGAAGTTGCATTAGCTGCTAATATCTCTTTTGGAGAACATGTTATAAGAGTTCTACTAAACATGCTATCAAGTGACGCATTTTCTTCAAGTATACTAATGGTAACATTTCTTAGGTCATTATCATAGTAGTTTAGTAAACTAGAACGTTTAACCATAAACTCACTCATAGTCTGATATACTCTCACATTATTATCTGTTTTCCATGTACCAGGTATAGTTAAACTTGATGGCAGTGTAATAACACCCTCATAGCAACCATTACCTTCCAAACGAACATGTATAGGTTCTGGGTTTGGTAACAATGGTGAAGTATTTGGATCTCTGTCTGGTGTATATGTAACATCATGCTCCCAAAAAGCTTCAGTATTACGTATTTTAGTATTTTTAAACGCTTTATTCATTTCTAGCAATTTGAGATTAGATCGTATTAAATCTATACTGATCTCATCGGTTAGTGGAGCATTCTCAAAAATATTATTAATACGTTCCAAGTTAGGCATACCTGATAGCAGTTCACTCTGATCTGGTATATGATCTATCTTGGTATCCATAAACAGCTTATCAGCTGTTTTTATATTTCTTCCAAATACTCTTCTAGGTGCTTTTGTTATATCTATACCAGCAAATGCTCCTGTTATATCTTCGATATCGTCAACGAATCCTATTTCTAGTTCAGACCAGTCTGTTCCAAATATATTAATCAGAATATCTTTATCATCCTGAATCTGTTTAGGCGTTCTCATAATAATAGATCCACTTCTATTGGTAGCTTCATCCTCACGTTCAAAATATAGTGTACTAGGATCAGTCTTCTTCACATCTGTCATATATTGATATGTTCCTGCAGATACTGACTCTATTTTACTTACTGTTTTAGATTTCACTAACTCATTCGGATTATCAATAGGATCAAAATAAGGTACAGATCCTAACTTAAGAGTATTAGTAGACACGACAGTAACATGATTTTCAGTGCCTAATATACCATCCCACTTGTTAGTGATTTTAACATTTCTATTTTCGGAATAAACTGTTACAACTGCTCGTCCAAATCTATTAGAAGTATCTATGTTTATTTCTGGAAAATATACTTGTATCACATGAGACGGAGTTAACTCAACGCTTGTCAATTCTTTAACCTGAACAACTTTAAGCACGTCGTATGCTTCTTTATTGCAACTAACACAATAAGGCTGGTTGCTATTGTTACGATGTCCAATAGGAATTGATATCTCGACTGATAATGTTGTTGTACCATCTGATAGATCAAATAGAACTCTAACTGGTTCATATGCAGTTTCCTTCCCATCGTACGATCTAGATGGTACTTCTATCGTTAACGGTTGACTCATGCTATTATGTATACTGATTTTAGATTTAGGTGGTATTTGCAAATCTGTCACATCATGCCTTAATGCATCTGTTAGGCTACTATACGAACCGAACGTTTTGCTTGTATCTCTAAATCCAATAGTTGGTATCAACACATCTTTCAGTATACGCTGAATCACATCGTCTAAATAGACTAATGATTTTCTATCCATGTTTTCCTCCTTATTAGCTATAAACTATTTCCACGTAGAAATTCTTAGAATTATCAGCTGTGAGTTTAGATAATTCATTACTTATATAGTAATACCCATGTAATGTATGTCTATGAAGTGGTATTACAAAATCTATATTATTTCCATTACTCTGTTTCGTTTGTTGTCCATTAGACATTGTAATGAGATCTAAGTATACATGCGTCTTCAGTTTATGATCCTTTGGTTTGATATTAAGTCCAACAACTTTATTTGCACCTATTAGAGCAGGTATACTGACAGTCATAACAGCGTCATTCCCATTCGCGTTCTCAGTATACAGAATGTTAGATGTATCATTACCGCTACCACATATTATCTTCTGTGTATTTGCACTGTTGGATTCCTTGACAACACGATCATACTTTTTAACAGATGTGCCCAATGAATAATCCCAACTTTTTAACATTCCTAAATAAAATGCTTCATCTGTAAAATGTATATCAGCATTATCTTTATCGATAAGGTAGATTCCTATTTTCTCAGATAAGAACTCACTAACAGAGCTTTTTACGAACTTAACATTGTCAGCTCTCAGACTAGTTAGCATTGTATATGATTGTATGTCCGATTTAAACTTCAGATTGAATTTAACCTGTCCATTTGTCTGATCTCTATAAAACTCTAATGATGATATGTTTTGTTGAATCCAATTATTATCACAATAAAAAGATGACATTTTCAAATCATCACCACTTGACTGAGTTACTATAGTCACCGACATAGTAGCTTTCTCAGTAACAACTTTACGTTTATCATCATTTCTCGAGAACTCTAGTTCAATCTTTATGTCTACTATGTTTCTATCCTGTAAGAATTCACTGTGATAAGTGTTATCTTTTACAAAGACATCGCTGATTACCTTATTTCCTGACTGCCCTGTTGTATTTAAAAATGGGCTCCATTGTCCGAAGTATGTTCTACGCTTCACTACATCTAACTCTTCTTTAGTTGCCGCATGCTCAATCAAACCATCAACTTTAGCAACTAGATCATCTAACTTCCTTTGTGTTTCTTCTGATAGCATAGTAACATTTGGTGATTGTGCTATCAAATATGTTAATATACCAGTACCATCAGACTTAAAGTTGATTACATTATCTTTTGAGAATGTATACGATACAGCCTGACTTTCTGTTAAAACGAAGTTAGCTTTACCCAACATGTTATAATAAACTGGTGCTTTTCCAGTATTCTGAATAGTAATAAAAGATCCCTCAGGACATATTACAGATTTACTTGTCAAAGATGTTACTGTTTCTTCTTGTGTAGGAATATCGTAGTTTACTAATTTCTCTATACCTCTACTCCACCAAGTAGCTATACCTCCGTCTTCTTCTTTGTAAAAAATATTTGTATTCGCAGGAACTCTCTGACTCCACTGGTTTGGTCCAGTTAAAACAAACCCTTTACCCTCTTCAGGTGCAGCGGCTGTAGTGAACTGAATTGTTACCTTTGAAAATGGTACAAGGGAGTTATTCTGTATAGACATGAATACATCAACTGACTGATCATAGTTATCTATCTTTTTCCAAATTGTTGCCACTAGTATTACCTCCTTATCATTTTTATAACAGAGATATTGTTTTTATTAATGGTAATATACATAGATCAAAAAAAAGAGCACTAAGGCTCTTTCTATTATTTCCACATACTCTCCATTGGAGTATTATTAGACATAGAGAAGAAACCTTTGTGCTTAAACACAGAGGTTTTAATAACTTCTCCATTTACTTCTCTTTCTATGCTCTGTCTTTCTGTATGAGCGTAGAAACATTTTATACCATCAGCCATTAATTTACTGCATAGCTGATACACTGCTCCAGGATGTCCAGCCACTAACACCCCTTCGATAAAATAATCCTCATCAGATGTACATCCTAGTGATTCATCTGTTGATAGTATTATATTTGTGCTATCTATAACTAAATCGATTACTCGATTTATGTTACTTGGAGTAACATTACTCCAAGCTTGTTTCACATTATCAGGAAGTTCCATAACTTCCATTCCTAATTTATTAACCTCAGATAGTTGATCTGGTGTCAGAATGTGATTTGATACATTTAAAAATACTTTTTTCATATTTTTTCCTCCTAAAGTTATATTATTTATTATTACACTTTATAATATATAATTAAAATTTATATAATATTAGGTACAAAAAAGTGGGCCTTTGAGCCCACCATGTGTTATTTCTGTTCAGCAGGTGGTAATACACCTCTACATAAGTTTATTTCAAACTCTATATTAGTCAAAGCGAATAGTATCTTGTTATATAAGTTATCTTGTACTATTGCTAGATGTTTGTCTACTGTTCTACCAATACTATCATCTCTGAAATCACAACAACTATCAAGTTCATATTTCAATGATTTCTTTATGTCTTCTATAAAGAAGTATAGATCAGGCCAGTTAGTGTTACCGTTTATAGTGAAGTACGACATTAATGTAGTAACACAGTTTCTACATCCAGTAGTAAACTGATGTCCATCTAGCTTAGTCAATTCACTTAATTGAGTAATAAATTCTCTATCAAAACTCTTTATAGCGTCTGATAAGATGTTATAATGGACATGTTTCTCGTAGTAGTCTTTATCCGCTTTAAAACCGTCTATAACGTCGTTATACTCCAATACATCGTTTAGTATATTATCTGGTATAGTTTTACCCAATAAGCCACCCAAAATGCCACCAAACGAGTCTGACGAGCTCTCAGAGCTATTTAATGATACTTCAGCGGGGGAATTATTTGCTGAAACATTTGATGATATTTTATCACTTATTTCAGATGACAACCATCTCTTAAATTCACTATGATCTTCATCTCTCAGATCTTCTAATGTCACTAGCAGATCAGCTATGGATGAATTACTTTTATGCAATCTCCCAATGTCAATGGATTGTAATTCAACTGATTCACCGTCGTATAATTGTGGATTAACAGTTTTCTCTATAACCTCGCTAATCGCTTGTTCAATATCTAATTTAGATAGGTTTCCTGAGTAAAATGAAACCTTGATTATTGTGCTGTTCATATATTTCCTCCTTAATAAAAAAGATGGAACTGAGTGTTCCATCCTGTTATCACTTACACCAATATTAATATCGTAGATATTTCTAAAAATATCCCCTTACATAGATAATATATATTATCCCCATACGGTTAAGATTATGTGGTTAAGATATTAATTTGTGTGTAAGCATCTATAGATCAATGATCCGTTTTGTTGATCCAGTCTGAATTTGTTTGCACATATATTAGCAAATGTATTCCAGTCTGGTGATACTAATGTATCAAACACTGTCTTATCATTATCAGATGATGCCAATATTGATAAGTAGTGTAGTGCTGCTGTTCTTTTTGTTACATCATCCACTTGGTGATTATTTCTCAACATAATATTATTAAACTGATTTAAATAATCACTAAATGGGATTAACATGTTTTGTGGTGTAACATATTGAATATTTCTTATATCATCTAAGAATTGTGATGTTAAGAATCCACATGCTACTGATAAGTAATTTCTGTACATAATATTTAGGATATTAGTATCAGGTCTTACTCCTAATATTCTTATCATATCATTCAGATAGTCTACTTTATTAGATACCTCTCTGTCTGGTACGAAGAATAATCCATATTGGGCTCTTAATATTCTTACTAAATCAGCATTGTCTTGTAAGAATTTTGTATAAACGAAAGAGTCTTTTGATAAGTGATCTGTAGTTTTCTCAAGAGCTCTTCCCTTATAATCACCACAATTAGGATTACTACATAAGTAAACTCCCTCTAGACTATTTACAGTATCTTGTGTAAGACCATTAGATATTTGGAAGCTTACGTATTCTCTACTACTTCCACATTTCTCACAGGCTATCTTAACAACTTGTCCATTTCTAACTAAGTTAGGGCATATTGATCCTAAGTCTATAAGAACTATTCTTTTATTTCCCATCGAATCAGTTGCGAATCCAAAGTTTTTAGGTTCTTTGAATATAGTCGCATCTGACGGTTTAAAGTATTGTGACAGAATTGATTGCATTCTGTTGTACTGCTCAGCTAGATTAGCATGTTGAGCTACATATAGAGCCAATACTTGGTTTTCATTCATATCCCCTCTATTCTGAGAGTTAAACCATTTAACAAAGTCAGGATCTTGAACGAAGTTTACTACTGCTCTTTGCTCAATAACGAACGGATCTCCGTCTATTAATCTAGCTTCGCCAAATAACATTAAATCATCATTGGATATGTATCCTTGTTGATTTAATTCTTTTAATCTTTCTGAACACGCTACCTCATGGATGTTATCCACGATACCTTGTGTTGAGTAGGCAATTTTTAGTACTGTTCCTGTGTTCTGTGGTATCACAACAAGTCTTTTTTGTCCTGACCACACAGGTTGTCCTAACTCATTCATTAGATAGTATTTTATTCTATCCTTTGATGTCAGATTTGCATGTACATCCATTTTAAAAATTGATAAAGCTTTTACAATTTGGTTTTTCATATTATTTTCCTCCTAAAGTTTAATTAATATGGATAACCAAATATTAATAATTCAGTTATCCATTGCATTATATATAATTTTTAATTATATAAGATTTACTGAATTATTATTTGTTTTAACGGTTTTTGTTTTATACCAAACTACTGTTCTGTCCATGGTTTGGTTACCGTCATAAGATAACACACCCAGATGTTTCTTTGCACCAGCTATAGTTCTAGCTATAACATGTGGATGATAACACAATAGAGATTTTGCTACCCTATCTCTAATACCAAGTCTAGATCCGACTCTCTCATAATATTTAATCAGTGCATTTTCATTATCCACTTCATCTATTACGGAATCTATAGTAGCTGGATCCAGATAGTCTCCTGCCTGTCCTATTAGGTTAACAAGAGATTCCAAGTTAGGACAGGTTATTAAACTCGGAATCTCTATCGCACTAGATATATCGCCTCTAATCGATTTCAGATACATCTGATACATATTATTCACTGTAAACATATCTAGCTCCAACTTAGGTAAGTTTCTTTTCAATGCTGCAGCGTATGTTTCTATTCCTATTACAGTAAATAATCCCTCTGGTGGAATAACAACTGTATCAGTAACTGGATTCATTAGTCTATATCTACATATATTTACTATTCCAGCGACATGTTTTGAAGCATTAGCTGCAACGTACATATTATACATTTCGTCTATATCCTTTATAACGAATTGTATCTCTCCATTATGAAGTTTAGTCATATACTCAACTAAACCATTTAAATCTGCAGCGTACTCATCTTTACTAAGTATTCTTTCATCACAAGCACCTGCAGTTACTGCTTCTCTCCCAATGAAATTATATGTTTTCATTAGATCTTGGAACACAACAGATATTGCTCCATTATTGTAAGCTGGTATAATGACACCATGCTTAGTTTTCTTTGATAATGGGAAGTATTCTGTTATTAGAACATCCTCCGTAAATCTACTCTGTATTAAAGCCATACTCGGTATATACATACTATTTTACCTCCTTTTTATTACATAAACATAACAGTGTTCGTACCACTGTTGTTCTGGTAGTTGTTTGTCATCCAAGGTGATGTGAACCCATTATTGTTGTTGCCATTTGAGTTGTTGTTTTGCATCCAAGGAGAACTCACATTACCACCATTGTTGTTATTGTTATTTTGGTAACTATTACTCATCCATCCATCGCCTCCACTATTGTTACCTGTGTAAGTGTTACCACTGTTCCAAGAGAAGCCATTGTTACCATTATTCACTGAGTTTGTGTTAGGCCAAGATCCATTGTTGCCATTGTTTTGGTAGTTACCATTATTGCCACTGTTCCAAGAGAAGCCACCATTGTTACCATTATTAACACCATTTCCATTAAATGCTCCTGTTACTGCTCCCCAACCACCGTTGTTACCGCTGTTCGTTGTATTCGTTGGGGTTGATAACCAACCACCATTACCAAATGAACTCAAGCTGGTATTGTTATTGAATGAGTTCCCCCACGAACTATTATTTCCATTGTTGTTGAATGAATTACCAGATGAGAATCCATTACCAAACGATTGATTGCTTCCTCCCCAGTTAGCTCCACTCATTCCATACTGTGTGCCTCCATTCTTAAATGCTAACGCCATGTTAACTAGTTTAGTGATATGCTGTTTACTGCTATCACCTTTGATACTAGCTGGAATTGCTCCACTGTTGATAGCATTAAGTATAAAGTTGTATATATTAGTAGGATCACATTCACCATGGTTTAGACTATTAGCTATTGCTCCTAGACTATTACTTAACTCAGCTGATTTTTGGTTATGTTCCAAGAACACAGCGTTAAGCTCATTAACAGCTTGGATAGCTGTATTGTTATCCAAGTATGTATCTTGTCTACCACTTCTTTGTATAAACTCATCCTTGATATCAGCAAAATCATAAATCTTTGCTAATTCATTGAACTCCTCATTCGATAGCTTCGGAACTAGCTCCAGTAATCTACCTGCTAATTTCTTCACAGCTTCTTTAGCTGGAACAGATTTGTCAAACTGTCCCTGCACGTCTACTATATTAGGGTTTGATGATGATATTCCCCAGTTAGCTCCACTTGTACTAGTATTATTAAACCCATTAGTTGTTGCTACTGTTGGTGATCCTCCAACACTTGACCATCCATTAGGTGATCCTACTGATCCAGTGTTATTGCTACTGTTATTGTTGCTACTGTTGTTTGCTCCTGTGTTGTTATTTAATGGTGTTGTTCCCCATCCACTTACGTTATTCATATTATTGCCTCCTTTGTTATTATTTTCTTTACTATATTTTATTCCTGGTAAAGGTCTACCATCTTTAAATCTGGGCAGTTGAGCATTCGATGTGTCCTTCACCGTACTCGTACCATTGTTGAATCTGTCCATTACAGTTGTTATTCCACCTCTGTTAATAGTTCCTAAAACTGACATACTATTTTACCCTCCTATTGTCCATTTACTGCTGCTACTATTGCTTGTAGTAACTCATTTTTGTATGTAGGAATAGAATTATTTATATCATATCCCTTTGACTGTAAGAAACTGTCAACATCAGTTATAGTAACAGTCGATGTTTGTAAAGAACTCTGTCTTACGTAGTTTTTAATAGCCTCTCTGCTCATTAATGGTTGTGGACTATTATCACATGATAAGAATGCTTGTGCAAATGTATACAAAGGATTCAATCCTAACATTCTAGCTAAAGACATAGTTGTATTTGCGTTATGTACATCCATATCATAGCTAATTGCATTTGCCATTGTTACTCTATAGTTCTGTACAGCTGAAACCTGTTGACCAATTACATTACTAAGTATATTTGTAACCTCTCCTGAAGTTAATGAACGGTTATTAGTCACATCTCCGTTCATTTTACATATATACAATAGTCCAACAGTTATATTTTTAGGTGCCTGTTGGATAATAGTAGGTACTTGAGTTAGTGCATATGCTGCTGATACAGCACTTACGTATCTCTCACTATTAATTATTGCGATTGGCGTACCTTTAATGATATTTTCGATATCTGTAATATCAGAAGGTGTTGCCACCGATAACATTTGATATACGGTTTGTACTGTATTTTGTCCAAATGGTGTAAATGTTTCTGATATATTTTTGATGCTATTCATCAACGAAATCATATTAGGTTCGTACTTACCATTAGCATTATTATCTCCACCCACTGTAACTCCATGTGAAGATATCGCAGCTGGAGTTCCAGCTATTAGTTTCGCTGCATCATGAAGTGATGTTATGATTGGTTTAAGAACACCAAACATTTCTAAAATAGTGCACATTTGTCTAAATGCAATAAACAATGCTTGGTTATTCCCTCTGCTTATAAGTGCCCCTATGAATGGAATAGCATTAACTATATTGTCATTCATATTAGCTAGCACAGAATTGAATAATTCAACAGCGTCTAATGATGCTAACATTTTTACAATAATATCAGCATCTACTCCTTCCATAGACAACTCAGTTACTTTATCTCCAGGATTCACTGCTGTTCCTGAAAGCTTATGCTGAGCGTATATAAATTCTCTTCTTAGCTCATTGCATAGTAAGGCAGTTGTTGTCTGTCCATGAATGTTAACTGTGTCAGCTGCTAATGTTTTAATTACATTAACCAATTGTGCATCCATGTTTCTTAACTTTTCTGTTGCCATTCCTGCTAGTTTGTTATTATCAGTAATAGCATCTATTACATCATTGTGATAGTCAAGCTTAGTTGGTTTACAAGCTTTAGTTGTAAAGTGCTCCATAACTAGTCTTGACATGATTGGAGTATCTTGTTTAGCATATCTCCAGTCACCTTTTGGAAGCACGTACGTTAAATAGTTTTCTACCTCTTTAGCCACCTGCATGATGTTATTTAATTCATTTTTCTTACTCATATTATTTCCTCCTTAAAGTTTATTTATTGTTTGTTACTTCATATTATATATAATTATCCTATTTTTAAATTTGTGACAAGTAATCTATTGCATCATCCATATTTCCAACACGGACTCCTTGTTTTTCTATTTCAACTGGATAACTGTCTCCTGTGTTAGCCATAAGATCTCTCAGCGATATAAACTCACTTTTATCGCTAGTGTAGAACATTCTTATGGATTTGCCATAATCACGCTCATTGAGCCTAAATCCATCCAATGGTACCACTGCGTGAATTCTACTGGTTTCCTTTAGTAATTCACATAGATGTGAGTTTTTAAGACTTTGTGTATATTTCCTATAACTGATCATGTTCTCGTGATCACGCTTAGAAAGTCTATAACTAGCATCCCCATCTCGGGTTTTCATCACAGCTAATGCAATGAATTCCGTTTTTTCAATATTTTCAGACTCCTGAGTTTTATTCTCAATTACTAGTTTATGCTGAAATATTATTGTCTCTATCTCGGTTTGTAGCTGTTTTGATCCAGCTAGCATACCAACACCATAATGATGTAATATATCAAGCTGTCTTATATATGGTTCAACTTTAGTTAATTCGCCTTGAGCTTCACCATTTAATTGAGCTGCTGATATAACTGGACAGTTTAATTTCAATGCTAGAGCCTTACATTCCATTCCTTTTTGTCTAAGCAATGAACTACCCTCAGCTCCTGTATTACTAAGATTTCTATGTTTTAAACTATTAACTTCCATTCTGTCTATATAGTCGATAGCTATCATAACTGGTTTAAATCCCATATTCATTAGATTTATACACTCTGACTCCATATCAGCTATACTTGTACTATATTCACCTTGAATACGTTCTATGTAGATAATAGGAATGTTAAGCTTCTGTTCTTTAACATGTTTGATAACCAATGCTTCTAATTCATCCTCAGTCATCTGTTTAAGCTCATCATCAGTTATATGTATTCCACACCATGCTAGCTGTCTCCCAAAACATTGCTTTTTAGTTAACTCCAAAGACATAAATACAAGACATGGTTTAAGTCCAGGCTCTAAGTCAAAATACCCGACGTTGTTATTCTTACTGGCGTACAAAAGTATATTCTGTAATGTTAATGATTTTCCATTTCCACCAATAGCAGCAAACAAATGAAAGCTTTTTGGTACAAATCCACCACCAACCATACTGTCTATAACTGGTATAGACTTTATAGCATTCGATGCTGCTTGCTGTAAGTCGTCTAGCACTGGTTTCATAGTATCGTGAGTACTATTATCAATAGGATCTATTATTACTATATTCCCAGTGGTACTAGATGTTTTTGTTTTGTACGCCGTTTTATGTAACTCATCTAGTGAATTATAAAAATCATACAATAATTCCACTGATTTTTTACCACCTACTAGCTGTATTTTATCCAACATTTCCTGAAGTCTGTCAACACGTGGTTTTAACATCGACACAGATGTTGTCGACGATAGCTTTGTTAATATATCCCTTTTATATTTTTTCGTGTACTGAGTATTATCATCAATACATTCTCTTAACTCATCTGTGAAGTCTCTGTTGGATAATTCATATATGGCCTCTGATTTCTCATATATATTTCTATTTACTATATCATTTAACCATATAGATATTTCTTTCACATTTATATCTTTCTTTTCTTCTTCTGGCAATGAGTCAAACTGTTTTTTAGCTGATGATATATACTGTTTATCTCTTAAGTCTTGAAGAATACTATTTATCACCGTTGCTTGGAGTGATACTTCCATATATTACCTCCTCTGAGTTGTCATTCATTATGCTATGAATCGAAAAGTATTTAGCACCAATATCTGTAGCTTTCCTGATACAATCTTTAGATATCTTAGGTATACTTAAATAATTATCGCTAATTATCACATGGTTATCACTAAACGTAACGCTAGTGAATAGTGAATCTGCGTAATCCAACGAATTTGGTGTTAAAGAATATCCATCGAATTTCAAGCCTTCTAATGATACTAAGTTCGTACCGTTAAATAACCTATACTCAACACCTGTTTCAATATCTTGAATATGTTCAGCGTTTAATAAATTAGTCGGGGTGAGTTCAATTATCACCATTTTACATTTTTTGTTAATAACATTCATCACCCAAGCAGTAACCAAATTATCCATCAATGTAATCATCTCCCAATTCAATCATTTTTATTATTTTATCTTCCAATGGTTCACCAAACTTATCTTTATATATAGTGGTCAGTAGGTTTTTGACATCCATATTACTAATCAATCCAGCGTCAACACTAATATCATTAGTAGTATCAGTGCCAGACGTTACTATGGTTCTCTTTATATAGAGTGGATTGTAGGCTGATCTCCACTGTTTGAGTTTAGGACTAGTTTTGCTATCTACAATAACTTCATATATAGTATCCTTCGGATCTCCTTTCATCTGGGATCTAATTATTTCGTCATCATAGTTGAATTTAGTTAAATCAATAACAACTCTCTTTTGTTTTATTACATAAGGGTTGTCTATATTAATTACTCTAAATCTACCTTTTTCGTAATCAATACGCTTAATACCATACATATCTTTGCTATGATCATGTCCACGCTCATTTATAAATCTGCCAGTATAATAGATATTCTTTTCATTTATAAAACTATGAACATGTCCTCCTATGATAAGATCAGCTAACTTTGATATTTTGTGACTATTCATTACAACACTTCTGGATAGATTATGTTTACTATCTATCTGTTTAACTGCTGGAATAGCAAAGTCAAACATTCCATGGAATATAATTATATTAGCTTTATTATCCTCAGTCACAATATTATGAAGTTCTTCCATAAATTCTTTTTCAGTAGGACGATACACTTCTGGGATAAACACAAAGTCCAATCCCATTATTCTCTTCCTACATATATTTTCTATATGTAAAAAGTTAGTATAATCATCAGTTACGAACTTAAGATTTTTAACTATATCGCCGTCGTGACTTGGTGTTCCTTTAAGAACTATTAACTCACAATTAATGTTCTTTGTTATATCTAGTATAGTTTTCATAAACTCTACTAGACTATTTGCTTCTGGAGTTTCAAACCTCAGGTTTCTACTATCTGTTAAATCTCCAGCTATAACAAATAGTTCTGGTTTGATATATTCTAAAGTCTGTTTAAAATATTTAACCATATTATTATAACCATTCTCCTCCTTTAATACACGTTCAAAATGTATATCAGATGTTATACAAATTTTCATATTATTTACCTCCTTAAAGTATATATTTATTATCGTTATATCATATATAACTATCACTGAAACAGGGTTTTGTTTATGATTTGTACCAAAACAATCATATGTCGTTAGTTGATTTAATCAGTGGAGGTGTGAATAAGAAGTGATTAGAATATTAGAATTACTCATTTGTTTAATTCTAAAAATTTTAGATTTACTATCAGGTCGTCCGCCTAACAGGGAAAGGGAGGAAGAGGAGGGAGAAGAAAAAGAACAAGACGAAGTTAGCAGAATCGTTAATCGTACTAGAAGTCAAGAGAGGTATGAAAAACCAGAAAAAAATAATAAAAATCTTGTTGTGTTAAACGAGGAGGTTTCTAGTCTAATCAGCAATATAATGCAGGCTAATAAAGAGACTCAAGAGTTAGACATGAAAGAGATTAGTCGGTTGAGATCGGAAGTGGCTAAACTACAACAAGAATTGATATTAGCTAAAGCTGATAACGTAAATCTCCGTAATAAAACTAAGTACCGTAGTGATGACGCTGATAGCAATAAAAATGGGGTTTAAACCCCATTTATTTGTACCATTCATATAACGATACAAAAAGGTAGGCTCAAAGGCCTACCATATATTAAAATTCTAATATCATATTGTCTATAGCAGCTTTCTTTTTAATTCTTGATATAACTTCATCTCTTATTGAACTAGCACTTGAAAACGGTTCAGTATTAAGATCCACTTGAGATGATCCTGTTTGAACTGACATCATTTTTAAATCATTATTATAAATGTTTAATATGATATCAGCATAGCATAGATCAGTGAATATATCTTCCATTCCTTTTGTTATAGTAGACAAATTTCTAGGATGAGTTACTCTCAACTTTACACTATAGGCGAGAGGTGCGAACGAATATGATAATGTGAAATTTTTTAGTATTATAGTATTCGGAGATCTCCATAATACAGAAGGATCAACATTATTAGCTCTTATAACTTGTCCTGCCTGCATAAACAGTAGATCATCTTTAAATCCTCTTGAGTATATCATACCATTTATTGGGTATACCATTCTCTTAGATATTCTAGCTCCGACTATTTCAGAACCAAGACTTTTCAAATGTTCCATTATATCATCTGGTACCAAAACTTCCATATCAACACCATCTTTTGTACTAAGCCGTTTAGTTGGCCAGTTATTAAATATAGTATCAACACAGGTTTGTATATAAAAGCTGTTATATCTACTGAATGTTACTAGACTATCATTCAGTATAATGTCCTTCAACATATTATCATTGTATATTCCAGCTAATATACCATTCAGTCCAATTCTTTTCTTTAACTGATCAATCAATACATTTATATTCATTGATAATAACCTCCTTATTAGAAAGTTCTCAAAGCCATCTCAAACGCTTTATCAAAACTTACAGATGGTTTAGTATCAGTTGATATGATTCTCATATTAGAAATACTTTCTATTCCAATAGAAGTTTTATCATAAACAAGCTTTTCTCCTTCTTTTACAAAGTTATTTAATCCAATTGATTCAGTTCCTGTTTTAGCTAATAGAGTTAATTCTACTTCTGATGCGTCAGCTGGATTAATAGCTTTTATCTCTGGTCTAGCAACTGATGTTACGTTAGCTGGGTTAGAGACATAGTCTATTGTAATAACTTCTAATCCTTTAGCTACTGTAACTCCATTTTCATTAACGAAGTCACCACGAGTTCTAATACTAAATCCTGGTTGTCTTCCAGCTAATATTGCAAATACTATCATAGGATTTGCTGGATTAGTTCTTATTTTAAAATATGTCTTCTCTGGAGTGCATTTATATCCAACTATGTAATGTGATACATTATTAGGATCAATGTAGTTGACTCTAGCTAAGTTATTATAAATGTTCTTTTGAGTATTAGGATCCTCATCATACATTTTTATCATAGGGTGTTCAGCTTCCAATTCTGTTAATATAAGAACGCAACTTCTCATACAGGATTATTTCAAATCCCTTTCTCTAAGTCACCTTAGACGATGTATTATTATACAAAGGTTACAGTCGCTGTTACTGTAACGTTCAGACTATATCAATTCTTGAAACAAATTCAAGACCTGTGCTTTTCTTCCTCCATTAACTTGAGGTTTTACTTCCTTACGGAATAGTCGTTGAACTAGGAGAATACTGGATGAATATGTGAGAGTTAGCACATATTTAGCACTTCATCACTGCTAGGCAAAATTAGTAAGGAATTCCTCCTTATTATATTTTTTGTTTAACTCTTATGTAACTCAGTACACTCCCAGCTGCTGATTGTCTTAACATTCCTGTTGTTAAGAGTTTCCAGCAATTAACACAGTTTCTACTACACCTCACGATGTAATAGGGCAAACCTACCAGGCACCCCACCGCCATTCATTAATTGATTTTGAAATGAACGTGATTGTAATCCAGCTTGGAATACGTCCGCTGGATATAATTTATTATTAGCAGTTGGTTTAGTATGATCAATAGCTTCTATCCAGAACTCCAGATAAGCTTCTCCTTTTCTCAACTGTTTTCCTAATTCAGCATTTATACCATTTAATAGGTATTTAGTTCCCAATACAGCTCCTGTGTCTAACATAGCAGATTGGTTTTCGGTTCCTATGACTTTAAATCCAGATAGAACACCTGTCACATTAAAGTCATATCCAAATATTCTTTCCATTATATTCCTCCCTTCTATAACTGTACAAAAAAGCCCAGTACTACGACTGGGCATGTTTTATTTAGTTCATTCCTTTAACTAATGTATCGGCATAGAATCCTTTGATAGTTAAGTCAGCAGCAGTTGCTCTCATAACCTCAAATTTAGATCCATATTCCATGAACATTGCAGGCACGAATGGGTGTCTGTTTGATCTATAAGCATTATCAGTGATAATTCTTGTAGGTGTTTCCACGAATAAGTTAGTTTCCATGTTAGACTCTTTGTATACTGGTAATACATTAAATGTATAACTGATATCCTCAGCAGCTACGTCGTCTTCCACTTTAGACATTAAATCCCATTTATCTGTACCAACTACAACTGATTGTACAGGTGTAGAAGTAGAAGTTCCTAATGTTAATACATAAGTTCTAGAATCTTGAACTACTCCTAAGAACTTACCGTTTGCATCTTCATCTACAGTACCAGTGATTATTTGTAATACAGGATCAATTACTGGTAAGTGCAATGTATGTGTGAACATATTCAATTGCACGTCAGTAGATGTGTTACCTTGAGCATTTAACTTGTCTTTAAGAACTCTCATAGCTGTTCCTAAGTACATGTTAATTGTCTCTTTTTTGTTAACTTGGTTTGGTATGTTCATATCAGTTGCGAATGAAGCATAAAGAACTTTATTTGGATCCTTTTTGAAGTCTTCTACTATCTTAGTCTTCATAGCCTTGTATCCAGTCCAGAACTTATTATCTTTATCATGAGTAATGTACTCAGATGCGATATTTGTTATTTTATTTAAGAAGTCTCCTTGAAGTCTTCCGTCTAATGCATCCAACTCTGTTTGAATTAATGGAATTTCTATTCTGTTAATAGCTGGAGCATGGATGATTCCTCTAGCATATCTGATTTCGAAATCAGTTCTAGCTTTTTGAGTCATGAAGTTGTCTCTTATTTTGAATAAGAAATGAACTTCTTTGATATCTTCCATACCGTCATCAGACTTATATGTTTGAGAGAATGATAACATTTGATCTGGTCCATAGAATTCAGCGGATATCTTGTAGTATTTCTCTGGGTGTTTTGGATCTGGAACTATTTTGATGTTTTTACCACCTTTCCAATCCAACTCGTTTAATGCAGATCCTTGCATCATTCCAGCTTTTGGATCGAATACTGGCCCTAAAGATGTTCCATCTTCTAATACTACGTCAGTTACATCTATGTCAGCTCTTACTAACTCACTATGAGTAATAAATGTTCCAGGAACACCATCGATTGGAGTTTCTCTTAAGAATATATCTTTTCCGAAGTCAACTTTCTTAAGAACTAATGATCTATCGAAAGCATCATAAGCTTCTGGTACATCTACTGGAACCATTCTGCTATATAAGTCTTCCCTTTTTACTGATCTTACAGTTTTACCGTTATCATCTAAGAAGTTAACGTATACTTCTTGAGTGTGTACTGGGATCTGAGTTATTTCGTTTAATAACTGTTTAATTTTGATTAATTTTGGATAGATAGAGGCAGTTACGTTTACCCATTGTGTCATTGCTTCTAACTTTGGATAGTATATAGCATCCATATAGTTATATGATTCTAGTCCAGCTATTTGTTTTCCTGCCATATTGAATATAGCTTTTCTAGTTTGTAACTTAGAAAAATGATTGAATAACATAGATTCCATTGCATGTCTTACTGTTTTTAATTTATATTGTAAACTATAACTTTTCTCACTGTTAGGTCCAACACTTGCAATAGCAGTTTCTAATGCTATCTTTTGCTTCTGTAAAGGATTTAATACTTTCTGTATATCTTTAGGTAATAAAGCATACTTAGTTCTAGATCCTACATACTCTCTTGCTGCATTCTCTAATCCAATAGAAGCATTTGTCCAGAAATCTTTCTTTTTAGAGTTTTCGTCTGCCCACATAGATTCCATTACAGGCTTAATATATTTTCCTATAATAGTCAAACATTTTATATCTGATTCTAGGCTAAAGTTTCCTAGAGTCTTGTTTATAACTGACTCTATACCATAAGCTCCAGCATCATTTGCTGATACGGCTTGCATAGATTCAAGTCCTAAACTTTCGTTTATTACTGATAAGTCCACTAATTGTTTCATTAGATATTCCCTCCGTTTTAATTGATTTGTCTTTTATATTTAAAGAGGGGTATTCGTTTGTCTTGAATTACCCCTCTGAGTTAATTAGTTACTATGCACCGATATTTGTTCCTTTAGATATAACTTTAGCCATATCAGCTAGAACTCCTTGCATATTTGAAGCGTTTGCTGAGTACACTTTAGATATTCCTAGTCTCAATGCTGTGATAGCTGAGCTTAATTTATTAGCCATTCTCAAGAATGCTGCTGCAGCATCTCTAGCATCTTTCTCAGCATCAGTAGTAGCATCAACTGATTTAAGATCCCAAGAACCAAATTTCTTATCCCAAGCCTTTTTAAGTTTAATTAACTCAGCTTTGAATTTAACGTCTTTATTACATTCAGACTCTAATTGTGCAGCAATTTCTAATAACTCAGCTTTTGCAGTTAATATTGACATTTCATCACTGTCAACTTCTTTGATGGCTTCCACCCATTCATTGATACGTTCTTTGACATCAGAGTCTTTTAATTTCTCTTCTAGCACTCTTTCCAATTTTTCAAGTTCAGCTTTACTGAACTTAGTAATAGCAGCAGTGACACCTTTAGATAATGCGGTAGATTGATTAGCTTTTGCACCCACTTTAGATAATGCTTTATCTAGTTGAGCTTGCACACCATTTACGAAATCAATAGCTTTCTTAGCGATCTCTTCAGGGTTTATAGCTTTAACTATATTTCTAATTTCAGCATATACTGATGGACTAGCTAATTCTTTGAAGTTTTGTAAGTTTGCTACAACGTTGGCCTCTTTCCATTTTCTGATAGTTACTTCTCTTTCTTCACCATCTTTAGTGTCTTTTGGGTTTATCTTAGCAAGTCTTTCTCTATACTTCTTGAATAACTTTCCATAAGATTTAAGTCTTCCTTCTGATCCCATTAAGCTTTCAATGAACGATATGATCATTTTCCATACTTTCTGAGCTGCTTTCTTAACTTGGATTTTTACTTCATAGTAACCTCTTTTTACCATGTTTCCAACAGCTTCTGTTGAAAGCTCTCCAGTAAATCCAGAAGCAGTTTCAAAATCAAATCCAGCTGCTTCTAAAGCTAGAGATTGCATTCCTAATCCTTCTTCCATAATTGCATCACTCATTGATTCCATAGATGCTTCTGTAGCTTCTAGGTTATCAATTTCTATTCTCTCTTCAGCACATTCAGAATTAGCGTAAGCTTCTACGATGACTTCTTCAGAATTCATTCCTTCCATTCCGAACGCTGTTAGTGTTTTTAAAAAATTACTCATTATTCTATACCTCCATTAATATTCGATAATCATCTAATTAATTGTTTCTACACTAAAGTAGCATAGATTCCTTTAGCCATAGTTAAAGCATCGTCTGCTACATTAACATATGATTTTAACGCAACCTTCATCACACCACTAAGTTTTGTATATTTCTCTATTCTCTTGTTGAAGTATCTACCTAAGTTTGGTGCTGGTTTAGCGTTCTTATCTTTATCTATAGCTGTTCTAACTTTCTCCAAAGATTTAATGTTTCCATCGATTATCTTTTGGAAATCATCAGATTTGTATTTGTTTGCATTATTTTCTATTGCTTTCAAAACATCGCTAATGAAACTATAACAAGATGCTCCTTCGTACTCTGTTGTATCAGTTTTATCATATTTCTCTTTTAACTCCTCTTTAATCTTATCGTAAGCAGTTATTGCTGAATTAACTGAGTCTATTTTAGCATTAACTTTGTTTTCATCCCATGCAAGTAATCCAGATTTTACCGCATCAGCATCATTAAAGTTGTCCTTTACCATTTTCTGAGAATTTAAATTACCTGAGTACAAACCTATATAGTACTTTAATGCTTCTGTGTAATTAGGCATATCTCTCTTAAGTTTATCTGATACATTGACCTGGCCTTTAGAAAGTTGTTTTCTCATATCAGTTGCTTTCTTTTTAAGTCCAGCGAATATTTTCTTGCTTGCTGTGTGAATTCCTAATAGAGATTTTAACCACTTGATACAAGTGTTGATTAGAGCTTTTAAAGAAGCTAATCCTGAGTAAGCTTTTCTAGCTACTACGTCTTTAACTGCTTCCATTCCTACTTCTAATCCAAATTCTCCATACACAGTAGTCGCATCTCTACCTGTGTTACTTTCTAATCCAGCTTCTCTATCTGCCATTGCTGTTAACATAGCTTCTGCTTGTGAAGTTGCTGCAACAATACCAGCGAAGTCCATTTGTGAATAAGCTTCATCTAACTCTGCTTCCATAGCTATCTCTTGAGCCATTTCTTCTTCAAGAGATATTTCTCTGTTGTCTTCTACTCCTAAACCTTCCATTCCAAATTGGTTAAGAGCGTTTAAAAAGTTTTTCATTTAATTCTACCTCCGTTTTTCATTTAATTTAAGTCATAGGGAATACAAAAGTATTCCCAGATTGAGTTATCTATTTACTATTTACACGAACACTTAGTGTGTATCGATATCAATAATATTGTTTTGTGGACAAATTTACAGTACTATCCACCTATTTTTATTAACTTAGATCCTAGTTTAGCAACATCTACTGTCATTCCATCAATACACTTCACTATTTCTTTAGTTACAGTTCCTGCCGAACGTTGTATCTGTCCTAAGTTGTTTCCAAGTTTGATTATTCTTTGTAGTAGATCTGATATAGTTTTTTCATTAACATCAGACACTTCCATATTAGACACTTCTTTTTCTAGCCCACGTCTAATCTTCTCTGCTGCCGCAATGTTTTTCTCTAAGTCCCATTTATTAGCTTTTGATATAGAAATAAATAGGTTTAACTTAGTTTTTAGTTCGTCATAAGCAGTCATAAGTGACATTTCAGCTTTATTTGGTTCAGACATATATTTAGCAGTTTGTTCTAGTTTAGCTTTATACGAGCTTTCAAGTTTATCAGTAGCTCCACCTTTTATACGTCTATCAAAATTATCACTTTTATTTTGATCATCAACCATTTCTTCTTCACCTGACTGAATTTTACTCACTTCATCCTGTGCAGACTCTTTATGCTTTGAAGTTTTAAGAGTATTAGCTTCGCTTTTAAATTTACCCATCCATGTGTGAACATTATACTGAGTAGTTTTAAGTCCTGCTATTAGCTCTTTGACATTGGTGATGTTAATCGATCCAACTATAGCGTATAGATCTTGAAGATCATTTAACAAGACATTCAACATTTTGAATGCTCTTGTCGACCCAGCGTTCTTGTTATCACCTTTATCAGTAGATGTTCCATTTGTTGAATTCGAAGCATTTTTTAAACCCTCACCAATTTTAGAACTAGACGATATGATTGCTTGTATTATAGTTAATCCAACAACAACACAATTACCAAAATCAGTAATCTCTATCGTCTCTTCCTTTGAAGAACCACGAGCTTTACTTTCTAACTCATTTAGTTTCTTTAAATAAGTTCTAGCCTTTTCAAATGATGAAGCTATTGCTTTCTTAACATTTACAGTTCCTTTAAAGAAGTTTATCAGCCATCCAAATAAAAAGTTAATAAGCTTTTTAGCATATGTAACAAAGTTTGATTTAGCTTTACTTGCCATATTCTTAACTGTATCAGATATGGCTTCCATAGCATGATCAGAGAATACATCTGTATCTGATATCTCAAAATTTACTTGAATGGTAGCATCTAATGACATGTTCTCTATTGAAATCTGATCGAGAAAGCTATCCGCTGCTTCACTGTAGCTAGAGTAACTTTCCAACATGTCAGCATCCATATAAATTCTCAATTTTGACATTCCTACCTCCTTTTCACACGCGTTTGTACGCAAGTTCTAGTACACAAGAATTGTTAACCGACTAAATTGTAGTATCGTACTTAGAATCTTCTAATTCAACTTCCTTTTTATCTAGTCCAGTTATCTTGATGTATAAATTCTTTAATCTAACCATAGACGTGTGAACGCTAACGTATGTAGCGAATATATCTTCGTAAGGTTTTTTAGCCATAACTTCAATATACGATTCAACTAACTCATACATACGTTCGCACTCAACAACCATTCCGTTTAAAACATTATCATATTCAGGTTTATCCAGAACGGTTCTCTCAAGTTTATCTATGTTAGATAATAATATCTGTTTTATTTCTAGGAACTTTTTAGGAAAGTTAGCTCTGACTTGTCTAGAGATATCATAATCTTCTTTAATCGACTTCGCTCTATCCAATAGCAGTGCTTTTTGCTTACTACGTTCTGAATCAGAGTTTTCATCTCCAGAGCCAAATATATCAGCACTACTATCATCTGCTCCATCGAAATCGAATCCACCTGTATCATCTCCTATTCCACTAAAAGGATCATCTCCTACACCTTGCCCACCAGTGTCATCAGCAAACACATCATCAGTTCCAGAATCCATTCCTTCGCCAATATCACCAAATGGATCACCTTCTGCCTCAAACGACAAAGTGCCGAAATTACTTAAACTATTTTCTACATACTCCCATTGAGCTATTTCTCTTGAGGTAAGTGCTTCTCTGCTTCCATAAGCATTCTTATCAGAAGAGATAGTACTATTGCTGAGAGTAGGGTTATTAACGAATTTTTCATACATTTAATTCCTCCTTTCTCACAGACTAATTATTACCTCTTGTTAAATACGCATCAATACGCTGTCCTGCTGTTAACGTAAGATCTTTATCGAAAGTTGCATACTTAACTCTACCTTTACTATACGCGTCATTCTTTAATTTTAGTAATCTCATCCTAGCCATTTGGTACATCTGTCTTTCTTTAATAAGTTGATCAACAGATTCGTTTTGTGATCTTTCTTCGGCATAGTTAATTTTACGCTCAATACGTTCTATTATGTTATCAAATCTAACTTCTAAACGTTCTAATGCGTTAATTCTAGCTTTTTTAGTTCTATATCTAGATATTAACCATGCTATAGGAAAATAGATAATACCTCCCATAAATACAGATAACGAAACAGACTTAAACCATGTTTTAGAGTAAGAGACTACTCTTTCCTCAAGAGAATCAAGTTCGTCGTTAAGTAGTTTCTCTTGTAGCTCAATAGTATCAGCTTTCTCGAGATCTATACCACGTTTAAATGTAGCACCGAATTGAGATAATGCCCATTTAGTATTTTTAACTCCAATCTCTTTAAATAACTGGATTATCATACCACCAGCATTAGATGCATGCTTAACACCGAACTTCTTTAGTACAAATAACGCATCCTTTAAGGCTTGTCCACCAGCTTTAACTTTATTCATGATTGATTCCTGTCCTACTTCTGAGTTATATATAGTTGGATCATCAATAGATACTGTGTACATATCCAATAGATCGATACTTTCTTCTAGCCTTCCGTCCATGTAGTTATAGTGAATGATTTTATTATTACCCACATAATGGAAATCATGTAGTTCTAATATAAAGTATCTATGTCTGGCAGTATTATCCTTTGTCAGTATAGCCTTTATACCATTTGTGTTAGTAACACCAACAACGTGAGGTTTAATGGCAACAGATGTAGCTATCTCACCATTCGCTTTATATTTGTCTTGTAGTATAGCAAATCCACTATCCCCTTTATGTGTCACGTATATTGGCATGAAGTCAGTTGGACTGATAACTCCATCTCCTGCTTTTTCTCCATTGTCATAATCTTCCATAGAGAATAATGTACGTAATTTGTTGAAGTATACTGACTCTTCTGATACTTCTTTAACTATATTAGGATCTACATCCGCAAATCCCCGTGTTATCAAAGCATCTTGACGTTTTATACCTTCATTAAATAATAGTACCATATCAGCTATAAATGTTCTATAACTAATTGACTCACCAAGATTACCCTCTTCACCATCGCCAGGTAAATGAAGCAACGTTGAGTCTAATAACGAATTCAGCTTTTCTAAACCAACTTCATTCATAGCGTCTAACAGAATACCAGTAGGTAGCAATTCTATTAGGTAAGGGTTTTGTGATACCCTTTGGATCGCTAGGTTGTTAAATGGACTAACTGCCATTATCGATTCTTCTGTTACATATATTGGGACATAACAGTGAGATGGTTCAAATACTTCTAGTAGGTACATAGGTATAACATTACTATCTTTGAACTCATCAGAAGCTTTATCAACTGCTATAACACGTGAAAATCCACATCCTTCGAATACTAGCCTAAACATATCTTCTAGTCTACGTTGGAATAACACTTTAGACATATTATTTCCAGTACCAAAATAAGCACTACTATCTATGATACTAGATTTTGATTTACTAAATACACTGAAGAAGAAACTGTTTATAGCATTTTCGTTATCATTGGTTAACGTGCTAATGATGTGTGTTGCTCTTCTCATTATAATATAATCAGCTAAGTTCATATTACCCTCCTTTATTCAATAGTCTTATATAGACAGAATCATTGTTTCCGAGGTGGAAACAACAGGATGTAATATTTATAAGGAGGTATTAAATATGAACGTTAATAAAGTCAAAAAGTGTCATATAAATATGGAACAGTTTATTAGAGAAAACCAGTTCGGAATTAATAAGATAGAAGAACTTGCTGAAAGAGCTGCTCGTATATGGAATGAAGTAAGAGATGAGATTAAATTAGATGAACCACTACTGAATGATAGGTTAATAAAACATGGAATACCCGAATATTTGTCAGCTAGAAGCATATCATTGCTAGAAGAATGCGATAAAAGTGGTAGAACATACTTTTTTAGCACTAGTTGTGATAGAAATAATAAATACACCACTGTTAACATATTTGGTTATCTTAAGATAGGCCAAAGAAGTGCTGGGGAGTTAGCTGATGATGTGCTAAACTTATATGTGTATGATGAGAAATACGATACTAGATATTTAGATCTGGATCGTGCTATACAGATTGGATTGAAATACAAGCCATTTGATGAAGGTGCTAATGATTTCAGCCATTCAATGGGAATAGTGTTTGACATTGATGCCACACTGATAAGAGCATTAAGTACTGGAACAGTTCTTGGTAACGAAGAGGAAGTTGATAAGGCTATTATAAGAACTATGGTTGATAGAATTATAGTTATGATGGTAAGTAGATTACAGTTATCAGCTATAGTTGACAACTATATAAACGTTGACTATTCTAGCCAGGACGATAGTATATACGATGTGAAGGAAGTTCTAAAAGTAGCATTCATATACAAGATATGGTATAATGCTGTAAATGGTATTAATGATGTAGATGTAGAGAAGTCCGTAGAAAGTGTTTTAGACTTAGTTAATTTAGCCAGTCATTCATTTAATGCAACTCAAGCTATTCCAGACGTATACAACACAATACATAGTAAGGTTATGACTGGTGGATTAGATGTTGATAGATACCCAGACAGAGCTATAGAAGAAGCTATGGAGATGTATAGAAAAGCTACTACATATTACTCATTTAGAGACGATAATGGTAGACGTAGCCATGCACAGTACGTAAGAAAGAAAACTGTTATAGGAGTAGAATCATTGGCGTTTGAGTCAATGTTGCAAACTATAGGAATAACACGTGGATTTAGAGATAAAAAACGTGCTAGTATGAGTTTGATAGGTATAGAAAGTATTCAGCAAAGTACTCGTGAATTCGATGAGTTTAAACGTAAGTCACGTGGAGCTATAATGGCTAAACTGGAATACAAAGAAAGAATAACATATGTCAAGTACGAAAGTGATGTTATGAAATTCAGAGCAGAAGCTATAGGATGTAGGACAGAGTTTACCAAAGGCACTATACTTAAACGTGGAGAAACCATAGGTAAGTTAATTCAAATGGAGTTAAGTAGAGATCACTCTGAAGAATTTGTTACACTTATGTGTATGTTAGACTCTGAAAGAGTAGTTGTACAAACTGAATTAGCTAACAGAGATATATTCAAAGAGAAGAATACTATGTTGAATGGTATGATAGTGACAAAAAATGAATGGAATTATTAATATTAAGATGGTGGGTTGTCCCACCATTATTTTTATTATAAGAGGAGGGAGATTGTATGAATGATATCAGCTCCATTGGCTATAATCCGAATAACAATCCATATGAAGACTTCCTTCGAGGTATTGGGGTTGATAGAGAGTTAGTAAGACTTATATCAGAAAATAACTATAATGGGTTTATTAAAGAACTTAGGGATTCTCTATCCAATAAAAACGATGATTATAAACTAACTCAGGAAGACATAGAGTCTATTGATAGTTGGGATGAAGAAACATTTGACCAGCTTAAAGAAAAAATAGCTAGAATGAAAGAGGCTTTCGATGATTATCAGAACGATAAACAGACGAATTCCTCCAGTGAATGGAAACCTGACTACAGAGCTATTCTAAATGGTAACTTCGATAAGATAGATAAAAGTCTACTTAGCGATGAAGCTAAGATTGCTTTTAACGTTCATGGACTTCCAGATGTTATGTTTGATATATACATAGACTCAAAATCTGGTAAAGCTTTACCAGTGTACTACGATATGGACACAAATAATGAACATTTCTTTGCTTTCAGTATGTTCCTAGATAAATTTAAGAATATGATGAATATCCCAGACATGAATCCATATGTACCTCTGATATTATTTGATAGATCATTAATACACGTTGATACCGAACAAGTATTAACTCCTATTATGCAAACTAAGATAGCATTGGAGTGTCAGAAAAATCCATTCTTCTATTTCAGAGAATGTGCTAGAGTATATGATAAAACAACTGGAAAGAACGTTAGGTACCAGATGAGTATTGCTACATATACGTATCTGTGGCTATACTCACAATGTATAAATACATATAACGAACGTCCTAGACAAACTGGTAAAACGTTTGATATTGGATATACTGGTGGTATGGAATGGGGAGTATCGTCGAGAAACAGTTTGATACTGATAGTTCACTTTAAAGCTGAGGAAGCTGGTAAGAACAGAAGAGCTATGGTTGATAGTGTTAACAAACTTCCAAAGTTCCTTAAGTACCATATCATAAAGAAAAGAGTCAAGAAAGGTAAGGAAGTTTGGGAAGAAGGACCTGAAGAACCTACTCCAACCGAAAAAGGTAAGAACTTTATGAATGATAGGTTCAATAACAACTTGAAGATAGCTGCCGTTGGTTCAACAGAGACTACCGCACAACAAGTTGGACGGGGAGACTCTATAAAGTATGGTTTCGTCGATGAGCTTAACTATATTAAGAACGCTACCACTGTTCTAACAGCATTACAGTTTGCCCATGGTACAGCTAGATTATTAGCAGAAAAAGCTGGAGAAAGATATGGACTACACTTCTCTTCTACTGCTGGAGAACTTAATACAAAAAATGGACAAGCTATGTATAAACTCACACAAGAAGACATGTGTAAGTTTGATCCAAAGTTGTTTGGGTATAGTTACGAGGACTTAATCACATATCTTAAAAAGAATAGTGATAAGAACTTCTTTACTATTAGTTATCAGTATAACGAAATGGGGTATGGAGAAGATTGGATAGAAAATGCTATATCTCTATCTACTAATAAAGAAGAGTTTCAAAAGGATATCTTGTCAGTGTGGCAAGCAGTGGATGTAAACGCCTTATTTGGTGTCGCAGCTTTAACTAGAATAAATCAGATAGTTAAAGATACTATTAAAGTATCTTATATGTTTGAGAAATACAATAAGTTCGAGTATTATCCTCATACATTTGACACATCGTTTACTGATTATATAAAACAGTTCAATGCCATAGGAATAGGTATAGATATAGCACTGGGTACATCTGGTGACTATTCTGTTATGAAGTGTATTGATTTAGAAACAGCAAAACCAGTATTCACGTATAGAGAGAACACACTAAATGCATTTGATTTTGGAATACTGATTAGAGAGTTTTTAAGATTTCTTAAAAAGACTAATCCAGATATGCTTATAGTTGTAAATCCTGAAAGCGATGGACCAGGACAAGTTATAATCCCAATGTTAACAAAAGAAAAGGATATAGAACCTATGATATACAGAAGCTTGGAATTTTATAGCAAGCAGATGAAAAATGTGTTAATTAAAGCCACAACTAAACATTTAGACAGTAACAGCTACGTTAAATATGGTACAGCTATGACTGCTCATAGACAAACTCTAACGAATGTCTTATTATTTGATTTAGTTGATAAATATCCATACGCGTTTAACACAGAAGAAGGATTTAGAGAATTGACTACATTAAAACGTAAGAATTCTGGAAAGATTGAGCATAGTAATGGATTTCATGACGATATAGTTATGGCCACATTGCATGCATACGCTCTGATATTCCTTCCTAAGTTCAGGGAATCACTAGAGAGATTTTTCAAGTTTAGGGTAGACTTTATGAAAATAGAGAGTATACCACTTGATTCTCATATAGTAAGTTACCATGATCTTAAGGAATATAACAATATAGAAGGTAAAATCTCTTGGGATATTATCACTAAGAAAGATCCTGATAATGGTTCTGAATATGAGGAGTTGGTTATGACTAAGATTGTAAATGGTATTAAGAAAAAACTAACTAACGACGAAATCCGAGAGGAATTAAGAACTAACGACAAGTTAATGAATGAACCACGTATTAGGATGATGAAACTTAGATCATTCAACATATCAAAGCAAAGACTTCAGAAAGAATCTGTATCTGGTGAGATGAACTCTCTGAACTATTTAGATTTTAATAAGTCAGAGGATACACGTCAATTCAGACATAGAGAATCTGGGTTTAGAACAGATAGAAGAAACGATATTACCCTAGGCGAAGATTTATCTCATGACAATCACAGATCAACGGACTACTTTAAGAAAAATATGCACAACTATAAAGCCAGTCTGTTGTAATAAGGAGGAATTTAAAATGTTGGATAACATTAAAGAGTTTTGGGTTGCGTTATCAGGAATACCACATGCAACAACTGTGGTAGGAGTGTTATTAGCTATAGTACTAATATTAGTCATATATAGTATATTTGTGAAAAAGAATGCTAAATTACGTGCCGCAGTAGTTAGAATAGTAACTGAGATGATAAATGATGCTAGAGAAAAGGGAATAACTGCTGAATTCGTTGTAACAGATATACTAGACAAGGCTGAGAAAAAGATACTAGATAAACCAGACTGCTACGATCAACTATTATTAATGATAGTTAGATCAAAATGGCTTAAAAACAAATTAATCTACGCTACTATAGATATTATAAATAGTGTTGTAGCGGAAGATAAAGCTCATGAAATAGAAAAAGCTGAAGAGCAGTTGGAAGAAGATAAAAGAGAGCTAGATCAATAAATACTCATGTAACAATCTTAGTCGATACAAAAAAGGTAGGGCTTAGACCCTACCATTTTATACGTTTTTCATAAAATCAATAACCTCAGTATTAATGTATTCCATTATTCTTATCAAAGTCCCTTTATCAACAAAGTTATCTCCAATTGATGTAACGATGGTATTAACTAGCTCAGTATCGTATGGGTGCCTGAATACTGTTACGCTGTTATTTAATATACCATTTGGTGACACAATGGAATTATTAACTTTAACTTGGAATTCCTCTGTTTCATTATTGTCTTTATGCATTTTGCCTTTTATTAACTCCTGATGAAGTTTAGTTGACTTATCATTAAGTCTGGCGAATATAACTGTATGATCTGGATTTGGCAATTCTTCATGTTCTTTCATATATGTTTTAAACGCGTTAGTCGTGTTAAGAGGTTTATCAGTTCCCTCAACAGCTAAACTATACATAAGAGTACTCAAGTAATATCTGTCCAGTATTAGTATGTATAGATTATTTGGGTTATCATTAAACATATTCTGATATTTAGTCATAACTACTTCTCTATCTTTATAGAACAAGTCATTTAATTCATCTAAGCCAGGCCTACTCTCTTTTGGTTGTCTCAATGCTTCAGATATTTTTTCACCAATAGCACTATCATACGTAGGAAAGCTGTGATAGTAGACTTTCACATTCCTATTCATCCTATACATAGTAGATATTATATTATATAGCTCAGTTGCAAAAGTTTCTTTACCTGACACATCCAATCCTTCAACAGAAACTATTATATAGTTCTTATTCATTACTATTCTCCTTTATAATCAATTTTTATAACATCAGCATTTATACCTTTTATCATAATAGAAGAATTATCTATTACAATTGTACAAGGTAATGATAATGGTGATGTCATTATAGCAGAATAAACTGTCTGATGTTCATTCTCTTCTAATTTTGTTATACCATCAAATTTATATGAAGCTTGTATTAATTTACCATTACATGCAAATCCATCTTTAATAACGGTTGCCCTCATATCTAGCACCTCCTATATCAAATAATTTTACGGCTACTTTAAGATCCAAACATACTGTATGCCCAGAACTATCTCTCATTACATACATATCCGAACCATATGCTGGGTATCTGTTCACAATATCGGAAATTGATTCAATTATATCGTTTAAAACGTGTTTATCTTTACGAAGTTTCTTAATATTTATACTAGATACAGATCTATGTTCGCTATTCTCATAAGCATGCTGTCTGTTTATATCCCAATGTATAGAATCCAGCATTTTGGTTAATACTCCTACTGTATTAGGCAGTATCCTACAAATCATAGTATATGTATCACCATTCTTAGCTTTTAAAACTCTCCCATGTAATAACTTATCATTTACTGAGATATCTACCATACTCCAATCATATCTGTCTATTCTTATCATATGTCCTCCTAAATATTTATCAGTTTAGTTAAATAGGGTGGATATAGTGTATCCACCCATCGATTACATTACATCACTTACATCTTCAACTGGTTCTGGTTTTGGTATATCTTCTTTTGGATCCAGTTTACTAGGACGTTTAATCTTATTCATGTAGCTAAACATTCTACTAAGTTTCTTTGTACTATTATCTAGCTCTTCCTGAGTAACACAGTTAGCCTCTAACTCATATGCTAGTTTATTTTCTAATCCATTTAATAACGCTCCATATAATTCAGCTTGTTTATCTAGTATAACAGTATTATCTCCCATATAGTTTAATAGAAGTCTAGACTCTAGGATATTCGTTGTACCATTGTATCCATCAACTGTTAGTCCTGTTTTACGCTTCATTCCCATTATAGCTATCTCTTCATCACAGTCAGACTGACCTTTGAACACAGATGGTAAATCAGCAGTAGGGAAAGTTCCAGACTGTTTAAATACACCAAGGTTCTTAGCATCCACAACCAACGATGCGTTTCTATTAAACTCACCATTCATAAACACAAGTGTCCCTTTTGTTCTACCCTCTGTTCCAGTTCTAGATTTAGCTGCAACAAATCCTACAGTGTAAGCAGAATTAGCTTCAGCATCTTCTAACGAATACTCTTTTATTGGGTGAGAGTTGGACTCTTGATTTGCTCCATCATTTATTGAATTTAACCACAATGCCCAACTTGCTTTAAATTTTAGTCTAGTTGGTATCGCAGCTTTCTTATTATTCTGAGTAGATTTAAAATCTTTCTCAGCTACTGTAGCTCCAATTTTAGGTGTGTTCCTTTATGTTACGTTAAAGTTCGCAATTCTTTAACTCGGTTTCCCGACTCATATTCTCATATGAGAGCAGACTATATCTTCCAATCTATATTTCAAGATGTTTGATTCCCGTTTCGGTATTTATTTCTAAATATGTGAATGTTAATCACAACTCCATAAGCTTGAGCCCTACTTCTATATAGTAATCTCAACTATATAACCCTAGTCGTTGAACCTTACAATGTTTCTAATTATATATAATAATCAGTAGATATGTGATATAACTGCAATTATACCACGATACTTATATCTACAAGGGATGGTGAATAACGTGGAGTTATTCATGAATACTCTAGACTATTGTAGATCGATGATTGATCATTATAATAATAACGATGATTACGAATCTGCTAACCAGTGGAAAGATGAATTGAAATATTGGACTGAGAAGTTCAATCATTTTATCTTAACCACAAGAAATCCTATCGCCACTTAATTAGCCGATAGGTAAAGATCTATCTAGGGTAACGCAATACCTAGATATTTTTTTATTCGAAACATTGCCTTGGCTGCTGATTACCTCTATTCTCGAAATTATCACACTTTGGTATCCGAGACCTAACGAGAGTTTCCCAGCAGTTAGAGAACTTTCAGAAGAACTATTTTGTTAATCCTTCAAATGGCTAAGCCATATAGCTGCACCATTTTTATCAAAAAAGTTAGTAACAGAGTTTACTAAGTTAGCTATGAATCTATACCCAGTTAAATCCGTTTCATTTGCAATCAAAGATGATTTACCATCTACATCGTATGCTGCTGATTTCATGGATGTAACTGTATCGAATACTACCATTACATAAGGTTTCATTTTAACCTTCTCCTGTCTAATAGGATCGTAAAATTCAACAGCTTTATATTTCATAGACATATACTCTTCATGTTCTTTTTCTAGTATACCTATAATATCCTCTATGATATTAGTTTCATAAACTTTATAATATTTTCTTACTGTTTCTGGATCCATCTTAGTTAGTTTAACTAATCTGTTCTCCTTGTAAACACCACCATCTGTGTCAAATATAATGATCTTGTGACACGGATAGCCTGCATGTATCGCATATGATGTACTATCTATAGTAAGAGTGGTTTTACCAGCTGCTTGAACTGCTGATATAACTCCTTGTTCTCCTAATGGTATGCCACGTCTAACATTGGTTAGATTTCCTTGTAAGTCCCTTTCATTTTCCCCTAATATTATATCTAGTGTACTAAATCCTGTAGGAATATTTCTATTTATAATCATTTATAACCTCCTTAAAATATCCATTATATACTTCACACTCACATTGTTATGAAAAAATGCAAAATAAATGTGTGGGCTCAAAGGCCCACTCTAAACTTTAGGAGGTGCTTAAAATTAATTGATATACAGAGAAAGTTGCATATCAATCAACACTCAGCACAGATGTAGTAACACATGGGTGACAAGTCCATATGTTATATGTTAAAAGATTTTGCAGGTATGGTTATTCTGAATAACTTAGTATTCACAAATAACACAATATTGTTTACTTGGTTAAAATTGGTTCAACTAAATCAGTATCTATTCCGAGTGCTTTTAGAATGTGATCAAAATATGTAACTGATTTCTTATTAGCACTATCATTTGGTAGATCTTTTAATCTAACTTCACCAGTTCTGTATATTTGAGATTTCATCTCTTTCTTAGCAACCAAGTCATGTGATGATGGACCTAGTAACTCTTTCATAACAGCATTAGCATCCTGAGCTATAGCAACAGATATTTCAGAGTCAGTAAATGTACCAGACTTAGATGTTTTAGATGATACCTGACCAGCCACATTACGCCCTTTATCATCTTCAGCTGTTTTACCTTCCTTATCAGCTATCTGTTGGTTAGCCCGAACATATAGTGGATAACAAGATAGTATTTTCTCATTAATAACACCATTACCATTTTCATCCATTGACTCATGTCTAAACTCCCATTTCTCATCAACTATAATTCCATATTTATCTACTATAGCTCTTAAAACAGGTGCTGGGGGTTCTTTAGTAGGTTCTGTATATACACCAACTGGAGTCTGTAAGAACTTTATCAATTCAGCTTCATTCTTCTGATTTTCTATACAATCTTTCATCTCCTGCAGATGCTTCTCTCCTAACATCTCTCTGATTTCAAGTCTATGATTTATAACAGCCATAACTTTAGGATTATTCAACTTAAACGGCAAGTTAACTTTATATTTATTACTTGTATCTAATTTCACGATCATACCTCCTTAGATAATATTATTAGACGATGCATATATATTCAACATAATGTAATTATACATAAATTTACGCATAGTCAGTCTATCGTACTCTTTTAATCTCTCTTCTTCAACACCCATCAGCATCTTATCATTAACAGTTTCAAGTATACTAATAATATGTGATATGTTTCTAGCCTTACTCATAGTTTTTATAAAATCCTGTCTAAATAGTTTAACTGTTACTTTATTAGGGTGTCTACGCATCCAATCATCAAGCATTTCTGATGTACATTGAGATAGTAATCCAAAACATTCTGGTATATTTTTTATAAATAAAACTCTGTACTTCAAATTAGCTATATCTTTATTAGACAAGTGTATCATAGTAAGAATTTTATCAGATGGACTATTCAAGTTATCCACAGCTGACTGACGTATAGCTTCCATTACACCAAGAGCAGATATAACATTTTTACCATCTGTTGTTTTTGAGTATTCTATCATAATTTTAATATCATCATCATGGAAATTTTGATAATATTTAGTTGAGATACTTTTGATAGCTTCGTTCATTCTAGTAGATATAGATTGCAAAGCTTCTCTAAGCACTTTATCATTTATCCCAGGCTCTAGTTTTCGTCCCATATGATTTAAGAATGTTTCAACTTTTTTCTTTACAACAACTAACAAACTCCCCTCGTACTTTTTAAAGTCAGTTCTAGCATCTGCGTTATCGATAGTGTACTTCATGATATTCTTATCAAAACCATTAGGGAAGTACTTTACCATTAACGAACTATAGGTTAGTACACATAAAAAATTCAAAAAAGATACATTCTTTGTATCACAATAACTAATTATTAATCCTAACTTAATAGGATTTGTAAAATTAGTACTTGTTCTTTGTGGACTAGCTAGTTTTGACATATTTTTCCATTCTGGACTTTTATGTATCTCTTTTATATCATCAATACCAAGATTATAAGGATTACTAATATAGTCCATGGTTCCACTAGCTATAACTGGAACAACCTTTAACAAACCATCTGACACAGCCATCATATTATCAGACATCCAATTATTTATTCTATCTAATACAACTCTATCACGATCAGACGTTCTGTTACGTTTATATATTTCATATATTGTTGCCATTATTCTCCTCCTTTACAACATTTGTACATCTTGTTGTTTCAAAGGTAATAAAGGCAAAAAAAAAAAGAAGAGCTTTAGAGCTCCTCCTATATTAAACGATATATTCTTCTTCAGCCATAACCACAATTGTAATGAATATAAAGTCATTATCCATAGTTGATGATGAAGTTTGTGATACTAGTTTTCTAGTAGATAAGAACTCATTTATGTCCCTCTCCAGTTTATCAACACAACAACTTCTTTCTACGAACACCTTTGTCACTACTTTACTCATATTATTTCCTCCCATTACTTATACTCTGTCACACAATCCATTACACACAATAGCAAACGCACACCATACTGGTAGCATTAATATTGAATCAGCGATATACTCTCTATTCAAAGAATCAAATTGCTCATTAATACCCATATATTGATCTAGATAATGTAAATCAATAGAGTTAATACCAGCTTTAATCATACTATACAATCGTGCTCTGTACATGTTAGCGTCAGTATTATCTGGTATGTTTAGTGCAGGTAGTCTGAATGTATGAACTTTGTAATCATCTGGGTTTAGACCTGTGAGTTCACATACATCACGTCTCGCTTCTTTTATTTTGTCATTATTTTCTCCTATAAATAATATTAGGTGTTTCATCTTCATCATCTCTCCTTTAGTTTATTTGTTATTTAAAAAATCTCTCTCGGCCCCTTTTACTTAATATAATTGCATACTAAGTGGATGCAGATTAGAGGCTCCCGCCTCAGGGTTTCCTTTTCCACCCATCATCGAAAGTCGTTTATACTCTAACCTGCATCCAGGGGCCGAGAGAGCCTAGTCGGTGGACTAGTACCTTTCACGGCCTATATATTTCCTGTGAACATTTTAAAATATAATAACGATTTTCGAATCAGGGTAAAAATGAATATTTGGGTATATTAATAAAGAAACCTACTACTCAATACTAGTCCACCGACGATCAGGATCAAAGCCATACCATTTATTATAACGTGGAACCTTAGTGATCCTCGGTTCTCAGTTGTTTATGATATCCACTTCTATTTCCGCCACAATGCTCGGACATATATTAGTAAATCTCTGTATATCTTCGTATACTCTAACTATAGCATACTTATTTATCAAAGTATCTAGTAACTGCTCAGACGACATATCAGTGACTGTTTCACATCTATTCTCATCTGAAAACACTTTCTTATCTGCTATAACTTCCAAAAACATATCATCATACCTGTTATCAGTGTTACTATTCTTGATGATATCCAATGCTTCCTCTAGTTCAATCTCAGATACTGGATACTCATTACCATATTTCTTATCAGCGAAATACGTTACAATAGTTCCCCAAGCATCCATAGGGTGATTGAATAAGTCCTTTGGATCAACATCATATACAGCGACATCATCATACTGATCTATTCCCCATTTATCAGAAAGATAATCATATATGTTGAAATCTGGCTGTTCGTAAACTGACATTGGTATCTGTATTTTAGAGTAAGCGAATTTTATGTTTTCTGGTTTAATACCAGTTACCTTTGATACTTTTTGTACTGCTTCCCAATACTCTGGAGTTGTTAATAAAACTCCATTATTCTTTCCATGTAATATATACACTCTATTATCCCTCCTTTTCGTTATTATATTCTTCCTCCATAACTTCTTTATTTTTCAAGTAATCTATCCATCTCTGTGTTTCTGCTTCATAATCTTCAACACTGATTGGTCTGTACTCGTCATCAGGAAGAGTTGTCATAGACACACTACTATTGAACTCATCACAGAAGATAGCTATTGTATTTATATCTCCTTCTGTTTTCTCTTCCTTGTCCAAGATATCTAGAACTTCTTTCATTCTGTCTTCTGGAACTGTCTCCTCATCGATTTGATAAGTAGTTGATGAGTAGCTTATAATTTCTTCTTGTAATACTATTTTCATATTACTGCCTCCTTAAAGTTATTTATTATATTATCAATAACCGAATAATATTATATATATAATATTATTCTTGGTTCCTGACATTGGATTATATATAATTATCATTAAATTAAGGTTTGATCATAATACGCTTAACATACATATCATCATACCTATTGTCAGTATTACTACACATATAATACACAATGCCTCTATAAGGCTCTCAGAAGCCGTTTAAGACCTTTCTATATTATTAGGCATTAAATTATAAAGATAAATAATAGAAATGCTAATTATGCCATATGAGAGCGTTAAACGAATATATGTTCTAATTTGTAGATATAGATAAAATAACGATACAAAAAGGTAGGCTCAAAGGCCTACCATATACTACTCTTCCTCAATGTCTTCTATTTCTTCAGAACCCTCTTCAATATCCTCAATAGGTTCATCAGCTTCAGCGTTACCTATCTCAACATCAGCTTCTTCTGGAGTATCAACCGCTTCAGTAGTATCCTCTTCTTCGATATCTTCTTCTACTACGTCTTCAGCTTCATCCACTTCTACGTCGTCAGATACTTCAGCACCGTCTCCTTCTTCTCCACCTTCAGATACTTGTTGCACAGGATTTTCAGGATCAACATCACCATTAACTGGAATATCTCCTTCCCAGAACCCTTCTGTGTCTTCATCTCCATGTGAAGTTTCTTCAGCTTTATCTCCTATAACGTCAGATAAAAGAGTCTCATCGTCTATAGTAGCTGTTTCTATTCTATCTCCCTCTACTTCAGTTGTTTGAGGTTCAGGAGCTTCTCCATCACCATTATTAACAGTAGTCATTTCATCTACTTCATCTAAGGCAGTATTAACTATACCAACTTCAGTATCTCCAGCAGCTTGCTCTGCTGTTTGTTGATCCTCGCTATCTAGTATAGTTCCTTCATCGAAGTTAAGTTCAACATCTAATGAGTCAACTATAGCATGCTCTTCAGAACACATTGAACCACCTTCATCAATACTAGTATCTCCGTCAACTTCAATATCAGTGTCTACTTCTTCAATATCTTCTCCACCAACGTCTTCAGACTCAACATCTGTATCAATATCTTCAGCATCAGATTCCACTTCTGTTTCCTCTCCATACTCTTCAGATTCCTCCTCTTCACCTTCATCAGATTCAGTTCCTAGTACATCACCAGCTGATGGTAGAGCTTCGTTTTCATTCTCATCTGCATTTAAATCATCTGCAGATACAGTAATATCTTTGTTATCGTTATTACCAGATGTTTGAGATTGAAGTTCAGACACGGTATCACCTGTATCATTACCATAGTCGTTGATAGATACATTGTCAGAGCCTATTTCCATTTCATTATTAGATGGACCAGTTAATACAGATGGATCATCATATCTATCTTCATCATACTCTTCTCTAAAGTAAGGATCTAGATTAGGTGAATTTCCTGTAACTTTAGTTTCGTCAACTTCAGCATATTCCTTAATTTTATCTACTCCAACCATTGACTCATCAGTATCATCTGTTAAGTCAACTCCACCTGGGATCTCATGATATGGATCTTCTTTCATTGAACCAACACCATCTCCAACTTGTGCGTGAGGATCTGCTGCAGCCTCAATAGCATCTATTTCAGCCTTTAACTCATCTGGAATATAGTCTATATCTCCGACAGGTCTTTCAGTATTACCCTCTTCAAAAGTATCTCCTAAATCGTCAACTATATTAGTAACATCTGTTGTATCGACTATAGCTGGGATCTCTTCTTGTAACTCTTGTGTATTTGGGTTGTCTACCGCATCACTAACATCTGTATCAGCAACATCAGTAGTCTCCTCAATAACGTCCTCATTTAAATCATTTTCTGCTTCCATACCAAAACCGTATGCATCAGAAAAATTAAAGTAGTTTCTCATTACTATTTCCTCCTTATTTTTTAATTTTATTATAGTATATATCTATTAATCTACTACCCTCAGACATAATGTCATCTGGTAATAATCCTAAATAAAATGCTATACCAACTGTGTATGGAACACATCCTGGAAAGCATCTATATATAGCGTTTGTTATACGTATTGGTTCTATACCAGTAACAGTAGATAAGTATGTAGTAACTGCTGTTATCTTAGAATCAAACATATCTATTAATCCATTTATCTCATTATCAGAATGTACTATCTTTGCACACTTTTCTAGGAAAAGCTTAGCAGTATCATTAACCCTAGTTAGCAGTGATAGATTATTTTTATCAATTATTTTAGTCGGTAGTTCAGTTGGAATAACCTCTACAACTATACCACTCTCTTCAATATCCTCATTTGAAATAGTAGGGATCATCTCGCTATCAATATCTTCAATTACTTTTTTCACTAACTCAAGTTTGCCAGTTGATGTAGTATTAGTAACCTCATCAACAACACTAGACTTGGTAGACTTGACAACATTCAATATATCATTTGTATGCTCTTTAATAGCCGATAAAACCTCTTCGTCTGCTATAGACGATACAAGTATCATAACAGCTGCAGAAACATCGTCATTTGACATTTTAGACACTCTGATAGGTATATCAGATATTGATTCTTCTCCAATATCACTATTATCTCCTACATCAGACAAAACATCATCCCAATCATCACCATCCATATCATCTAGATCGATGTCTAGTGATTTAAGGAATTCATCTTCATCATTGATATCAGAACTAACTGATTTGTCGTTCTTTAAAGCCAATATAGCTTGTTTTGAACCTTCTTTGCATACTTCAGCAACTTCATCTTTGGTTGCCTTAATGTAATTCTTTACCTTTGAGTTCAATTCTACAACTTCTTTCACTATATCGTTTTTTCTTTTATGTATTCCTAACTTAACGTCATGGTTCTCCTCAGCACTAGTTTCAGCATCTTCGACTACCTTTTTACCAAGATCGTAAACATGGCTAGCTACTATTTTCTTAAGCTTACCAAGGTAGTTCTTTTTAACTTTGTCTTTATTCATAGGTTTTGTACACCTCCCTTGTATTAGATTAACACATAAATTGTTTTTAACTAAAAAAAGCTAAAAAAATGGTAGGCTCAAAGGCCTACCAATTATATTACAATATAGTTTTTAAAGTCTTTTTTGCCTCTCTAATGTTAGTAATTTCGTTTACACTAGCATTAACTGGGGCAACTATAGTGGGTGTAACACCTGTTGTTGCTGGAGCTGCTACAACTTGAGTGTTTCCACTTTTCGCTAACGCTGCAGCTATTCCTTTACAAGCTTCAGCATATTGCTCAGCTGATGCCGCAATGAATTTATCTTTTAACTCTACAACAGCTCTATCTGCTGAGTGATCATTCATGAACGCATTAAATGATTGTGTACTTCCTGATCTAGCCCATACATTTCTAAGTGTTGCTTCCATTGTTGTGTTTATTCCTGGAAGTCCTAATAGTTTATCTGCTAAAACTACTCCTGCACCTTCAGGACATGCAGACACAACATCTCTGTTTGTCATAGTTTGAACATTGACAAACTTTCTGAGTATTTCTGTAAACTTAACCATTGATGCAGTCATAGAATATAACTGCTCAGTAGTCATACCTTCCGCATCTGGCATTCTAAATCTTTTAGTTTCACCATTTCTGTTAATGAATTCATAATTTCTTACACATGCTTTAAAGTGTAATTTCCCATCCGCTTTACCGTGTTCCATGAATTCGGGATTTCCTACTTCTTTAACTTCCAATAAAGTAGTTGCATCCACACCTTGACTTAGAGTCATTGCAACTGGGTATTCCCATTTCGCATCTCTTGCCACTTTCTCGATGTCCTTCTGTAATTTGTTTTGCTCACTTGCAGTAAATTTAGTGTTGTTCATTTTTGTTTCCTCCTTAAAGTTATTTTATATTATCCGTATTATAATCTCACGAATACATTTGATCATATATAATTATCATAAAATTAAGACTATACATTCTCTACCAGTCTATAGCACTTTAAAATTGATTTACATGATCTACCTGCTGTTAATGTCAGTTGTTTACCTAGTAGTCGATACGTATTTCTAATACCACTACTGTTGTTTATGGTAACTTTAGATAATGGTGTTATAAAGTTTAGTGAGTTATCTAATATACTAAGTTCGCATCTCTCATACACAGTATTCTTTAATTTCTCTATGTGTGGAATCGTTGTAGTCTTGTATATGAGATCACACTGTCTACTTAGCCCTTTATCATTAGTGAATGTATCTCCAGATGGATATACATATTTAGCACTAACTCCAAAACTCTTAACGTTTTCTATGACGAAAGATATATCACTAGACGATACATTAACGTCATATGTATTGTCATCTACTTTTGTTACAAATCTATCAGTTCTTTCTGACACTTTTCTTCCAACATAAATGTTCACTTTGTATTCCATACTTGGACAACTAACATTTGCGTTGTTGTTTCTATTTAGTAAAAAATAAACTCCATGTTCTATGAAGTCCATATAATCAGTTGTATACAATCCAAATTCTGTTTCAAGATAGTTCATAAACTCACTATAATCCATAGGTGGTATTACCATCATTCCTAATTTTGGATTGTGATCGAACTTACTTACAACTGCTTTTAATGTTGGATTTGCCATATGAAATCCAGTTAACCATAGTTGAGTCAATGTTGGGTTATTAGCAACCATATTAACATCAAGTTGGTTATAGTTTAATTCTTCGTCTCTGTATAAATAAAATACCATTGGAACTTGATACGTAGAATTGTCTTTCTCTAACATTCTATTCTCATCTTCTAAGCTTTCACTTATATCGTTCTCAGTATCGTTATCTCTTAAAATCGCTTTAAATTTACCATCCACGAATGGTTTGTTCTGGAATGATTCATCATCCAAAGGTTTAACCATTATATTGACATCGTATAGTTTCTGTCCATTCTTCTCCTGTCTCTCTGTGTGCAGTATAGCATGAACGTCAACATAAGGTATTTCTATTCTCAATACCCTAACTGGATATTTGTTATTTAGATAATCACAAACTTCCTGATATTGCATAGAAGTTCCATCGTGGTGATCATATTTGAAACCATTGATATCAACTGTCATTGTATAACGGTTTACCAATGCACTAGTTTCGTTAGTGTTAGTTCCATTACTCATTATATCACCTCTGCAACATAAATGCGGGTGGATATTTCCACCCTAATTACATGTAATTGATGAGGTATTTATTGGCAGTACACTACTTCACAGCCAGATTATTTGTATTGACGCCTGGTGATTCATTTCATGTACTTACGTCAAACCTCTATAGTTAGAATGACCTCATCATTTCATTCCGTTTAAGTATTTTTTGGTTGATTATATTCATCAACGAGATAATGCCAGAGGCGTATTTTATATCCATAGAGCATTAACTCACCCAACATCATGTTATTCCAGTCTCGGATACTTATGAAATAACATATCACATATCAATTGCCTGCAACTGGAGTCGAACCAGCTCTCCTCCAAAGTTATTCAACTATGGCGTTCAATCCGAATTAAACTTATACAAGCACATGAGCTTTGACTTGAAATGAAATATTAACTTTAAGGATTGTGATTGAAAGACAGTAGCTAATTCAAGTCAAAGTCACTGGTTTATAACAACTTTAGGTAAATAATATGGGGAGTTTAAGGAATTGCACCTTAATTGATAAAATGTACTCAAAATCTATATCACGATAAACTATCACTCCCATATGGCGTCGATAGAAAGATTCGAACTCTCACTAACCTTGGTTCGTAGCCAAGTGCTCTATCCGTTGAGCTATACCGACAGCATTGAATAAATTTGTTATGGTTTGTTTGGCGGTGATGGTGGGACTTGAACCCACAAGAGTGTTACTACTCGACGCCTTAGCAGGGCGTTGTCCTACCAATTGGACTACATCACCATAATATCAGCCACACTATGTTGTTATATAATCTGATCAAAAAGATCGCATGGGGAAATTAGCACTTGAGTATAGTTACTCGAATTACCTAGTGTGACTGATAAACTGTTTTGATTATTTGATTTTCAATGTTCTGTTCGCAGTTATTCTCACTATGATCAAGATGCACAAAATATCAAAAGCTCGATTATTTAAATTATTTTTTGGGTTGGGACTTTGTCTTGTGTCGTCATGATCACGATTGAATCGAACGCGATGTTGTTCACCCGCATGTGATAATATATTCTCGAGTACGTGAAGTTGTTTTCGCATAACTTGTAACACCTCATCACCAGATTGATAAAGAATAATACAGCAAAGCCCTGAGTTATGAGCTTTTTATGATTTCAGTTTGTGTCTCTGTTGACACTTCAGGTTGTAGAATACAACACCGTGAGAGTGATTGATATTATGCTAATACGACTGCTTGAACCGATTTACATTTCGTCATCAGGTAACGATCTGATTGTTCAGTCCAGTGAAATTAATTCGATAACTTGGTTCAGTAAGTGTTCCCATGGCTAAACCAAACCGAATCACAAGTTATGAATCTCAATCGCTGAGAATCCAAACTGAGCTCAAACCGTTTGTATTCGAGATTTGTTAAACCACCTGAACTTCGTTTCAGTACGGAACATTCTCTCGCATACGTTGTGATTGTTGGCGTAAATTTATATTTTCTCACTTTTTCGAGTTTCACGCCAAATTTATTTCAAATCCACTCGTTGTTCAAGTTCAAGCCCATGTTGATATCTCGAAACTCGGAATGGAGTCGAATACGATTGCATTGTTGGCAAAATAAATTTATTTCTTGCTCACCGAGAGCTTTGAGCAAGATTTGCAATGAGTAAAATTTTCCAGGTGAAAGCATTTTAAAATTTTTTAGTTGAGCACATCTGAGCCATGATGTGTTTTGGGACAAGATATCTCTGCACTCGTGTAAATTATCAAAACGCTGTGTGATTTGATCCTAGGATATCGATTCACACGCATTATGCTCTCGGACGATAGTTTCTCACGAATACACGGGATTGTTAGCAAAAAA